>Ga0315283_10000307_pt1 | contig 34655 bp, 26 predicted proteins | sample YL17G09_0_MG_FD_204541 | JGI IMG/M metagenome (GOLD analysis project Ga0315283, IMG submission 204541) | Sediment microbial communities from Yellowstone Lake, YNP, Wyoming, USA - YL17G09_0 | ecosystem: Environmental > Aquatic > Freshwater > Lake > Sediment | place: USA: Wyoming | collected...
CATCCCTATGAACTCTCGGGGGGACAACGGCAGCGCGTCGCCATCGCCCGCGCGCTGGCGGTCGAACCCGATCTGCTGGTTGCCGACGAGCCGACCTCGATGCTCGATGTCTCGATCCGCACCGGCGTCCTCAATCTGCTCTTGCAGCTCAAGCGCGAGCGGGGACTCGCGATCCTGCTCATCACCCACGATCTCGCCTCGGCTCGCTATCTCTCCGACCGCATCCTCGTGCTGTTCCGCGGCCGCGTGGTGGAGGAGGGGCCGAGCGGCGACGTGGTCGGGGAGCCGATGCATCCTTACACGCGCGCCCTGCTGGCCTCGATCGCCGACGTCGGGCGCACCGGGCCGGTCGCGAAGCGGAATCCGGCCACTGCGGGTGACGGGGCGGGCCAGGGATGCCCGTTCGCCTCCCGCTGCCCCGAAGTGTTCGACCTCTGCCGCACGGTCGAGCCCGGGCCGCGCGCGGCCGGCAGCCGCCGCGTTCGCTGCCACCTCTACCCTGAGGGCGCGCCCGCGCCCGGGAGTTGACCTTCGATGGCCGAGCATTCCTTCCCTGACGGATTCCTCTGGGGCGTCGCGACGTCCGCCCAGCAGATCGAGGGCGGCACCCGGGAGGATGGGCGTGGCGAGTCGATCTGGGATCGCTTCGCCGCGAGCCCAGGGCGAATCGCCGACGCCTCGGATGCCCGCATTGCGTGCGATCACTACCACCGCTGGCGGGAAGACATCGGCCTGATGAAGTGGCTCGGGATTGGCGCCTATCGATTCTCCATCGCCTGGCCGCGAGTCCTCCCCGCGGGCCGTGGCGCCATCAACCCGGCCGGCCTCGACTTCTACGACATTCTCATCGACACGCTGCTCGAGGCCGGCATCCAGCCCTTCGTCACGCTCTACCACTGGGACCTTCCCCAGGCGCTCCAGGATCGGGGCGGATGGGGAGCGCGCGACACGGCCAGGGCGTTCGTGGAATACGCCGACGCCGTCAGCCTGCGGCTCGGGGACCGGGTGCGCCACTGGACGACCCACAACGAACCGTGGTGCGCCGCGAGCCTGGGCCACGAGCAGGGGGCGCACGCCCCCGGCCACCGCGAACCGGCCGAGGCCCTGCGCGCCGCACATCACCTGCTGCTTTCTCACGGCTGGGCGACCGAAGTGGTGCGCCGGAACTCCCCGGGCGCCGAAGTCGGCATCGTGAACATGCTTTCGCCCGTCTGGCCCGCCACGGAGAGCCTCGTGGACGGTGATGCCGCCCGCCGGCTGGATGGCTCCCTCAACCGCTGGTACCTCGACCCCCTGTTCCACGGTCGCTACCCTGACGACGCGGTCGCGGACCGGGTTCGATCGGGCCACCTGGAAGGCCCCGACCTCCCGTTCGTCCGCGAGGGCGATCTCCAGGCCATCTCGGCGCCGCTCGACTTCCTGGGAGTCAACTATTACAGCCGCACGGTCGTGCGGGCCGATTCCGCCGGAGAGCCCGTCGCGATAAGGGTGGTCCCGGAGAAGGAGTTGACCGACATGGGCTGGGAGGTCTTCCCGCAAGGGCTCCACGACCTGCTCCTGCGGCTCGAGCGCGAGTACCGGCCCGCGAAGCTCTACGTCACCGAGAATGGGGCGGCCTACACCGACGAGGCCGACGCCGCTGGCCGCATCGCCGACGCGCGCCGCATCGAGTACCTGCGCGGGCACCTCGTTGCGGCCAGCCGCGCCATCGCCGACGGTGTTCGGCTGGCCGGCTACTTCACCTGGTCGCTCCTCGACAACTTCGAGTGGGCTCACGGGTATGCGAGGCGGTTCGGCCTTTTCGATGTTGATTTCGCCACACAACGCCGCAGTCCGAAGGACAGCGCACACTGGTACCGTCAAGCCGTCGCCGCCAACGCGGTCGACGACCTCACGCAACAACCTTTGTCGAGGAGGATTCCGTGAGCTCGATCCACAGAAATCTCCGCTGGCTGAGCCCCGGGTTCCGGGCGGCCGCCGCGGTGGCCGCCATCCTGACCCTGGCACCGGCGGGAGTCCTGGCACAGGCCGCCACGCCGGACGCACGGCCTGCCATCCGCGTCATCTCGGACGACTCGGGCGCGCGGCTCCAGGTCGGCGGGCAGGACTTCATGGTCCACGGGATGAACTGGGACTACGTCCCCATCGGCCAGAACTACAACTATAGCCTGTGGACGCAGCCCGACGACGTCATCGAGGCGGCGCTGGCCCGTGAGATGCCACTCCTGAAGTCCATGGGCGTGAACGCCATCCGACAGTACGTCGGCGTCCCGCCGCGGTGGGTCCGGTACATCTACGAGCGCTACGGCATCTACACCGTCATCAACCACACGGTGGGCCGCTACGGGTTCAACCTCGACGGTGTCTGGTACCCGTCCGTGGATTACTCCGACCCGCGCATGCGGGCCGCCATCAAGGCCGAGGTCGTGCGCTACGTGGACGAGTTCCGCGGCGTGCCAGGGTTGCTCATGTGGCTGCTCGGGAACGAGAACAACTACGGGCTGGTGTGGAAGTCCGCCGAGGTCGAGGCCCTGCCCCAGGGTGAGCGCGATGCCGCGCGCGCCGGCTACCTGTACTCGCTGTTCGGCGAGGTGATCCAGACGGTGAAGGAGCACGACCCCGGCGTGACGGTGGCGATGGCCAACGGCGACGTGCAGTACATCGACATCATCGCCCGGGAGTGCAAGGGGCTCGACGTCTTCGGCACCAACTGCTACCGCGGCATCTCGGCCCGTGACCTCTTCCAGGTGGTCAAGGACAAGCTCGGCCTGCCGGTCCTGTTCACCGAGTTCGGTGCGGACGCGTTCAACGCGCGCGAGATGCGGGAGGACCAGGCCACGCAGGCGCGCTACCTGATCGGACAGTGGCAGGAGATCTACGAGCAGTCCGCCGGCAAGGGCCGGGTCGGCAACGCCGTGGGCGGCATCGTCTTCCAGTGGAGCGACGGCTGGTGGAAGTTCGGGCAGGAGAGCCGTCTCGACATCCACGACGCCAACGCCTCGTGGCCCAACGGCGGGTACGCCGAGGACTTCGCCCAGGGCGAGAACAACATGAACGAGGAGTGGTGGGGCATCTGTGCGAAGGGCCGGCCGGACTCCCGCGGGCTCTTCGACCTCTACCCGCGCGCCGCCTACTACGCCCTGCGGGACGCGTGGACGCTGCCGGCCTATGCGCCGGGGACGGACCTCGCCGCCATCCGCGCGCACTTCGCCGGCGTGACGCCGGCCACCGCGACGCTCGCCGCCCGCGGCGACCAGGCCAGCCTGGTCGCGCAGTCGCTCGGGCGGGTGCAGGTCACCGGCCTGCGGCTGCAGTACGAGACCTACAGCACCGGCGCCGACCGCACCACCACGCCGGAATCGTCGTCGCCGAAGGAGGGGCTGCCGGCCTTCACCGGATTCGACCGGCTCGAGTCGTTCTACATGGACGTCCAGGCCCAGCCTGCCGGCAACGTGACCGGCACCCTCTCGCTCAACGTGCTCGGCAACGTCCCCGAGAACCCCATCGACGAGATCTTCTACGAGAAGCGCGGCCGCACCCAGACCGTGCAGGGGAGCAGCGGGACCTTCGAGTTGGGTGGGATCGAGCGGGTCAAGGTGTACCGTTCCACCGTCTCGTGGGACGACCGCAGGTTCCTGCTGGACGGCTTCTACCGCACCGGCCACTTCCACTGGGGCTACGAGGGCGACTTCTTCGGCCTGTACCGCGAGGCCAACTACGGCCCGAACATCGACACCTACGGCGCGGACGCCCCGATTGGTCTCGAGATGAGCGGCAAGCGTGCGCTGCGCGGCCTCAAGGTGGCCTTCGGCCCGCAACTGTGGTGGGGCGCGAACCCCGCGGTGCTGGTGAAGTACGGCGGCCGCGTCGGCCCGTTCGACGCCACCGGCATGTACCAGGAAGACATCGCGAATCAGTCCAGGGTGACGAGCTCGGTCGCGGTCCCGCTGCCGCCGACGCGCAAGGCCACGCTGGCGCTCAAGACCAGCTACGGTCCCGCGGTGCTCGAGGTGGGCGGCATCTGGTCGGGCGGCACGAAGTCCGGCGAGGTCTTCCAGGTCGCCGAGAAGGCGGGCGACGGCTACGCCATCCTGCAGGATCACGTCATGGACTCGGACGCCTTCGGCGCCAAGTACAAGCTGGCGGTCGAGAAGGGCCGCTTCCGCTGGTACGCGCAAGGCGCCGCGATGGGCCTGGTTTCCGACGGCGGCCCGACCTCGACGCTCACCTTCACCGGCTGGAATCTCAAAGACACCGGCGCTGGCAACCAGACGAACTTCCTCACCGGCCTCACCTGGAACACGGGGAACTTCCAGCTCGGCCCGAACTTCCTCTGGCAGAAGCCCATCGTCGGGCCGATGCCCTCGGACCTGCCGTCCAGCAGCCCGGGCCGGCTGCGCAACGTGCTCGACGACCCGTTCGCAGTGCGCGGAAACCGCGAGACCATCGGTGGCGAGCTGATGGTGACCTACGATCCCACGCCGGCCACCTGGCTGTGGGCCTGGGACAACGACGTGCGCGAGGACGCGCGCCTGGCGGGCAGCATGGGCCTCGTGGTTCGGCACCTGCCCACCAGCCAGGACGCCAGCATCTTCATCGCAGAGGACGGCGTGACCACCTATGCCTTCCCCTCGTCGCCGCCGCCGCGGCGCTGGCACCCGGCGGCCCGTGAGTGGGGGCTGTGGGAGCTGTCGGGGCGGGTGGCGTCGCGGGTGGGCACCGGCCTGCGCCTGGTCGGGCACGCCTACGTCGGCAACGGCGAGCCGAACGGTAACGACGTGAACGGCTCGGGCGACCGGCTCGTCCGCCGCTGCGGCGCCGACGCGCGCGTGGGCTGGGGGGCGACGTCGCTGGCGGCCTACGCCAAGGCCAACGACTGGGGCCCGTACGACTACCACCGCGACTTCAACCTCACCTACCCGCTGCAGCTCATGGGCGACCTGTCGCGCACGCTCGGCTCGCCGCAGTGGCTGGACCGGCAGGCGACGCAGACCCGGCTCGGCGTGCGCGCCACGTGGCGCTCGCTCGACATCCATTCGCCCCGATACGTCGCCAACGCCGGGGACAGCGTGAAGCACCCGCCGTACGGCAGCGAGTGGGAGATCCGGACCTACGTGATCGTCGCGATCTGAGGCTGGCAGCGGCCCAGGCTCACTCCGCCAGGTGGCATGCGGCGGAGTGGCCTGGGGCCAGTTGCCGTAGTTCCGGGCTGCACTCGCGGCAGAGGTCCACGGCCCGCTCGCAGCGGGGGTGGAAGCGGCAGCCGGTGGGCGGGTTCTCGAGGCTGGGTGGCGCGCCGGGGATGCTCGTCAGCTCCACGGCGCCGCCGTGCACCGAGGGGAAGGCTCGCAGGAGCCCCTGCGTGTAGGGGTGCCGTGCCGCGCGGCGCAGTTCCGCCGCGGGCGCCACTTCCACCAGCCGGGCGGCGTAGAAGATCGCCACGCGGTCCGAGAACTGGAGCATCCGCGAGAGATCGTGGGTGATGAAGAGCACGGCGAAGCCGAGTTGCCGCTGCAGCGCCCGGATGTGCTCGAGGATCTCCCGCTCGACGATGACATCGAGGGCCGTGGTCGGCTCGTCGAGGATCACCAGGGAAGGTTCGAGTGCGAGCGCGATGGCGATACCCAGACGCTGCCGCATGCCGCCGGACAGCTGGTGGGCGTAAGCGTCGAGCGAACCCCGGTTGATGCCCACCATCTCCAGCAGGTCCCCCGCCCGGGCGCGAGCTGCGCCGGCCGTGATGGTGCTGTGAGCGTGCAGTGTGTCGATGATCTGCTCGCCGACGGTGGTCACCGGGTTCAGCGCGTCCATCGCGCTCTGGAACACCATGGAGATGCGCTTCCAGCGCAGCGCGCGCAGCTCGTTCTCGGTGAGCGAGAGCAGGTCGCGGCCCTCGAAGTGGACCTCGCCGCCGGAGATCACCGCCGGAGCCGGCAGGATGCGCAGCAGCGCCTGGGCCAGCGTCGACTTCCCGCTCCCCGACTCGCCGGCGATGCCCAGGATCTCGCCCCGGTCCACCTCGAGCGAGACCCGGTCGACGGCGCGCACGGGTCCGCGGTCGGTCACGTAGTCGACGCAGAGGTCGCGGATGGAGAGCAGCGGCTCAGTCATGGTCCACCACCACCGGGGTCGAGCGCGTCGCCTTGTGGCCCCGCGCGAACAGGTGCGCGCGCCACGCACGCTCGAGCTGAAGCCGCGGGTTGGTGATCTCGTCGAAACCGGAGTTGAGCATGGTGAGGCCAAAGCCCACCAGCGCCACACAGAGGCCGGTCGGGGCGAACGTCCACCAGGCCCCGGTCAGGAGCGCGGAGTCGTTCTGCGCCCAGTAGAGATTCGTGCCCCAGGTGACGGCCGAGACATCGCCGAGTCCGAGGAACTCGAGCCCGACCTGCGCGCCGATCGCGTAGACCGTGCTGCCGATGACCTGGGCCACGAGCAGCGAGGTCATGGTCGGGAGGATCTCGCGCGTGATGATGCGGAAGTCCGACTCCCCGGTCACGATCGCCGCGGCGACGAAGTCGCGCTGCCGCTGCGACAGTGTCTGCGCGCGCAGCACGCGCGCATTCCAGGCCCAGCCGGTGACGATCAGCACCAGCCCCAGCGTGAGCGGTCCCGAAGGCAGGTAGGCCGCGATGACGATGGCGAGCGGCAGCCCGGGGATGACCAGGAAGACGTTGAACAGGAGCGACAGCAGCCCGTCCACGCGCCCGCCGAAGTAGCCGGCGGTGATGCCCACGAACGCGCCCACCAGCACCACGACCAGGCCCACCGCGAAGCCGATCGCCAGCGACACGCGGGTGCCCACCACGAGCTGCGCGAGGACGTCCTGCCCCTGGCCCGTGGTCCCGAGCCAGTGCTGCAGCGAGGGCGGCTGCAGCGGGATGCCCACGAGCGCCTGGGGATCGCCAACCAACCAGGGGCCGGCGATGCCGATGAGCGCGAAGAGTGCGAGCAGGACGGCGCCCGACGTCGCCTTGCGGTCGCGGCGGATGGCGCCCCACCAGGCCGAGACCCCCGAGGTCTGCGCCATCACCGGGCTGCTCACGACGCCGACTCCCGGATGCGTGGATCGAGCCAGAGATAGGCGAGGTCCACGAGCCAGTTTGCGCCGAGGACCGCCAGGGTGATGACGAGGAAGATGCCCTGCATGAGCGGATAGTCCTGGTTGCGGACCGCCTGCACGAGCAGGTAGCCCTGGCCGGGGTAGGAGAAGACGATCTCGGTCAGCAGCGAGCCGCCCAGCACGAAACCCAGCGCCATGCCCAGGCCGGTCACGCTCGGCAGGAGCGCGTTGCGCGCGGCGTAGCGCAGGGCGACCCGCGACGGCGCGAGCCCCTTCGCGCGCGCGAGATTCACGTAGTCCGAGCCGAGCACCGTGATCATCGTGTTGCGCATCGAGAGGAGCCAGCCGCCCAGGGTCGCAAGCACCATCGTGGCCACGGGCAGCGCGGCGTGGCGGGCGACGTCGGCGAAGAAGGTGGCGGAGAAGCTGGGGGTGAGGTCGTCCGCATAGGCGTGCCCGAGCGGGAACCAGCCGAGCCCGAAACCGAACACGTACAGTGCCACCATCGCGAGCCAGAAGTAGGGGAACGCTCCGATGAAGACCAGGGTCGAGGGCAGCCAGGTATCCATCCAGCCGCGTCGCCACCAGGCGGCGGCGAGGCCGAGCAACGTGCCGATGGCAAAGCTGATCGCCACGGCGGAGCCCGCGAGGAAGACGGTCCAGACCAGGCCCGTGCCGATCACCGCGGAGACGGGGGAGGGGAAGTAGGCGACCGAGATGCCCAGGTCGCCTCTCAGGACGTGGCCCAGGTAGGTGACGTACTGGCTCAGCAGCGGCGCTTCGGTGAGGCCGAAGGTCTCGCGCAGAGCCTGCATGGCCTCCGGACCCAGCCGGCCGCGGAAGCGCGCGAACAGCGCCGTGGCCGGGTCGCCCGGCATGAGGCGCGGAAGCAGGAAGTTGATCGTGAGCGCAACCCATGCCGAGAGCAGATAGAAACCGAGTCGCCGAAGCAGGAAGCGCAAGACGGTCTCCTAACGCGGGGTGAGGGCCATGAGAACCAGCAGGCACTCACCCCGGTCGAACTTGTTGGGCGACGGGTCCGCGTACGGCCGGTCCTTCGAGGGGAATCCTCCGAAGCGCCGGGTGTTGTACTCGGCCCAGGATGGATTGGGGTAGAGCGGGATCGCCGGGGCTTCCTCGACGAAGATCCGCTGCAGATCATCGGCGAGTTGTTTCTGGCGCTCGGGATCGGGCTCGCGCTCGAAGGCCGCGAGCGCCTGGTCGGCCGCAGGACTGCCGTAGCGGTGCCAGTTCCCCATCGAAGCTTCACCGAGTGGCTTCACCGTCGCCGACGACATGAGCCAGCGGTAGAAGAGATACGGGGTGGGCCCCTCGAAGGACCATCCGAGGCTCAGATCGAAGTCCCCCGCCTGGACGCGCTGGAACCAGGCACCGAAGTCGTAGGTGCGCACGGAGGCCCGGACCCCGAGGGCGTTGAGCCCCCGGGCGATCACCTGGGCGGCCCGCACCCAGTCCGACCAGCCAGCGACCGAGAGGATCTCGTACCGCCAGGGCCTGCCGTCGGGCATGCGACGCACGCCATCGGCGCCCCGCCGGTAGCCCGCCTCGTCGAGCAATGCGTTGGCGCGGACGATGTCGTGGCGCACCCAATCACCGCTCGCGGCGATCCCGGAGTCGCGCCAGGCGGTGTAGGCATCACTGAGGCCGGTTGCGTCCGCGGGGCGCGAGTAACGGTAGAGGGCCACGTCCACCAGGAGGTCGCGGTCGATGGCCATGCTGATCGCCTTGCGGGCCCGGACGTCGTCGAAGGGCGCGCGCATGGCATTGGCGTAAAGGAAGATGCTGCTCCCGGTGAGCGGGAACCAGTAACGGTGGTCCTTCGGCCGGCGGTTCACGTAGACGCGGTCGATCGCGGGAACGAAGTTTCCCGCCCAGTCCACCTCATCGAAGACCAGTGCCAGGTTGGCGCGGTCGTTGCCGGGGTAAGCGGGGAAGCGAAGCGCCTCGACCCGCGGCAGGCCCCGCTGCCAGTAGCGCGGGTTGCGGCCCAGCTCGTACACCTGGTTGCGGAAGACGCGGACTTCGGTGAAGGGGCCGGTCGCGACCGGGTTCTCGTTGGGGAAGGCGACCGGATCGGTCACCCGGCTCCAGACGTGTTCCGGCACGATCTGCTGAGCCGCCAGCTCGTCGAAACCCGGGATGAACTCACGCTGGAAGCGGAAGTCGACCGTGCGCTCGTCGAGCGCACGCACGTCGGAGAGGAACGCCCACACCCCTCGGCGATCGAGCGCCGGGAAGCGACGCAGGAGCTGGAAGGTGAAGGCCACGTCGCGCGCGGTGAAGGGGCGGCCGTCCGACCAGAGCACGCTGTCACGCGTGGTCATCCGCAGGACCCGGTTCGCCTCGCGCCACTCGTGACTGACGGCGAGCCACGGAACGTATTCGGCCCGCACGCTGTTGAACACCAGGAGCGGCTCGTAGACCCCCGCGAGCGTCGGCCAGCGCGCGGCGGTGGCAGTGGAGAGCGGGTTGAAGTTGCGCACCCAGGAGGCCTGCTGCTCCTGAGATACGACGAGCACCCCCGGGGGCGCCGGCAGCCGTTCACGGCTGCACGCGGCGCATCCGAGGGCGAGGATCAGGACGGCGGCGCACGCGGCCGGATTCATGCGTGCGCAAGACCTCATGGACCGGCCGCGTAGACGCGGACGTAATCGACCGTCATCGTCTGCGGGAAGGTCGTGCCGGGGCCGGGTCCCCCCACGTAGTTCCCGCCCACTGCGACGTTCAGGATGACGAAGAAGGGATGGTTGAACACCCAGTTCTTGCCGGTGGGAAGATCGCCGGGCGTGGCGCTCTTGTAGGCGATGCCGTCCACGAACCAGGTGATGCGGTCGGCGCTCCACTCGACCGCGAAGATGTGGAAGCCCGTGTCGAACGCCCCCTGGGGGAGCTCGAACTGGCCTGTCAGCGCGCTGCCTCCGGAGTAGCCGGGACCGTGAAGCGCGCCGTGGGCGATGCGCGGCTCCTGGCCACGGTATTCCATGATGTCGATCTCTCCGCAGGTCGGCCAACCGACCGTGCCGAAGTCGGCTCCGAGCAGCCAGAAGGCCGGCCACAGTCCCTGGCCCGACGGCAGCTTCATCCGGGCCTCGAAGCGGCCCCGCGTCTGCTCGAAGCGCCCGCGCGTGTTGATGCGCGCAGAAGTGTAGGCGCGTCCCAGGTAGTCCTCCCTGCGCGCAACGATGGTGAGGTGGCCGTTGCCATCGAGCGAGACGTTCTCCGGGCGGTTCGTGTCGTATTCGAGCTGGTTGTTCCCCCAGCCGTCGTTGCCGGGTCCGACGCCGACGTCGTATCGCCATTTCGTGATCGTGTCCGGGGGCTGGCCGGCCGGTCCGTCGAACTCGTCCTGCCACGCGAGCACCAGGGGCTTCAACGCTGGCCCCGTCGGCGCACGACGGCTGGTGCAGCCGAACGTGACAAGCATGAGTGCGATACTTACCACGTTCAAGATGCGCTCCCATCCGACCGGGTACCGGATCATCGCTGATTCCCCCTGCGTGCCACCGCCGGAAAGAGGCTCAAGTCGGCAAGTGCCGCCTCGAGGACCATGGTAGCGGCGCCCACGGCCGTTGCCCGTGCGCCGAGTTCACTCGTCCGGATCTCACAACCAACCAGTGAGCTGATGAGCGTGCGGTGGCGAATGGTTTCGCGCAGCGGCTCGAGGAGCACATCGCCAAGCCGCGCCAGCCCGCCTCCGAGGACTACCATCGCCGGGTTCATGAGATTGAGCAGGCCGGCAACGGCGATACCCAGGTGTTCCGCCGCCTCGCGCACCAGCGCCAGCGCCAGCGGGTCGCCGGCCAGGGCGGCGTCCTCGATCGAGACGAGCGTGGGCTCGGTGCCGGCGAGGAGGCTTTCCGGATGGTCGGCGAGCAGAGCGCGCGCCCGCGCCACCAGCGCGGGCGCGCCAACCAGTGTCGCGAGGCATCCCTTGAGGCCGCAGACGCAGGGGAGGCCGTTCGGGTCGATGGCCAGGTGCCCGATCTCGCCGGCGACGCCGGTGGCTCCCCGGTAGATCTGGCCCTTGATGACGTGACCCAGGCCGACGCCGGTCGCGACCTTGATGTAGGCAAAGTCCTCGACCTCGCGGCCGGCGCCCCACCAGCGTTCGCCGAGAGCAGCCAGGTTGGCGTCATTGTCCACCATCACGGGTACGCCGTACCGCTTGGTCAATACGTCCAGCCCGAGGCTCCCCTGCCAGGCGGGAAGCACCACCTCGGAGAGCCGGTCGGGGTGGGCGGGATCGACCGGGCTGGGGACCGCGACGCCGATCCCGACCAGGCGCCGGGCGCCGGGCGGCCAGTTCGCGAGGCAGGTTTCGCAGAGTCCGCTGATCAGGGCACGCGTCCCCTCGGGATCGGTGCGGACCGGGTGACCGCGGCGCTCCCAGACGAGGACGCGGCCGCGCAGGTCGGTCAAGGCCACCGCCACGTGGGCCGCGCCCATGTCAACGCCGAGGATGGCGCAGGCATCGTCCCGGAACTCGATCACCACAGGAGGCCGCCCGCCATTCGAGGGGGCGACGCCTACTTCGGCGATGAGCCCGGTCTGGATGAGCGTATCGACGGTCTCCGAAACGGTCGAGCGGGATAGACCGGTGCGGCGGGAGATCTCCGCCCGTGAGATCCGTTGCTCCTTCCAGATCAGGCGGAGATTGGAGTCCACGAGAGGACTCCGGCGTGCCGGGCTGGCGCGCCGCGTCCCGTTTCTCGGCAGGACAGCCGTCCTCATTCCAGCGGACCCCTTCCTACGCACACGGACCTCCCGCGAGGCGCCTACTTGTGGAAGTACACGTTGTCCACATAGACCGTCCTCACGTCGCTCGACGAGATGACGAGCTGGGCGAGGTGAGCCCGGGACAGGAGGTTCGTGAAGTCCGACAAGGGGATCTCGAGCCCGACCCAGCTGTCGTTCACGATCGGGGGCGTGGAGCTCGCGTTGAAGGTGAGTTCCTGCTCGCTGTCGTCGCCGCCGAGATAGACCCCGTTGGCTCCAAAGTCGACGAGTTTGACCCGGAAGACCGTGCCGGTGGGGACCCAGATGTCCATGTGGAAATGGGTCATCGCCGAGGCGTCGATGAGGTTGGCCATCGAGGTGAACTCGATGCCGGCGTAGACGAGATTCGTGTACTGCTTCATGTCGTTGCCGAAGATCCTGAGGTCGGCGACGTCTGCCCGATCCCAATCGGCCGACCACTTGTCCACGGTCCGGTTCGTGTAGACGTCGCTGAAGAGCGAGATGACGTTGCTGGCAGGGACGGTCGGGGTCGGGGCCAGTCCAGGAGCGAACTCGGCGGTGTTCAGGGTCAGCGCTCCGTTCACGAGCGTGGTGTCGAGCCTGGCGGAGACCGTCGCACTGCCCGCGCCCACGACCCGGATCGTCTCGTTCTCGAGGGTCACCACCGCAGGATCCGAGGAAGAGTAGCTGAAGTAGCCGGCCATGTGTCCGACCACCACGGAATCGGTCAGGCCGACATTGAAGATGGTCTTCGTGCCCGTCACCGTGGTCGCCAGGTTCAATTCGGCGCCGATGAACGTGTTCAGGATCCGGGGCGTCATGACCGCCCGGCGGAGCGAGATCTCGGCGTCCTTCTCGAACTTCACGTCGTCGAACCACAGGTCGTAGCCGGCCCCGCCCTGGGGCGCCGCGGCGAAGAAGAAGAGACCGCGCTCCATCGCCAGCTTCGCGGGAAGGGGGATGGGGACCACGATCTTGGTCCAGGCCGTCGTCACCGGGACTGTGCTCCGCCGCGCCTCGAACTTCGACGTGCCGGTGTTGTCGTTGCCCAGACCGGCCACGTCCATGGTCACGGCCCGGCTGGCCCTGGCGTAGAAGGTGAGCGCGTTGTAGCCGGTGAGGTCGCGTGGATCGTGTGGCTTCGCCACGAAGGCGCCGCCGGCGTAGCCCGTGGTCGGCACGGTGACGCGGATGCAGCCCGTGCCCTCGTAGTGCTCCACGGCGTCGGTGCCCAGGATGTCTTGCTTGGAGGTGTCGAAGCTATAGAAATCGACCGCCCCCGTGAAGTTGTCCTGGAACACGATCGGGTCCGTGCTCAGCAGCCAGGGCTTGAGCAACCCGGGGTCTCGGCTGCAGCCCGTCGTCGCGAGAATCGCCAGAGCCATGGCTCCGGCCAGCCGCATAGAGGTTCTGAGGGTCATTCGAGGCCTCCGGCCCGGGAACGCGGGTCTGCTGTGCGGGGGCCCCGGCGACGAGCGCGCGAGGCCGGTCCAGCTTTGTTTGGACACCGAACAATCTAAGTACGAGTCGGCGATGGTGTCAAGCAGGGGTTTTGTCCCCAAGCCTGCGTGGACCATCATGGCGGCCGCCCCAGCCAGTCACCCGTTGGCCGGAGTCACCGCGTGGGGACCGTGCCGCTGCCGGGCCGGGCGCGCGCTCGGGCGTGGCGGAATGGCGACCAGATTCTCCGGCGCGCAGCGGACCATGAAACAGGCAAGACGAGATGCGCCGGCTGGCCCTCGTCGCTACTGGGAGACCCCATGAAGACGCAGGCACTCGGGAAGAGCTCACTGGTTTCCTCGCGCCTCGCCTATGGCTGCATGCGCATCAGCAGCACACCGGAGCGCGACCGGCTCACGCCTGAACGGGAATCAGCCGCCAGGAGGGCGATCCTCGCCGCCTACGAAGCGGGCTACACCCACTTCGACCACGCCGACATCTATGGCAACGGCCTGTGTGAAGAGATCTTTGGCCGGGTGCTCAAGGACGTCCCGGGCATGCGAGAGGGGATCCTGATCGCCAGCAAGTGCGGCATCCGCTGGCGAGGGGATCCCGGCGACTCGGCCCCGCATCGCTGGGATTTCTCCAGGGGGCATATCCTGAAGTCGTGCGAAAACTCACTCAAGCGCCTCGGCACCGACCGCATCGACCTCTACATGCTGCACCGGCCCGACTACCTCGCCGACCCGCAGGAGATCGCCGCTGCCTTCAGCAAACTGAAGCAGCAGGGCAAGGTGCTCGAGTTCGGCGTGAGCAACTTCCGTCCATCGCTGCTGGCGATGGTCCAGCACACGTGTCCCATGCCGCTGGTCGTCCATCAGGTGGAGATCCACCTCGCGCGCCTCGATTGTCTCGAGGACGGCACCCTCGATCAGTGCCTTCGCGACGACATCACTCCATTGTCCTGGAGCCCGCTGGCCGGCGGCCTGCTGGGTGACGGGGGTCAGGTGGATCCCAAGGACCCCCGCGCATCGGGCCTGCGCGCGCTCCTCGACCTGCTGGACGTCAAGTCCGGGCAGCATGGCGTCAGCCGCGCAGTTCTCTCGCTGGCCTGGCTGCTCAGGCATCCTGCGCGCATCATCCCGATCATCGGCAGCACAAGTCCCGCCCGGATCCAGGATGCGGTGAAAGCGGACACTCTCGAGCTCAGCCGGGAGGACTGGTACAGCATACTGGTCGCGGCGCGCATGCAGGCTTTGCCCTGACGTCTGCCCGTGGCATTGTACGGGCGCCGTACAAAGTGCATAATTGACCTGCAAGCGCCAGCGCCCTTCGCCCATGCAGCACGCCGGCGAGGATCGTGCCTTGATCAGATGCCCTGAGCCGGGAACCAGGGGAAGCATCATGCGGAAGCTCTTCTTTGTCGTCGCTCTCGTGCTCGCCACCAGCGGGCAGGCATGCGCCCAGGTCGGCAACCTGATCTGGGAGGATAACTTCAACAACCTGAACAACTGGCTGAAGGTCACCGGCAACGGCAGCTGGGGCTGGGGCAACGGCGAGCTGGAGTACTACCGGAACGAGAACGTCGACATCGCCAACGTTCCCGGCGAATCGGGCAACACGGCCCTGCGCATCATCGCCCGGCAGGAAAGCGGCCCGGGCATCGTCGATCAGTGGGGCAATCCCCTCAGCTACACGTCGGGCAAGGTGGTGAGCAAATCATTCGTCAGCGTCAAGTACGGCATGATCGAGACCCGCGTGCAGGTGCCGAACCTCGACCTGGGTGGCTGGCCCGCCGTGTGGATGCTGGGCACGGCCAACGTCGGGTGGCCCGGCAGCGGCGAGGTCGACCTGATGGAGATGGGTGCCGGCAAGGCCTTCCGTGACCTGCACGACACCCACAATGGCGGCAGCGGCCTGAACAACTCGACCGTGAACCAGATGGTGGGCGCGAACGCGATCTGGCAGGGGACCTCGGGCACGGCGAGCCTGGCCTACGACCCGGCCGACAGCTACGACCGGCCCTACTACAATTACTCCCCCGGGCTCATTGGCCGCTTCCTGATCTACCGGATCTACTGGGACGAGAACTCGATGCGCTTCACCGTCGTGGACGGCGGTGTCGAACACGACCTCTACACGCAGCCCTTCGTGTTCGGCGCCGACGCCGACGAGTTCCGCCAGCCGTTCTACCTGCTCGCCAACCTCGCCATCGGCGGCGCGTACACCAACGTCTACCGCCTGGGCGACCCGGGCAGCGGCCTGCCGGTCTCGATGCCCCTCCCCGCCACGATGTACGTGGACTACGTCCGGGTCTACCAGTGGAACGGCCAGGGCGAGGTCACGCTGGGGCCGCCCACGGCGCAGTTCGGCCGGTTCGGGCTCTACACTGACACGACGCCGACCACCGCTTCTCTCGTGCCGGGCGTCTCCGAGGACATCTACGTCTGGGAAAGCACGCTGGTGAACGGCACGATCGCGCCATACGAGGGAAGCAACGGCCTCTCGTGGATCACCAACGGCAAGGGGTGGTTCGGCGCGGGCATCATGTCCCGCCAGCCGGTCAACCTCTTCGACCTCGGTGACGGCTACCTCAAGTTCAGGATCCGGATCCCCGCGAACGTCACGTTCAAGATCGGGGTCATCGATTCCTGGGGCAATCAGTACTACGTCCAGTTCCCGGCGAACCAGACCAAGTACGGTCTCGTGCGCAACGACGCCTGGGGCCAGGCGTCGATCCCGGCCAGTGACCTGCGCGGCACGGCCATCGACCTTCGCATGCTGAGCTACGAGTTCGTCATCCTCGAGGAGAGCGGCACGGCCTGCGCGTTCGCGCTCGACGACATCTACTGGGAAGGTGCCATGGTCTCCGGAGTGGACGCCCCCGGCGTCGCGCCCACGGCTGCCGCGCTGCTGACGAACGTGCCGAACCCCTTCAACACCAGCACGGAACTGCGCTTCGAACTGCCCGCGACCGATCCTTACGAGATCACGGTCTTCGACGCGGCCGGGAAGCGGGTGACCGGATTCAGCGGCATCGCCCGGGTCGGCGCGAACACGGTGCGGTGGGACGGCCGCGACGACCAGGGGCGCAAGGCGAGCCCGGGCGTCTACTACTACCGGCTGGTGTCGGACGGGCGCTCGGCGAGCCGGAAGGTCGTGCTGCTGAAGTGATATGGAACGACCCTGAGTCAAGGCACTATTGAACCACGCATGAGTAATGGCCCATCCGAGGCGCAAAGGAAGCCCGCTGCGCCTGGTCACGCGAGGGGCATCGCGCCCGAGTCGGAGTTCGCGCGTTCGCGCGCCCATCACCATCCGGGGGCCTTGAGGATGAACTCGCGCGCGAGGTTCCAGCCTGCGTTCATCAGGACGGCGTACGCGCCGCTCAGAGCCCCATCCCCGCAGGTATAGCGGGTGGTTCGCGTCACCAGCGGACCGACGAATGGAGAAGCTGTCTTGGCCACCGAGAACGCCGTGCTTCCATCCGGCCTGCGCGCCATGAACGTCATCTAGATCGCATGAGTGAGACGCGGGCCTATGCCGGTGCAGGGGCAGCGATAATAGCGGGCGTCCTGCCGTGACGCCGCCGACAGCAGTGACAACGACGTCTCGGTGATCGCGGTGGTGAGCGATGCGGCGCCGAAACGCCGCGCGAAGCCCCGTCCGTCGTCAGGTCACTCCAGAGGCTCGTTGGTCACGCACTGGCCCCACGCGGTGCTTGTCGCGCTCCCCACGATGGCGGACAGGCCGAACGCGTTCAGCGCCCAGTCCCTGAACCGCTCCCTGCCGAATGGGAATCGATATTCAAGCTGTGCCGGTGCCAGCCCGGATGCCTGCGCTTCCCGCAGCGAATCCGGTGATGAGAGTCCGACGCCGGCCTGGCCCTGGGCGGCGGTATCGGCCGGGAGCATCAGGCGAGTGCCGAGACACAGGGCCGCGAGCACGGTTCGGGTGCGAGGCATCGGCATTTCCTCCACGAAGCACGGACGTCGCCCGGATTGTAAGGCGGCGTTCGCCCATGCGCGACCGGGCGCTGCCGGGCGCTCCTCACCGGCGCGTCCGGCCAGGGCGGCGGCTGCCGCGCGGACTCCGGCCGGGCGAGCTCCGAGTCCGGACCCCGGTCTGGACCCGATGCCTGATTCCGGGCCGGGACCGAGCTGGAATCCCTGTGGAGTGCGGCAGCCCTTGGTGCTAGGTTCGCGCCGGGCTCAAGCGGCCGCTATCCGGATTCACGGCTTCGCCGCCGGCCCGGCCGGATTCGGCCAGGGCCTGCCTGCAAGAGGGGAGGATTCCATGCTGGCCGCGCGCATCGCGCACCGGTCCCTGCTGCAACTGGCGTGCGCCGCTCTCCTTGTGCTCCCGCCGGTCCAGGCCACGGCAGCCGGGCCGCCGCCCATGGCCACCGGGCGTCCGAAAGTCGGACTCGCGCTCAGCGGCGGCGGTGCGCGCGGCGCCGCCCATATCGGGGTGCTCAAGGTCCTGGAGGAGCACCGCATCCCGGTCGACCTTCTTGCCGGCACCAGTATGGGCGCTCTGGTCGGCGGCCTCTACGCCTCCGGCCTGTCGACGGCCCAACTCGACAGCGTCATCTCCGAAACGGACTGGACGGAAGCCTTCGCGGACAACATCCCGCGGGCCGATCGCTCGTTCCGCCGCAAGCGCGACGACGACCTCTACCTGGTCAAGCACAAGCCCGGCCTCCGCGGCGGCAAGTTGCTCTTCCCGCCCGGGATCCTCGACGGCCACCGGGTCGATCTCCTGCTCAAGCGGCTGTCCTTGCCGGTCGTGACCGTGCGCGACTTTGACCTGCTCGGCATCCCGTATCGCGCCGTCGCCGCCGATATCGTGACCGGTGAGGCCGTGGTGCTCGACCATGGCGACCTCGCCCTTTCGATGCGCGCCAGCATGGCCATCCCCGCCGCGTTCGCCCCGCGGGAGATCGACGGCCGCCTCCTGGTGGACGGCGGTATCGTCAACAACTTCCCGATCGACGTGGTGCGACGAATGGGCGCCGACGTCGTCATCGCGGTGGATATCGCCACGCCGCCGCCGGATCGCGAGCAACTCAGCTCCGTACCCGCCATCACGGCCCAGCTCGCCACGCTCGCCTCGGAGCAGGACAAGAAGCGACAGATCGCCTCATTGGCCAAGGGCGATGTGTTCATCCGGCCCGACCTCGGCTCCATCACCGTGGCGTCCTTCGAGCGTGCCGCCGAGGCCGTCGCCATCGGCGAGCGTGCCGCCAGGGAGGCACTGCCCGCCCTCGAGCGGCTGGCCCTGTCCCCCGCGGAATACAGCGCGTACCAGGGCGCGCGCGCGACCCGCGTCGCCGCCGCCGCACCCCCGGTCATCGGCTCGGAGCGCATCGTCAACCGGTCTCGAGTGGCCGACCAGGTCATCGCCACGCGGCTCAAAGCCTCCATCGGCCACCCCGTCGATGCGAAGCAACTCGAGCTGGGGCTGGACCAGATCTACGGGCTCGAGCTGTTCGAGTCTGTGTACTACGACGTCGCGCCCGGTCCGCAGGGCAACGTGTTGACGGTCACGGTACGCGAGCGCGCCTGGGGGCCGAACTATCTGCAGGGCGGGGTTGCGGCATTCGAGGACTTCGAACACCCGAACTTCAATGTCGCGCTCGCCTACAGCCGCACCGCGGTCAATCGCCTGAACGGTGAGTGGCGCACCGGGCTGCAGGTCGGACAGGAGCCCGCCGTCTGGACCGAGTTCCATCAGCCGCTCGACGCCGGGCTGCGCAAGTTCGTGGAGCTCGAGCTGCTGGCCGGGGAGCGCGCGATGAACGTGTTCGACCGGAGTGGCCGCAAACGGTCCGAGCTCGGCATCCGGCGCTACGGCGTCACGCTCGCCGGCGGGCGCGAGATCGGGACGTGGGGCGAGTTGCGGGCCGGCGTCGTGCGCGAGGGTGGCAGCATCCGCGTCATGGTCGGCGACCCCGGGTTCAGCGTGGACCGCTACGACACGGGCGAGGCGTTCGCCCAGTTCTTCATCGACAAGCTCGACGAGGTCGCGTTCCCGCATCGGGGAGGGAGTCTGCGCGCCCGGCTCTCGGCCGGCCTCGATGAGCTGGGATCCACCGTGACGTACCGACAGGCCACCATCGACGCGAGCGTCGCCGCGACCCACGGGCACTGGACCGGGGTGCTGGGCGGGGAGTCCGGCACGACGCTGCAAGGGGATGCTCCGCTCGAGCGGCGTTACTGCCAGGGCGGCCTCGGCCGGCTGTCGGGGCTCGAGCAGGACGAGTTGATCGGGCAGCACGATCTGCTGCTGCGCGCGTTCCTCTACTACCGGGTCGTGGACTTCGAGCTGCTCCCGGTCTACGCGGGGCTCTCGGCCGAGTACGGAAACGTGTTTCCGTCGCGATCGGCGATCGGGTTCGAGGACGGGATCGCTGCCGGTAGCGTGTTCCTGGGCGCCGAAACCCTGTTTGGTCCACTCTGCCTCGCCTACGGCCGGGCCGAGGGTGGCCGTGGCAACTACTACCTGACCCTGGGGCAGCCGCTGGGCAGCCGCCGGCCGGGGTTCCAGTTCCGCTGAGATGGCCGGCTCTCCGCCATCGGTTGGCCGGCGCGTGAGGTCGGCGGGCCCGGGGACGCGGCTGGGACGCTCCGGACTCGTGTTCGCGTGGCTCGCGTCCGCCCTCGTGGTGGTCCTCTTCGCGCCGCCGGTTGCGGCATACTCGGACCGCGCCGGCACCGACATCGTCATGGATGCGCCCTGGCGAACCGTGCGGGACTACATCCCGGTGTTGTTCTTCTTCCCCCAGTTCGAGGGGGGGCGTCGTGTCGAGCGGATCCGGATCTTCGAATGCGCCGCGGGCGCGCCGACCGGCCCCGCGGTCGTCGTGGACGCGGCAGGTGGTCCCGATACCCTGAATGGCGCCACGTTCGTCGGTGCGTTGGGCGAGGCGCGAGGCGGGCTGGGCGCCGGCGAGCGCGTCACGAGCTTCTGGCACTACATCGTGCGCGTCCCGCACGCCGCGCTCTCCCGCCACGGCGTACCGGACGTGCACGAACTGCGCGCCGAGGTCGAATGGACGCGGCCGGGGTTGCTCCGCCGCCGCCTGTTTCGGAACTATCGCGTGCTGCGGGTGATCGTGGATCCCAGGCAGTTCCCGAGCCTCGCCCCTGAAGACCGCTACTTCGACACCCATGTCCACACCATCGCGGAGCAGTCGACCTCTGGCGTCCTCGATGTGAACGGCGCCCACAAGGCCTTCGCCGGCCCCCTCATCATGCTGCTCGAGGCCTCCTACGCTCTCGGGCTGGTGCAAACCCAGCCCTTCGGCGGCAACTGGGCCGGCTTTCGGGACAGCATCGTGGTCACCGACCACAACATCTTCTACTCCCGCGAGCCCTACGACGCCGGCGTGCCGCCGCGCTTCGGTCCGACCGCGACGGCCGACGGCCACGCCGGCGAGGGGGCGTGGTACCGGACGAACCTCGGCCGCCTGGCGGGGGAGGAGATCACGTTGCGGCGTGGCTCGAACCAGGACAACTCGGCCGCGCCGAACCTCGGGCACCATCTGCTGGCATACGACACGCGCCACTTCGAAGGGCCGTGGCACGGCGGGCTCTTCCTGACCTCACGGCTGGAGAATCCCAACACCCTCGCGGCGGTCATGGCGGGAATGAAGGCAGCCAGCACGACCGGCTTCGTCTACGCGTCGCACCCGAACCTCGAGGGTTTCGTCTGGCCGCCCGAGTACTTCGCGCAGGCCATCGGATTCCCGCCCTACAACTCCAGCGCCGGGCCCGTCGTCGACTCGACGTGCAGTGAATTCCTCTTCAAGGGCTCCGAGGTGTGGAATATCAAGATGGACGAGGTCGCCCGGAGCAACGGTCGGCTGCCGGCCTCGAGCGCCTTCGACGCGATGAACCCCTTCCCGGGGGGGCCCGAGGCGCAGCGGTTCCGCCCCAACGCCTGGGACGGTGAGCTGGCGCGGTCGCTGGACACGTTCTTCGGGCAACTCGGACGCGGCCTCGCCTTCTCGTTCCGGGAGGCGCCTGGGGACCGGTTCATCCGCAAGCTCTACATGAGCGCCGGCTCCGACGCGCACGGCGACTTCAACTACTCCGACGAGGTCACGGCCACCGCCGTTCCCTGGTCCGGCATGCTCCACAACAACGCCTATGCCCGCGTGCGCACCTACGCGCTGGTGCACGACCGCCCGGAAGAAGCGCGCGACGCGGTCGCCGCCTTCGCCGAGGGCAACACGGTGATCACCGACGGCCCGGTCATCGAGTACCAGTTGGATGCGGACGGGCGGCACGACCCCGGCGCGGGGGCGGCCCGCTGGCACGATGCCGCCAGCCGCCGGGAGAACGCGGACGGCAGGATCGGCGGGGCCGGCACCTTCGACGGGGGACGTACCATGCTCGTGCCCCTGCCCGGTGAGGACGTGTGGATCCGGAGCGTGTGGATGAGGTCCGTGACCCCCGGGGCGGGGGACATCGCCACCCTGCGCTTCGACCGCGTGATGCGGTCCGCGCGCGACTCGTTCGCTGTCGCGGCGGGCCTCGAAGGCGCGCCCGAAGAGCGCCGGCTGCCGCAGGCGATGGACAGCCTCGCCGCGCTGGTGGCGACCGCGCGCGACCTGGCCGCCGGCGAGCGTTGCATCGCGAACCCGGTGTGGGTGGCGCCGGTCCGCATCGCGGTCGAGACGCCGGCGGACAGTGCCCGCCCGCAGCGGGGTGCGGCCCTCCCGGCGGGAGCCCTCACGGTCGCGTTCCACTTCCCGCTCTCCATGTCGGCGACGGCGGGCACCCGCGCTTACTTGCGGCCGCTGGACTCGCTGGGGAACAGCACCGACCCCGAGATCGGGCTGGTTCCGGATCCCGGGTGGGAAGCGGAAAACGGTGTGGCGGGGGCCAGGTACACGGTGACGAACGCCGACAGCGTCGCGTTCCCCGCGGGGGACTGGGACGCGGGCGCGCACCTGTCCGTCACCGGCGTCAAGTCATTCGTCGTCTACCTCAAGAGCCCGGCCGACGTGCACGGCAACGTGCTGAACGATGTCGGGCGGGCATTCGCGACCCCGGCACGGATCCCCGTGGATCCGAGGGCGCACTGAGCCGACGGGCCATGAAACAGGTTAGACGAGATGCGCTGGCCGGCCCGAGTCGCGGAAACGCGGGCATGGTTCGCAAGGCCGCGCGCGATCTGCGGGCGGCGGAGGTTCTCCTGGCAGCGAACCCGCCTCTGCTTGAGGAAGTCGTCTTTCACTGCCAGCAGACAGCAGAGAAGGCCATGAAGGGCTTCCTCGCCTGGAACGACCGACCCTTTGGGAAGACCCACGACCTGGCGGTGGTTGGTGGCCATTGCGTCGCGCAGGATCAAAGCCTCGAGCCGGTTTGTCGCCGGGCCGAGCGGCGGACCGATCATGCGCGAGCCCATGACTGATGCCACCGGCCTGCTCAACGTCCCAGTCGGCTCCCAGATGCCCGCGGAGCCACGCTCTCGCGCCGGAACCATCTGCTGCCCGCAGTCTCTCAGGGTTGGACCGTCCCAGGTGGCGGACAGCTGAGAAGGCGTGACTGGATCCCGGGGAATCCAGGAGCTGGCACGGTCCTGAGACGACACGTCGATCGAGTTCCAGGAGTGCCAGGCTCGCCCGCGGTGGCCTGATCATCTGCAACTCTCGCCGGGCGCATCCCTCTTCTTCAATCCAGGCTCAATCTCGAGGAACCGGAGCACGGCATCGAGACATCTGAAGAGTGGGCATGTAGCCCGGAGGGAGGTGTCGGCTGCCGGAGCAGGGCATTCACACCACGCCCGCTTGGCGCGGGGCCCCACCTGGCGTCGCTTTGTGCTCTTGCCCACGCCGGGCCGCGCGTGGTTCGTCCAAACGCTCGGAGGCTCCTCATGCACGCTCGCACCCGTTTCCTGCTGTTCGTCGCGGCGACCCTCGGGGCGCTCCTCGTAGCGGGTAGCGCATCCGCGGCGTGGCCCACCGACCCGGCGATCAACGTGCCGGTCGAGACCTCGCCGACAAGACCCTCGGGCCCGCATCGGTCCGCGCCGGATAGCTGTGGAGGGATCATCTTGGCCTGGACGGACGCCGAGAACACGGTGGGCGCCCCGTTCAAGATTTCCGTTCAACGGGTGGACGCCTTTGGCCAGCCCCGCTGGGCGCTCAACGGATTGCAGGTCTCCCCCGATTTCGCCGCCAGCTCGGGGGACCTTGGCTCCATGGATATCGCGTCCGACGACGCCGGCGGCGCGTACGTCACGTGGTCGGCTCGGGTGACGGCGGCCACGAGAAAGGACATCTTCGTCCAGCACGTCCTTTCGGCGGGACTCGTGGATCCGGCATGGCCCACGGCCGGCCTGCCCGTGTGCTCGGCACCTGGCGACCAGGATTTTCCCCGGTATTTCTACTCCGAGGAATACCGAGCCATCGTGCCGGACGGCGCGGGCGGCGCGGTGGTCGCCTGGGTCGACGCCCGTGGCAATGTCGATTTCGCGCCGGACATCTTTGCGCAGCGGGTTACTCCGACCGGCGGAACGTGGTGGACGGCCGATGGCGTGCCGGTCGTCGAGGCACCGGGCGACCAGTCCGCGTTCGTGATCGCCCCGGACGGCTCGGGTGGCATCTTCGCAGCCTTCGTGGACGGCCTCAGCGGATCCCGCGACATCTTCGCGCAGCGCCTCGACGGCCCGACGGGCACGCGTCAGTGGGTGCTCGGGGGGCAGGCGGTGTGCACGGCACCGGGAAATCAATACGACCCCGCAGTCGCCTCCGACGGTGGCCGGCTGTTCGTGGCGTGGGCCGACGAACGAGGATCCTCCTTTGGCGACATCTACGCCCAGGCGCTGGGCCTGAGTGGCGTACCGTTGTGGGCCCCGAACGGATCTCCTCTTTGCGTCACCTCCCACAACAAACGTGGAGCGAGGATCGTCTCCGATGGCCTTGGGGGCGCGATCGTGGGTTGGCTGGATCATGATCCGATCGTTGGCATCAACGACGATCACCGCGCTCAGCGGGTTGGCCCCTTGGGCACGCCACTCTGGGCGGTGAATGGCCTGGCGCTGTGCTCAGCGGCGACGGGAGGGCAGGACGGTATGGAGGCGACGAGCGATCGGCGCAATGGCGCGATCTTCACGTGGAGGGACGGTCGCAACGGGACGAACACCGACATCTATGCCCAGCATGCGAGCAGCACGGGGCTCATGCTCTGGGGCGCGAATGGAACGGCCGTTACAACGGCCCCCAATCCGCAGCAGACGCCCACGATCGTGCCTGATGGTGCGGGTGGCGCGGTCATGGCGTGGTGGGATCTTCGCGGCGCGGACTCTGACATTTACGCGCAAGAGGTCGGCGCCACCGGTTCGGCGGGTGTGCGTGCCGCGTCGAAGAACTGCGAGCCCGACTTTTGCGGATCCGCCTACGTGGACTTTGGAGACGCGCCTGAGGGCACCTTCGCCTACGTGAGCGGATCGCCCGGGAATTTTCCCACCTGCCTCGCGTCCGGTTCGCCCGGCACGCAGGAGACTTCGTGCGGCGCCGCGCCGAGTTCGCCCCCGGGGCCGACCGGTTACGTGCGTCACGACGGCACCAACCCGAACACTCCGGGCATCAGTCTCGGGTGCGGCCCGATGTACGCGACGTTCGGTTTGGCTCACGGCGTGATTCCATACAAGGCAGACCTCAACGGACCCAGCGCTCTCACCGCGTCGCCGGGAGTCGGCACCGTCCTGGTCGACTTCAATCCCCATCAGCATTCGATGCGTGTGCAAGCGACCTTCAGCGGCCTGCTCGGTACCACCACGGCAAGCCACATCCACTCGGCGACTTTGCTGGCCTTCACCGGGAACGCGGGCGTGGCCACCACGATGCCTTCATTTCCCGGCTTTCCCCTCGGCGTGACCGCCGGGACCTACGACCACACCTTCGACATGACGCTGGCCTCCAGCTACAACTCCGCGTTCCTGACCGCCCACGGCGGGATCATGGTCCAGGCGGAGGGCGACCTGCTCCAGAGCTTCGCGGACGGCAAGGCATACTTCAACATCCACACCACCGCCTTCGGCGGCGGTGAAGTCCGCGGATACCTCGTACCTGACCTCACCCAGCAGAGGCTCGCGGTCGACACCGAACTCGACGGCACGGTGAACGCGGCTGGCGCGCCGCCCGCGAGCATTCCGAGCGAGACCAGCGTGTGCTCGCCGGGAGTCACGATCTACGAATACGAGCGCGGCGGCGGCGGGCTGTGGTTCGGCGCCGACGAAGTCGAGGGCGACGGCGACGCAGGGCTCGCAGCGCCGCAAACGGTCCTAGCGTGTGCTCCCGCGTCGCTGTTCTACAAGGCGTGGAGCTGCGGGCCGTCGACGGTCGCTGCTTACCTGAACGTGCTGGTGGACTGGAGCCTGGACGGAGACTGGAACGACGTGGTCTCGTGCGGCGCGGGTACGAACACCACGTGCGTGCCGGAATGGGCCGTGAAGAACGCGCAGGTGCAACTTGCGCCCGGGTGCAATTCGCTCTCGACGCCGATCTTCAACACCGGGCCAAACGCCGGCCAGCCGTGGATGCGCATGACCCTGACCCTTGCTCCGGTCGGCGACGAGTTCCCCTGGGCTGGATCGGCCAACGTGCCCGGCGGATCGTTCATCGGCGGCGAGACGGAAGACTATCCGCTGACCGTGGCGGCAGCGGTGCTGGCGGTGGACGACGCGCCGGTTCCGAGCGTGTTTGCGCTCGGCGCGGTGCGGCCGAACCCCATGCGCGAAGCCGCCGAACTGCGCTTCTCGCTGGCGCGGGCCGGCAGCGCGGCGCTCGACGTGTTCGACCTCTCGGGTCGCCGCGTGCGCTCGGTCGCCGCGGGAGTGTTCTCCGCGGGCAGCCATGTCGAGAGGTGGGACGGCAGGGACGACCAGGGATCGATCGCACCGAGCGGGTTCTATTTCGCGCGGCTGAGCAGCGACGGCCAGACCATCACGCGGCCTCTCATCCGGCTCAAATGACCCCTTCGGCCCGTTGACGCGACACCGCCGGCTGCGCTCTGCTGAGCCTGCCGGCGGTGCTGCGGGCGTTGCCGGCCTCGCCAACTGGAGCCCATGACGGACCCCGCCAGCGAAGAACTCCACGGGACGATGCAATTCTCACGCGGGCCTCGCGTCCGGTGAGTACGCCATCGGGCCAGCGAGGGTGAACGCCCTCCCCGCGGACCGGTTGGCCGACGCCCGGTGCTTCTTTGCGGCACCGTACCGCACGGTGTCGCACTACGGCTCCCGGTTGCTGCCCGCGATCTTGCGTGAGGGGCCCCGGCAGGCACCCCAGCAGGCTCCGTGGCGCCCGCAATCCAGCTACGCTAGTCTGCTGCCTGGTAAGCAGTCACCCGTTAGCTCGGTCGGTAGAGCACCTGCCCTTGGCCCGTATCCTATCCTTCAATTCCATCAGCGCGTCGCGCAAGTCGCATCGAGGTTGCCATGTCAGCAGACGACAAATCCGCCCGCCCCGCCAACGTTGCGGTTCCAGTGCCCGACCGTCGCGAGCGACGCCGCTTTCTGGGTGCACTCGGCGGGCTCGCCGCGGTCTGGGCCGGGGCCAGTCTCTATCCCGTCTACAGATTCCTGAGCCCCCAGCCGGCGCCGGATCCGTTCGGCAAGGAAGGCCGCGCCGTGGTCGAGAAGATCTCGCCCGCCGAGGTCGCGCAGAACGGCATGGGCAAGAACGGTGGCTACGCCGGGCGCGGGGTGATCGTCTTCCGCAACGAATCCGGCGAGCTCAAGGCTTTCGACTCCAAGTGCACCCACGCCGGCTGCAACGTGCAGTTCCAGGGCGCGAAGCTCTTCTGCAACTGCCACGGCGGTACCTACGACCAAACCGGCAAGAACATCGCAGGCCCGCCGCCAAGGCCGCTGACCGAACTCAGGGTCTTCGAGGACCAGGGCCTGCTCTTTGTCGCCCGCCTTGCCGGGCCCGGGAAAGGGTGACCATGGACGAGAGATTCGCACCCGTTCCGCCGGAGGCCGAAGAGAGCCTGCCGCCGCCCGGAACGCTTGTCGGCCAGGGCCTGCGCGCCCTCTTGCGCCGTTATCCGATCTGGCCGGTCGTCGCCTTCTTCGGCAAGAAGCGCGTGCCCGAGCACCGGGACACGGGCTGGTACGCCCTGGGCGGCATCGCGATGCTGTTCTTCGCCATCCAGGTGGTGACCGGCATCCTGCTCATGGTCTACTATCGGCCAAGCCAGCCTTGGCAGTCGGTACAGCGCATCGTCACCGAGGTGCCGTACGGCGCCCTCATCCGCTCGGTGCACCACTGGAGCGCCAACCTCATGGCGCTGGCGCTGTTCGTGCACCTCTTCTCCACCTTCTTCATGAAGGCCTACCGGCCGCCCCGCGAGCTGACCTGGCTCACCGGGCTCGGACTGTTCGGCCTCGTGCTCTTCTTCTCGTTCTCGGGGTATCTCCTGCCCTGGGACGATCTCTCGTTCTTCGCCACCCGCGTCGGCATCGCCGAGATGGAAAAGGCGCCGTTGCTCGGGCCGTGGATGGCCGATCTGCTGCGTGGCGGCGCCGACGTGACGGTGGACACCATCGGTCGTTTCTACGTCTTCCACGTCACCGTGCTGCCGCTGCTCGTGATCGCGCTGCTGGGCGTGCACCTCTTGTTCATCCAACTCCAGGGTGTCAGCGAACCCGATCACTTCGCCGCCCTGCCGGGCGAGAAGAAGCGCTACCGCTCGTTCTTTGGCGAGTTCCTGGTGGGCGAGATCCCGATCTGGCTCTTCCTCTGGGGGGTTGTCCTCGCGCTCGCCGCCATGTTGCCCCGAGGACTTGCTCTCGAGGCCGACGTGACCGCCGCGGCGCCGGTGGGCATCAAGCCCGAGTGGTACTTTCTCGCGCCCTACCAGGCGCTGAAACTCTTTCCCGGCAGGCTGGAACTGGTGGGCATGGCGATGATGGGTCTCGCCGCGGGGTCGCTCCTGGTGGTGCCGTTCATCGACCGTGCAACACCGAGTGACGCCCGGGGCAGGCTAGTGGCCTGGCTCGGAGCGGCAGGGCTCGTCGGTTTGATCGTCATGACCGTCTGGGGCTTGTTGTCCTGAGGAAGCACCCATGAACTATCCCGTCTGGAACGTCCCGATCCTCGGCAGCGGCCTCGTGGTGGCGATCATCGCCATCATCCACATCCTCATCTCCCACCTGGCGGTGGGCGGTGGTGCCTTCCTCGCGGTGGCCGAGTGGTGGGCCTCGCGGCAGGCCGACCCCGAGCGCATCCGCGCCTTCCTCAGGAAGTTCGTCACCTACTTCCTCGTCTACACCACGGTCTTCGGCGCCACGACCGGCGTGGGCATCTGGTTCTCGATCCAACTGGCCAACCCCGAGGCCACGAGCCTGCTCATCCACCAGTTCGTCTTCGCCTGGGCCACCGAGTGGGTGACCTTCATCGGCGAACTGACGGTGCTCTACTTCTACTACTACGGCTGGCACACCAACTCGCGGCGGATGCAGCTCGTGCTGGCGATCCTCTACTTCGTCATCGCCTGGTTCTCGCTCTTCATCATCAACGGCATCCTCACCTTCATGCTCACCCCCGGTGGCTGGACTCTCGAAAACCGCGACATCGTCGCCGGCTTCTTCAACCCGGGCTACTGGCCGGCGCTGTTCATCCGCACGCTGGTGATGCTGACCCTGGCCGGGCTGTTCGGCTTCGTCGTCGCGACCCGCGTCGACGACGACCTCAAGGAGCGCATCATCGGCTTCGCGGCGCGCTTCGTCGTGCCCGCGGCGCTGCTCATGCCGTTGTTCGCGGCCTGGTACTGGTTCAGCCTGCCGGTCGAGACCCACACGATGTGGCACAACGGCATCGTCGGCGTGGCCGGCGGCCGCCTGGAGGCGATCACCCGCTACTCCTGGCTGGCGGCGATCACCGGTGGTCTGATCGTCATCGGCACGCTGATCATCGCCTGGAAGCCCCGGGCCACCACCACCACGGCCGCCATCGCGCTCCTCGCCACGGCGCAGCTCAGCATGCTCGGTGGCGAGTTCTTCCGCGAGATGGCCCGCAAGCCGTTTGTCATCCGTGGCGTGCTCTACTCCAACGGACTGTGGAAGGCGCCCTCCAAGGCGCCGGTGGCTCTCGATCAGCCCTACTTCGAGTCCACGCGCTGGGAGCCGGACCATGCCACACCCGGCAGCGCGGCCCACGGCGAGTGGATCTACCGTCTGCAATGCGCCAGCTGTCACACCCTCGACGGCTACCGTTCGCTCGCCGCACGCACCGCCCAATGGACGCCCGGGTTTGGCGACCGGTTCCTCCAGAACCTCAACCAGCAGGGCGTGATGCCGCCGTTCCAGGGCAACTCGCAGGATCGGGCGGCGCTGGTGGCGTACCTCATCTCGCTGCACGGCAAGCCGGTCGCAGCGGCCGAGGTCGAGGCGACCCTGGCCAAGGAGGCGAAGCCATGACCGCGCTCGTCGCGCTGCTCGCCGCGGCGCCGCTGCCCGCGCCCGATCCGCTTGGCTTCCCGGCGGCGCCGGTGCTGTTGCAGGGGCTCGCCTACCTCACCTTCACCCTGCACCTGCTGGCCATGAACTTCACGGTCGGCGGCGCGGTGCTGCTGCTCATCGCCCGGTTGCGGCGTGACGAGCCGAGCGTCCACTTCTGGGCCACGGCGCTGCCGCTGGGGTTCTCCTACCTCGTGACCCTGGGGATTCCGCCGCTGCTCTTCGTGCAGGTGCTCTACGGGCAGCTCTTCTACACGTCGTCGGTGCTCATCGGCGGCTTCTGGATCCTGGTCATCCCGCTGCTCATCCTGGCCTACGCGCTGCTCTACGCGCACAAGCTGACCCACGAGTCCCGGCCTCGCTTTCAGACCGTGTTCGTGGCCGTCGCGCTGCTGGCCATGCTCTTCATCGGGTTCATCTACGTGAACAACCTGACATTGCTGCAGACACCGGGGCGCTGGCTGGCCAAGTACACGGCCCATCCGGGCGGCATGACTCTCAACATGGAGGAGCCGACCCACGGCCCGCGCTACCTGTTCTTCATCCTGCCAGCCTTTGCCGTGGCCGGGCTCGCGTTCATGCTGCGCGGCGCCTATCTCTCGCGCTGGGGACACGCGGAAGAGGGACAGCGCTCCAGGCGGCTTGGTTTCGTCTCGGTGGTGGTCGGCGCGGTGGGCGTGTTCATCGGCGCGGCGGGGCTGCTCGCCACCTTCCCGGCGCACATCAGGACCTTCGTGCTCGGCGGCGGGTTGCCCACCGGGCTTCTTACAGCGGCCGTGGCCGCCGCGGTGGTCGGTCTCGTGCTTGCCTTCGCAGCCCGCAAGGCGCAGGGACTCCTGCCCATCTACGCAGCGATCCTGAGCTTTGCCGCGGGTCTCGCCTGCGTCGTCGTCCTGCGCGACCAGGTGCGCGGCGCCTACCTCGCGCCCTACTTCCAGCTTCGTGACGTGCCGGTCAACGTGCAGTACGGCATGCTGGCCGTCTTTGGCGCGTCGCTGGTCGCCGGCCTCGGGCTGCTCATCGTGCTGCTCGTCAAGGTCGCCCGCCCCATCGCCGCGAAGCACGTGGTCGTTCGCTGAAGCTGCCGGGCGGGAAGACGGCATGACACCGGTATCCTGGAGCCCTCCGGTCCGCGGCCTGCTGGTCGAGGGCGGCCCGGTGGATTCCGCGGCCCCCCGCGTGCCGGGTTGGCGCGCGCTTGTCGCACTGCTCGATCTGGGGTGAGACAACTGCCGAGTGGGCAGGTGCTCACCGGGGACCCCTTCCTCCGCGGGCAGAGTCCGGTCCTCCGCGTCTACGAGCGGGGAGCGATCCAGGGTCTCCGGCACTCACCGGAAGCGCCCCCGCTCTTGGTATGTCTCCTCCCGGCTCTCTCCTGGTCGGTAATCGCGGCTTGCCATGCCGGGCTTGTATGATTATCATGCCTCATGAGCCCGGCGAACCGTTCCTCCATTCTTCCCCGCGCGGCCCAGGCCGCGATCGAACGCGCGTGCCGTCTGGCTCCGGTCGTGGTCCTCTTGGGTGCGCGCCAGACTGGCAAGACCACGCTGGTCCGCTCGATGCCATCGCTGGCCGACCGGCCCTATCTGACGCTGGATGACTTCGACCTCCGGGCGCAGGCCGAGCAAGAGCCCGAGGCCGTTCTCGAGCGAGCGCCCGCCATGGTCCTCGACGAGGTCCAGCGGGCCCCCGCGCTGCTGCTTGCAATCAAGCGGGCCGTGGACGCTTCGCGAAAGCGCACGCCCGGGCGATTCGTGCTCACGGGCTCGGCCAACCTGCTCATGATGCAGAATGTCGCGGACACGCTCGCCGGACGCGCCGTGTACGTGACTCTGTGGCCGTTCACGCGGCGCGAGCGCCTGGGCAAGGCCGGCACAGGTCCGTGGTCGGAACTGCTCACGGCCCCATTCGCCAAGTGGCGCGAAATGCTCGATGCCGACGCCGGACCCCGCGAGGACTGGCGTGCCGTGGCGCGGGCCGGCGGGTTGCCTGTGCCTGCTCACGAACTCAAGACTGATGATGACAGGGCAGTCTGGTTCTCCGGGTACGTGCAGACCTACCTCGAGCGCGACCTGCAGAATCTGCGCGCCGTCCAGGACCTCGCCGACTTCCGGCGGCTGATGCGTGCGGCCTGCCTGCGAATCGGCGGGCTCCTCAACCAGACCGAGATCGGGCGTGACGTCGGGATCTCGCAGCCGCAGGTGCACCGCTTCATGAACCTGCTGGAGGTGAGCTACCAGGCGGTGCGGCTGCCCGCCTACGCCGCAAACCGCACGCGTCGTCTCATCAAGGCACCCAAGCTCTACTGGAGCGACACCGGACTCGCGATGTTCCTGGCGGGGGAGACCGAGCCTCGCGGCGCTCACCTCGAGAACCTCGTCCTTGCGGACCTGCTCGCGTGGCGCGACGTGCAGGCACGGCGGCCCGAAGTGCTCTATTGGCGTACAGCGACCGGCCTCGAGGTGGATTTCGTCATCGAGACGCCGAAGCGGGTGGTACCAATCGAGGTGAAGTCATCGACGCGCGTGAATCCCGCCGACGCCAAGGGGCTGGAGGCGTTCCTCGACGAGTACGGGGGCCTCGCCAGCGGTGGTCTGCTCCTGCACGGGGGGACGGAGACGTTTCCTCTGACCAAGCGGGTGCTGGCGGCGCCATGGTGGCGGCTGTGCTGAGGTTCTCTCAGTTGCCCGATTGCGCGCCGACAAGCGGCAGCATGCAGGGAAGTCGACGGCCCCATCCGAATACCTTGAGTGCCGGATGAATCCGCTGACCCACCGAGGACTACGGCGGCATCAGTACAAGAGCAGGCGTAATCGACCCTCAGGATGGTCGAAATGAGCGCGAAGTCGTGCGGGATAGCCGAATATCAGGTACAAGATCAGGAACAACCGACTTTTCGGCTCTCCGGGTCGATTCTGCAACCATTTGTCCGGCAACGCAGTGACCCGTTAGCTCAGTCGGTAGAGCACCTGCCTTTTAAGCGTATCCACGTCCGACGATGCCCGTCGTCGCAGGCGCCTGCAGGACACCGAAGTACGCGCCTTCGCTGCGAGTTGCCCCAATCGACGCTCCGGACAGGAGCGGACAGGAGGGGACAGGGACGGACAGGTAAGGACTTTCAAGCAGGCACAAACCAGGTACACGGTCCGGCGTGCCAGTGCAGCGGAGAGACAACTGCCGAGTAGGCAGGTGCTCAGTTTGCCGCGCGTGGCCTCAGGCCAACGGGGCCCGGCGGAGTCCAGACGTGAGCAGAGAGCGGTACTCGACAGGCACCTGGCGAGACGGTGGGTCAGAGAAGCTCGGGAGATGAGACATGAGCAATGAGTTCCCGTCGGCTGAAGTCCGCGCGATTAACCTCGGCCCGAACGGGCGTCGCGCGCGCCGGAACGGTGGGCTCGTGGCGCTCGCCGCGGGCCTGCTGCTGGTGGTCGTGTTGATCGTGGTGGGCAGCCCTCGGCTGGTGCGCCTGCTGGTCGTCGTGCCCTTCGGGTTCGGGTTCGCGGGCCTGTTGCAGGCCCGGGGAGGCACTTGAATGGTGCTTGCGGCGCGCGGTCGGCGCGAGGAGGACCACGTAGGTGACGTGCCCGTCCATGACCTGTCGCTGAAGCGCGCGCTCCGGAGACGGGCTCTCGCGATCGGCCTGAAGGCCACGGTGGGGGCCGCACTGCTGACCGCGGCAGCCTTGTTGCCGTGAGCCTCGGACCGCTGGCGGCGGTGCTGGTCGGCTGGGTGCTGATGGCCCTCGTGATGCTGGCGCTGTGGGAGGTGCAGCGCCGCCGCGGCGACGCCAGCTTCGTGGATGCGGCCTGGGCGGCCGGGCTGGGACTGCTGGCGCTCCTCTACGCCGGCGTGCTGCCGGGAGGCGGCCGGCGCCTGCTGGCGATAATCCTGGCGGTGCTGTGGTCGGGGCGGCTGGCGCTGCACCTGCTCAAGGACCGCGTGATCGGCAAGGAGGAGGACGGCCGCTACCGCGAGATGCGCCGGCAGTGGGGCGCGCGCGCCCAGGCCGAGTTCTTCTGGTACTTCCAGGCGCAGGCGCTGGCGGCCGCGCTCTTCTCCGTCCCGTTCGTGGTGGCGATGGCGAACGGGCGGCCGTTCCCGGGCGCCTGGGACGCGGCGGGAGTGGCGGTGTGGCTGACCGCCGTCGGGGGAGAGTGGCTGGCCGACGCGCAACTCGCCCGCTTCCGCGCCGACCCGAGCAACCGCGGCCGCACCTGCCGCGCCGGGCTGTGGAGCTGGTCGCGGCACCCGAACTACTTCTTCGAGTGGCTCCACTGGTGGAGCTATGTTCTGCTCGCGGCCGGCGGCCCGTGGTGGTGGCTGACCCTGCTCGGGCCTGCCTCCATGCTGTACCTGCTGTTCCGCGTGACGGGGATCCCCAAGAACGAGGCGCGGGCGCTCGAGACGCGCGGCGACGACTACCGGGACTACCAGCGCCGCACGAGCGTGTTCATCCCGCTGCCGCCGCGGGGCCCTCGCCGGGACGGCTGAGCACCATCTCGACCACGTCGATCTCGCCGAGGTGGAAACCCGCCTCGCAGTAGCCGAAGTAGTACTCCCAGTGCCGCAGGCAGGCGTCGGAGCAGCCCAGCGCGCGGGCGGCATCGCGGCTGGCCGCCAGCCGTTCCCGCCAGGCGCGCAGGGTGCGGGCGTAGTCGGCGCCAAAGCGCTCGACGCGCTCCACGGCCAGCGTCGAGCTTCGTTCCACGGCGCCGCGCACCGCATCGAGGGAGGGCAGGTGCCCGCCCGGGAAGACGTGCTTCTGGATCCAGTCCGGCCGCCGCCGGTACGCCTCGTAGCGTTCCTCGGCGATGACGATGGCCTGCACGACGGCGCGGCCGCCGGGCGCGAGGGCGCGGTCGCAGGCGGTGAAGAAGGCGCCGAGGTTCTCGTGGCCCACGGCCTCGATCATCTCGAT
>Ga0315283_10000308_pt1 | contig 34622 bp, 27 predicted proteins | sample YL17G09_0_MG_FD_204541 | JGI IMG/M metagenome (GOLD analysis project Ga0315283, IMG submission 204541) | Sediment microbial communities from Yellowstone Lake, YNP, Wyoming, USA - YL17G09_0 | ecosystem: Environmental > Aquatic > Freshwater > Lake > Sediment | place: USA: Wyoming | collected...
AACCGGCCAGCGCCGAGGCCACGCCGGCCATCTGCGGGAACGGGGCGACCGCACCGGTCTGGCCGCAAGGCTGGTGGATGCCGTGGCCAAACGTGAACAACCAATGTGAGCCGAGCAGCAGCGGCAGGCTGGCCCATGACGACAGCGCACAAAGCGCCATGCCCAGGCCGCCGGCCAGTGTGAACACCGCGCCGCGCCGCACCGTGCCGGGCAGGCCCCATCGCAACAACCAGCGGCGGCAGCAGAACGTTCCGACGAGGTACGACAGCGAGCCCGAGGCCATCGCCAGACCGTATTGCAGCGGCGTCAGACCGAGCACCTCGATGTAGGCAAACGACGAGGCGGCGAGCAGCGTGAACAGGCCGCCATAGGTGGCTGTGGTCAGCAGCGCCCAGGCGCGAAACGTCGGATCGGCCAGCACGCGAGAGGTGTTGCCGGCCAGCGTCGGCATATGCAATGCGCGCGGATTGGGCGTGGTCAGGGTTTCGGGTACGGCGCGCCAGACGAACAACAGGACGATTGCGGCAAACCCCGCCACGCAGGCCAGGGCACTGCGCCATCCGAGCGCCATCGCCAGCACGCCACCGAGCAGCGGCGCGGCAATCGCCAGCAGACCCAACCCCGACAGGGCGAGCGACATGACCTGTGCGCCCTGGTGCGGTTCATACAGGTCGCGCACCATTGCGCGCGCGCAGACCACCGCGGCTGCCATCGTCGCGCCCTGCGCAGCGCGCCAGAAGATCAGCCAGCCGACGTGGGACACCGCGCAGGCCCCCAGACTGGCCAGCACCAGCAGCGCCAGGCTGCCGAGCAACACCGGCCGGCGACCGAAGCGATCGGCCAGCGGGCCCCACACCAGTTGCGAAAGGCCGAAGGCCAGGATCAGCGCCGACATCGTCAGCTGCGTCTCGCTCATGGACGCACCCAGTTCGCGTGCCAACTGCGGCAGCGCGGGCAGGTACAGATCGGTCATCGCCGGCTGCAGGCCCAGCAGCAAGGCCAGCGCGAAGGCCGCCGTCTGAGGCGCGAGCACGACCGCGCTTGCGGGGGTCGCGCTGTCATGCGCCATGGCGGCGCGGGCTGTGAGGTCCGGCATCCATCGAGCGTACCAGCCAGTTGCATTCCCTCACGCCATACGTGTCGTTGCCGTTACGATGGCCGCACGACAACCCTGGAGATTCGCCCATGATGACCATTGCCAAACGCCTGCTGGCCACCCTGGTGGCGCTGAGCCTGAGCTTTGCCGGCCTGGTCCAGGCCGCTCCGCTCGCGGGCAACGCGTCAGCGCTGATCGGCACCGAGCAGGCGGCCGCAGCCCAGCCCGGGCGCGCACTGCTCGAGCAGACCCTGGCTCGCGCTGATGTGCTGGCGGCATTGCAGACCCACGGTGTCAGTGTCGAAGCCGCCCGCGACCGCGTCGCCGCGCTGACCGATGCCGAAGCGGCGCAGGTGGCGGCACTGATCGACCAGGCTCCGGCCGGTGGCAGCGATGTCCTGGGTGTGATCGTCACGATCTTCTTGATCCTGCTGATCACCGACATCCTCGGCTGGACCAAGGTGTTCCCCTTCACGCGCGCGATCAAGTGACATGATGCCTCTCGGCCCGCTGCGGTCGCGGCGGGCTTGGCTGCTCGGCGCCGGCACGGCGGCGCTCAGCGGTTGCGCGGTGTTCGCCGAACCGCCGCAGACAGCGGCCCTCGCGGCCGCGCCTCCCGCGGGGTTGACGCAACGCATCGAGCTGCGTGAGGTGCCGTTCTTCCCGCAGACCCCCTACCACTGCGGGCCGGCCGCGCTGGCCACCGTACTGGTGTACGCCGGCTTGCCGGCGACGCCTCAAGCCCTGGCTGATGCCGTCTTCCTGCCCGCGCGAGACGGCGCCCTGCAGACCGAAATGCTGGCGGCGGCGCGACGCTTCGGTGGTGTGGCCGTGCCGCTGCCACCGCAACTGGTCGCGCTGCTGCGCGAGGTCGCCGCCGGCCACGCCGTGATCGTGCTGCAGAACCTCGGGCTGTCCTTCGCACCGCTCTGGCACTATGCCGTCGTCGTCGGCTACGACCTTGCGGCGCGCGAAGTCTTGATGCGCAGCGGCACGACCGAGCGCGAGCCGATGGGCTTCGTGCTGTTCGAGCGCACTTGGGCGCGCAGCGGGCACTGGGCCTTCACGGCGCTGCCGCCCGGGCAGCTGCCAGTGACGGCGGGCGAGGCCGATGCGCTGCAGGCTGCGATCGGCTTCGAGCGCGTGGCGCCGCCCGCGCAAGCCCTGCGCGCTTACGACAGCGTCGTCGCGCGCTGGCCGGCCAACGAGTTCGCCGGCCTGGGCCAGGGCAACACACGCTTCGCCAGCGGCGATCTCAACGGCGCCGCGATGGCCTTCGAGCGCGTGGCACAGCAACACGACAATGCTGCCGCCTGGCACAACCTGGCTGCGACGCGGCTGCGGATGGGCGAGCGCGAGGCCGCGCGGGCGGCCGGCGAGCGCGCGCTGATTCGGGCACGAACGGCCGAACCGGCATGGCTCGAGGCGACCGAAGCGCTCTGGCTCCAGCTCCAGGCTTCGCCGTGAGGCGCCTTCGTCACGCCAGTGCCGCGCCGGCTTCACTGGCCCTGCCTGACTGGCTTCGCCGCGCGTCAGCCGAATGACTCGTCGCTGCGCAGGTAGCGCCACTGCCCGACGGGCAGCTTGCCGAGCACGACGCTGCCGATGCGCACGCGCTTCAGACCCAGCACCTCAAGGCCGACCAGTTCGCACATTCTGCGGATCTGCCGTTTCTTGCCTTCGCGCAGCACGAAGCGCAACTGGTCCTCGTTGGCCCAGCTGACCTTGGCCGGCTTGAGCGGCTGATCGTCGAGCGTCAGGCCATGTTCGAGCAGGGCCAGATCGGTGTCCGACAACGGCCCGGGCTGCGTGCGCTGCACGCGCACCAGGTATTCCTTCTCGATACGCGAGTCTTCGCCAATCAACGCCTTGGCCACGCGGCCGTCCTGCGTCAGTACCAACAGGCCCACCGAGTCGATGTCGAGCCGGCCGGCCGGCGCGAGGTGGCGCAGGTGGCCGGGCTGGTAGGCGATGCCGCGGTCGTCGGGCCAGCGGTTCTCGGGCTTGACCAGTACGACAGCCGGCTGATGACCGTCTTCGGCCTGGCCGCTGACGTAGCCGATCGGCTTGTTGAGCAGGATCGTCACGCGCTGAGCTTGTTCGGTGCGGGCGCGTGGGTCGATGTCGATGCGCGCGTCGGGCCCGATGCGCTGGCCGAGCACGGCCAGCTTGCCGTCGACACGGACCCAGCCTGCGGCGATCCAATCGTCGGCCTCGCGCCGCGACGCCTGGCCACGTGCGGTCATGTACTTCGACAGGCGATCGCCCTCCTGCACCGGCGCGCCCACGGGGCGGGGCGCTGCGGGTGAGGCCAGCCTCGGATCACGCCGCGGCGGCGCGTCTCGCCGCGCTGGCGCATCGCGTCCGGCGGGCGCGTCGCGACGGCCCTGCGTCTCGCGCCTTGGCGGCGCGTCACTGCGCGCACTGCGCTGCGGCGGTTGATTACCTGCGGGCAATGCGTCGCCGCGCGGTGGTGGCGCCTTGCGTCGTGCTGTGTCCTTGGGCGTTTCGCGCCGATGCGGCGCCTCCCCTAGTGGGGCGCCACCCGGCACATGTCGCTTGTAGGGCTCGGCCCGTTCGGCGCGCTCGGCCTGAGCCTGGGCCAGCGTGCGCTGCTTGCGTGGCGCCGCGACGCCGCGCAGCGGGCCTCGCGGCTCGCTGCGTGCGCCTTGCGCCGGGGCTTTGTCCTTCTTGAGCTTGAGGGTGACCATGGTCAGTGGGTTGCGCGCCAACCGAACAATTCGGCGATGGCATCGCGGTAAGCCTCCTGGCCGACCGCATTGGTGTTGTGGTGCGTGCCGCCCTCGACGAGAACGAATCGCTTTGGCGCCCGCGCGCGCTCGTACAGGGCGCGGCCGAGCGTGGGCTGGATCAGGCGGTCCTGGCTGCCGTGTACGACCAGCAGCGGCACCTTGACGCGCTCGATCTGCGCGCCGGCATCGAAACGCTGCGTGATCAAGGGCGCCACCGGCAGCCAACCCCACTTCATCGTCTCCACGACATCCGGGATCGACGTGAAGCTGCCTTCGACCATCAGGCCCGCGGCGTCGTCGACCTCGCCGGCCAGTCGCACGGCAATGGCGCCGCCGAGCGAGTGGCCAAACACGTAACGCTTGGCCTGCGGATGTTGGGCCGCCAGCCAATGCCAGGCTGCGACGGCATCTTCGAGGGCCAGGGTTTCCGACGGCAGCCCCGGCGTGCTCTGGCCGAAGCCGCGGTAGTCGATGCCGAGTACGGCGAAGCCCAGTTCGTGCATGCGGCGCATGCGGTGCACGCTCGAGCGCACATCCCAGCGTGCGCCGTGCAAGTACAGCAGTGTGGGCGCATCGGGGCGAGACTGAGGCAGCCAGAGGCCATGCAGCTTGACGGGCGCTGCATCGGCCTCTCGCGAATTGAACTCGATCCACACGTCGCTCATGCCGTCGGTGCTGCCGCCGCCGCCCCAACTGCGGTCGCTGGGCTGGAAGATCCACTCGCGCTGTTTCTCGTCGAGCGTGGCGCAGCCGGCCAGTGCGAGCACGGCAGTCAGCAGGGCCGCAAGGACCCAGCGCAGGGAGCGGTGGTTGAGTCGGGTTGGGATCACGTCGGCGATGCTCGCACAGGGGGTCGATCAGAGCTTGTGAGTCGACAACAGCAAACTGGTTTCAGTGCTGGCGATGCCGTCGATCAGGCGGATGCGCCCGAGCACGCGGTCAAAGGCTTCCAGGTTTTCGGCGCGCAACTCAGCCACGATGTCCCAGCGGCCGTTGGTCGAGTGCAGGGCCTCGACGGCCGGGTCACCGCGCAGAGTGCGTAGCACCGCTTCGCCGCGGTTGCCCTCGACAGCAATGGTGGTCAGGGCTCGGATGCGGTGGCCTTCGGCTTGCGGCTTCAGGCGTACGGTGTAGCCGGCGATCGTGCCTGCAGCCTCCAGCTTGGCCAGCCGGTTCTGCACCGTGCCCCGAGCCACCTTGAGTTGCTTGGCCAGGGTGGCCACTGGCGCGCGGGCGTTGGTGCGCAACAGGGCAATGAGTTGGTGGTCGGTGTCGTCCATGAGCGAATTGCCAATGAATGCCTGCATTATGACCAAATAACCTGACTATCTGATCAGGATGTTGTCTTTTCTTTGGCTCAAAGGCTTCAGACAATCACGACGACGAAATCTTGGAGAGTTGCCTGTGGTTGACTATATCGGCGTTGCCGACATCCAGCGCTTGGTCCATGGCCAGGGCGTGGCGCGCTTCATCGAACGCCTGGCCGGCGAGATCGAGGCCGACTATGCGCGTTGGGCGGACTTCGAGAAGTCGGCCCGCGTGGCCAGCCATTCCGCTGGCGGCGTGATCGAGTTGATGCCGACCAGCGACGGACGCTTCTACTCGTTCAAGTACGTCAATGGCCACCCGAAGAACACCGCCGCCGGCTTGCTCACCGTGACCGCCTTCGGCGTGCTGGCCGACGTGGCCACCGGCTACCCGGTGCTGTTGTCGGAGTTGACCGTGACCACGGCGCTGCGTACGGCGGCGATGTCGGCTTTGGCTGCCAAGCATCTGGCGCGTCCCGGCAGCCGCAGCATGGCCTTGATCGGCAATGGCGCGCAAAGCGAGTTCCAGGCGATCGCCTTCCACAAGATGCTCGGCATCCGCGAGTTGCGCTTGTATGACGTCGACGCCGGGGCCACGGCCAAGCTCGAACGCAATCTGCGTGCGCTGCCCGAGCTGGCCGACATGGCCATCGTGCGTTGCTCCAGCACGGCGCACGCCGTACGCGGCGCCGACATCGTGACCACGGTCACTGCCGACAAGCGCAACGCGGTGATCCTGGAGCCGTCGATGATCGAGGCCGGCATGCACTTGAACGCTGTCGGTGGCGATTGCCCGGGCAAGACCGAACTGCATGCCGACATCCTGCTGCGCGCCGATGCACGCGTGATCGTCGAGTACGAGCCGCAGTCGCGCATCGAAGGCGAGATCCAGCAACTCGCAGCCGACTTCCCGGTGACGGAGTTCGCCACGATCGTGCGTGGCGAGCGGCCCGGCCGTCTGGCGGCCGGCGATGTGACGATTTTCGACTCGGTCGGCTTCGCGCTCGAAGACTATTCGGCGCTGCGTTTCCTGCACACGCTGCTGTCTGAGCAGCGCGGCGCGCGCACGCAGATCGACCTGGTGCCGCAGCTGGCAGATCCGAAGAACCTGTTCGGCGGCACGCTGGGCAGCAGCAGGCCCGGCTTGCGCCGGGTGGCTTGAGCGGCCGCAAGGGCGGTACGCCACGCTGTTCTGGACTGATCGGTCCGGCGCCTGCGGCGCCCGCCCATTTTGGCCCGATGTGAACGAGCCCGATGGCATGTCTGACCACCTGGGTGCGGCCGGTGTCGGCTGTCGGACGCCAGGCCGAATGGCGGTTCACGACCCCTATGCAGAGCTCTCCATAGCGACCCTTCGGCGACGCTCGCCCCCCTGAGTTGATCGCCTTGAAGGAGTCGCTCGCGCGGGCGTCTCTCCCATGCGCCCGCAAGGTCGACTGCTGCATAAACTCCACCGGCGACATCACCAGGTTCGTGGTGCCGTCGCGCCAGGGTGTCTTGCGCTTCAGCACCACCTGGCCCGCGGCGTTGCATAGCATCCGTTCGTTGGCCAGTGCCGGGCAGGTGATGTCGTGGCACAGTGGCTCCTGCGTCTGGCGGTCGTTGGCGCCACGTCGCACTGCGGCGTGCAGGCTGAAACCCTGCATGTCGGCGCACAACCGCCGAGACGCACCCACCCCTGATTCGGGGGTAATCACAGGACGGCTGCGCCCTTAGACTCGAGCGGCCTGTGCCGGGCGTGACCAGCGCCGGCGATTGAAGCGCTGCTGCTCACACGAGCGAGTGTGCTCGTCGGGGCCGTCGATGCTGCGGTCCGCGTAAGCCAACTCCGTCGAGCAGCGAAGCCCTGGGAAATCTCAGTCCGACGGGGAGGTGTGAATCGTGAGCAAGACTCTGAACACGTTGAGCTTCTGCGTGGCAGCTACGTTGGTGGCTGCGTGCGGCGGAGGGGGCGGTGACCCAGGCTCAAGTCAGGCGGCCAGCGTGCAGTTCGCGCCGGCGGCCATGGACCAGGCGCAAGCAGCGGCCGCAACCACCAAGTTTGCGGCCGGAGTCCGCGATCAAGGCAGAGATCTCGAGCCGTTCCAGTGGACGAAGGTCTACGACGGCGATTGGCCGCCAGTGCCGCAGCCGCCGTTTGCGCCCACGACCGGCTGGGCGGGCCGAGCGGGCTTGCAGGCCGTCGAGTTACGCAACAGCCTCTACATCATGGGTGGGCGCACGCCCGCCCCCTTTGGCCCTCCAACCTTCGGCCCGTTCAACAGCGTTCTGTGGAACGACGTCTGGGAGAGCCGAGATCTCGGTGCCTCGTGGACGAAGCTGCCGACGCCGACGGGTCCGGGCATGTGGTCCGAGCGCGCCTACTTCCAGGCGGTCACCAAGGGTGGGGCGATGTTCGTCCTGGGCGGCCAGGACTTCACGGTCAGGCCGAACCTGCCACCGGTCTGTCCGCCGCCTCCGGCGCCTGGAGTGCCACCCCCGCCGTGTCCGGAGTTCGTACCCAACTCGACGTTCTTCAACGACGTCTGGCGTTCGACCGATGGCGCGGCTTGGCAGGAGCTCGAGTCTGGCGGCCCGCGGTGGGCAGGTCGCGCCGGCCTCAGCGCGATCGAGTTCAAGGGCTGGATCTACGTGCTCGGCGGCGGCAATGGCGACGACGTGGCAATCGGCGGTAGCGGTCGCGTCCTCTTCAACGATGTCTGGCGCTCTCGCGATGGCAAGAACTGGGAGCAGGTCACGGCGAACGCTCCCTGGGCCCCCCGCGCCGGGGCAGCGGTCGTGGAGAAGAACGGCTACCTGTACCTCCTCGGGGGCGAAGACGGATTCCTCTGCGAGTTCGGCCCGACCGGTCCTTCCTGCCCGTACTTCAACGACGTGTGGCGTTCGCGCGATGGCGCCAACTGGGAGCTCGTGACGATGAAGGCCGACTGGAGCGCCCGCCCGGGCCACCAGTGCCAGGTGCTCTTCGACACGATCGTCTGCTTCGGCGGATTCGGCTTCCCCACGGATCCTTCCGGAACGGTTGCGGCGCATCCGGTCGACGTGTGGGTCAGTCGCGACGGACTGCGCTGGACCAAGCTGAAGACAGGGCCGTGGAACGCAACGAGCTCCGCGAACGTGAAGTACGACTTCGACTCGCTCGTGGTAACCGGCGGGCCGGGTGGCTTGCCGCCGTCGATCTACACCTTCGGCGGCGACAGAGAGGCCTCGTTCATCGCACCCGATCCGACGCTCGTGGACGACGACGTCTGGCGGTTCTCACAACCCTGGCCGAAGAAGTAGCGACAGAACGTGGTGCTCCCGGGCCGCCCAGCCCGGGGAGCAGCGGCCGTACGCAGGCCCCGAGTCGCGCGTTGGTGCCCGTGCCGGCGCACGGGCCTGCAACCTCAGGTGCGTGAGGCTCTCCGCTCATCACCAGCGCCTCTACGATCGCAGCGATGATGTTGATCCGTCGGGAAGCTGCCGGCTGTGAGCGTCGGCCGATGGCCGATAGGGTGAGCTCAAGCGTGGACGAAGCAGACGCTGCCGACGTCACTCAAGTTCCAGTACTTCGCGCGCACCTCGCTAGCGCCCGCGCAGGAACAGCGCGTCGAGTTCCTTGACCGTCACCTGCCGCCACGTCGGGCGGCCGTGGTTGCATTGGTCGCTGCGTTCGGTGGCTTCCATGTCGCGCAACAGGGCGTTCATCTCGCCTTCGGTGAGGCGCCGGTTCGCGCGCACCGCAGCATGGCAGGCCATCGTCGACAACAACTCGTCGCGCGCGCGCTCGACGACCCGGCTGGCGTCGTGCTGCGCCAGCTCGGCAAGCACCGAGCGGGTCAGCGCCACCGGGTCGGCATCGGCCAGGGCCGTGGGTCGCGAGCGCACCGCCAGCGTGGCGGCGGCGAGCGGCGCGACATCCAGGCCCAGCGCCTGCAGCGTGGCCGCGTGTTCTTCGGCGGTGGCCACCTCGGCCAGCGTGGCTGCAAAGGTGGCCGGTATCAGCAGCGGCTGCGCTTCGAGGCTGGTCGTGCCGAGCTGGTGTTTCAGCCGCTCATAGACGATGCGCTCGTGTGCGGCGTGCATGTCCACGATCACCAGCCCGAGCGAGTTCTCGGACAGGATGTAGGTGCCGGCGAGTTGGGCCAGGGCGCGGCCGAGCGGCCAGCCTGCGCTGGACGCAGCCTGCGGCGCCGCTGCTGCCGGCGCCTGGTACGGCGGTGCTGCGGCCTCGCGCGCATACAGGGTCGCAGCATGCTGCAAGGCCAGGCCGGCTTGCAGCGGTGGCGCGGGGCGCCAGGTGGGCGTTGCGAACGACAGCGAGGCAGCGCCGGCAGGCGCAAGGTCAGCCGCTGCGGCACGCGGCAGTGCCAACGCGCTCTCCACGGCATGGCGCACAGCCTGGTGCACCTCGCGCGAATCGCGAAAGCGGACCTCGATCTTGGTCGGGTGCACGTTGACATCCACCCGACGCGGGTCGATCTCGATGAACAGCACATACACCGGCTGGCGCGCGCCGTGCAACACGTCTTCGAACGCACTTCGCACACCGTGCGCCACACCACGGTCGCGCACATAGCGACCGTTGACATAGGTGTACTGTTGGTCGGCACGGGCGCGTGCCGCATCGGGAACGCCGACGCGGCCCTGCAGTCGCAACGGTCCGGCCTGGGCCAGCACGGCGACGCTCGAGGCCATGAACTCGGTGCCCATGACGTCGGCCAGGCGAGCCACGACATCGGTGGCGGCCCGCCACTGGGCCACCAGTCGGCCGTCGTGCCAGACCGCAAAGCCGACGTCCGGCCGGGCCAGCGCGTGGCGGCGCACGGCATCGACGCAATGGGCCAGTTCGGTGGCATCGGTCTTCAGGAACTTGCGTCGCGCGGGCGTGGCGAAGAACAGCTCGCGCACCTCGACGCTGGTGCCGACCGCCCGCGCTGTCGGGCTCAGCTCGCCGCTCTTGGCGTCCAGGCGTGTGGCATGCGCAGCGTCGGCGGTTCGGCTCGCCAATGTCATTTCGGACACCGAAGCAATGGCCGCCAGCGCCTCGCCGCGAAAACCCATCGTTGCCACGCCTTCGAGGTCGGCCAAGCTGGCGATCTTGCTGGTGGCATGCCGCCGCAAGGCCAGCGCCAGCTCGTCACGCGCAATGCCCAGGCCATCGTCCTCGACCAGGATCAGGCGCACGCCGCCGGAGGTCAATTTCACGCTGATCTGCGAAGCCCCGGCGTCGAGCGCGTTGTCCACCAGTTCGCGCACCACCGAGGCCGGTCGCTCGACCACCTCGCCGGCCGCGATCTGGCTCACCAGATCGTCGGGCAGGTCGCGAATGGGACGCCTAGTGGCGTGGGCCTCGGCGCGGAGTGCGGCTGTCATCTTTTCATTGTCGCAGGCGGCGGGAGGATGCCTCTCGTACTGCGTCGGTGCCGCGGGGCGCCGACACGCGAAAGAGACGGAGGACCCATTGGCCACCGGATAATGCACCCCCATGCCCGATGCCTTGCACTTCCTGCTCGACTTCATCCTCCATGTCGATGTGCACCTGCAGACCTTCGTCCAGGCCTACGGCCTATGGGTCTACGCGCTGCTGTTCCTGATCATCTTTGTCGAGACCGGCCTCGTCGTGATGCCGTTCCTGCCCGGCGATTCGCTGTTGTTCGTGGTCGGCACGCTGGCCGGCGTGGGCCTGATGAGCCTGCCCCTGTCGATGCTGCTGCTGATCGCGGCGGCTGTTCTCGGCAACCAGACCAACTACGCGATCGGTCGACACATCGGTCCACGCGTCTTCCAGTGGGAGCAGAGCCGTTTCTTCAACAAGCGCGCGTTCGAGCGGGCGCATGCGTTCTATGAGCGTTACGGCGGCATCACGCTGGTGCTGGCGCGGTTCCTGCCGTTCCTGCGCACCTTCGCGCCGTTCGTGGCAGGCGTGGCGCAGATGACGCGCCGGCGCTTCACGTTCTTCGACATTACCGGCGGCACGCTGTGGGTCGTGAGCCTGGTGGGCGCGGGCTACCTGTTTGGCAACGTCCCGTGGGTCAAGGAACACCTGGACAAGATCATCTGGGCCATGATCCTGATCCCGGGCGTGGCTGCGATCCTCGGTGCCGTGAGGGCGCGAATCGCGAAGTCCTCAGCCGCTGCCGACGGCCTGCGCTAAGGCCACGAACTCGGCCACCGGCACTTCCTCGGCACGGCGTTGAACGTCGAACCGGCCGTCAAACCCACGGCCTTCGAGCCAACGGCCGAGCGTGTGGCGCAGCAGCTTGCGCCGCTGCGAGAAGGCCACCTGCACCAGTTCCTCGAGCAGGCTCGAGTCCAGCGCCTCTGGCGCGGGCCAGGGCAGCATGCGCACGATGGCCGAGTCCACCCGCGGCGGTGGTTCGAAGGCCTCGGGCGGCACCTCGAACAGCGCCTCGATGTGGTAGCGCCACTGCAGCATCACCGTCAGGCGGCCATAGGCCTTGCTGCCAGGCGCAGCAGCCATGCGATCGACGACTTCCTTTTGCAGCATGAAGTGCTGGTCTTGCACTGATCCGGCAACAGGCAGCAGGTGGAACAGGATCGGCGTCGAGATGTTGTAGGGCAGGTTGCCGAGCAAGCGGAGCCTTTGCGCGCGAGTCGTTGCGAGCGCCGCGAAGTCGACCTTCAACACATCGGCCTCGATGACCTCGAGCGCCGGGTTGCGGCGCAGCCGCTGTGCAAGGTCGCGGTCGAGTTCGACGACCGTCAGGCGCTCGCAGCGCTGCAGCAGCGACAGTGTCAGTGCGCCCAGGCCGGGGCCGATTTCGATCAGGGCCTCGCCCGGCCGCGGGTCGATTGCCGCGACGATGTCGTCGATGACCCCGTGGTCGGCCAGGAAGTGCTGGCCGAAGCGCTTGCGCGCGAGATGCTTCACGGCGCCGCCAAAGCGTGCTCCAAGCGACCGCCGCGGATCCGGCTTTGCCGGTCCGCCAGCGGTGCCCCCTCGAGGGGGAGCGGCGAAGCCGCTTCGGGGGTGGACGTCAAAGGGGCGCTTCGCGGAACTCGACGTAGGCGCGGTCGCGCACTTCGCGCACCCATTCGCCGTAGGCCGCCTCGAATTTGCGCTCGCGCAGTGCAGTGCGCGCCTGCTCGCGCAACTGCTTGGTGTCCAGTGCCACGCTGCGCCGCTCGACGACCTGGATCAGGTGGACGCCGAAGCGTGATGTCACGGGCGCCGAGATGCCACCCACGGCGAGGGCGTTCAGTGCCTCTTCGAACTCGGGCACGAACTGCCCCGGTGCGGCCCAGCCAAGGTCGCCGCCGGCGGCCGCGCTGCCGTCGAGCGAATGCTCGCGAGCGAGGTCTTCGAAGCGGCGCGATCCGGCCTCGATCTGGCGCTTGAAGTCGGCCAGCCGGGCCTGAACGGCCTGCGCGCTCAGTTGCGCCGAGGGCCGCAGCAGGATGTGCCGAGCGTGGGTCTGCACGACGCGAAAGGCCGATCCATCGCTGCGTTCGATGAGCTTGAGCACATGAAAGCCGGCGCCGGTGCGCAGCAGGGTAGGGGCCACTTCGCCGTTGGCCAGCGGGCGCACGAGTGCGAGGAACACGTCGGGCAGGCGCTCTGCGGGCTTCAAGCCGATCTCGCCGCCGCTGTCCTTGTTGGCGTCTTCCGAGACTTCCTTGACCACCGCCGCAAACGCTTCGCCACCGCGGACGCGGGCCAGCGCGCTTTCGGCTCGCGCCTGGCGTTCGGCCACCACCGCCTCGCTGGCATTCTCCGGTACTGTCACCAGGATCTGGGCGATGTTGTATTGCACCGCGGCGCCCGCAGCACCGCGCTGCTTGTCGATGAATTCATCGACCTCGCTGTCCGTGATGCGGATGCGCTGTGCCACCTCGCGCTCACGCACCCGCTCGATCAGCATCTGGTCACGGATGTTGGCGCGAAAACGCGCCAGGTCCAGGCCCTCGCGGGCCAACTGAGTACGCAACTGCGCCATCGTGACCTGGTTCTGCGCCGCGATGTTGGCGACCGTGCGGTCGAGTTCGGCATCGTCGATGCGCATGCCGCTGTCGCGCGCCTGGCTGAGCATCGCGCGGTCTTCGATCAGCGATTCGAGCACCCTGCGGCGCAATTCAGTTTCTTCGGGCAGACGCTGGTTGTTGCGCTGCGCGTCGTCGCGCGCCCGCGCCAATCGCTGGCTGACTTCGTAGGCGGTGACCAGTTCCTGGTTGACGACCGCGGCAATGTAGTCTCCGGCGCGGCCGGGGCTGGCAGGTGCAGTGAGGGTGGCCGCAGCGTTGGCCGTGGTCGGCTGGGCCCAGGCTGGCAACAGCGTGCAGCAGCCAAGCAGGGCGACAGTTCTCAGGGCAGTCTTCATCGAGTCTTGGGGGTCATTGGGTGTAGTCCCGCAGTGGCGGGTCGCTGCGGTCGTCGCGCAGCAGTTGGTAGCCAGGGATATTGTCCTTCAAGACCTGCAGCGGGTTGGAACCCAGCCGTGACAGGCCGACCAGTTCGAGTTGCAGCATCAACCGTGTCGTGGCCTCGGTGCGGCCGGTCGAGACTCGCTCGGCGACGATGCGTCCGATCCAGCAGCCGGTGTCGTATTCGAAGCCGGCCAGCGAATCGGTGATCCGGCTGTCGCGCATCGAGTAGTTGACGCGCCCGACGGTGTACAGCGTGCCTTGGCAGGCAGCACTGTTGGCGTTGGCGCCCGCGTTGCCGCGGTATACCGGCCACTGCCAGCCGACGTCGACGTACTCGCTGGCAAGGCGCGCCAGTCGGTAGCTGGCGGCCAGCGTGCGCAGCGGGCCTGGCGAGTAGCGCGCAGTCATCACCGATCGCGTCACGCGATCGATCTCGGGGCTGTATTGCAGCGCAGCGTCGAGGCTCCAGTGCGCGAAGACGGTCGCCGTGCCCGCCAGCAGCAGGTCGGAAAAGCGCTGCGTCAGCGGGATGCCATCGGGCGTGATCTCCAGGTCACGCAGCAGGTAGCGCTGGGCCAGGCTCAGTCTCAGGGCCTCGATGCTGCTGGCCGGATCGAGCAGTCGGGTGGTGACGCCGGCGGTGACCTGGTGCCCGTCGGAGACGCGGTCCACGCCGGAGAAGGCGTTGTCGCTGAACACCGAGACGGAGTTGAAATCCTTCGGTGCCGTGTCGAAAAGCGGCAGCGTGGCCTGGGCACGAAATGGCGTGTTGACGTACAGCAGCCTGGGCTCGAGCGTCTGCCGCAGGGCGCGGCCGAACCAGCTGGTCTCACGTTCGAACACCAGTCCGCTGTCGAGACTGAACGTCGGGATCGCGCGTGAGGCGCGGCTGCGGCCATCGCTCATAGGCGTGTCGGTGTCGTATTGCGCCAGGTTGAGGGCCAGCCGCGGCGTCAACCACGCACCCGGACTGCGCCAACTGTGGGAAACGCTGGCCAGCGCGTGCGCACGCCAGCCCTCGCGCCGCGGCGGGCCGGCGTTGTTGGCCGCCAGCGTGAAGCGATTGAGCTCGACCTCGAAGTCGGCATCGATCCCGTGCCCCCAGGCTGGCAACAGGCCAGCACCCCGCCAGCCCAATTGCGGCGCGCGGTGGTAGGGCGCCGCAATCAACGCCAGTGGGTCGGCGTCCTGCAGCACCTGCCAATACTGGGTGCGAGCGTAGGCGGTGGTCTGCAGGCCGGCGACGACCCAGTCGTGCTCGGCGTACAGGGCCAACGGCAGCAGGCGCGGCGTCAGCGCGCCCAGCAGGCGCGGAAAGTCCTTCCAGTAGGCGTCGTCCGAGACTCGCACGCCGCTGTGACCCCAGCGCAGCGCGTTGCCGTAGGTGTCCCCGAAGGCCAGCCCCTGCTGGCGCCAGTTCAGTGCGTGGCGCTCAGTCCCGTACACATGGTCGCTGGGCAGCTCGTGCCAACGAACTTCGCCAGCGTGGCGCGGTTCGAGGTAGCGTGCCTCGGTGTCCAGCCCGACGCCGCGGCGTGAGTAGACGACCGGTATCAGCGTGGCATCGCGCTGCGGTGCGATGTTCCAGTAGTACGGCGCGGCCACCTCGAGGCCGCTCTTGTTGTCGAGGTTGACCGACGGCGGCAACCAGCCCGATTTGCGCGCGTCACCGAGCGGAAAGCTGAGCGCCGGTGCTGCCAGGATCGGCACGCCCAGAAAGCGAAGCACCGCGCCTTCGGCGATGCCCTCGTTGGCCTCGAAGTCGAGCTTGACGTGATCGGTGGTCAGCAACCAGGCGGGCGTGCCGCCGCCGTCGACGGTGCAACTCGTATAGGTGGCGTTGGTCAGCTGCACATGGTCGCTGTCGAGAAAGTCGATGCGTGCGGCACGTCCGCCGGCTGCGGTGCGGGCAAAGTAATAGTCGGGCTGCAGGAAGTAGCCCTCGAATCGCTGCAGCGTGAGGTTGACCTCCGGGCCGGCAAATCGGTCGCCGTCGGTGGTGACGATTTGCACGTTGCCGCGGGCCCGGGCGCGATCCTCAACGCTGTCGTAGCTCAGGCGATCGGTACGGATCGTGATGCGGCCGCGTTGCAACTCCACCTGGCCCTCGGCCTCGACCTCCAGGTCAGGACGGCCGCGCACTTCGTCGGCCAGCAGCGTCAGCGGCAGGCTGCGCTCCTCTGCACGGGTCGTTCCTGCGGGCTTGGGTGCGCTGGCCGCGGCAGCGGCCTGGGCCTTCACGCCAGCGTGCGACAGCAGCAGGGCGACAGCCAGCGCCAGAGGGTGCAAGTGCGGCATGGAAAGTCGCGCCGAGGCGCGGCTTGCGCGGTTTGTAGAATGAAAATTATCCATGACAGGGTTTGCCGCCCCTGGTGCCCGCGAGAAGAGAGACACCGCGATGACAACCCCAACCTCTACGCCCGCCTTCGGCGCGACCGCCAGCACTATCGTGGCTTGGAGCGATCCCGAGCGCCGTGCGGCCTTCGATCGTTGGCTGGCGCCGCTGGCGATCGAGCGCCGATTGAACGCGGCTTCACTGCGCCCGGCGTCGGCCGACGCAAGCTTTCGGCGCTACCTGCGCATCGATGCCGCGGGCGGCTCCAGCCTGATCGTGATGGACGCACCGCCGGCGCAGGAAAGCGTGCAGCCTTTCATCCACGTCGCGTCGCTCATCCAGGCTGCTGGCTTGCATGGCCCCAGCGTGCTCGCCAGCGACGCCGAGCACGGCTTCCTGCTGCTCTCCGACCTCGGGTCGACGCTGTACCTTGACGCATTGCACGAGGCCTCGGGCCGCCAGGCCGACAGCCTGATGCGCGACGCCATCCGTGCACTGGTGCGCTGGCAGAGCCATGTGCCCGCCACCGCGCTGCCGCCGTACGACGAGGCAGCGCTGCGCCGCGAGTTGGGCCTGTTTCCAGCTTGGTGTGTGCAACGCGAGTTCGGCGTCACTTGGGCCGACGTCGAGCAGCAGACTTGGCAACGTGTCTGCGACGTGCTGGTGGCCAGCGCGCTGTCACAACCGGTCGTGGCGGTGCACCGCGACTGGATGCCGCGCAACCTGATGGTCGCCGACCCCAATCCCGCGATCCTCGATTTCCAGGACGCCGTCGCCGGCCCGATCGCCTACGACATGGCTTCGCTCTTGCGCGACGCCTTCATCTCGTGGGAAGAGGAGCGCGAGATCGACTGGGCCGTGCGCTACTGGGAGGCGGCCCGGCGCGCCACCTTGCCGGTGGCCGACGACTTCGGCGAGTACTGGCGCCAGCTCGAGTGGATCGGCCTGCAGCGCCACTTGAAGGTGCTGGGCATCTTCTGCCGCCTGAAGCACCGCGACGGCAAGCCGAAGTACAGCGAAGACCTGCCGCGCTTCTTCGCCTATGCGACGCGGGTGGCGACGCGCTACCGAGATCTGCAGCCCCTGTTGGCTCTGCTGGAGCCTTTGTCGGGCTTGAAACCGGAGGTCGGCTTCTCGATGCGCTGATACGCGAATGCGTTCCATGGCACCAATCTCACTGTAGGCTCTCGGCCCATTGCGGCCGTTCGCAGCGATCTGTTGTTGGGCTCGCGTGCGCACAGTGGCGCGAGCCGCGTTCGTGGGGCGGCCGCTTTCGCTCATGTCCCCCGGGCCGGGCTTTGCCCGACCCTCCTCCTTGACTTCGCTACAGCGGCCACCCCACGCCCGCGGCAGGCCGCAGGGGTGGTGTTCGACGGTGGAGAACAGCCGCTGCTGGCGGATCTGGCCACCGGGGTGCCCTGCGCAGCGAAGTAAAGGAGGAGGCTTCGGCCGCAGGCCGAGGCCGGGGGACATGAGTGGAGCAGGGCACCCCGGCGGCCAGATCCCGCGCCGATGCAGGCACGCATGGGCAAGCCCAGAGGCGAACGGCCGCAATGGGCCGGAAGTCGCTATTCGCTCCTATGCGACAGACCGCGATACGTCAGGACAGGTCAGCACGCCCGGACGGGTCCCGTTCCGTGGCTTTGTCCGTAGGGACGACTTCGGTTCCCAGGGCTGAGATTCACGCCACGCGAAGTTCGCTCTTCGCGTCGAACAGATGCGCGTCCTCGGCTCGCCAAGCCAGTTGCACGGCATCACCGCTACGCTGGACCAGGCGCCCAGGCGCACGCGCGAGCAGGTGGCCCAGCGCGGTGTCGATCAAGGCGTAGGTCTCCGGTCCGGTCGGCTCGACCATGATCACCTTGCCCGGCACGCCATGGTCGGCGAGCGTGACGTTCTCGGGGCGCAGGCCATAGAGCAGGGCGGTGCTGGCGCCGAGCGCCGCGCGTTGCGCGTCGTTCAGCGGCAAGGCGACGCCGCCGGCGCGCAAGCCGTCGCCGCCGCGTTCGCAGGCGAACAGGTTCATCGACGGCGAGCCAATGAACTCGGCAACAAACTTGGTCGCGGGGCGCTCGTAGATCGCCTGCGGCGTGTCGAGCTGCTCGATGCGGCCGGCGCGCATCACGGCGATGCGGTCGCCCAGCGTCATGGCCTCGACCTGGTCGTGCGTGACATAGATCGTGGTGGTGTGCGTGCGCTGATGCAGCAGCTTGATCTCGGCGCGCATCTCGACGCGCAGCTTGGCGTCGAGGTTGGACAGCGGCTCGTCGAACAGGAACAACTTGGGGTCGCGCGCCAGCGCGCGGCCCATCGCGACGCGCTGGCGCTGGCCGCCCGAGAGGGCGCCGGGCTTGCGCTCGAGCAGGTGCTCGATCTGCAGCATTTTGGCCACGCGCAGCACGGCGGCGTCGCGCTCGGCCTTGGGCACCTTGCGCATCTCCAGCGCGAAGGCGATGTTGCCGGCCACGCTCATGTTCGGGTACAGCGCATAGCTCTGGAAGACCATCGCGATGTCGCGGTCCTTGCTTGGCACGTGGGTCACGTCGCGGCCGCCGATGGCGATACTGCCGGCAGTGGGGGTGTCCAGGCCGGCGACCATGTTCAGCAGCGTCGATTTGCCGCAGCCCGACGAGCCGACCAGGATCACGAACTCGCCGGACGCGACCTCGAGGTCGATGTCGTCGAGGATCACGGTGTTCTTGCCGTAGACCTTGCGGATGTCGCGGATCGAGACAGCGGTCATGTGTGATTCATCCCTTGACCGCACCGGCCGTCAGGCCGCGCACGAAGTACTTGCCGGCGACGATGTAGACGAACAGCGTCGGCAGCGCCGCGATCATCGCCGCGGCCATGTCGACGTTGTATTCCTTGACCGAGCTCGAGGTGTTGGCCAGGTTGTTCAGGCCGACCGTGATCGGCTTGCTGTCGGCGCCCGAGAAGACCACGCCGTAGAGGAAGTCGTTCCAGATGTTGGTGAACTGCCAGATCAGTGTCACGACCATGATCGGGGTGGATAACGGCAGCACGATGCGCGTGAAGATGCGCCAGAACCCGGCGCCGTCGAGCATCGCGGCCTTGACCAGTTCGTCGGGCAGGCCGACGTAGTAGTTGCGAAAGAACAGCGTGGTGCTCGGGATGCCGGCGATCACGTGAACCAGGATCAGGCCCCAGATCGAACTGGCGATGCCGAGCCAGCCGAGCACCTGGCTCATCGGCAGCAGCACCACCTGCATCGGCATGAAGACACCGAACAGCAGCATCGCGAACAGGCCTTCGCTGCCGGGGAAGCGCCACTTCGCCAGCACATAGCCGTTGAGCGAGCCGATCGCCGTGGAGACGGCCACCGCCGGCACGACCATCAGCAGTGAGTTCATGAAGAAGGGCTTCAGGCCGCCGCAGTCGATGCCGGTGCAGGCGCTGCTCCAGGCCTTGGCCCAGGACGCCAGCGTCGGGTCGCTGGGCAGCGACAGCAGATTGCCTTCGCGCACCTGCTGCATGTCCTTCAGCGAGGTGACGACCATCACGTACAAGGGCGTCAGGAACCAGGCCGCGAACAGCAGCAGCGCGGCCCACAAGAGCACACGGTGAACGCTGAGGCGGTTCATTTCTTGACCCTGAGCTCGGAGTAGAGGTAGGGCACGACGATCGCCGCGACGAGTGCCAGCATCACGGTGGCGCTGGCCGCGCCCAGGCCGATCTGGCCGCGTGAGAACGCCATCGCGTACATGAAGGTGGCCGGCAGGTCGGTGGCAAAACCCGGGCCGCCCGCCGTCAGCGCCATCACCAGGTCGAAGCTCTTGATCGCCAGGTGGCTCACGACCATCAGGGTCGAGAAGAACACCGGGCGCAGGCTCGGGATCAGGATGCGCCAGTAGATGCGCGGCAAGCTGGCGCCGTCGACCTGGGCAGCCTTGACGATGCTGTCGTCGATGCCGCGCAGCCCGGCCAGGAACAGGGCCATCACGAAGCCGGCGCTCTGCCAGACGCCGGCGATCGCGATGCAGTAGATCGCCTTGTCGGGGTCGACCAGCCAGTCGAAACTGAAGCTCTCCCAACCCCATTGCTGCACCAGGTGCTCGAGGCCCAGGCCCGGGTTCAGGATCCACTTCCAGGCGGTGCCGGTGACGATGAAGCTCAATGCCATCGGGTACAGGTAGATCGTGCGCAGCACGCCTTCGGCACGGATCTTCTGGTCGAGCAGGATGGCGAGCACGAGGCCGATGGCCATCGCCCCGCCGACGAACAGGGTGCCGAAGACGGCCATGTTCGACAACGCGACGTGAAAGCGCTCGCTCTCGAACAGGTTGGCGTACTGCTGGAAGCCGGCGAACTCGTAGTTCGGCAGCAGCCGCGAGGCCGACAGCGACAGGTAGCCGTTCCAGGCGATCAGGCCGTAGATGAAGAGCAGCGCCAGCACGAAGCTGGGCGCCACCACCAGCTTCGGCAACCAAGCAGCGCGCACCGTGGCGCCCGGGCTACTTCGTCTTCGCCGCAGCCGCCAGCTTGGCCATCGCGTCCTTGGCGCTCATCTTGTCGGCGTTCCAGAACTGGCTGACGACGTCCTTGATCGCGCCTTCGGCGGCCGACGGCACGGCCATGCCGTGGGCGATCGAGGGCACCAGGGTGCCGCTCTTGGCGTCATCGACGAAGTCCTTGGACGACAGCTTGGCGCAGTCGTCGAACTTGTCCATCTTCATGTTCAGCCGCACGGGGATCGAGCCCTTGTTGAGGTTGAACACCTCCTGGAATTCGGTGCCCATGATCGCGGCGGCGAGGTCGTTCTGTGCCTTCACGTTGGCGTCGTTCTTCAGCTTGAACATCGCGAAGGAATCGACGTTGAAGGTGTAGGCCTTGGCAGTGCCCGGCGCGGCGACGCAGGCGAAGTCCTTGCCCGGCACCTTGCCGGCAGCGATGAATTCACCCTTGGCCCAGTCGCCCATCAGCTGCATGCCGGCCTCGCCCTTGATGACCATCGCGGTGGCCAGGTTCCAGTCGCGGCCATTGGCGTTCTTGTCGGTGTAGTCCTTGACGCGCTTGAAGGTCGTCAGCACCTTTTCCATCGTCGGGCTCGACAGCGACGCGGGGTCGAGCTGCACGAGGGCCTTCTTGTAGAAGTCGGCGCCGCCGACGCCCAGCGCCACGCTCTCGAAGGTGGTGAAGTCCTGCCAGTTCTGGCCGCCATGTGCAACCGGGATCACGCCGGCCTTCTTCAGCGCCTCGGCAGCGACAAAGAACTCGTCCCACGTCGTCGGCAACTTGGCGCCGGCCTTCTGGAACGCCGCCGGGTTGGCCCACAGCCAGTTGACGCGGTGCACGTTGACCGGCACCGCGATGTAGTTCCCCTTGTACTTCATGACATCGGAGACGACCTTGGGCAGCAGCTCGTCCCACTTCTCGGCCTTGGCCACGCCGTCCATGTTGGCCAGCACGCCTTCCTTGGCCCATTCCTGCAATGACGGGCCCTTGATCTGGGCGGCGGCGGGCGCATTGCCGGAGACCACACGCGACTTCAGCACCGTCATCGCGGCGTCGCCGCCACCACCGGCCACCGCGAAGTCCTTCCAGGTGTGGCCCTTGGCCTGCATCGAGGCCTTCAGCGCCGCCGCGGCCTTGGCTTCGCCGCCGCTGGTCCACCAGTGAAGCACCTCGAGCTCACCGGCGCGCGCCGAGGTGCAGGTCAATGCAGCCGCAGCTGCGATGAGGCCGAGCGAGTTCGAAACGATTCGTTGCATGGTGGGGGACTCCAGAGGTGCCGGCGGTGGGGTCACGCACTGTGCCGCCGCGCGGCCTTGCACGCAATCTAGCGTTTCCCCCGGGGGGCTTCAGCACTCGACGATGTTCACCGCCAGCCCGCCGCGCGCCGTTTCCTTGTATTTGGTCTGCATGTCGGCGCCAGTCTCTCGCATCGTCTTGATGACCTTGTCGAGCGAGACATGGTGGGTGCCGTCGCCGCGCAGTGCCATCCGAGCGGCATTGATGGCCTTGACCGAGGCGATCGCGTTGCGTTCGATGCAGGGGATCTGCACCAGGCCGCCGACCGGGTCGCAGGTCAGGCCGAGGTGGTGCTCCATGCCGATCTCGGCGGCGTTCTCGACCTGCTCGGTGCTGCCGCCCATCACGGCACACAGGGCGCCGGCGGCCATCGAGCAGGCCACGCCGACCTCGCCCTGGCAGCCCACCTCGGCGCCGCTGATGCTGGCGTTTTCCTTGTACAGAAGGCCGATCGCGGCGGCGGTGAGCAGGAAGTCGATCACGCCGGCGTCGTTGCTGCCCCGGCCGCCGGGCCGTCCCAAGGCCGGAGAGCCCCCTTGGGGGGCATCGCGCAGCGAATTGGGGGCATGGTTCACGAAGCGGGTGTAGTAGTGCAGCACGGCCGGGACGATGCCGGCCGCGCCGTTGGTCGGCGCGGTGACGACGCGGCCGCCGGCGGCGTTCTCTTCGTTGACCGCCAGCGCGTAGAGGTTGACCCAGTCCATCACCTGCAGCGGGTCCCTCAATGCCGCCTCGGGGTTCGAGATCAGGTCGCGGTACAGCGGTGCGGCGCGGCGGCGCACCTTGAAGCCACCCGGCAGGACGCCATCGGTGGCGCAGCCGCGTTTGACGCAGTCCTGCATCACGCGCCAGATGCGCAGCAGGCCGGCGTCGATCTCGGCGTCGCTGCGCCAGTGGTGCTCGTTGTCGCGCATCAACTGCGCGATCGACTTGCCGGTGCTCATGCTCAGCGCCAGCAGGTCGTCGCCGCTGTGGAAGGGGTGCGCCAGCACGGTGGTGTCGGGGGCGATGACCTTCTGTTTCGAGCCATCGGCCGCGACCTCGTCGCTGACGACGAAGCCGCCGCCGACCGAGTAGTAGCAGCGGTTGCCCAGCTCGTTGCCTGCGGCGTCGAATGCGATGAAGCGCAGGCCATTGGCGTGAAAGGGCAGGGCTTCGCGGCGCTGGAAGATCAAGTCGGCCTGTTCGTCGAAGGCGATCTCGCGGCCGCCATGCAACACCAGGCGGCCTTGGGCGCGCATCGCGTCGAGCAGGGCCGGAATGGCCTCGATGTCGACGCTGTCAGGCTCATGCCCGGCCAGGCCGAGCAGCACGGCCTTGTCGCTGCCGTGGCCTTTGCCGGTGGCGCCCAGCGAGCCGTAGAGCTGCGACTGCACGCGCGCCGTGTGGCCGAGCAGGCCCTCGTGCGCCAGGCGCAGCGCAAACAGCCGCGCCGCGCGCATCGGGCCCACCGTGTGCGAACTGCTCGGGCCGATGCCGATCTTGAACAGGTCGAAGACCGACACCGCCATCGCGCACCCCGCTATTCGTCGTAGGCCGACAACGGCGGGCAGCTGCAGACCAGGTTGCGATCGCCCCAGACGTTGTCGACGCGACCGACGGGAGGCCAGAACTTGTTGCGGCGTAGGCCAGGCATCGGATAGGCCGCCTGCTCGCGGGAATAGGCATGCGTCCAGTCGGTCTTCAGCAGCGACTCGGCGGTGTGCGGCGCGTGCTTCAGCGGGTTGTCTTCGCGCGGCCAGCGACCGTCTTCGACCCGGCGGATCTCGCCGCGGATGGCGATCATCGCGTCGCAGAAGCGGTCCAGCTCGGCCAGCGGCTCGCTCTCGGTGGGCTCGACCATCAGGGTGCCGGCGACCGGGAAGCTCAGCGTCGGTGCGTGAAAGCCGTAGTCGATCAGGCGCTTGGCCACGTCTTCAGCGCCGATGCCCGAGCTCTCCTTCAGCGGCCGCAGGTCGAGGATGCACTCGTGGGCGACACCGCCACCCTTGATGCCGGCCACCTCGCTGCTGTAGTGGATCGCATAGTGGTCGGCCAAGCGCGCCGCAACGTAGTTGGCCGCCAGGATCGCGACCTCGGTCGCCGCGGTCAGTCCCTCGGCGCCCATCATCCGCACGTACATCCAGCTGATCGGCAACACCGAGGCGTTGCCCAGCGGCGCCGCGGAGACGGCGCCTACCGGTGTGTCGCGGCCATTGGCACTGTGGTGGCCGGGCAGGAACGGCACCAGGTCCTGCACCACGCACACCGGCCCGACGCCGGGGCCGCCACCGCCGTGCGGGATGCAGAAGGTCTTGTGCAGGTTGAGGTGGCTGACGTCGCCGCCGAACTCGCCAGGTGCGGCCACGCCGACCAGCGCATTCATGTTCGCGCCGTCGACATACACCCGTCCGCCATGCCGGTGCACCAGCGCACACAGCTCCTTGACCTGCGGGTCGAACACGCCGTAGGTCGAAGGGTAGGTGATCATGATCGCGGCCAGCTTGGCACTGTGCGTTTCGCACTTGGCCGCCAGGTCGGCCATGTCGACGTTGCCCAGGGCGTCGCACTTGACCACGACCACGCTCATGCCGGCCATCTGCGCGCTGGCCGGGTTGGTGCCGTGCGCCGACTCCGGGATCAGGCAGACGCTGCGCTGGCCTTCGTTGCGCGACGCGTGCCAGCCGCGGATCGCCAGCAGCCCGGCGTACTCGCCCTGCGAGCCGGCGTTGGGCTGCAGGCTGACGCCGGCGTAACCGGTGGCCTGGCACAACCAGGCGCACAACTGGTCGTTCAACTGCGCATAGCCCGCCAGTTGGTCGGTCGGCGCAAAGGGATGCACGCCGGCGAATTCGGGCCAGCTGATCGGCACCATCTCGCTGGTGGCATTGAGCTTCATCGTGCAGGAGCCCAGCGGGATCATCGTGCGGTCCAGGGCCAGGTCCTTGTCGGCAAGCTGGCGGATGTAGCGCAGCATCTCCGTTTCGCTCAGGTGGGTGTTGAAGACCGGGTGCGTCAGGAACGCGCTGGTGCGGCGCAGCGCCAGCGGGATCAGTGGTTCGAGGCCCTTGGCGTAGCCGTCGATCGACGGCAAGGCGGCACCCTCGGGTGCGAACCACGACCACAACGCTTCAATGTCGGCGCGGGCCGTGGTTTCGTCGATCGCCACGCCGAGATGCCCGGGCGAGACGCGGCGCAGATTGGCACCGCCAGCAATCGCGCGAGCGGCAATCGAGTCGCTGCGCTCGCCCGTCTCGATCGTCAAGGTATCGAAAGCCTGCGGATTCAGCACCTTCAGGCCCATCGCCGTCAGGCCGTGCGACAGGATCGCGGTGTAGCTGGCCACCCGCTGGGCGATGCGCTTCAAGCCTTCGGGGCCATGGTAGACGGCGTACATGCTGGCGATCACCGCCAGCAGCACCTGCGCCGTGCAGATGTTCGAGGTGGCTTTCTCGCGGCGGATGTGCTGCTCGCGCGTCTGCAGCGCGAGACGGTACGCCGGGGCGCCATGCGTGTCGATGCTGACGCCCACCAGCCGGCCCGGCATCGAGCGCTTGAAGGCGTCGCGGCAGGCGAGGTAAGCGGCATGCGGGCCGCCGGCGCCCATCGGCACGCCGAAACGCTGGGTGTTGCCGACGACGATGTCGGCATCGAACTCGCCCGGCGGCACCAGCAGCGTCAGCGCCAGCAGGTCGGCGGCGACGATGAATGCCGCGCCCTTCGCATGGGCCTGCTCGACATGCGGCCTCAGGTCATGGATCAGCCCCGTCGTGGCCGGGTACTGGGCCACGACCGCGAAGTGATCGTGCTCCTGCATCAGCCGCGGCAAATCGCCGACCAGGACCTTCAGGCCCAGCGGTGCGGCACGCGTGCGGATCACCTCGATGGTCTGCGGGTGGCAATCGCCAGCGACGATGATCGTGTCGCTCTTGCTCTTGACGCTGCGCTTGGCCAGCGTCATCGCTTCGGCCGCAGCGGTGGCCTCGTCGAGCATCGAGGCGTTGGCAATGGCCATTCCGGTGAGGTCGCAGACCATGGTCTGGAAGTTCACCAGCGCTTCCATGCGGCCCTGCGAGATCTCCGCCTGGTAGGGCGTGTAGGCGGTGTACCAGGCCGGGTTCTCGAGGATGTTGCGGCCGATGACACCGGGCGTGAAGGTGCCATGGTAGCCCTGGCCGATGAAGCTCTTCAGCAGCCGGTTCTTCGCAGCGACGGCCCGCAACTCGGCCAGTGCTTCGGCCTCGCTGACCGGCGCCGGCAGCGCCATCGCTTGCGTGCGCGCGATCGAGCGCGGCACCACGGCGTCGATCAACATGCGCCGCGAGGCCGCGCCAATCACCGACAGCATCTGCTGCTGGTCGGCCGCAGACGGTCCGATGTGGCGGGACTGGAACTCGCCGGCGTTCTCGAGGGCTTCGAGCGGCTGGGTGGCGGACATCAGCATGGGGAAACCAAATCCTGGGTGGTGAGGGGTGAGGTTCAGGGCGGCATCAAAGGGACTTCAGGAGCGCGTCGTAACCCGGCGGGTCGAGCAATTGGTCGAACTGCTCCATGTGCGTGACGTGGACCTTGAAGAACCAGCCGTTGCCCATCGGATCGCTGTTGGCCAGTGACGGGTCGCTGCGCAGCGCCTCGTTGACCTCGACCACTTCGCCTTCCACCGGCATGTAGATGTCGGCCGCGGCCTTCACCGACTCGACGACACCGACGATCTCGGCCTTCTTGTAGGTCCTGCCGACCTCGGGCAATTCGACGAACACCACGTCGCCCAGCGCGTCCTGTGCGTGCAGCGTGATGCCGACCACCGCGGCCTCGTGGTCTTCGATGTTGATCCACTCGTGGTCGTTGGTGAACATGGTCGTCATGGGGGCTCTCCTCGGCGGGTTGGCAGGGTGGTGAAGAACGGTTCAGCCGCGGTGGTAGCCCGGCGGCACGAAGGGCAGGGGGGTGACACGCATCGGCTGGCGCTTGCCGCGCACCTCGGCGTAGACCTCGTGGTTGACGATGGCGTGGTTGGCCGCCAGGTAGGCCATCGCGATCGGCTGGTTCACGGTCGGTGCCAGTGTGCCGCTGGTCACGTGGCCGAGCTTGTGGCCGTGCGCATCGACCAGGATCGCGCCTTCGCGCACCGGGATACGCTCCAGGCCCATCAGGCCGACACGCTTGACCTGCACGCCCGACGTCAGTTGGCTGCCGATCTTGTCGGCCCCAGGGTAGTGGCCTTCGCGTGCGCCACCGGGCCGGCGCACCTTCTGGATCGCCCAGGTCAGGCCGGCTTCGACGGGCGTGGTGTGCTCGTTGATGTCGTGGCCGTACAGACACAGCCCCGCCTCCAGGCGCAGCGTGTCGCGCGCACCGAGGCCGGCGGGTTTGACCTCGGGTTGCGCCAGCAGGGCCCTGGCCAAGGCCACCGCAGCCTCGGCTGGCACCGAAATCTCGAAGCCGTCTTCGCCGGTATAGCCGCTGCGGGTGACGAAGCACTCGGCGCCCGCCAGCGTGAACGCGCCTCCGGTCATGAAGGTCAGCCGGGACACGCCCTCGGCGAGTCGCCCCAGCGCCTTCACCGCCTTCTGTCCCTGCAACGCGAGCAGGGCGCGTTCGGGCATCGGCACCACCTGGCAGCGGTGGCCGATGTTCGTCATCATGTGCTTGGTGTCGGCTGCCTTGCAGGCGGCGTTGACGACGACGAACAAGTCGTTCGGCCGCCGCGCGATCATCAAGTCGTCGAGGATGCCGCCGGCGGCATTGGTGAACAGCGCATAGCGCTGCTTGCCGATGGGCAGATCGACCACATCGACCGGCACCAGGGTTTCCAGTGCCGCCGCCGCGTCGTTGCCGACCAGGCGCAACTGGCCCATGTGCGAGACGTCGAACAGCGCCGCGGACTCGCGGCACTGGCGGTGCTCGGCAATGATGCCGCCAGGGTAGTTGACCGGCATCGCATAGCCAGCGAACGGCACCATCTTGGCGCCGAGTTCAAGGTGCAGGTCGTACAGCGGCGTGCGCAGCAGGTCAGCGGACATGATCAGTCTTGCTCCAGAGGGCCTTCGATGCCGCCATCCTAAGCTGGCGGTCCGTCTGCCCTCGCTGTCCGCTTTACCTGAGAGATTGGCGGTGCCGCCCTTCGAGCGATCAACCGCTTGCCCCTTCGGTGGGCTGCGTCGGGCGCAGCCTCTCTCCAGTGAGGTCACGCCCCCGTTTCGGAGGCGCTTGCCAGTCCTTGGTGCCTGAGCGTTACACCGTGGCTCTCACACCGCGGTTTCGCCTTCGGCGGCCTGCTCGAAGCAGGCTCTCTCCTGGCGGGCGGCAGTGTAGCAGCGCGGCACCTCGGGGCCGCACCTCGGGGCCGCGCGCGACGCGTTCGCAGCGACCGCCCAAGCCAGGTGGCGGGCGGGTGCCTTGCCTGCACGGCCTACATCCCCGCGTAGTTCGGCCCGCCACCGCCCTCGGGGGCGACCCAGACGATGTTCTGCGTCGGGTCCTTGATATCGCAGGTCTTGCAGTGCACACAGTTCTGTGCATTGATCTGCAGGCGGTCGCTGCCATCGTCGTTCTTGACGAACTCGTACACCCCGGCCGGACAGTAGCGGCTCTCGGGGCCGGCATACGTCGCCAGGTTGGTCGCCACCGGCACCTTGGCATCGATGAGCGTCAGGTGTGCCGGCTGATTCTCTTCGTGGTTGGTGTTGCTGATGAACACCGAAGACAGGCGGTCGAACGTCAGCACGCCATCGGGCTTGGGGTAGTCGATCGGCGTGCACTCGGCGGCGGGCCGCAGGCGCACGTGGTCGGGCTGGCTGCGGTGGATCGTCCACGGCGGGCGCTTGATGCCGAGCTTGGGCAGCAACCAGTACTCGACGCCGGTCATCAGGCCGCCGACCCAGTTGCTTCGCTTGAACCACTGCTTGAAGTTGCGCGCGCTGTCGAGTTCGTCCCACAACCAGCTGGCGCGAAACGCAGCGGGGTAGGCCGCCAGCTCATCGTGGCGGCGGTCCTCCTTGACCACCGCTTCATACAGCGCTTCGGCGCACAGCATGCCGGTCTTCATCGCCGCATGGCTGCCCTTGATGCGCGCGGCGTTGAGCGTGCCGGCATCGCAGCCGATGAGTGCGCCGCCGGGGAAGACCAGTTTGGGCAGCGAGAGCAAGCCCCCGGCGCAGATGGCTCGCGCGCCATAGCCGATGCGCTTGCCGCCTTCGAGATGGGCGCGGACCGCGGGGTGGGTCTTCCAGCGCTGCATTTCCTCGAAGGGCGACAGCCACGGGTTGGTGTATTCGAGGCCGGTGACGAACCCGAGCGTGACTTGGTTGCCCTCCAAGTGGTAGAGGAAACCACCCCCGTAGGTGTGGGTGTCCATCGGCCAGCCGGCGGTGTGCACCACTAGGCCGGGCCTGGCCTTGGCCGGATCGATTTCCCACAGCTCCTTGATGCCCAGGGCATAGCTTTGCGGGTCGCGGCCGGCGTCGAGGCGGTAGCGGGCGATGACCTGCTTGCCCAGATGCCCCCGCGCGCCTTCGGCGAACACCGTGTAGCGCGCCCGCAGCTCCATGCCGAGCTGGAAGCCCGCATGGGGCTCACCGTCCTTGCCGATGCCGGCGTTGCCGGTGGCCACCCCTTTGACCGAGCCATCGGCCCCGAACAACACTTCGGCCGCGGCGAAGCCCGGGAAGATCTCGACACCCAGCGCTTCGGCTTGCTCGCCGAGCCATTTGGTCACGGCGCCGAGGCTGACGACGTAGTTGCCGCCGTTGTGCATGCAATCGGGAATCAGGAATTCCGGAGTGCGCCAGACCTTGTGTCGGCTGAACCACAGCACTTCGTCGGCCACCACGCGTTGATTCAGCGGCGCGCCGCGCTCGCGCCAATCGGGGAACAGCTCGGTCATCGCGCGCGGGTCCATCACCGCGCCCGACACGGTGTGTGCACCTGGCTCGGAGCCCTTTTCCAATACCACCACCGAGACTTCCTTGCCCTCGAAGGCGGCGAGCTGCTTCAGGCGGATCGCGCACGCCAGGCCGGCGGGGCCGGCGCCGACCACGACGACGTCGTAGTCCATGGCTTCGCGCGGGCCGTGTTGGGCGATGATTTCCTGGGGCGTCATGGAGGCATGCGGAGAGTGGTGATCCGCGACGATTCTAAGAGCGCGTGATATCGTGAAGCGCGAACAATCCACCGGCGCAATCCAGCGCCACGAGCGGTGTGCAACGAAGGGAAACAGCATGGCTTACCAGATCGACCTGTCCGGCCGGGTGGCGCTGATCACCGGGGCCTCGAGCGGCCTGGGTGCGCAGTTCGCGAAGACGCTGGCCGCGGCAGGCGCCGGCGTCGTGCTGGCGGCGCGTCGCATCGAGCGCTTGAAGACGCTGCGTGCCGAGATCGAGGCGGCGGACGGCGACGCGCATGTGGTGGGCATGGATGTGACCGACAACGACAGCATCCGCGCGGCCATCGCCCATGCCGAGACCGAGATGGGCACGATCGACATCCTGGTCAACAACTCGGGTGTCGGTACGACGCAAAAGCTCACCGATGTGACGCCCGAGGACTATGACCGCGTGATGAACACCAACACCCGCGGTGCCTTCTTCGTCGCCCAGGAGGTCGCCAAGCGCATGATCGCGCGCAGCAAGGGCGCGGCGCCGGGCACGTTCACCGGCGGGCGCATCGTCAACGTGGCGTCGATGGCCGGCTTGCGCGTGCTCAGCGGGATCGGCGTGTATGCGATGAGCAAGGCCGCGGTGATCCACATGACCCGGGCGATGGCGCTCGAATGGGGCCGCCACGGCATCAACGTCAACGCGCTATGCCCCGGCTACATCGATACCGAGATCAACCACCACCACTGGCAAACCGAGGCCGGCCAGAAGCTGGTGCAGATGCTGCCGCGCAAGCGCGTCGGCAAGCCGCAGGACCTGGATGCGGTGCTGATGATGCTGTGCGCGAACGAAAGCCATTTCGTCAATGGTGCGGTGATTGCCGCCGACGACGGTTTCGGAGCCTGAGCACTTGCGAACCCTGACGCCCCTGGAGGCCCGCGTGCTCGGCGTGCTGGTCGAAAAGCAGCACACGGTTCCCGACACCTACCCGTTGTCGCTGAATGCGCTGGTCGCCGGCTGCAATCAGAAGACCGCGCGCATGCCGGTGATCGAGGCCAGCGATGCCGAGGTGCTGACTGCGGCCGATGGCCTGAAGGGCTTGAGCCTGGTGTTCGAGGGCAGCAGCAGCCGCGTCGTCAAGTTCGAGCACAACACCGGGCGCGTGCTCGGCGTGCCGTCGGCTTCGGTGGCGCTGCTGGCCGTGCTGATGTTGCGCGGGCCGCAGACGGCGGCCGAGCTGCGGCTGAACTGCGAACGACTGCACCGCTTCGCCGACATCTCGTCGGTCGAGGGCTTTCTCGACGAACTGGCTGCCAAGGAGCCCGCCCGAGTGGTCAAGTTGCCGCGGGCGCCCGGCGAGCGTGAGGCGCGCTGGGCCCACCTGCTGTGTGGCGAACCTGCCGCCGAGCAGGCGCGGGCCGGTGTGGCGCAGGACGGAGAGGGTGGAGCGGTTTCAGCGGGCGAACTGGCGGCGATCAAGGCCGAGCAAACGCGCCTGGCGGCGCAGGTCGAGGCGTTGCAGAACCAGGTGCAGCGCCTCAGCCGTGAATTGGGCCTGGATCACGAGTGAGCACGGCATGCGTTTCCACGTCCCCGCCGAGAAGAAGCTGACCCACGAGCTGGTGATCCCCATCCGTTGGGGAGACATGGACGCGATGGGCCATGTCAACAACACCGTGTACTTCCGCTATATCGAGATCACGCGCCTCGAATGGCTCTACAAGGTGGGCGCGCCACCCAATCCGAGTGGCTGCGGCACGGTGATCGTCAATGCCTTCTGCAACTTCATCCGTCAGCTCGAGTTTCCGGGCGACGTGCTGGCCAGGCATTACGTGACCAACCCCGGGCGCTCGAGCTTCGACACGTACATCACGCTAGCGCGCACCGACCAGCCGGGCGTGATCTACGCCGAGGGCGGCAGCAAGACGGTCTGGACCGATTTCAAGGCGCAGAAGTCCGCGCCACTGCCCGACTGGTTGCGCGCGCTGGTGGATTGACTCAGGTTGGGCGCGGCGCGTTGCGGTACAGGAACGCCGTCACCACGCCGAGCGCGATCAGCACCACGCCGTCGCCGACGATCTGCTTGACGACCACCGCCACCGGCATCGGTTGGACGGCGAGGTAGATCAGGTAGGTCGGCACCACGGTCAGCAGCGCAATGGCGATGCCGTAGCGCATACCCTGGCCCAACCATGGGCGCCCTGTTTCGTGGCCGCGGGCATAGATCCAGGCAAGGGCGCCGGCCAGCAGCACATGCGCGAACAGCATGATCGGGAAGTAGCCCTGCGCGTCGGCCTCGCTGCGGAACATGTGCTGCAGTTGGGCGTAATCGGCACCGAGCAGCACACCATGCACGACGAAGCTGCCGGCCATCCACAGCACGAACAGCACGATCCAGGCGATCACGAAGGTCTTGTTCATGGAGCCCTTTCGATGCCGTGCCGGGCGCACGGTCGCGGCGCACGATAGCCCCACGCAGGCGGCCGGGCAAGCCGTGGTTTGCCCTCACCGGAGTCAGCGTGCAGCGGGGCGGGCGTTCACCTGCCGTGCGATCGCTTGCCCGAGCTCGATCACCGCCAGCGCGTAGTAGCTCGACCAGTTGTAGCGCGTGACGGCGTAGAAGTTGCTCGTGCCGGCCACATAGCTCGGCGCCGCAGTGCCGTTCTGCAATTCGACCAGTGCCAGCAGGCCGTCGTGGGCGTGGGCCTCGGGCGGCAGCTCGGCGCCATGTTCGGCGAACTGGGCCGCGGTGAAGGTCGGCACGATATCGGGCACCAGCATCGTGGCGCGGTCGACCACCGCGACGGGTGCGGCGACCCGGTAGTGCGTCGGCAGCCCGCGCTGCCAACCGAACACTGCCAGGTAATGCGCCACGCTGCCGATCACGTCGGCGGCGTTGTCGGTGCGGATCAGGTCGATACGGCCGTCGTCGTCGAAATCGACGGCGAAGCGGTTGATGCTGCCCGGCATGAACTGCGGCAACCCGACGGCACCGGCGAACGACCCGATCACGCTTGGCGGGTCGCGGCCTTCGCGGTGGCACCACAGCAGCAGCTCTTCCAGCTGTTCGCGAAAGAACGGCGCGCGGTCGCTGCGGCCATTGGGGAAGTCGAAGGCCAGCGTGGCCAGTGCATCGAGGGTGCGAAAACTGCCCATGACGCGGCCGTAGTAGGTCTCGACACCGACGATGCCGACCACGATGTCCGGCGGCACGCCCCAGCGTTCCTCGGCCTGTGCCAGCCACGCCTGGTTGGCACGCCAGAAGGCCGCGCCGGCGGCGATGCGTTCGCGTTCGACAAAGCGCGCGCGATAGGCGGCCCAGTTCTTCGCCGTGCCGGGCGGTGGCGGCATGATCTGCTGCGTGACGGCAGCGACATAACGTGCCTGCGACAGTTGCTCGCGCACCCACATGGCATCGAGGTCGGGGTTTCGCTCGGCCACCTCATCGGCAAAGCGCATCACATCGTCGCGCTGGCCGTAGGCCACCGGTGTCGGCACGTTGGCGTGGCGGAGGGTGCCCTTCTTGCGCGGGTCGGCCGGCGCATCCTGCGCCATCGGACTGCTGGCGGCCCACAGCAGCGACGCGGCCAGGCCACTCGCGGCGATGCGTTGCGCCAGGCGGCATCTCGAATTCATGCGTCGATTATCTCGACCGTGCACGAGCAGCCGCCGCAGCAAAGCCGCGCCACCATGCGGGGTCGGGCCGTGCCGTGGCGGCGCGGCCGTAGCGCTGTTGGTCGAGCGCATCGAGCTGTGCCGCCACCGGCGCGCCGTTGGCACCCAGCTGTGCACGCACGCGCGCGGCCAGGGTGCGCGGCGCATCGTGCGCTGCCGCCTCGACGCCCAGCGCCGCCAGCTGCCGGGTGACGCGGGCGCGCAGCCGCTGCCATGGGTCGCGGCGATGGCGGTCCCACCAGGCCCAGGCCGCGCCGACGAGGCTGGCCCCGCTGAGCAGGCTGACCAGCAGGTACGCCAGGTCTTCCCAGGTCGGCGAGCGCACGCCGAGTTGTTGCAGCAGGTCGAACTGCTGGGAGCGCGAGTAGTTCAGCACCCATTGGTTCCAGCGGTTGTTGACCTGTTCCCACAGCGAGCGCCACTGCGCCATCAGTGCCGGATTGACGGCGCCGATGGCACCCGCCACGACCCCAGGCTGCGGCCGCAACGAGCGACTGGCGACCACTCGCTCGGGCGCGACGGCGGCGGTGGGATCGACGCGCACCCAACCACGGCCGGCCAGCCAGACTTCGGCCCAGGCGTGGGCGTGGCTGTTGCGCACCACGTGGTAGCCGTCCTGCAAGTCAGGATCGGCGCCCTGGTAGCCGGTGACGATACGCGCCGGCACGTCCAGCGCACGCATCACCACCACGAAGGCGGTGGAGAAGTGCTCGCAGAAGCCTTGCTTGCGGTCGAGCCAGAACTCGTCGACCGCCTGGCGACCGTCGTCGTCGCCATAACTGCCGGGGGTCAGCGTGTAAGTGAAGCCGCGGCGAATGGTGCCGAGCACCACCTCGACCCATTGCTCGGGGGTTGCGTTGACGTAGCGCGGGTCGCCGCGCAGCGCCTCGGCCCAGGCCAGTGTGCGCGGGTTGTAGCCCGGTGGCAAGTCGACGTAGTCGCGCAGCGAGAGCTCATCGGTCTGCGGACCGTGGCGGTGGTCGAGGTAGGCGCGGGCTGTCAGGCGCAGGCGGTCGGTCACCGGGCGCTCGGTGACCCACTGCAGGTCGCTGCGCAGGAACGAGCGCAAGCCGTCGATGCGCGGCGCGTCAGCGTCGGTGCCGGGGGTGGCTTCGAGCAGCGGCAACAGCGGCAGCCGGTTCGGCTCGAGCGTCATCTCGTAGCCCAGCGCCGGGCCGGCGACGCGCAACTGCGGGCCCGCGCGCGGCACATTGGCGAAGTTCGTCTCCAGCCGGTTCCATT
>Ga0315283_10000309_pt1 | contig 34615 bp, 27 predicted proteins | sample YL17G09_0_MG_FD_204541 | JGI IMG/M metagenome (GOLD analysis project Ga0315283, IMG submission 204541) | Sediment microbial communities from Yellowstone Lake, YNP, Wyoming, USA - YL17G09_0 | ecosystem: Environmental > Aquatic > Freshwater > Lake > Sediment | place: USA: Wyoming | collected...
TCAGGCCGTCAACCTGGCTGTACGACCTTGCATATATGAGTTCGAACTGGAACCATTGGGAGCGCCGCGGCCCCGTCCGGGCCCGGGGACAACAAACAAGAATGTGCAGGGGAACAGCGTGAAGAAGAATCAACTCGTTTGCCTCGCCGTAGCCGTCGGCCTCGCCTTCGCGGCCAATGCGCAGCAGAAAGTCGTCGTGGGTTCGGACGCGTACGTCACTACGGCGGACCCGTCGAAGTTCCACAAGGTTGCCGGCTACTCGCCCTACGCCGGACGGCGTTACCCCGAACGCCCGCTCTTCGGCGACGAGCACGTGCACACGAGCTGGTCTGGCGATGCCGGCATGGGCGGCACGACGCTCGGCCCGGAAGAAGCGCTGCGTTTTGCGCGCGGCGAAGAGGTCGTTTCCACGAGCGGCCAACCCGTGCGTCTCTCGCGTCCGCTCGACTGGGTCGCGATCACCGACCACTCGGACGGCATGGGCACGATCGCGATGATCCGCGACGGCAACGCGGAAATGATGACGGACCCGACGCTCAAGCGCTGGCACGACTTGATGGCGAAGGGCGGGGCGGATGCGCAGGCCGCGATGATGGAGCTCATCGCCGCGCAGACGCAGAAGAAGCTGCCGAAACTCATCATGGACCCGCGGTTTGCGAAGACCACGTGGGAGCGCAACAACGACTTCGCGGAAAAATACAACGAGCCAGGCCGCTTCACGGCGCTGATCGGCTACGAATGGACGTCGAACGCGGGCGGCGGCGACAACCTGCACCGCAACGTCATCTACCGCGACGGCAAGGCGAAGGCGGATCAGGTCCTGCCGATGACGACGTTCGTTTCCGAGAATCCGGAAGACCTGTGGACGTGGATGGAATCATGGGAGAAGACGACGGGCGGCCGGCTGCTCGCGATCCCGCACAACGGCAATCTCTCGAACGGGCGCATGTTCGAGTTGCAGACGTTCAATGGCGGGCCGATCACGAAGGAATGGGCCGAGCAGCGCGCGAAGTGGGAGCCGTTGTTCGAGGCGATCCAGTACAAGGGCCAGAGCGAGGCGCATCCGAGCCTGTCGCCGACCGACGAATTCACTGCGGGCTATGAACTCTGGGACCGCGGCAACCTGACGCTCGTGCCGAAGAAGCCCGGCATGATCGCCCACGAGTACCTGCGCGAGGCGCTGAAGAACGGCCTGCTGCTCGATCAGCAACTGGGCGCCAACGCGTTCAAGTACGGCATGGCCGCGGGGACGGACACGCACAATGCGCTCGTCGCCGCGGAAGAAGATAATTTCTACGGCAAATTTGCCTCCAGCGAGCCCAGTGCCGAGCGCGCCGACGAGAACGCGATGAAGTTCGGCGACCGGGTCGTCAAGGGGTGGGAGCTGACCGCCGCCGGTTACACGGCGGTCTGGGCCACCGAGAACACGCGCGAAGCCATCTGGGACGCAATGAAGCGCAAGGAGACCTACGCAACCAGTGGCTCGCGCATGTGGTTGCGCTTCTTCGGCGGCTACGATTTCGTCGCAGCCGACACCACCACGCGCGCCCCCGCCATTGCTGGATACAAGAAGGGCGTACCGATGGGTGGCGACCTGCCGAAGGCCACCGCTGGCAAAGCGCCGACGTTCCTCGTCGCCGCTGCCCGCGATCCCTACGGCGGCAACCTCGACCGCGTTCAGGTCATCAAGGGCTGGGTCGACAAGGCGGGCCGGACGCACGAAAAGATCTTCGACGTTGCCTGGAGCAGTCCGGAAAAGCGCAAGGTCGGAGCGAATGGCAAGCTGACGCCGGTCGGTAGCACGGTCGACGTTGCCACGGCTTCCTGGACCAACACGATTGGCACGCCCGAGTTGATCGCCGTGTGGAAGGATCCAGAGTTCGATCCTGCCGTTCGCGCCTTCTATTACGCGCGGGTGCTGGAGATTCCCACGCCGCGCTGGACGGCGTACGACGCGGCGTACTTCAAGATCAAAATGGATCCCAAGGTGCCGATGACCACCCAGGAACGCGCCTGGAGTTCGCCGATCTGGTACACGCCGTAGGCGCCGTATAGCTGTCCTGCGCTACCGTTCTGTCGACGCGCGTCTGAGCTAAGCTCCTGCCCGGCCGGCCCTTCGCCGGCGCAGGAGACGCGCTTGGTCACGGAATCTGCCGGCATCGGTCTGGGACATGCGGTCGTGCTGCTGGCGGCCGCCGTCATCGCGGTCCCGCTGTTCCGCAAGCTCGGCCTCGGCGCGGTGCTCGGGTACCTCACCGCCGGCTTGCTGATCGGGCCGTTCGGCCTGGCGTTCTTCCACGACCCGGAGGCGATCCTGCACGTCGCCGAACTCGGCGTCGTCCTGTTCCTGTTCCTGATCGGTCTCGAGATGCGGCCCACGAAGCTGTGGGCGCTGCGCAAGGAGATCTTTGGCCTCGGGCTAACGCAGGTGCTGGTCTGCGGCACGCTGCTGTCTGGCGTCGGTCTCGCTTTCGGCTGGTCGCCTGCGGTGGCGGTGATCGGCGCGATGGGATTCGTGCTCTCGTCGACGGCCGTTATCATGAAGATGCTTGACGAGCGTGGGCAGACGGCTTCGCCTGCGGGCCAGCGCGCCGTGTCCATCCTGCTGCTCGAGGACCTGTCGATCATTCCGCTGCTGGCGCTGGTCGCGCTTCTCTCGCTCGTGCAGGGCACCGGCGTCGAATCGTCGCGACCCGCATGGATGTCGGTACTCATCGCGCTGGCAGCGCTCGGCGCGTTGATAGCAGCCGGACGCTGGGCCCTGAACCCGATGTTCCGCATCGTGGCCGCGCTCGGCGGTCGCGACGTCATGACCGCCGCCGCGCTGCTGGTCGTGCTCGGCGCTGCGTTGTTCATGCAGTGGGGCGGCCTGTCGATGGCAATGGGCGCGTTTATCGCGGGCGTGTTGCTCTCGGAGTCCACGTTCCGCCACCAGCTCGAAGCCGACATCGAGCCTTTCCGCGGCATCCTGCTCGGGTTGTTCTTCCTTTCCGTCGGCATGTCGCTCAACCTCGACGTCGTCGCGCAGGACTGGCGTATCGTTGCGGCCGGCGTCGTCGCCTTTATGGCGATCAAGGCGCTGGGCATCTACGGCGTGGCACGACTCTTCGGCGCCGACAACCGCGAGGCGGTGCAGCGTTCAGCGCTGTTCGCGCAGGGCGGCGAATTCGCCTTCGTGCTCTATGCGGCGGCGCTCACGGCAGGCCTGTTCGACACGCGCGCGGGCGCCGTAATGTCGGCGATCGTGATCCTGTCGATGGCGCTGACGCCGCTCGTGGTGCTGTTGCTGGATCGCTTCCTGCCGCAGCCGGCGGTCTCCATGCACGGCATTGAAGAGCCACCGTGCCTGACCGGCCGCGTGCTGATCATCGGCTTCGGTCGGTTCGGGCAGGTGGTGAGCCAGCCGTTGCTGGCGCGCGACGTCGACATCTCGATCATCGACGCCGATGTCGACATGATCCGTGCGGCCGGCAATTTTGGCTTCAAGGTCTACTACGGCGATGGCACCCGGCTCGACGTCCTGCGCACCTCAGGCGCGGGCAAGGCCGACGCCATTCTAGTCTGCATCGACAAGCCGGAACTCGCCGACCGCATCGTCGAACTGGCGAAGCACGAATTCCCGCAGGCGCGCCTGTACGTGCGCTCGTTCGACCGTGGTCACACGCTGCGCCTCATGCAGGCCGGAGTCGACTACCAGGTGCGCGAGACGTTCGAATCAGCGATGACTTTCGGTGGGCACGTGCTGAAAGGGCTGGGCCATTCGCCGGAGGAAATCGCCGCAACCCTGGCTGACGTCCGCCAGCGCGACGAGGACCGCCTGGGGCTGCAGTTGATCGGCGGCATCACCGCCGGCCGCTCGTTGATGCGCAACAACCAGGCGACGCCGGAGCCGGCGCCGCTGACGCGGCCGAAGCACGAAGCGAAGACGTTGAATGCAGACGCGGCGCGGGTGATCCAGGAGGGAGGCAACCCGTCCTGACGCCGCGGGCTGGCCGTCAGCCGCGCGGCTTCTGCTCTTCGTCCTTCTTCGCTGCGAAGGGGTAGGCGCTTTGCGCCGCGCCCTTCTTCGGCGGAATCTTCAGCGACAGCATCATCGTGAGGGCCAGTACGACGACGGTGAATCCGAGCGACCACGACACCGGGATCTTGTAGACGTCCATCAGCAGCATCTTGGTGCCGATGAAGACGAGCACGATCGCGAGGCCATAGGAGAGCAGGTGGAAGCGCTCGTGCATGCCGGCCAGCATGAAATACATCGCGCGCAGGCCGAGAATCGCGAAGACGTTCGATGTCAGCACGATGAACGGGTCCATCGTGATTGCGAAGATGGCCGGGATCGAGTCCACCGCGAAGACGATGTCTACGATGCCGATGAGCAGGATGACCACGAACAATGGCGTCGCCAGCTTCACGCCGTTCTGCACGGTGAAGAACTTCTCGCCGTCGTAGGTTGGCGAGATCTTCATGTGCCGGCGGATCCACTTGAGCGCGGGGTTGGACTCGAGGTCGGGCTCCTGCCCGGTGGCAACCCACATCTTGATGCCCGTGAAGACCAGGAAGGCGCCGAACAAGTACAGGATCCAGTGGAACTGCGCGATCAGCCATGCGCCGACCAGGATCATGATGGCGCGCAGCACTAGTGCGCCCAGGATGCCGAACATCAGCACGCGCTTCTGGTACTCGGTCGGTACCGCGAAGTACGTGAAGACCAGCAGGAACACGAAGATGTTGTCGACCGCGAGCGCTTTTTCGACCAGGTAGCCCGTCACGAACTCGAGGGCCTTGGCATCCGCGACCGGATTGCCGTCGAGTCCTCCAAGGTACCACCAGAGCCACCCGACAAAGACGAATGACACGGCGACCCAGATCAGCGACCACACGGCCGCTTCCTTCATCGTGACCTTGTGGGCCCCCTGCTTCTCCATCGCGAAGAAGTCGACGACCAGCGCGACTAGCACAAAGGCCACGAACAGGGTCCACATCAACGGTGTGCCAGTGGTTATCATCGCGGTGCGTCCCTTTGGTTCCTTGCCAGGCGGCAGCCGACGTCCACACTGAGCGTAGGCATCGAACCCCTTAATTCGCAACTCACGGGCCTTTGGATCCATGCGCAGGATGCATGGTCGTCATGCCGACATTTGATTTGTGCTGCGAATGGAGGTGTGGCTAGCTGTGGCTCATCGGTGTCATCGGCATCGGAAAAACTTAAGGAAATTCAGGTGCATATGTCCCTCCGCCCCCCGCGCCAGTTCGTGTTCGCTGGCGCCGCCTGCCTGCTCGCAATGGCCGTTACCCGCGTCCAGGCAGCGACCGATCCGCTGCCGTCGTGGAACGAGGGTGCGGTCAAGGCGCGCATCGTCGCGTTCGTCCAGGCCGTGACCGATCCGACGGGGAAGGACTACGTCGCACCCGGGGCTCGAGTCGCGGTTTTTGACAACGACGGTACGCTCTGGACCGAGCAGCCGATCTACTTCCAGGCCGCTTTCGCCATGGACACCGTCAAAGCCATGGCGGCCAAGGATCCGGCCCTCGCGGCGAACCCGGCTATCGCTGCGGCCGCCAAGGGCGACTTGAAGGCGCTCGGCGAGGTCATCGCGATCACGCACGCGAACACGACCAGCGACGAATTCGCCGAGCGGGTTCGCCAGTGGACCATGACCGCGCAGCATCCGACGCTGCATCGGCGCTACACGGAACTCACGTTCCAGCCGATGCGCGAGCTGCTGGACTACCTCGAAGCCAACGGCTTCTCCACCTGGATCGTGTCGGGCGGTGGCGTCGAGTTCATGCGTGCCTTTTCACAGGAGGTCTATGGCATCCCGTCCGAGCGCGTCATCGGATCGAGCATCAAGACAAGATACGAGATACGCGACGGCGTGCCCGTCATCGTCCGCCTGCCGGAGATCGAGTTCGTCGACGACAAGGAAGGTAAACCCGTCGGCATTCACAAGGCCATCGGCAAGCGACCGATCGCCGCCTTCGGCAATTCCGACGGAGACTTTCAGATGCTCGAGTGGACGACTGCCGGTCCGGGCGCCCGCCTGGGCATGATCGTTCACCACGACGATGAGTCGCGTGAGTTTGCTTACGACCGCGGCAGTCACGTCGGCAAGCTCGAGCGTGGCCTCGACGAGGCCGGTGCGCGCGGGTGGCAGCTGATCAGTGTCAAAGATGACTGGAAGGCCGTGTACACACCGCAGAAGTAACCATTGCCCGGGGGCGCGAGTCTGGGGCGATAATGCCTGGACAACGAGTGGCCGGGGGGCGGACGACATGGCGGTCAATCTGGCATGAAGTCCGCAGCCATCCACTTCCATTGACAGCGAACCGTCGCTCGGGAACGCATCGAATGTCCACGCGCATGACCCTACGCCCCTTCGCCGTCCTGCTCGCCCTGCTGATCGCCGGGTGCTCGTCGCTCCCGCCCCGGCCCGGGCTGCCGGCAGAGAATGTTGCAGCGCTTGCGCAGGGTACGACCCTCGACGAACTCATTGCCAAGGCCGAGGCGGCACACCCGGGACAGTCCGGATTTCGCCTGGTGCGCGAAGGGCCCGAAGCATTTGCCATTCGCGCGCGCACGGCGCTCGTGGCTGGCCGCAGTCTCGACGTGCAGACCTACATCTGGCATGACGACGCAACCGGCGCCTTCCTCGCTTTTCGTGCGCTCGAAGCTGCCGACCGTGGCGTGAAGGTGCGGTTGCTCGTCGACGACATGGACGCCCGCGGCAAGAACTACGTGTTCGCGGCGCTCGATGCGCATCCGAACATCGAAGTGCGCATGTTCAACCCGTTCGGTTCACGCACCGGGTCTTTGCGATTCGCGTTCGAGGCGATGGGTAGCTTCAGCCGCATCAATCGCCGCATGCACAACAAGACGTGGATCGCGGACAACCGCATCGCCATCGTCGGTGGCCGCAACCTGGGCGACGAATACTTCGGCGCAAGCGACGAAGTCAACTTCGTCGACCTGGACTTCGCCATGGTCGGTCCCGTCGTGCGCGACGCATCCGCGTCGTTCGACCGGTACTGGAATTCGCCGGCGGCCTATCCCATGGCGCTGCTGGCGCCGAATGACGTCTCGCCCGAAGCGCTCGATGCGCTGCGCAAGAAGGCCGCTCCGCGCGTCGCGGAGGCGCAGAACAATCGCTTCGCCACGGTGTTGCTCAACAGTGACTCGGTCCAGCGCCTGGTCGCGGGCGACTGGCCCATGCGCTGGACGTCGCAGTACCGTTTCGTCTCTGACGACCCCGCCAAGGCCGTCGGCGAGCGCGGTGGCCTCGGTGGATCCGAGGTGCTGGCCGTACTCGCGCCGGCGCTGCAGAACGCGACGAAAATGATCACCGTCATCTCGCCGTATTTCGTTCCCGGCAAGGAGGGAACCCGCTACTTCGTCGACCAGGTCGCCAGGGGCGCGGGTGTGCGTGTACTCACCAATTCGCTCGCGGCCAATGACGTCGCCATGGTCTACGGCGGCTACGCAAAGGCGCGGCCCGACCTGCTGGCGGGCGGCGTGAAGCTCTGGGAACTGAAGCCGCTGCCTGGCTCGGACGCGAAGAAGAAAATGTTCGGCTCATCGGGAGCGAGCCTGCACACCAAGGCGCTCGCGTCCGATTCCACGAGCCTGTTCGTGGGCAGCTACAACCTGGATCCTCGCTCGACCTCGCTCAATTGTGAGCAGGGTGTGTTCGTGCGTGAGCCCGTCATTGCCGCGCAACTCGAGACGATGTTCGACGAGGAGTCCACGGGTGAGAGGGCGTGGTCGGTCACGCTCGAAAGCGGCAAGTTGCGTTGGACGGACGGCACACGCACGTACGACTCGTCGCCCGAAGCATCCAGCGGCCAGAAGTTCCAGGCGTGGCTCGCCAAGGTGCTGCCGCTGGACTCGCAGCTCTAGAACGGCGCCGTCCGATGGCATTCTCGCAGCCCATGCGCGACCATGGCGTCCATGGACAAGCCCAGCGCTCCCCTGTCGTTCGATTACTCGCGCATCCCGGCAATGCCGGCGTCCGTCTTCGTCGCGCCGCTTCGGAAGCCGACGGGGTTGAGTGACGACTGGCTCGAGCCCGCGCAGCGAAAATACGGCCTGGACGAGCATCGGATCTGGGACGAACTCTACCTGCGCCAGATCGGGCTCATGCCCGGGCATGCCTGCCGTGAGTTCATGCTGGGTCTCGAGCGTCTCAACCTCGGCGGCGGCGGCGTGCCGGACTTCAACGAGATGAGCGAGGAACTGCGCAGCCTCACCGGCTGGAGCGTCGTACCCGTGCCGATGCTGATTCCCGATCATGTGTTCTATTACCACCTGGCCAACCGGCGTTTTCCCGCTGGCAACTTCATCCGCACGCGGGAACAGTTCGACTACATCCAGGAGCCTGACGTCTTCCACGACGTGTTCGGGCACGTGCCGCTGCTGACCGACCCGATCTTCGCGAGCTACATGGAAGCCTACGGTCGCGCAGGCTGGAAGGCGCTCAAGTACAACCGGCTCAAGGCGCTGAGTGCGCTCTACTGGTACACGGTGGAGTTCGGCCTGATCCTCGAGGACGATCAGCTGCGCATCTATGGCGCGGGCATTCTCTCGGGCCCGACGGAAACGGTGTTCTCGGTCGAAGGGCGGTCGCCGAATCGCATCCACCTCAACGTCGATCGCGTCATGCGCACCGACTACACGATCTCGGACCTGCAGGCGACGTACTTCGTGATCGAGTCCTTCCGCGAGTTGTTCCACTTCACGGAGCAGCGCGGGTTCGAGCCGATCTATGAATCGCTGGCGCCTGCGTTCCAGTACGCGAAGACAGCCGCGCTCGACACGGATCACATCTATCACCGCGGCACGCAGGAATACGAACTGCGGGGCGGGCGGGGTTCGGGAGCGAGACCCGCCTGAGCGGCGCTCGGTTCAGCCGATCGGTCGCGACAGGTAAGACGCAGCGATTGCGATTGCGACGCACAACAGCACGGCCTGTGCCGCATGCACGCGCGGATTGAGGCTCACGATTCCCGGCAGCAGGATCAGGGCGATCGATGCGCGCACGCCACGCGCCCCGGACAGATCGTAATTGTTTTCGATGAAGAAGTGCGACAGCGCGCCCGCCACGACGACGCCGAGCAGCAAGCTCTGTGTCCAGCGCGCATGGCGAAAGTAATAGTCGCGCATGTCGTGGATGCGGTCGTCCTCGAGGTCCGGCACGGCCAGGTGACTTATCAGGTACAGCAGAATCGGCACACAGAGCAGCAGCAACGCCTGCAGCACCGTCCAGGGTGCATGGTCATGGAAGCGCCAGATCGTGAACCAGCTGACGACGTGGCCGACGAAGGTCAGCGCGATCCAACAGCTGTGCACCCAGTAGAGGCGTACGCGATCGCGCGCCTCGATCATCTGGCCCACGCTGGTTACGAGCAGCGATACGCCGAGGCCCGCGACGATCGCGTACAGGGCCAGCAGGAACTCGAAGACGGTCACGTGGTGAGTTGCCCGCAGGCCCTGCTCGGTCGCGCGCTTACTTGAGCTTCTGGCCCGGGGTCAGGGTTTCCGGCACGGGTGAGACTGCCTTGAGTTCGTCGAGACCCTTGCCCGCGATAGAAGCCCACTGCGAGAACAGCGAGCGGAAATCCGCAGTGTTGGTGACGCGGTTCGCCGGCTGCATGGCAACCGACGAGCGCGTTTCACGGCGATCGACGACACGCCCAAGCAACGCATTCGTCCGCGAATCACGCACTTCGAGGATCAACGTCGCTTCGCCGGCCTCGGCGGTGTACGACTGCACCCGGCCTGCCTCCATCGTGTCTGGTGCGTTGATGTAGAGGTTGGCGATGGCGGTCGACAGGCGGAGCACTTCCGGGCCCGGCGTGGTGACCACTGTGTAACCAGCCTTGTTGAGCGCCTTCGTCCAGACATCGCTGAAGTTGGAGGAGGCGGCAGCCATGATCTTCGCCGCTTCGCCGTCGTCGATCTTGCGCGACACCGAGCGGGTGTTGTTCATGTTCTTCTGCCAGTCCTTGCTGAAAGCGACTTCGGTCTTGTCCAGCATCACCTTGGTGTAGGGCCGGAAGTCCGCGCCCGGCAGGACGTAGACCAGGTCCATCCGCTTGGGCTTGATCTGGACGAGGCCGTCCCAGTTATCCGGCACATCCTTCGCGCTGGCGACAGCGCCGAACGTTACCAGGCAAGCCGACAGGGCAATTGCAAGCCATCGGGTGCGCATTATCGTGGATCTCCTTATCAGTCGTGGCAGGTGCCAATCTTACCGCCGAACCGGCCAAAGGACCTTCTCCCGGAAGGCCATCCACCGATGCTGCCCGCAAGCCACCCGCCGATCTCCCTCCGGCGGGGAATGTCCGTCGGCGGCATGAGCGGCTTCGGCGACACACCCGCCTCGGGACCGGCTTAGCCGGAAACCATCAGCAGCTAGCTGTCGCGCGGTCAGCGCACTTCGGTAGACTTTGCGGCCGCCAAGTCCGGTGACCGTTCCCCGGGCGTGCACTCCGAACCGTCCGCACGTTGGGGAGCGTCTTTGCAAGTCCGCCGAGTTCTCCGCGAGCCGCTGCTGCATTTCCTGCTGCTCGGCCTGGCTTTGTTCGCTTACTACGGGCGCGTCGCGCCGGACGACGACGGCAAGCGCCGCATCGTCGTGACCCAGGCCGAAGTCGACCTGCTGGCCACCCAGTTCCAGGGAACCTGGAACCGGCCGCCGAGCCCGGTCGAGTTGAACGGACTGGTCGATTCGTACGTGCGCGACGAGATCCTGTACCGCGAAGGCGTTGCGCTTGGCCTCGAACGTGACGACGCCGTGATCAAGCGCCGCGTCCGCCAGAAGCTCGACGTGCTGTTCGAGGAGTCCGTCGCGCAGAGCCCCGCGACCGAAGCAGACCTGCAGGCCTATCTCGATGCGAATCCTGCCGCGTTCCGCAAGCCCGCGGTCGTGAGCTTCGACCAGATCTACTTCGGCTCCGACGCCGTCACGCCGCAGCGGCTCGAGCAGGCACGTGCAGCCCTCGCGCGCGGTGCGGATCCCGGGACGCTCGGCCAGGCGACACTGCTGCCTTCGCACCAGGACGCCATGCCACTCGACCTCATCGCGCGCGACTTCGGCGAGAAGTTTGCCGCGCAGCTCGCAAAGACTGCGGTGGGTGAGTGGTCCGGACCCGTCACCTCCGGCTTCGGTACGCATCTGGTCCGCGTCAGTGCCATTGAGCCAGCGCAGTTGCCCACACTCACCGACGTGCGCGACGTCGTCGCCCGCGAATGGGAGAACGAGCGGCGCAAGCAGGCGCATGCGGATGCGCTCGCAAGACTGCGGGAGCAATACCAGGTCGAGATCCAGGCCGCCCTGCCGCCGGTGCCGTCACCTTGACCGCGCGCCTGCAGCGCCTGGCATGCGCGCTCGCGCTGGTCGTGGCGTTCGTGGCGCCTGCGATGGCCGATGAATTTCGCCCGGCCTACCTGCAGCTCAAGCAGCTCGATGCCACGACGTACGACGTGCTCTGGCGGGTTCCGGCACTCGATGCGAACACGACGTTGCGGCTGCAGCCGGTCTTTCCGCAGGGCACCCAGGACCTGACGGAACGCACCAGCAGCTATGCGAGCAATGCCGCGGTATTGCGCTGGCGTATCCGGGTCGACGGGGGCATGGCCGGCAAGGCGGTCGAGTTTCCACAGCTTCCTGGCAGTCGTGTGGACGTGCTGGTGCGCGTGGAGCGGGCCGACGGCACCGAGCAGCTCGGTCGCGTGCTGCCGGTCGAACCGCGCTTCCTGGTGACCTCGAGTCCCGGGCACCTCGAGGTCGTCAAGACCTACACCGTACTTGGCATCGGGCACATCCTGCTCGGCTTCGATCACCTGCTGTTCGTGCTCGCCCTGCTGCTGATCGTCGACGGTACGCGTCGATTGATCGCCACCATCACGGCATTCACGATCGCGCACAGCATCACGCTCGCACTGGCATCGCTCGGCGTGCTGCACGTTCCGGGTCCGCCGGTCGAAGCGCTGATCGCACTCAGCATCGTCTTTGTTGCGGCCGAGATCGTGCATGGTCGGCAGGGACGGCCAGGGCTCACGCAACGTTATCCCTGGGTCGTGTCGTTCACGTTCGGGTTGCTGCACGGGCTGGGATTTGCGAGTGCCCTCGCCGAGGTTGGCTTGCCGCAGAACTCGATTCCACTGGCGCTGCTGTTTTTCAACGTCGGGGTGGAGATCGGGCAGCTGGTCTTCATTGCCGCCGTGCTCATGCTCATTGCGGTTGGATCACGGGTGACCGCCACCATGCGCCTGCGCAGCCCGTCGTGGCTGTGGCACGTGCCCCCCTATGCGATCGGCGGCGTTGCAAGCTATTGGGTGTTCGAGCGTGTCGCGGGGTTCTAGCGCGAAACGGCTCGTTCATTGCCATGACGCATTGCGCACGGCGACCGGGCAACACGGCTGAGGCTGCGCAACGGTAGTGCGGGAAACATTGGGCGCGTCATTGCTGGTATTGCTGGGGCTGACCGCCTTGCCGGTCATTGCCGCTATGCCCGCGACGTTGCAGGTCGTGGCAGTTCCGCCGGAATATCCCGGCAGGCTGCCGGGCGACCAGCGTTGGCTGATTTACCTCGACGGCCCGGTCGATCCGGGAGCGACGTCGCGCGTCGTGAGCCTGATCCTCACGCAGCACGTCACCCGCGCGATCGTTTACCTGAACTCGCCGGGCGGTAGTCTCGTGACCGCGATGCAGCTCGGTCGCGTGCTGCGCGAGCACGCACTCGACACACGCGTCGGAACGCGCACGACGGACGCGACCCGGGCAACGGCTGGGACGTGTCACAGCGCGTGTCCTTTCATTCTCGCCGGCGGCGTCCAGCGCTCGATGGAAACGGGATCCGCAATCGGGTTGCACCGGGCCGAGAATCGCGTGCCCGTCCGCGACAAAGACGCCTTTCAGCATGTCGTCGCGATACAGATTGTCGATTACCTGGCCGAGATGGGCGTGCGCGCCGATGTCGCCAATATCATGGCCGCCACTGCGCACGACCAGATTCGTGACCTCACCATCGACGAGGCCCTGCAGCTGAATCTCCTGAACGAGTGGCGTTGAACCCGGGTGAGTGCCCGCACGGCGGTTGGCGGGCAGGCGACGACCCAAGTATCGTTGTCGACAGTTTCCGCTGGCATCACCTACCGTGCTTCCTTGAAAAACGCAGACGTCATCGTGCTGGGCGCAGGCATGGCCGGCGCTTCCATCGCCGCCGAGCTGGCCCCGAGCCGTCGTGTCATCCTGCTCGAAACCGAAGAGCAGCCCGGATTGCATGCAACCGGGCGGTCGGCGGCGATGTTCTTCGAGACCTACGGCAACTTGACGGTTCGTGCACTGACGCGAGCCAGCCGGGAGTTCCTCGAACATCCGCCGGCCGGGTTTGCCGAGGCGCCGTTGCTGAGCCCGCGTGGCGCGATGTTCGTTGCGGACGCGCCCAGAATCTTCCTGCTCGAGGCGATGCTCGAGACCGATCCAGCCGCTTGCGGCTATCGGCCGCTCGATGCCGCGGAGGCGCGTGAACAATGCCCGCTGCTCAGCGCAGACTGGGTCGCAGGCGGACTCCTCGACGAATCCGGTCACGACATGGACGTCGCGGCGATCCAGCTCGGTTACCTGAAGCTTGGGCGGCATGGGGGCATGCAGCTCGTGACGGGCGCTGGTGATACCCGGATCGAGCGCGTCGGCGACGTGTGGCAGGTTCACACCCGCGTCGGAACATTTGCGGCGCCCGTGCTCGTGAACGCTACCGGCGCGTGGGCCGACCAGGTGGCGCAGCAGGCCGGGGTGCGACCGATCGGGCTGCAGCCGCTGCGCCGGACCGCCGTCCTGCTGCCCGCACCGGCGGGATACGATATTGCGCGGTGGCCGATGGTCATCGACGTCGAGGAAGAGTTCTATTTCAAGCCGGACGCCGGCAAGCTGCTGCTGTCGCCAGCCAACGAAGACCCGATGGCGCCCTGCGACGCATTTCCCGACGACGTCGACGTCGCCATCGCGGTGGATCGGTTCGAGAACGCGACCAGCATGCGAGTCGACCGGGTAGGGCACAGCTGGGCCGGATTGCGCAGCTTCGTCGCAGATCGCTCTCCCGTCGCGGGTTACGACTCGCATGCGCCGGGATTTTTCTGGCTCGCAGGGCAGGGTGGGTACGGCATCCAGATGGCTCCGGCTTTGGCCCGCGCCGCCGCCGCACTGGTTGCCGGTGAGCCGTTACCTGCCGACATCAAGGACCAGGGCGTCAGCGAGCAGGCGTTATCGCCCGCGCGGCTGGCCGCCAATTGAATCGAGGGGACGTGACGATGACAGCTTCGACACCGGAATTCCTGCGCACGCCGGACGATCGCTTCGATGCGTTGCCGGGTTACCCTTTCGCTCCGCACTACGCCGCGAACCTGCCGGGCTTCGAAGGCCTGCGCATGCATTACCTCGACGAAGGTCCGCGTGATGCCGCGCACGTGTTCCTGTGCCTGCACGGGCAACCCACGTGGAGTTACCTCTACCGGCGCATGCTTCCCGTGTTCCTCGGCTCTGGCGCACGCGTCATTGCGCCCGACTTGTTCGGCTTCGGACGCTCGGACAAGCCTGTCGACGATGCGTGGTACACGTTCACGAGGCACCGCGATTCGCTGCAGGCCTTCGTGCGAGCGCTCGACCTGCGCAACGTCACGCTCGTCTGCCAGGACTGGGGTGGCATCCTCGGCCTGACGTTGCCGATGGACGACCCGCAGCGTTTCAGGCGACTGCTAGTCATGAACACTGCGCTGGCCACCGGCAAGCAGTCACTCGGCGAAGGCTTCGTGGCCTGGCGTGCGTGGGTCAACGCGAACCCGGACTTGCGCATCGGCGCGCTGATGAAGCGCAGCTGCAAGCACCTCACGGAGGCAGAGGCGGCGGCGTACGACGCGCCGTTCCCGGACCAGCGCTTCAAGGCAGGCGCGCGCCGTTTTCCCAATCTCGTTTGCGATCAACCGGACGCGGACGGCGCGGAAACCTCGCGTGCTGCAGCACGCTGGTGGCGCGACGAGTGGCAGGGCCAGGCGTTCATGGCCATCGGCATGCAGGACACCGTGATTCCACCGCCTGCAATGCATGCACTGCAGCAGCTGATCCGGAATTGTCCGCCGCCGCTCGAACTGGTCGAGGCCGGGCACTTCGTGCAGGAGTGGGGTGACAAGGTTGCGCGGGCGGCACTGAGCCGCTACGGCTGACGCTGTCTGCGAGCTGCCAAGTTTCTCCGCAGCGTCAGACCCGACGTACCACGATGTCCACACGGGTGGGCGCGTCCCGCGTAATGACGGGGTTCATCGTGTCGCTGATGAACAGCAGTTTGCCGCCATCCTCGACCCGCACCTGCACGGCGTAGGTGTGGGAGGGCTGGATGCGCGACGCGTCGTAGGCGAGCGCGAATTTGAAGGGAACCTGTCGTCCTTCAGTGTGGATGACCTGTTCGGCGATCAGCACCGAAGGCGCGTCGGCAAGTGAAACATCGAGGAGCCGGACCGTGACTACCGCCGTCGGCGGCAACGCAATGCGCTCACGGTACGTCACGGAACCCGTTACCCGGCTGTCGACCGGGCCACCGCCAGCCTCGCGTACGACCGGTGTCGGGGAACAGCCGGCGAGCAGCAACACCAGGCTCAACAGGCTACAGGACAGTGGCTTCGGGTCGGTCATGAATGCTCCACGCATCGATTCAGTTCAGCCTTTCCGGAGTGGAGCCGGTCCCGCCTTCTTCCTGGGACGGGTGACGCCTTTCGTGCGCGTAGGCCGTGCACCGAACTCCGGGCCATACGCCTCCCGCAACCTCTGCTCGAGCTGGGTCGCCTCGTGTTCGGCTTCGAGCACGAAGTCGCGCAGCACTTCCGAAGCTTGCGTCCACGGGCGGCCCCGCAGGCTGACGACACCGTAATGCAGGTGCATCCACGGCTCCGTGGCAAGCAATTTGAAGCGCCCGCTGTCGAGGTCTTCGGCGATGCAGGGCAGGATCGAAGCAGACACGGCATCCGAAGCCGCGACGATGCGCTTCACCGGTGCGAGACCATTGCAAACGATCGCGGGAAAGGGCCTTGCGGATGGCAGTCGCAATGAACCTTCGCGGTGCGCAGCCAGCAGTGGATCGAGCAACCGGGGCGGAATTCGCGCAGGCGTGGCAAAAGGCCAGGTCATCACGTCGGCCGCCCGAATCGTCGCGCTGCTTGCCGCCAGGGGGTGGCCGGCGCGTGCAAAGAAGTACACGGGATGCCGCACGGGCATCGGCACCACGTCGAGGTCCGGCTCGCGCGCGAGCACGCTGGTTTCCGCCACGAAAAAATCCAGTGTCCGGCTGCGCAACTGATAGACGAGGTCGTCCCAGTCGTCTGAGCGCAGTTGCGCGCTGACTTGCGGAAACTGCGCGACGAAGCGCGCCACCGCCGGACCCAGGAACGAGTCCGTCGGGTACGGGCCGCCGCCGACGTCCACCCGTCCCGTGCGCATCGCCGCATGACCGATCGCCTCGCCCTCGAGTTCGTCCGCCATGCGCAGCAGGTCGCGTGTGCGCTCGATGTACAGCCGGCCTAGGTCGGTGGGCACGACGCCGGCGGCCGAGCGCAGGAACAGGCTGCTGCCGAACCGGCGCTCCAGGTTCTGGATGCTGCGGGAGAGCGCGGGCTGGCTGATGTGCAGCGCCGCCGAAGCCCGCACGAAACTGCGGTGTTCGGCCAGCGCGACGACCTGGCGCAATTGCTGGAGTTCGAGTGCCATGCGTTAAGGATATGCCATCGATACACAAAATGCATTGGACACATAGGCCGGACTGATCCAAGTTACGCCCCGGATTCGCCGGCGAGTCCTCTGGGCACTGTGCCCGGCAACCACAGAAGTCAGCTTCAGCAAGGGTGGGGACCCAAACGACATGAAAGAGAAATTCGCAGGAGTTTTCGGTGCCGCGCTGGTCGCGGTGCTGGGCGTGCTGGGCGGACCCGCCCACGCGCAGACACAGAAGCCCAACATCCTCGTCATCTGGGGTGACGACATCGGCGGCTTCAACATCAGCGCGTACAACCGCGGCATGATGGGTTACAAGACGCCCAACATCGACAGCATCGCTGCCGAAGGCGCGCTGTTCACCGACTGGTACGGCCAGCAGAGCTGCACCGCCGGTCGTGCCGCGTTCATCACCGGCCAGTCGCCGATCCGCACCGGCCTGACCAAGGTCGGCCTGCCGGGCGCCCCCGAGGGCATGACCGACGACCCGACCATCGCCACCTTCCTCAAGGCGCAGGGTTACATGACCGGCCAGTTCGGCAAGAATCACCTCGGCGACCGCGACGAGATGCTGCCGTCGAACCACGGCTTCGACGAGTTCTTCGGCAATCTCTACCATCTCAATGCCGAGGAAGAGCCCGAGAACGTCGATTACCCGAAGGACCCGGAATTCAAGAAGAAATTTGGCCCCCGCGGCGTGATCCACAGCTTCGCCGACGGCCGCGTCACGGACACCGGTCCGCTGACCAAGAAGCGCATGGAGACGATCGACCGCGAAGTGACCGAGAAGGCGCTCGACTTCATGGAGCGCGCGGTCAAGGCCAACAAGCCGTTCTTCGTATGGTGGAACTCCACCCGCATGCATATTTTCACGCACCTGCACGCGGACGCCGAGGGCAAGACCGGCTACGGCATCTACGCCGACGGCATGGTCGAGCACGACGGCCACGTCGGCCAGGTGCTGGCCAAGCTGAAGCAACTCGGCGTCGACCAGAACACGATCGTCATGTACTCGACCGACAACGGCGCCGAGACGTTCACGTGGCCGGATGGCGGCACGACCATGTTCCGCGGCGAGAAGAACACGCAGTGGGAAGGTGGCTACCGCGTCCCCACGATGATCAAGTGGCCGGGCGTCATCAAGCCGGGCACCGTGATCAACGAAATCGGCGCGCACGAAGACATGCTGCCCACGCTGCTCGCCGCAGCGGGCGACAGCAGCCTCACGGCTGACATGCTCAAGGGCCGCAAGATGGGCAAGACCACGGTAAAGGCCCATCTCGACGGCTACGACCTCGGCCCGGCCCTGCGTGGCCAGGCGGAATGGCCGCGCAAGGAATTCATCTACTGGACCGACGACGGCAGCGTCGCTGCGTTGCGCTACAAGGACATGAAGGTCACGTTCCTCGAGCAGCAGGCGGAAGGCCTCAAGGTCTGGCAGGAGCCCTTTGTTGCGCTGCGCGCGCCGAAGCTCACCAACCTGCGTATGGATCCATTCGAGCGCGCCGAGGAAGAAAACGCGATGGGCTACCAGCGCTGGTACATGGAGCGCATGTACATGATCGCACCCGCCGGCGCGTACATGGGCCAGTGGCTGCAGAGCTTCAGGGACTTCCCGCCGAAGCAGAAGCCGGGCAGCTTCAATCTGGATCGCGCCATGGAAGCGGTGACGACACCCGCAAAGAACTGACGCACAGCGCAAGAAAAACTCCACGGCGCCCGTGAGGGAGCCGCCTGCATTCCCACCCCCCGCAGGCGGCTATCCGAGCGGTGCGCCGTGGCTTCATTTTCACTACCCGGAGCCGTCGGCCGATGCGTTACTCATTCCCGTTAGCGGGCCATGCGCTCGCCGGTGTGATCTTGATTTCCTGCAGCGTCGGGAACGCACGGGCGCAGTCCGTCGAATCCGACGTCACGCCGGAGTCCGCGCACCTCGTTAAGCAGGACGGCGACTTCGCGATGTCGAGCATCGTGCCGGACGCGACGCTCGAGGCGGCGAAGATCGAGGACGAGCACGATCGATTCTCGGTGAAGTTCGGTTTCGTCGTGATGCCGATGGACTACACGAGTTTCGAGCAGGACGCGGCCAGCAAGGAGCAGGTCGGCAACCAGCAGGATGAGCTCGAGGCGCGCTCGCTGCGGCTCTCGGCGCGGGGACACTTCGAGTTGTTCCGCACCTGGAACTACATGGTCAGCTACGAGTACAAGGGCTTCGACCAGACCTCGGAAAGCGACTGGAACACGACCGACGTCCGCATCTCGACCGTAGTGGGACCAAAGCTCGGCACGCTGACGCTCGGCAAGATCAAGGAGCCGTTCGCGTACGAAATGGTCGGCGATGCCGCCAACCTGCCGCACCACGAGCGCCTGCTGAGCCCCTTCTTTCGCTCGCGCAACGACGGTGTGACGCTCGGCAATGCCCTGTTCGACCAGCGCGCGACCTGGGTCGTCGGCTGGTACAACGACTGGTGGACGCAGGGGACTTCCTGGTCTGATTCCGGCAACGACTTCGCGGGCCGCGTCACTGCCTTGCCGCTATGGTCGGAGGATGGCGCCAGCTACCTGCACGTCGCCGCCAGTACCCGTTACTACGGCGCGGTCGACGACCAGTTGCGCTACAAGGGCAAGCCCGCGTCCAACGTGGCGGACGACTACGTGGACACCGGCAAGGTTCCCGGCGATCACGCCTGGCACACCGGCATCGAGGCGCTCTGGAACCACGGCGGCTACTCGGTGCTGGCCGAGTACGTTCGCGCGGACCTCAGCACCCGCGACGACAGCGATCCCACGCTCGACGGCTGGTACGTCACGGGCAGTTGGGTGGTCACCGGCGAGCATCGTCCCTACGACCGCAAGGCCGGGTACGCGCGGCGCATACTGCCGCAGGGACGCTGGGGTGCCGTCGAACTCATCGGGCGCTACGGCCACGTCGATCTGGACGACAAGACCGTGAGTGGCGGCACGATGGACGGCTGGTGGGCCGGCGTGAACTGGTGGGCCAACAACCGTTGGAAAGCGAGCGTCGGCTACGGCAACATCGATCTCGATCGATTCGGCGTCACCGGCAATACGAAGACCGTGCTGACGCGCCTGCAGTGGATTTACTGACGCAGTGAACGGCAGTCAACGGAGGACGCGCGCGGAGATCCGCGTGCGGGAAACGACGCAACGGAGACTGTCATGACTCGACCCGCTTTCCTGAAGACCTTGCTGATGCTGACGGTATGCGTGGCGTGCGCGCCGCTGGATGCCGGAGCCCGTGACACCAAGCCCGTGGCTGGCCCGGCGCCGATCGGTCACTTTCATCCGCAGGGCCAGCCGCCGTCGCAGGCGACGGTGGAGTTGCAGCGCATCGCGCGGGCGTCGCTGCCGTTCGAGGACAAGCGGGACTTCGCGGAGTCGAAGCGGGGATTCGTCGCGGCGCCCGCATATTCCGATATCAAGACTGAGGATGGCAAGACTGCCTGGCAGTTCGGTCGCTATGCATTCCTCGACACGAAGCAGGACTTCGACAGCATCCACCCGTCGCTGCAGCGGCAGGCCGTGCTCAATGCGCAGTACGGCCTGTACGAGGTCGTGCCGGGCAGGATCTGGCAGGTGCGTGGCTTCGATATTTCGAACATCACCTTCGTGCGCGGCGATACCGGCTGGATCATCTTCGACCCGCTCGTCTCGAAGGAAACGGCCGCCGCGGCACTCGCGTTCGCCAACGAGAAGCTCGGTTCACGTCCGGTCGTGGCGGTCGTCTACTCGCATTCGCACATCGATCATTTTGGCGGCGTGCGCGGCGTCGTCGACGAAGCGGACGTGAAATCGGGCAAGGTGCAGGTCATCGCACCCGCCGGCTTCATGGAAGCGGCCATCTCCGAGAACGTCTACGCCGGCAACGCCATGCTCCGGCGCGCGATGTACCAGTACGGCCTGTTGCTGCCATCGAGCCCGTTCGGTCACGTCGACCAGGCCATCGGCAAGCGGGCATCCACGGGCAGCACGGGCCTGATCGAACCGACCCGGCTCGTAGTCAAAGACATCGAGGAAATCGTCGTCGATGGCGTCACGATGGTGTTCCAGAACACGCCCGGCACCGAGGCGCCGGCCGAGATGAACACCTGGTTCCCTAAATACAAAGCGTTCTGGGCGGCCGAGAACATCACGGCCACGATCCACAACATCTACACGTTGCGTGGCGCACTCATCCGCGACGCGCTGCAATGGTCGAAGCACATCAACGAAGCGCTCTACCTCTACGGTTCGCAGGCCGACGTGATGTTCGCCGCTCACACCTGGCCGCGCTGGGGCAACGCGCGCATCCAGGAAGTCATGCGCACGCAGCGCGACGTGTACGCGAACCTCAACAACGACGTGTTGCACCTGGCGAACCAGGGCGTGACGATCAACGAGATCCAGAACGTCTACCGCCTGCCGCAGAGCCTGCAGCAGGACTGGGCGGCGCGCAGCTATCACGGGTCGGAAGAGCACAACAGCCGCGCGGTCATCAATCGCTACCTCGGCTACTGGGACGGCAACCCGGCCACGCTGGTGCCGGCATCGCCGCGCGATTCGGCCCCGCTCTACGTCGAGATGATGGGGGGGTCGGACAAGATTCTCGCGCGGTCACGCGAACTCTATGACGCGGGTGACTACCGCCTCGCCATCGAGCTGCTGAACAAGCTGGTGTACGCGCAGCCGACGAACCAGCCCGCCAAGAACCTGCTCGCCGATGCCTTCGAGCAGATGGGGTACCAGAAGGAGAGTTCGAGCCTGCGCAACAGCTTCCTGGCCGCCGCACTCGAACTGCGCTCGGGCATACCCAGCGGCCTGATGCCGCGAGCGGCGTCGCCCGACACCGTGCGTGCCATGTCGACGGCACTGTGGCTCGACTACCTCGGCATCCTGCTCGACAGCCGCAAGGCCGACGGGCTCGCGTTCACGATCAACCTCGTGACACCCGACAACGGCGAACAGCACGTGCTCGAACTCAGCCATTCGACGCTGACCAACATCCGTGGCTACCAGGCAAAGGACGCGGACCTCACCATCACGATCAACCGGGCCGACCTCGTGCCGATCATGATGCGCAAGGCGACGTTCGCAACGCAGGCGGCGGCCGGACTGGCAACCCTGCAGGGCAATCCGCGGGTGCTGCAGCAACTGATGGCGTGTCTCGTGGATTTCGATCAGTATTTCGAGATCATGCCGGGGACCAAGGCGGTCGTCGTGCCCCCGGCATCACCCTGAGCCGCGCCGTGGTCCGTCCGCAGAGAGTCGTGATTCGTGTCCCGCAAGCAAGACCGCGCGCAGCAGCAGTCCACGAGAACCACGCGCACTGCTGAGCCTGCGGCGCCCGCAGACCCGTCGAATCGCTCGACGGCGTTGCGGGTCGGCGTGCTCGCCGGCATTGCACTGCTGGCGCTGGCGGTCTGGTATTACTTCGCCCCGCGTCAGCCGGGCGAGCCGGCGCTGAAGTCGGGGAGCGGGGCTGTCGCCGTCGCAGCGACCTACGTTGGCTCGCAGTCCTGCGCGCAATGTCATGTAGCCGAATCGAAAGCCTGGCAGGCCTCGCAGCATGCTGTCGCCATGCAGCACGCCACCGAACGCACCGTGCTGGGCGACTTCAACGACGCGAGTTTCAGCTTCCAGGGAGTGAAATCCGGGTTCTTCCGCCGTGACGGCAAGTTCTTCATCCGGACCGACGGGCCCGATGGCCAACTCGCGGACTTCGAGGTCAAGTACACGTTCGGCATCGCGCCGCTGCAGCAGTACCTCGTCGAACTCCCCGGCGGCCGGCTGCAGGCCGCCTCCGTGACCTGGGATGCGCGGCCGCGCGCACAGGGTGGCCAGCGGTGGTTCCGCCAGTATCCGAACGAGAAGGTCGAACACACGGACGAACTCCACTGGACGCGGCGGGCGCAGAACTGGAATTTCATGTGCGCCGACTGTCACTCGACCCAGGTGAGCAAGGGCTACGACGCGGCGAACGATTCGTTCAAGACGACGTACGCCGAAATCTCGGTGGGTTGCGAGGCGTGTCACGGGCCCGGGTCGGCGCACGTGCAGTGGGCCGAGCGCAAGGGCAGCGACCCGGACAAGGGGCTCACCGTTCAGTTCGACGAGCGGCGTGGCGTGGCGTGGGCTCGCAACGAGACGGGCAAGCCCGTGCGCAGCAATCCGCGCCAGACCGAACGCGAAATCGAGGTCTGCGCCCAGTGCCATGCACGTCGTGCGCAGATCGCGGAGGGCTATCAGTCCGGTCGCGCGTTCCTCGATCACTACCTGCCTTCACTGCTGACACCCACGCTGTATCACGTTGACGGGCAGCAGCAGGACGAGGTGTTCGTCTGGGGCTCGTGGCTGCAGAGCCGCATGCACGCCGCTGGCGTCACGTGCAGCGACTGTCACGATCCGCACACGCAAAAAATGCGCGCTCCAGGCAATACGGTCTGCGCGCAGTGCCACGAACCGTCGAAGTACGACGTGATCACGCACCACCGTCACGAACAGGGCACCGCCGGCGCGCAGTGCGCCAGCTGTCACATGCCGCAGAACAGGTACATGGTCGTCGACCCGCGGCGCGATCACAGCATGCGCGTGCCGCGGCCCGACGAGAGCGTGGCGTTCGGCGTGCCGAACGCATGCAACTCGTGCCACACCGACCACGATGCGAAGTGGGCGGCCAGGGCGGTGCATAGCTGGCTCGGCCGCGACGCCGCGGGCTACCAGACCTTCGCCGCCGTCTTTCATGCCGCCGAAGGTGGTGACCCGGCCGCGCTGGATCGGCTCGCCGGCGTCGCCAGCGACACGGCGCAACCCGCCATCGTGCGTGCCTCGGCGCTGGCACGGTTGGCTGGCAGCGGCCAGTTCACGCGCGACTTTGCGCAGCGCATGTCCCGTGACGCCAGTCCGCTGGTGCGGCTGGCGACCGTGCAGCTGGCTGACGTGATGCCAGCCGAAACGCGTGCAGAGGTGCTCGGTCCGCTGCTCGGCGATGCTACGCTTGCCATTCGCATCGAGGCGGCGCGGTCGCTCGCCGGCGGCCAGGATCGTCTGCCGCAGGAACTGCTGCCGCGCTGGGAGGCGGCGTCGCAGGAATACGTTGCCACCCTGCAGTACAACGCGGATCGGCCCGAGTCCCGCGTTGCACTCGGTGGCTTCAATGCGGCGCTCGGTCAGGCTGACGCAGCTCAGACCCAGTTCACCGCTGCAATGCGGCTCGATCCGGACTTCGTCCCGGCTTACGTCAATGCAGCGGATGTACTGCGCGCACAAGGCCGCGACCAGGAATCGGCCGACCTGCTGCAGCAGGGCCTGCTGCGGGCGCCGATGAGCGCAACGCTGCATCACGCACTGGGCCTGGCGCTCGTCCGGTTGCAGCAGCCGGAGCTCGCGCTGGCGTCGCTTCGGCGCGCCGTGGAACTCGACCCCGATACCGCCCGCTACACCTACGTCTTCGCGGTCGCGCTGCATTCGACCGGGCAGGCCGACGAATCGATCCGTCGGCTGCGGGACGCTGTGCGGCGCTGGCCCTTTGACCGCGAAATACTCATGGCGCTGACGTCGTTCCAGCTCGAGTCCGGCAAGCGCCAGGACGCGCAGGCGACTGCACGCAAACTCGTCGCCGCCTATCCGGGAGACCCGCAGGTGCGCGTGTTGGCGGCGCAGGCGCTCGGCGAGCAGTCGCCCTGATCAACTCGAGATGCTGATGGCGAGGTTCGCGCCGCGCAGCTTCTCTGCCGAACCGATGCCGAGTCGCTTGACCAGCTGCATTGCCTCGCTCATCGATAGGTCGAGTGTCTGCACGCGCGCTGCCTCGGCGTAGATGACGTTGCCCGACATCGGCGTCGGCGACGCCGGCAGGAAGATGACGCGCCAGCCATTCGGCAGTTCTTCCATCTGGTAGCCGAGCATCCAGCCCTCGTCGCCGCGCATCAGCACCGGTCGCATGCCGGCGCCGCTCTCGATCTGCGTGAGGCCCTCGGCCAGCGATTTCACCATGCGGTATTGCGGCAAGGCGCCGAGAATCGACTCCTCGAACCAGTGCGTGATGCGCTGCCCGAGACGCGTGCGGGATACCAGTCCCGCCAGGAACGCGATGAGAACCAGGATCGCGACCGCGATGATCGTGCCTACGCCAATGCCACCCACGTGGCTGAATGGCAGCACGGCAGCGAGCGGTTGCGAAAGCTTTCCGGCGAACTGTACTGCCTTGCCTAGCACGAGCAACAGGAGCGCGACGGGCACCAGGAACATCAGGCCGCCGACGATGGTCGCCTTCAGGAATGACTTGATCGAGTTCACGGGAGCTCCGCTGGTGGTGATGTTCCAGTCTACACTGAGGCTCCCCGCCGAGCCCCGCGAAGCCCACCCATGAATGCACGTCGTCGCCGTAACCCGCTCCCGACGCGGCCGCGCGTCGCCATCGTCGGCGCAAATTTTGCGGGCTTGCGGGCGGCTCAAGGACTCGGTCCCGAGTTCGACGTGACCGTGTTCGACCCGTCGCCGTGGTTCGAATGGCTGCCGAACATCCACGAACTCGTCTCCGGAGCCAAGCGGCCGGCCGATCTGAGGTTGCCGCGCAAGCGGCTGGTGGCTGCGGCCGGCCATCGTTTCGTGCGGGACACCGTCACGGCGATCGATGCGAAGCGCGGAACCCTGGCAACGGCGGCAGGCGCGGCCCACGAGTTCGACTATTGCATCGTCGCCGTGGGGGGTATCGAGGAGACGTATGGAGTGCGGGGCGTCGAGCGCCACGCGTTGCCTTTCAAGAGCGTCGAGCACTGCGCTGCGATTGGTCGCCGACTGGCGACACTGATGAAGGGGCGTGCACCGCGATCGATCGTCATCGTGGGCGGAGGCTTCGCGGGCGTAGAGGCACTCGGTGAGATCCTGCGTCGTTACAGGTCACGCACGAACCTGACGCTGCACGTCGTCGAGGCGGGACCGGGGCTGATGTCGGGGGTGTCGCCGAAGATCGACGCGGTCGTGCGCAAGCGTGTCCGACCCTACGACGTGCGGATTCACACGGGCGTGCCGGTCGCGGCAATCACGCCGACCGGGGTGCGCCTGCAAGGCGGCGAGCGGATACGTTCCGACCTTACGATCTGGACGGGCGGTGGCGTTGCTCCTCCGCTGCTGCATGCCGCGAGGCTTGCGCCGAAGCCACGGCAGTGGGCGCCTGTGGATGCGACGTTGCGCAGTCGTCGCCACCACAACGTGTTCGTCATCGGCGATGCGGCAGCGTTGCCCGCCCCGACTGCGAAGCAGGCTTTCCATGCGCTCGAGATGGGGGAGTGCGCGGCCGAGAATGTCCGACGTGTCGCGGCAGGCCGCGCCTTGCGTCGGTATCGACCATCGCGTACGCCACTGCTGGTGGCGTTCGGCGATCTCGACACGTTCCTCGTCGCAGGACGCTCGGTCGTCGCGAATCCCGCGCTCGCCGCCGGCAAGGAAACCGTGTACCAGTTGACGATGACGCAGATCGACCCGCCGTCCAGCGTGCAGGCGATCGGCGAACTGGCATCCCGCGTCATTGGCGTGACGCGCCGGCTCGCGCCGTCGAAGTAAGCACGACCAGGCCTGGCGCATCGTTGCGCCGAGTCGGGTAACGTATCGAAATGTCGTCCCACGCCGAATCCCTGCTATTGCGAGGTCCGCTGCTCACTGCCCGCGTCCACGAACGCATGGTCGTCGCCCGTCGTCACGGCGAATGCGTGCTCACGTGTTCGCTCGATCTCGATCGCTCGGAGACTCAGGTGGAATTTGGCGCGGACGAATGGCGCTGGCACGAGCGGTCGTACCCGTACCTCGAGCGCTGCAAGGAGCGGACGATCTATCACTGGACCGGAGCCGCGTTCGAGCCGGTCGCGCGCTTTGGCACCTCGCTGCTGAAACTCGTGCCGACCGACTGGGGTCCACCGACGTTCGAGATCGACGGCGTGAAGATGCTGCCGACCAAGCTGGTCTCGCCCTACGAAGATGCGCGCCGCAAGGTCGCCTGGATCGAACCTGCTGGCGAGCGTGTCCTGGATACCTGCGCAGGTCTCGGCTACTTCGCGGCCTGGTGCCTGGAGGGCGGTGCGAGCGAAGTGACGTCCTATGAAATCAATCCGGATGTCCTCTGGCTGCGCACGCTCAACCCGTGGTCGCCGGCGAACGGACCGGGTCTGAATCTAATTGCAGGTGACATAGGAGCAGCGATCCGCGGGCTCGCCGACGTTTCATTCGGTTGCATCCTGCACGATCCACCGCGCTTTGGCCTTGCCGGCGAGCTGTATTCGCAGGCCTTCTACGACGAGCTCGCGCGGGTCTTGCAGCCCGGCGGCCGGCTGTTTCATTACACCGGCACGCCCAATCGTCTCACCAGCGGGCGCGACGTCCCGCATGAAGTGGAACGGCGGTTGCGGCTCGCCGGGTTCACGACCCGGATCGAAGGCGATGGCGTACTGGGGACGCGCGGGGCTAGACGTCGGGATTGAGCGCGCTGCTGCGAGTATCTCGCGGCCGACTGCCTGGACTCCCGGGTCCTCCCGGCGGGCCTCGTGCACTAGACTGTGCAGCGGGGGTCGACCAACGTGTGCCACCTGGAGTGCAGGCATGAAGAAGTTCTTGGTCCGTGCGGCTGGCGCGGTGTTTGTCGCGTTGGTCGCGGCTGGCTGTAGCAGCGTGTCTGCGGGATCCGATGCGAGTCCGGGCCTTGACGGCAGCGCGTGGGTGCTGAGCGACCTGCCAGGCAAGGCGCTCGTTCCCCAGTCGTCGTCCACGTTGCAGTTCGCCGCGGGTCGCGCCAGCGGTTCTGACAGCTGCAACCGCTTCGGCGGCGCGTACACGCAGGACAAGTCGGCCCTTTCGTTCGGCCAGCTGGCCTCCACGCAAATGGCGTGCGCGCCCGGACTCATGGAGCAGGCGAGTGCGGTCACCGCGGCGCTGACGGCCACTCGTTCGCACCGAATCAGCGTTGGTACGCTCGAATTGCTCGGTGCAGACGGCAGGATCCTCGCGGTCTACAAGGCACAGTCCCTGCAATTGGCCGGTACCGAATGGGCTGCGACTGGCATCAACAACGGCAAGGGTGGCGTCGCCAGCCTCGTCGCGGGCAGCACGGTCACCCTGGCGCTGGGTGCCGATGGACGTGCCAGTGGCTCCGCGGGCTGCAATCGCTACATGGCGAGCTACGAATCCGCGCAGGACACGCTCAAGTTCGGCGCCGCCGCCGCGACGCGCATGATGTGCGCGACGGCAGGCCTGATGGAACAGGAACAGGCATTTCTAAATGCGCTGGGCAATGTTGCGACCTTCCGCATGGAGGGCGATCGCCTCGAATTGCGCGGTGCGGATGGCGCCCTCGCGGCGAGTTTCCGCCGCGTGCCCGCCAGCAAATGAGAATGCAAGGACGGCGGCGCGGCGTGCACGGCGGCTCATGCGGCTGATTGCGACCTGTCCCGAAGAGACCAAGCCGGCCCTCGTCGCTGAGCTGGAGGCGTTGGGCGCCACCGAGCTGGCGCCGACGTTTCGTGCCGTGCTGTTCACTGCGACGCCGCGCCAGTTCTACGAGCTGCACCTGCGCGTGCGCACGGCGAGCCGCATCCTGCGAGTCCTGCGCGAGGTGCCGGCGCACACGCCGGCGATGCTGTACTCGCAGGTGCGCCGCCTGCACTGGCCCGGATGGTTCGACGCCCGTCACGGTTTCATGGTCGAAAGCACGGGCGACGAGGGTGGCGGGCTGACGCCAAAACAGGTCATCACGCAGGTGCGGGAGGGCGTGCGGGAGTCCTTTGCGCGGCTGGGCGAGCAGGTTCCCCCGGTCGACACGGAGGAACCTAAGGTGGTGATCGTGGCGCACGTAGCGCGCGGCCGCTGCATGCTGAGCTTCGATACGTCGGGCAAGTCGCTGCACAAGCGGGGGTATCGCGAGCAGGGACATCCCGCGCCGCTGAAGGAAACACTGGCGGCCGCGATCCTGCAGTTTGCCGGGTACGAAGGCAGTGTCGCGTTCCTCGATCCGATGTGCGGCAGCGGCACGCTGGCCATCGAGGCGGCGATGATCGCCGTGCGCAAGGCGCCACAGATTCATCGCAAGAAAGGCGAATTCCACTTCGAGTGGCTCGCGGATTTCGACCGCGCGCTGTGGCGCGAAACTCAGGAAAGCATCCGTGCCGAAAAGCTGGACGCACCGCCGTGCATCGTGGCGGCATCTGACATCCGGGCGGAGTACATCGACATGGCGCGCAAGAGCGCGCTCAAGGCGCGCGTAGAGAAGTACATCCAGTTCGACTTGGTACGCGTGCAGGACGTTGCGCCGCCCGCGCCGATCGGCCTGTTGGCGACGAATCTGCCGTACGGCGATCGCATTGGTGGCGGCGAAGCCGAGGTACGTCAGCTGTACGAGGAATTTGGCGACACGCTGAAGCAGCGGTTCGCGGGTTGGCGCGCCGCCGTGCTCGCGGCCAGCGCATCGCCGTACAAGGCGATCGGGCTCAAGCCGTCGCGGACGATCAACCTGATGAATGGCAGCATTCCGTGCCGCCTGCTGTTGTTCGACCTCTACGCCGGCAGCCGGCGGGCTGCACCGCAAGCGACGGAGTCGGCGCCGCCGACGTGACGTCGGGCGACCCGACGTCGAGCCCAGTCAACCACGACAGACAGCCGCGACAGGTTTGCTGTCAGCGCACTCCGACGTCCGATCTGAAGCACACTGCGGTCATGCTAGGCTGCGCCTTCCTGCACCCTGGGGGGGATACGACGCATGGAAAACACTGCTGCCATCGGCACGCGCTCGCGCTGGACCGCCGAGCGACGTTTCTACACGGGCATGGCAATCGCGATGCTGATCGTTGCCTACGTCGGCTTCGCGCGCTCCTTCTTCCTGCGGCCCTTGTTCCCCGAGTGGCCGTCTCCGTCCGAACCGATCTTCTACGTGCACGGCGCGTTCTTCTCGGCGTGGTGCGTGCTGCTGGTGACGCAGGCCATGCTGGTCGGCGTTGGCCGCACGGATGTGCATCGCAAGCTGGGCGTTTTCGGCGTGATCGTCGCGGTGGGGATGGTGATCCTCGGGGTCGCCGGTGCGCTGATCGCCGCCAACCGACCGACCGGCTTTCACGGGGTGCCGGTGCCGCCGCTGCAGTTCCTGGTCGTGCCGCTGTTCGACATCGCGTTCTTCGTCGCGTTCTTCGGGTTGGCAATCGTGAACCGCACGGATCCGCAGAGCCACAAGCGCTGGATGGTGCTCGCAACCGTCACGCTGCTTGGCGCTGCGTTCGCGCGCTGGCCGTACGTGTGGAAGCTCGGTAACCCGTTCGCATACTTCGGCCTGGCCGATCTCTTCATCGTCGCGCTCGTGGTGTGGGATTTCCGCACGCGGCGCAAGTTGCACCCGGTGACACGCTGGGGCGGACTGGCGCTGATCGTGTCGCAGCCGGCACGGCTCGCGCTGTCGGGCACGGCCGTGTGGCTTGCATTCGCCACCTGGCTGACAGGACTCGCGCGCTGACCTTGATCATTCCGTCCGCCCCGCGCGGCCGGGCCCGGTCAGAACTCGTATTCGAGCTGGAGGCGCACGGTCGCGTCTGGTGAATCCTGCGTCAGTCCGAACAGGATCGCGGACTCGTACTTGATCGCCGAATGTTCGCGCACGCGCACCTTGCCGAGCAGCGATGGTCCGGCCTGGTGCGAGTGTTCATCGAGGCGGCCTGAGTTGCCCCAGTCACCGAGTTCGCCGTAGAACTCGATGCCCGGCTCGAAAGCCTCCGCGACACGCCAGCGGTAACGCGCCGCATATTCCATTGCGGTCTCGGCCCCGCCGGCGAATTCGCGCTCGGCCAGCAGGTTGACTGTCAGGACGGTGCTGGAGAACTGCTTCTCGCCGAGGAATCCCAACTCGAGACCGTCATTGCCGCCGTCCTCGAGTGAGTGGACGTACTCGACGATCATGCCGAGGTCGGCCCAGTACTTGCCCTGCGGGGCGAACTGCAGGATGTTTTCCCACGCCACTTCGGTCGCCTCGATCGATTCGCCCGGCTCCTTCTCCCACTCACCGAGCAACTCCGTGCGCCAGAACCTGGTCGGCGTGTACTCCAGGTCGATCTTGTATTGCTGCGCCCCGTCCATTTCGTCGTGCGAATCGAAGTCGTAATGACCACGCATCTCGATGGCCACCTCGCCCTCTTCGACCACGGGCGAGTAGACCGTGTGTGCGGCCCGTGCTGTGGCGGGCACAAGGGATAGCAGCAGTGCCGGGATGCAGAGTGCGGCGACGACGGCAGTGGCCGAGGCCAATCGCGCCGGTGCGTTATCGAAACGATTCATCAGGACTCCGATACCCGCCCCAGTCACAAGGAAAAAGAGGACCTGCATTCCGCTCGGGCGTTCGACGTACCCCATCAGTGCGTGCAGCACTTGGCCAACGATGCCGTTCTCCGGCAGCCAGGCCGACGTGTCCCAGATCGGGTCGGCCAGCGCTGGGAGCTTGCCCGCCTGCACGAGGAAACCTGCTGCCTGCGCAGCCATACCGGCTGCAAGCAGCAACAACAGCCCGCCGGTCACCGCAAACAGGTGACGAGCAGGAATTGTGAGCAGGCCGAAATAGAGCAGGGCGCCAATGGCCACACCACCCGCGAGCCCGAGCAGGCCACCGGCGAGCATCGGGGCCGTGCCGGCCCCTCCCGCGGCAATGCCGTATAGAAAGAGCACGACCTCGGACCCTTCGCGCAGGACGGCGAGGCCGACGACGATGAGCAGGGCGGCCAGCGAGTTCTCGCCGCTCGTGACGTCACGGCCGACGGCTTTCATGTCGCGCGCGATCTCGGCGCCGTGACGCTTCATCCAGACGTTGTGCCAGCCGAGCATCACCGTTGCGGTGAGCAGGACGGCGGCATTGAAGATTTCCTGGCCCATGCCTTCGAGCGCGCTGGCGATGGTGCCGGCGCATGCGGCAACCAGCAGCGCCCCGAGCAGGCCGAATGCGACTCCACCGAAGATGAACCGACCGCGGCGTGGCACACCCTGTGTCGCCGCGAGCACGATGCCGATGATCAGCGCCGCTTCGACGACCTCGCGCAGAACGATGATCACGGCGCCGATCATGGCTGCACCACGAGCCAGCCGCGCGCGGTCTTCGCGTTGAACTCGCCAAAGAACTCGTACCGGCCCGGTTGCAACGGGCCAACGTACACGACGATCTTTCCGCCAGCCGGCACGATCTTTTCGCGGTTGAGCGCGTAGCTTTCGAATTCCTCGGGGGTCGCGTCCTGGTTCTCGATCACCAACCGGACCTTCTGGCCGGCGGGCGCCGTGACCTCAGCGGGATCGAACCGATGGCCTTTCAGGACGAGTCGGATTTCAGGTTCGGCGGCAGCGGCCCGTGAGCCCAACGCGAGCAGTATGCCTAAACTGATGATTCTTATAAGAAAATCCATGACTCGAGCAACTCCAGAGTGGTCTGGGGTGGCAATATAGTATTGAGAATCATTCGCGTCTAGTCGGAAACTACTCACCTGGGACTGAGTCACGTTGGTGCGAGCGACCAGGGACCAGTTGGGACGGTGCCCGGGCACCAGCCCTGCGAGCAGGGACAGCGATGTCATGACCGCGACCATCGGCAGCTGAAGGCCGTCCTGACGCGAGCAGCGGCGGAATACGTCGACGATCGGGATCCGCACGCGCTCGTTGCAGCGGTGCTCATGTCGACGATGGGGTTTGGGGAAGTCGCCCCGCCGCGCTGGTGGACTGAACCCGCAAGATTGTGACTTGGTGGTAACAGCGCGGCGGAGCTAACGCGCAGAGTGAAACCCACGCGCGCGGCCGCATTCTGCGTGCTGCAGCGTCGCGAGTCCAGCGCTGTGTCCGATGTGACCGCGAACGCGCTTCAGGTGAGCACGAGTTTCTCGATGTGCGCAGCCGCGCTCGCCGCGAGCGAGCGCAGGTCGTAACCACCTTCGAGCGTCGAAACGATGCGTCCCTGCGCGTGTCGATCGGCGATGCCGCAGGCAACTTCCGTCACCCACGCGTAGTCGGCCGTCGTGAACCGCAGGTGCGACATGTCGTCGGCGACGTGGGCATCGAAGCCCGCGGAAATCAGCAACAACTGCGGTGCAAACGCCTCGAGCGCAGGCAGCCAGTGCTGCTGCACGACCGCGCGGAACGCATCGCTGCCGCTGCCAGGTGGCAACGGACAGTTGATGACGCGGCCGGGTCGCGTCGGCGGATTCATGTCGGGCCACAGTGGGTACTGGTACGAGGAACAGAGCAGGACCCGCGCGTCGTCCTTGAAGATTTCCTCGGTGCCGTTGCCGAGATGCACGTCGAAATCGAGGATTGCCACGCGCTCGAGGCCGTGGTGGTCGAGCGCGTGGCGCGCCGCGACCGCCACGTTGTTGAAGAAGCAGAATCCCATTGCCGTCGACCGCTCGGCGTGGTGACCGGGCGGGCGCACGTTGCAGAAGGCGCGCAATGCCGCGCCCGTCAGCACCAGGTCGGTCGCCAGCACGTTGGCGCCCGCGGCACGCAACGCGGCCTCGAACGTATCCCGGCACATCCAGGTGTCCGGGTCGATGTGCGCGAGGCCCTCGGCGGGCGAGCGGTTGGACAAGCCCTCGACGTAGGCGAGCGGATGCACGCGGACCAGTTCCTCGATGCTGGCTCGCGGCGCCTCACGGTGCAGCAGCAGGTCGTACAGGCCACGCGTGTGGAGTTCGTCTTCGATCGCGTCGAGGCGCGCCGGCCGTTCCGGATGATCGTCACCCATGCAATGCAGGCGACAATGGGGATGAGTCACGAAGGCGACGGCCATGGGCGGCTCCGGTTGCGGTGACCCGCAATGATCCAGCAAAGGCTGGAGGCTAGCATTTGCGAGTTCTGCTTACCCCCGAGAGTACACTCAAACCATGACTGCGAAACGCATCGAGGCCGTGCTGCGCCCCGCGTCTGTCGCCGTAGTCGGCGCGAGCGACACGCCCGGTTCGATCGGCGAAGTCCTGTGCCGGAACCTGCGCGAAGGTGGCTTTCGCGGCCCCGTCTTTTATGTCAACCCGCAGCACGCGACCATCGGCGATGCGCCGTCGTATGCTGACGTGCGTTCACTGCCGCAGACGGTGGACGTCGCAATCATCGCCACCCCGCCGCATACCCTGCCCACCGTGCTCGAGGACTGCGGGAAGCGCGGCGTGCGCGGGGCCATCATCGTGTCAGCAGGCTTTCGCGAAGGCGGCGACGAAGGCGCGGCCTGCGAACGATCGATGCTGCAGGTCGCGCGCCGGTACGGCCTGCGCCTGCTCGGGCCGAACAGCTTCGGTGTGATCCGGACCGACAACGGATTCAACGCCTCCTGTGGCGCGGCGCTCCCCGATCCAGGCCGTCTCGCGCTCGTGTCGCAGTCGAGCGCGCTGTGCGCGGCAACGCTCGACTGGGCGCGCTCCAGGCGCGTCGGTTTCTCGACGGTGATTTCCACCGGCGTCGGCGCTGACATAGGTTCTGGCGACGTGCTCGATTTCCTCGCGCGCGATGCGGCGACCGACGGAATCATGCTTTACCTGGAGGGCGTCGGCGACGCACGCCGCTTCATGAGTGCGCTGCGGGCCGCTGCGCGCGTGAAGCCCGTCGTCGTCATGAAAGCTGGGCATTCGCTCGAAGGGCGCGGCAGCCTCGCCTTCCACACGGGCTCGCTGGTGGGTGGCGACGATGTCTTCGACGCCGCGATGCGTCGAGCCGGCGTGCTGCGCATCCGCGATTTCAGCCAGCTGTTCAGTGCGGCGAGTACGCTCGGCACCGGCGTGCGGATGCACGGGCGCAGGTTGGGCATCGTGACCAATGCGGGCGGGCCCGGGCAGCTCGCCGCAGATCGCGCGGTTGACCGGTGGCTGGCAGTGGCCCGG
>Ga0315283_10000310_pt1 | contig 34563 bp, 32 predicted proteins | sample YL17G09_0_MG_FD_204541 | JGI IMG/M metagenome (GOLD analysis project Ga0315283, IMG submission 204541) | Sediment microbial communities from Yellowstone Lake, YNP, Wyoming, USA - YL17G09_0 | ecosystem: Environmental > Aquatic > Freshwater > Lake > Sediment | place: USA: Wyoming | collected...
ACGGCCCTCGTCGGCCCGGGCCCGGTGGGAGAAGGCATCCGGCCCGCAGGCCGTGCACCCGCCGACGAAGGTGATCTCGTCCACGCCGGCGGCCAGGAGGGCGCCTCGCACCCCGGCGGGCAGGTCCAGCGCGGGGCCGCCCGCGGCCGTCCGACCCACGACCCCTTCGCCGAGCCGGTCGGCGACCCGTTCGAGGTCCGCCGAACCGAACGCGTAGCACTCGGGCCCGATGAGCGGACCGACGGCGGCCCGCACCGAGCCGCCCACCAGGGCCCGCAACCGGTCGACCGCGGCCGTGATCACCCCGTTCGCCAGCCCCCGCCAGCCGGCGTGGGCCACGGCCACCGCCCCACGGTCGGCCACGAGGGCGACGGGGGCACAGTCCGCGGTGTGCACCGCCAGCACCGCCCCGGTCGCCGTGGTCACCGCGGCATCGGCCTCCTGGCCTGCGCCGTCCCCGGCCGCGAAGACGGTGACGACCCGGTCGCCGTGGACCTGGCGGAGCCACGTCCAGGGCAGATCCACCAGCTCCGAGCGACGCCGCGCCAGTTCCTCGGGCCCGCCGCCGACGCGCAGGTCGCCGTCGGCGGCACCGGTGAAGCGGACCCGGGCGGTGCGCCCGTCGGTCAGGCGGTGGTCGGGGACGGCGTGGATTACTTCAGGAACGACGGGACGTCGAAGTCGTCGCCGCCCAGGCCGAGGTCGTCGTCGTCGTCGCCGCCGAACAGGTCGGGGGCCTCGTCGTCGTCCTCGCCGTGCAGGAAGCTCAGGTCGGGCTCGGCGTCGGCGGCGGAGCGGCGGTCGTCGTCCCAGCGGTCGAAGCCGGCCGCGATCACCGTGACCCGGACCTCGTCGCCCAACTCGTCGTCGATGACGGCGCCGAAGATGATGTTGGCGTCGGGATGGCACACCCCGTGGATGATCTCGGCCGCCTCGTTGACCTCGAGCAGGCCGAGGTCGCTGCCGCCGGAGACGTTGAGGATGACCCCCCGGGCCCCCTCGATGGAGGCCTCCAGCATCGGGCTGGAGATGGCGTCACGAGCCGCCGTCAGCGCCCGACCGTCGCCGGAGGCGTAGCCGATGCCCATCAGGGCCGAGCCCGCATTCGCCATGACCGTCTTGATGTCGGCGAAGTCGGTGTTGATCAGGCCCGGCGTGGTGATCAGGTCGGTGATGCCCTGGACCCCCTGCAGCAGGATCTCGTCGGCCATCTTGAAGGCGTTGAGCATCGACGTGTTCTCGTCGGACACCGTCAGCAGGCGGTCGTTGGGGATGACGATCTGGGTGTCGACCGCCTCCTTGAGACGCTGGATGCCCTGCTCGGCCTGCACCGTGCGGCGCCGACCCTCGAAGCTGAACGGGCGGGTGACCACGGCGATGGTCAGGGCCCCGGCCCCTCGGGCGATCTCGGCGACGACCGGGGCGGCGCCGGTGCCGGTGCCCCCGCCCTTGCCCGCGGTGATGAACACCATGTCGGCCCCGGCGATGGCCTCTTCGATCTCGGCCCGGTGGGCCTCCGCCGCTTCCCGGCCGACGTCGGGGTCGCTGCCCGCGCCCAGGCCCCGGGTCAGGTCGCGCCCGATGTCGAGCTTCACCTCCGCGTCGCTCATCAGCAGCGCCTGGGCGTCGGTGTTGATGGCGATGAAGTCGACGCCCTTCAGGCCGGCGTCGATCATGCGGTTGACGGCGTTGACGCCACCACCACCGATGCCCACGACCTTGATCACGGCCAGGTAGTTCTGGGGATTGCCGATCATGGGGTCCTCCACCTCAGGCCGCCCGCTCCAGCCGCGGCGTCCGGCATCACGTTCCGATGACCCCCCGATGGTAGGGCCAGACGGGGGTGGCCCGTCGAACGAGCTCATGGCGAGGCCTCCTCGGCCGTCGGGATCAGGGGCTCAGACACACCCCGGCACCCGCACCAGGGCGGGGGCGTCGGGCAGTGTCACGTCGAGGCGGTCCACGCAGCCGGAGGTCACCGTAGCCAGAACGGCGGCGGCCGCCGCCAGCTTCGCCGCGGCGTCCTCGGGTCCGCCGAGGGCGATCACGCCCCCGGCCCGGAGCTCGGCCTGGACGGCGGCGCCGGTCCCGCTCACCCGGGCCACGTCGGGCCGCAGGCTCGGCGGGACGGCCGCGGCCACGGCGAGGGCGCCGAGGACATCGTCGGCGAGCTGGTCACCCGAGCCGGCGGAGGCCGACCCGCCGTCCACGAGGGCCACATCGGTCGGTTCGGCATCGGCGGTCGCGAGCACCCGGCCGTCGCCGTCGGCCAGGAGCCAGGTCCCGTCCCCCGCGGCGAGGGCCGCGACCACGACCCGCTCGGTGACCTCGACCCGGACCTCGCCGGTCCACGACCTGGTGATGCGGACCTCCTCCACCCAGGGCAGGGCGGCGACGGAGTGTTCGGCCGCGCCGACGTCGAACCACGCCAACGGGTCGCCGGGCGCGACCCCGGTGGCTTCGATCACGGCGTCCGGCGTGGTGTGGGACGCACCTCGGACATCGATCCGCTCGATGTCCAGGGCCGGGGTCCAGGTGACGGCGAGGCCCAGGAGGGCCACACCGACGACGACGGCCAGGACCAGCAGGCGGCGCAGGCGGCGGCGGCCGGCTTCCCGGGCCACCGACACCCGTCGAGCCCGGATGCGGGGATCCACCGCGACGGTGCTCACGGCGCCGTCTCCTCGTCGGGGAACCCGACCAGGCGCGTCTCGGGCACCAAGGTCACCCCGGTCGCCTCCCGGACCCGGTCCCGGACCTCACCCATCAGGGCGCGGACGTCGCTGGCCCGGCCGCCGGGGTCGGCCTGGATGAAGTTGGCGTGCTTGGTGGAGACGACCGCCGTCCCCCGCCGCAGGCCCTTGGCCCCGCAGGCCTCGATCAGCCGGCCGGCCGAGTCCCCGTCGGGATTGGTGAACACCGAGCCCGCGTTGGGACCCCCGGGTTGGTGCTCCCGGCGCCAGCGCACGATCTCGGCGATCTCGGCCAGCCCAGCGGCGGCATCGCCCTCGGCCAGCCCGAAGTCAGCCCGGACCACGACCTGGTCGGGCCGCACCGACGAGCGCCGGTAGCCGAGGTGCAGATCGGCAGCGGGCACCACCTCATCTTCGCCGGTGCGCAGGCCCACCAGGCGGACCCGCGTGAGGTTGGTCGCCATGTCGGACCCGTGGCCACCGGCGTTCATGCGCACACCCCCGCCCACCGAACCGGGAACCCCCACCGCCCACTCGAGGCCGGTGAGGCCCGCCGAGGTCGTCTGGCGGGCGAGGACCGGCAAGGCCACACCGCCGCCGGCCCGGACCTCCCGGCCGTCGATCTCCACTGTGGTGAAGCCGGCTCCGAGACGGAGGGCGAGGCCCGCGAAGCCGTCCTCGTGGACGAGGAGGTTGGAGCCTTTGCCCACGACCAGGAGAGCGACGGTGGCCGCCTCGGGGCCGGCCGCGACGGCGGCCGCCACGTGCCCCAGGACGGACTCGTCCTCGACGTCGACGAAGAGCCGGGCCGCCCCACCGACCCGATAGGTCGTCATGGCCCCCAGCGGCTCGTCCCGACGCAACCGGGGGCCGAGGACGGCCGTCAGCCGATCAGCCAGGGCCTCGAGTGCGATCGGCGCGCTCACGGCCCGGGGCGCGCCACCAGAGCGGCCTGGAGCTCGTCGGGCAGGGTGGTCAGGTCGCCCGCCCCCAGGGTCAGGCACAGGTCGCCGGGGCGCAGGCGGCTGACCAGATGGGCCACCAGGTCCTCCCGCCGAGGCAGATAGGCCACGGCCCGGGTGGGGTCGGCCGCCAGAACGGCGTCGACCACCGCCTTGCCCGAGATCCCGGGGATCGGCGCCTCCCCCGCGCTGTACACGTCGGTCACGGCCAGGAGGTCGGCGTCCACGAAGGACGAGCCGAACTCGCGTCCGAGGGCAGCCACCCGGCTGTACCGGTGGGGCTGGAAGACCGCCACCAGTCGTTCGGGTTGCGTGTCCCGAGCCGCGGCCAACGCGGCGGCCACCTCAGTGGGCAGGTGGGCATAGTCGTCGACGAAGGCCACGCCACCGGCCTCGCCGCGGAACTCGAAACGCCGAGCCACCCCACCGAAGCGCGCCAGCGCCGCGGCCGCGGCCTCGAACGAGACCCCGATCTCGAGCGCGGTCGCCGCCGCGACGGCGGCGTTGCGGGCGTTGTGGGCGCCCGGCACGGGCAGGTGGATCTCCCCCAGGTCGGTGCCGGCCCGCACCAGCCCGAAGGTGGTGCCCCGGCGCTCCCGGCGCAGCTCGGTGATCCGGTACCGGGCATCGGGGTGCTCCCCGACGGTCGTGACCGGATGGCGCTCGGCCAGGGCGTGGCCCTCGGCGTCGTCGATGCCGACGACGGCGAGCAGCCCGGCCCCGTCCACGAACTTGTCGAAGGCGTCCCGGAGCGCGGCGAACTCGCCGTAGTGGGCATGGTGATCGGCCTCGACGTTGGTGACCACCGCCACCTCGGTCTGCAGCTCGACGAACGTGCCATCGCTCTCGTCGGCCTCGACGACGAACCACTCGCCGTCGGACCAGACCGCCCCCGAGCCGATCTGGTTGACGTCGCCCCCGATGATGAAGCTCGGGTCCATGCCCGCCTCGGTCAGGACGACGGCCAGCATCGAGGACGTGGTCGTCTTCCCGTGCGTGCCGGCCACCGAGATCGTGCGTCGCAACGCGGTGATGGCGGCGAGGACCTCGGAGCGACGAAGGACGGGCCGACCCGACGCCCGGGCGGCGACGACCTCGGGGTTGTCGGGGCCGATGGCGGTGGAGACGGCAACGACGGCGGCGTCCTCCAGCTGCTCGGCCCGGTGCCCGACGGCGACTCGGATCCCCTGGTCGGCCAGGCGGTCCAGGGCTTTGGAGGACTTCAGATCGCTGCCGCTGACCCGGTGGCCCATGGCGGCCAGGACGCTGGCGATGGCGCTCATGCCCGCCCCGCCGACCCCGACGACGTGGATGGCCTGCGGCGGCGTCAGGTCGACGGTCGGCCCCGACCCGGTGACGTCAGGCACGGGCGTGGGCCTCGACGAGGTCGGCCACCCGATCCGCGGCGTCGGGCCGGCCCAGTTCACGTGCCGCCTCGCCCATGGCGGTTCTCGCCATGGTGTCGGTGACCAACGGCCCGATCTCCTGCTCGAGGCGGTCGACGTCCAGTTCGCCATCGGGGACGAGGCGGGCGGCGCCGAGGTCGACCAGGCCCCGGGCATTGGCGGTCTGGTGGTCGGCGGTGGCGATGGGGAGGGGGACCAGGACGCTGGGCAGACCCAGCACCGCCAGTTCGGCCACGGTCGTCGCCCCGGCCCGCGCCAAGACCAGGTCGGCGGCAGCCATGGTGGTGGGCATGTCGTCCTCGTAGCGCACGGGGCGGTAGAGGATGCCGCCCGCCCCGTCCCGTTCCTCGCTCCGGGCGGACGGGTCGTCCCAGTCCCGCTCACCGACGACGTGGCGCACGGCGACGTCGGACCGGTCGGCCCAGCGCCCGACCAGGCCGGTGACGGCCTGGTTGATCCGCCGGGCTCCGAGGGAGCCGCCGAAAGCGAGCACGACGACCCGGTCCGGAGGCAGGCCGAGGCGTTCCCGGGCCGCAGCGGTGTCCCGCTCCCGGTCGACGGCCAGGATCTCGGGGCGCACGGGGTTGCCGGTCACGACCGCCCGGGGCAGGTCGGTGCCCGGGAAGGACACGGCGGCGGCCCGCGCGAAGCGGGCCACCAGGCGGTTGGCCGCTCCCGGCACGGCGTTCTGCTCGGCCACCACGATGGGGATGCGGAAGACCACGGCGGCCAGAGCGCAGGCCACCGAGGCGTAGCCGCCCAACGCGACCACCACGGCCGGTCGGCGGCGACGCACCAGGCTCAGGGCCCGCCCGAACGCCCGCACGAGGCCGACGACGGCCCCGACGTTGGCCAGGGTGAGGCGGCGTTGGATGCCCCGGCCGGGCAGGGCGGTCAGCGTGAAACCGGCGTCCGGGACGAGGCGGGCCTCACTCCCCCGCTCGCTGCCGACGAAGTGGATGGCCGCCGCCTCGTGGCCCCGGGCGACCAGGGCTCGACCGATGGCGATGCCCGGGAGGGTGTGGCCGGCGGTCCCCCCGCCGGCGATCAGCGCCCAGGTCGGCGGTGGGTCAGGCATCCCGGCCGTGGCGGGCCACGCTCAACAGGACGCCCATGGCCGACAGGTTCACGACCAGCGACGTACCGCCGTAGGACACGAACGGGAGAGGGACCCCGGTGATGGGCAGGAGCCCGACCACCGCGCCGATGTTGACCAGCGCCTGGAGGACGAACCAGGTGGTGATGCCGGCGGCCAGGAGCATCCCGAAGGTGTCGGGGGCCTGTAGGGCGGCCCGCACGCCGAAGTAGCCGAGGGCGACGAAGAGGCCGAGGACCGTGATCGCCCCGATGAGCCCCAGCTCCTCGGCGATGATGGCGAAGATGAAGTCGGTGTGGGCGTAGGGCAGGAAGCCCCACTTGGCCCGGCTGGCCCCCAGGCCCACCCCCGTGATGCCGCCGCCGGCGATGCCGACGAGGGACTGGATGGTCTGATAGCCGGTGTTCGCCGGGTCGTCCCACGGATGGAGGAACGCCAGCACCCGGGCCCGTCGGTAACTGGCACCCAGCGCGGCCACCGAGGCGGCGGCGATACCGAGGGCGCCCCAGCCGAACAGGCGGGTCAAGGGCACCCCGGACACGAAGATGACCGCACCGACCGCCGCCGCCGTGATGATCAGCGTGCCCAGGTTGGGCTGGAGCAGGAGCAGGACCGCGGTCCCCCCGAGCGCGAGCAGCACGGGACGCAGGACCCGGGGGTCATCGCGGAGGGCCTCGTGATGGCCGTCCTCGGCCAGCCAGCGGGCCGACCAGATGATCATGGCCAGCTTGGCCAGCTCGGAGGGCTGGATGCGCAGCGAACCGGCCCCCAGCCAGCGGGTGGCGCCGTTCGCCCCTACCCCCACGCCCGGGACCAGGACCAGCGCCAGGAGAACGAAGGCGACGATCAGGAACGGGGTGGCCAGGCGCCGCCACAGGCCATAGTGCAGACGCATCACGGCGAACAGGGCGACGGCACCGACCCCGGCGAAGACGGCCTGGCGGGTAAAGCTGTCCCACGCCGAGCCCGACGTACGTAGATCGCTGACCGAGGCCGCCGACATCACCATCACGAGGCCGAGCAGGACCAGGGCCGTCACCACGACGAGCAGACCGACGAAGGTCGACGACCGGTCACCGGGGGGACGCTTGGGCCCCGGTCGGGCCGACGGGTGCCGTCCCCGGGCTGCGCCCGGGTCGTGGGCGGCCCGGGCCCGCCCGGCGCCGGCCGGGTGAGCCGTGCGGCTTCGGCCCGTCTGCGGGCCCTTGGTCGGGCTCATGGCTGGGCCGCCTCTCGGTCGAGATGGATGCGGACGAGTCGGGCGAAGTCGTCGCCCCGCTCGGCGTAGGACGAGTACCAGTCGAAGGAGGCGCAGCCCGGCGAAAGCACGACCACGTCGCCCGGGTGGGCCAGGGCATCGGCCACCGCCACCGCCTCCGCCATCGAGCCGGCCCGTTCGACCGCGACGCGTCCGCCGACGGCGCCCACGACGTCGTCGGCGGCCTCGCCGATGGCCACGACGGCCCGGACCGTGTCCTCGGCGCCGAGCAGGTCGCGCAGGTCGATGCCCTTGTTCCGACCCCCGGCGATGAGCACGACCGAGGCGAAGGCCTCCACGGCAGCTCGCGTGGCGTGCGGGGTGGTGGCCTTGGAGTCGTCGTACCAGCCCACCCCGCCCCGCTCGCCGACGAGTTGGACCCGGTGGGGCAGGCCGTCGAAGGAGATCAGCGCCGCGGTCACCGCGTCGTCACCGGCGCCGACCGCACCGGCCATGAGGGCGGCGGCGAGGGCATTGGCCTGGTCGTGATGCAGGCCCCGACGGAGGTCGGCGACGGCGATGAGTGGGTGGTCGTCGACCACCAAGCGGCCGTCCCGCACGGTGGCGGACTCCTCCCCCGAGAAGCCGAAGGTCCGGCGGCGGGCCCGACCGCGGTGGGCGGCCACGACGGGATCATCGGCGTTGACCACGGCCACGTCATCGGAGCCTTGGTCGGCCCAGATGCGGGCCTTGGCCGCTTCGTAGTGGGCCAGGTCGGCGTGGACGTCGAGGTGGTCGGGGGCGAAGTTCAGCCACGCGGCCACCTCGGGGGCCCAGTGGGCGGTGTGGCCGAGGCGGAAGGAGCTGGCCTCGACCACGAACACCTCCACGGCCGGGTCGTCGATGGCCTCGACCAGTGGGGTCGCCACGTTGCCCGCCTCGGCCACCACCCGGCCGTCGCGGCGGAGCATGTCGGCCGTGAGGTGGGTCACCGTGGTCTTGCCGTTCGTCCCGGTGACGGCCACGACCGGACGATCGTCCCATTCGGCGGCGAGGTCGAACTCGGAGCGGATGGGCACGCCGGCCGCCGCCGCGAGGGCGAACACCGGGTGCCGGTCGGGGACGCCGGGGCTGGGCAGCAGGAGCTCGACCTCGCCGAGGAGGGCCCGCAGCGCGGCCTCGTCCGGCGCCTCGGTCAGGGTCACGCCGACCTCGTCGGCGTAGCGCCGGTGGGCGTCCTGTGGCCGGTCCTCGACGGCGTGCACGATCGCCCCGCGTCGGACCAGGGCCCGGCCGACGGCCCTGCCGGTGACTCCGAGGCCGACCACGAGCGCGTTCGAGGGCGTCAATCCCTGGCCCCCGGGATCCCGATGAAGTCGGCGTAGTAGAGGCCGATCCCCACGGCCGTGCAGATGCCCGACATGATCCAGAAGCGGATGATCACCGTCGTCTCCGGCCAGCCCCGGAGCTCGAAGTGGTGGTGGATGGGGGCCATGCGGAAGACCCGGCGCCCGAAGAGCTGGAAGCTGGCCACCTGGATGATCACCGAGAGGGTCTCGACCACGAACAGGCCCCCGATGACGGCCAGGAGCAACGAGGTGTTGTTCATGAGGGCCAACCCGGCCAGGGCGGCGCCGATGGCCAGCGAGCCGGTGTCCCCCATGAAGATCTGGGCGGGTGAGGCGTTCCACCAGAGGAAACCGACGCAGGCCCCGGTCATGCAGGCGGCCACGACGGCCAGGTCCAGCGCGTGGGGGACGGTGTACGCCAGGGGGTGGCGGAAGGCCCAGAATCCGATCACGATGAAGGCCGAGAACGCCAGGGTGGCGGCGCCACCGGCCAGGCCATCGAGCCCGTCGGTGAGGTTCACGGCGTTGGTCGTCCCCACGATCAGGAGCACGGCCCACACGCACCAGCCGATCTCGCCGAGGTCGACCAGGACCCCCGCCCGGGTGAAGGAGAGGTCGGTACTGACCGGCGTGTGGTTCACGGCCAGGGCGGCGAACGTGATGGCCACGGCGAGGAGGCCGAGGAACTTGGTCCGAGAGGTCAGGCCGAGGTTCCGCTCCCGGGTGACCTTGATCCAGTCGTCGGCCAGGCCCACCAGCCCGGCCCCGACGACGGCCATCATCACGACCAGGCCCGAGCGGGTGATGATGCGGCTGTTGGAGACGTCGGAGGCCACGTAGCCGACCACGGCGCCGACCACGATCGCGGCGCCGCCCATGGTCGGGGTGCCGGCCTTGGTGGTGTGGCCCTGGGGGCCGTCCTCGCGGATCGGCTGGCCGATCCGCCGGCGGGTCAGGACGTCGATCAGGATCTTGGTGCCGAGCAGCGACACCATCAGCGAGACGGCGGCGGCGAACAGGAGCGTCCTCACGCGCCGACCTCCCGGCTCCCCCGACGGCGGAGCGCGGCCGCGGCCACCTCACGGTCGTCGAAGGCGATGACCCGGTCACCCAGGTCCTGTGTCGTCTCGTGACCCTTGCCCGCGAGCAGCACGAGGTCACCCGGGGAGGCGAGGGCCACGGCCGCCTCGACGGCCCGCCGTCGGTCCGGCTCGACGATCAGGTCGTCCTCACGCTCCACACCGGTCAGCACGGCGTCGATGATGGCTGCCGGGTCCTCCTGGCGGGGATTGTCCGAGGTGACGATCACGACGTCGGCCCCCTCGTCGGCGGCCCGGCCCATGAGCGGGCGCTTCGCCCGGTCCCGGTCGCCACCGCAGCCGAAGACCACGATCAAGCGCCCGGTGGTGAGCTCGCGGGCCGAAGCCAGGGCCTGGACGAGACCTTCGGGCGTGTGGGCGTAGTCGACGAGCACGGCCACGTCGCCATCGGCGACGGGCTCGAAGCGGCCCCGGACCGGTCCGGCGTGGGCCAGCCCGGCGGCGACCTGCTCCGGCTCGAGGCCGAGGGCCAGAGCGGTCTCGGCTGCGGCGACGGCGTTGGCCAGGTTGAACCGTCCGGCCAGAGCCAGGGCGACCCGGTGGCCCCGCCAGGTGAACGTGCTCCCGTCGGCCCGCAGCTCGACGTCCTCGGCGTCCTGGGCCGACCAGGCCACGGCGGGTATGGCCATGGCCTCGAGCAGTCGGGCCCCCCAGGGATCATCCCGGTTCACCAGCCCGACGGCGGCCCGCTCGGGCTCGAACAGCCGGGCCTTCGCCGCGAAGTACCGGTCCATGGTCCCGTGGAAGTCCAGGTGGTCCTGAGAGAGGTTGGTGAACACCGCCACCGTGAACCAGGTGCCGACGATCCGGCGCAGCTCGATGGCGTGGGAGGAGACCTCCATCGCCACCACGACGGCGCCGGCCTCCGCCGCCTCGGCGAGGGCGGCTTGCACGGCCGGGGCCTCCGGCGTGGTCCGGGCCCCGCTCAGCGTGCCCAGGACCCGGGTGGGGCGGCCGGCGTGCTCCAGTACGGCGGCCAGGAGGTGGGTGACGGTGGTCTTGCCGTTGGTGCCGGTCACCCCGACGACGGCGATCCGTCCCGACGGGTGGTCGAAGAGGGCGTCGGCCAGGCGACCCATCGCCGCCCGGGCGTCGGGCACCACGATCTCGGGGACGGCGAGGCCGAGGGGGCGTTCGACCACGACGGCCACGGCGCCCGCCCTGACGGCGACGGCGGCGTGGTCGTGGCCGTCGCTGTGCTCACCCTTGAGGGCGCAGTAGAGCGAGCCGGGGCCGACGACGCGGCTGTCGTGGTCGATGGCGGTGATCGTGATGCCCTGAGCGGCCCCCTCGGGCGTGAGGACGTACTCGGGCAGGGCACCCAGGAGCGCGTCGAGGGGTCGGCGGGGTAGCACCCGCTCAGCCTGCCGGGAGGAGGGACGCGGGCGGCGGGATCCGGTACGCCCGCAGGACGGCGGCCGCCAGGCGGCTGAACACCGGGGCCGAGACACCACCGCCGTAGATGTCGCCGGCGGGCTCGTCGATCACGACCACGATCGAGAGCTGCGGGTCGCTGGCCGGGACGAAGCCGCCGAAGGTGGCGACGTAGTGGTAGTTGCCGGCCTCGTCCTCGTAGCCGCCGTTGGGCTGGGGCTTGCGGGCCGTGCCCGTCTTGCCCGCCACCTGGTAGTCCTCGACGGCCGCGGCCTCGCCGGTGCCGTCCTCGACCACGCCGGTCATCATCTCGGTCATCTGCGCGGCGGTGGTCGCCGACACGACGCGGCGGGGCTCGGGCGTGACGGTCGGGTCCAGCTCGCCGTCGGACCCGATCGTGCCCGCCACCAGCCGGGGCGCGACGTACTCACCGCCGTTGGCGATGACGTTGAACGCCTCGAGGATCTGGAGCGGGGTCACGGCCACACCTTGGCCGATGGGGATCGTCCCGATGGAGGTCGACGACCACTCGTCGGGCGGCAGCAGGATGCCCGGGGACTCCGACGGGAAGTGGATGTCGGTGACCGAGCCGAGGCCGAACGCGCGGATGTAACGGTCGAGGGTCTCGGGGCTGAGCTGCTGGGCGATCTGGATGGTCCCCACGTTGGAGGACTCGGTGAGGATGTCCCGCACGGTCATCGTCGCCGTCTCGTGGGGGTGGCTGTCGCTGAAGAGGTGGTCACCGACCTGCAGGGTGTCGGCGACGGTGCTGGTGGTCTCCGGGGTCACCACCCCCTCCTCGAGGGCGGTGGAGAGGGTGATGATCTTGGCCACCGAGCCGGGCTCGAACACGGCGGTGACCGCCCGGTTCTCCGACGCCGGGACGGGGTCGACGAAGCTGCCCGTGTCCTCGTCGTACGCGTCGATGTTGGCGACGGCCAGCAACTCGCCGGTGCCCGGGCGGCTGACGATCACGGTGCCGCCCCGGGCCCCCGTCGCCGCCACCTGCTCGGCCAGGAGGCGCTCGGCCTCGTACTGGACCTCGCGGTCGATGGTGAGCTGGACGTCCGCGCCCTGGGCGACGGCGTCGTAGTGGTTGTCGCCGGAGGCGATGGTGTTGCCCTGCGGGTCGCGCTCGACGGTCACCTGGCCCGGGTCGCCGGCGAGCACGTCCTCGTACTGGGCCTCGAGACCCGACAGCCCCTCGTGGTCGACCCCGACCGTGCCGAGCAGGGCGTGGGCCAGGTCCCCGGCGGGATTGGCCCGGGTGGGCTCCTGGGTCACCGTGATGCCGGCCAGGCCGAGCTCCTCGACCTGCTCGCCGACGTCGCGGGGCAGCTGACGGCCGAGATAGGCAAAGGCGCCGTCCCCCGTCAGCGTCTCCGCCAACGTGGTCACGTCGCTGCCGAGCACGGGCGCCAGGGCCTGTGCGGTGGCCAGCGGGTCCTCGATCACCGACGGGTTGGCCTCGACGGTGGCCGACGGGATGCTCAGGGCGAGGTCGGCGCCATTGCGGTCCACGATCGATCCCCGGGGGGCGTCGACCGCGGTCACCCGGGTGCGCTGGTCCTCGCCGAAGGCGATGAGGGCATCGGGGCGCAGGACCTGCACCGAGGCCACCCGGTAGGCGACCACGCCGAAGGCCACGACGGCCACGACGAGCACGGCCAGCAGGCGCCGGTGCTCGGTGGGTGTGCGCTGGCCGGGTGGCCGGCGGGTGACGTGGGTGGGGTCGGGCCGGCGCGCCGGCGCCCGCCGACCGTGACGGCCGGCGGGCGCCCGGCCCGAGCCGAACGAGCGGGGGCGGGAGGGGGCGCGGGTGGTCACGGGGTGACGGCGTCCGCCTCGGGCATCTGGGACACATAGGTCGGGTCCATCGCCACCATCCCCATGGCCTCGCCGGCGCCGACGATGTTCTCGGGGGACTCCCGTCGGGCGATGTCGTCGCGCAGCAGCTGGACCTCGGTCTGGCGCTCGGCCACGTCGGCCCGTAGGCCGTCGAGTCGGACCTGGCCCTGCACGAGCACGGTCTGGAGCAGGGCCACGCCGAACAGGATCAGGAAGAAGGCCCCGAGGGCGAGGGTGAGGGCCACCTGGGGGCGGAGGCGGCGGCGGCCCTCCGGCTTGACCGGGCGGGCCGGGGCGGCCGGGACCGGGCGCAGGTGGCGCCGGACGGGTGCCGGGGCGGGCTGGTGACGGGGACGGGACGGGGCCGTCACCACCCCGCGGCGGCTGGCGGTGCTCGTGCTCACGAGGTGACCTCCGTGTCGGTCGTGATGGTGGAGGTGGTGGTGGAGTCGGCCAGCTTGCGGACCGCCCGGAGGCGGGCGCTGCGGGCCCGGGGGTTGCGGGCGATCTCGTCGTCGGTGGGCTTCCAGGCCCCCCGCTTGAGCAGGACGACCCGGGGAACGGCCCCGCACACGCAGGGCCCACCCAGCGGGCAGGTGCAGCCGCCCGTGGCCGCCTCGCGGAACGTCGACTTCACGATGCGGTCCTCACCCGAGTGGTACGCGATGGCGGCCGCCCGACCGTCGGCGGCCAGCAGGTCGAGGGCCTGCTCCAGGGCCGAGGGGATCTGGGCCAGCTCCTCGTTCACCTCGATGCGCAGAGCCTGGAAGGTCTTGCGGGCCGGGTGGCCCTTGCGGCGCACGGCGGCGGGCACGGCGGCGCTGATCACCTCGGCCAGCTCGGTGGTGGTGCGCAGCGGACGGCCGGCCACGATCGCCCGGGCGATGGCCCGGGCCCGGGGCTCGTCGCCCAGACGGGAGAGGAGGCGGGACAGGTCCTCCTCGGGCCAGGTGTTCACGATGTCCTCAGCCGTGACCACGGCGTCGGCCGGGTCGTCGCCCTGGCCCATGCGCATGTCCAGCGGCCCCTCGGACCGGTAGCTGAAGCCCCGGTGGGCCTCGTCGACCTGGCGGGAGCTGATGCCGAAGTCGAAGAGCACGCCACTGACCTCGGTCACCCCGAGGTCCCCCACCACCTCACCGATCTGGTCGAAGCGGGCCTGGCGCACGCTCACCCGGTCCCCGAAGGGGGCCAGGCGGTCGGTGGAGGCGGCGATGGCGTCGGGATCCCGGTCGATGCCGACCAGGCAGAGGGCGGGGTTGGCCTCGAGCACGGCGGCGGCATGGCCCCCGTCACCCAGGGTGGCGTCCACGTGGACCCCGGCGGGGACGCCGGCGAACACCTCGACCACGCGGTCGACCATGACGGGTTCGTGGACGGGGGTGACGTCGCGGGGTGCCGTCACCGACCACGCTCCGTCCGCTGATCGGCTGCCCCCCGGCCGGCAGGTGCTCGACGGGAGGGGTTCCCGTTCGGGCTGCTGGGGAAGCGGGCGGAGTAGGGATCTTCCGTCCCACCAGCCGGGAGGCAGCGGATCAGCGGACGTGAACGGGTCGAGGGCACGGTGGCCCGGCGGGCGGTGCAAGGAGACATCACAGTCCCCCCTTCCGCATGGCGTCCTTGAGGGCGTCGTTGCCCTCCTCGGACAGGGCGTCCCAGACGTCGGGGGCCCAGATCTCGATGCGGTCCAGGACGCCGTTCACGACGACCTCCGTGCCCGCGCCGGCACCGATGCCGACCTTCTCGAGGTACTTCGAGGGGAGGGTGATGCGACCTTGGCTGTCGGCGCGGATGCGGTCCGAGTCCGACGCCAGCTTGCGGAGGACCACGGAGTCGAGGTCACCGTCCTCCCGGACCCGCCGCTGCACCCGGTCGGTGAAGTCGCGGTAGCCCTCGTCGGTCCAGATGGTGAGGCATTCATCCGTGACGGCGATGTAGCCGAGCCCGTTGAACTCGTCGCGCAGCGCGGCCGACAGGACGATGCGTCCTTTGTCATCGAGCTTGCGCTGCGAGTTGCCGACGAACACGGGCCGTTGCCTCGGGTGGTGGTGGCGTGCTGCATGGGTCCTCCGACGCCATGGCCCCCCGGTAGGGGCGCCTCTCCACTATCGGCCACCGCTACTCCAATGTCAACCACTTACACTCCGAAATCACTCCACAATCGGGCCCTGGTCCCCCACGACCTCTGCCCGACCACTCCCCGCCCGCCCCGGTCAGGCCCCCAAGGTCGCCAGGAACGCCGCGACCAGGGCCTCCGGATCCAGGTCGAGGCCTCGGGCCACCGGCGCCAGGTCCGCCCGGGCGGCCTCGCGCTGGTCAGGGCCCACGACGACGTCGATCAGCGGCGCCGGGTCCCACTGCCGCAGCACGGCGCACTGGAACCGGGCGCCGGCCCGGGTGCGGCGCTGGGCGAGGCCGACGACCTTGGCGCCGTCGACGAAGACCTCGCCGGGACCCCGGCCGGCGAAGCACACGGTTCTCCCCCACGGGCCCGGCTCGAACCGGCTGTCGTGGACCTCGGCGACCTCGCCGAACCCCCGGAGCACTTCGACCCAGGCCTCCCCCAGCCAGAGGAACGACCGGCCCAGGTCGTCGGACCACCGCGGGTCGCCGACGGGGAGGTCCACGTCGACCCAGACCGGGTCGTCCGGCGTCACCAGCACGGCGCCCCCGCCCGAACGACGACGGACCACGGCCAGGCCCCGGCGGTCCGCCGCCTCGCGGTCGACGGCCTCAGGGTCCTGGGTCGAGCCGAGCACCACGGCGGTGGTCGTGGGGACGAGGATCGCCACCCGACGGGTGACCACCTCGGACAGATCCCGCCCCTGGAGGTCGGCGGGGTGCCCCTCGAGCCGCCCCACCGCCCAGGGGGTGGGGTCAGGCGGCGTCGACGTAGGGCATCCAGGGCTCGGGGATCGACCCGACCGCCACCAGGAGCCAACTCAGGCGACGGGGGGCGCGGGGCGCACGGCGCAGGCGCAGGCCCGAGTCCTCCAGCATCCGGTCGCGCTTGGCCACGTTGCAGGGCCGGCAGGCGGCGACCACGTTCTCCCACACGTGCTGGCCGCCCCGGCTGCGGGGGACGATGTGGTCGAGGCTGTCGGCCGGGCAACCGCAGTACTGGCACGAGTGCTCGTCGCGGGCGAACACGGCCCGGCGGTTGAGCGAGGCGCGGCGCTCGTAGGGGACGCGCACGAAGTAGCGCAGCCGGACCACCGAGGGCACGGGCACCTCGATGTCGGCGGCGTGCAGGACGGCGCCGGTGTCGGCCACCACCTCGGCCTTGTCGGTGAGGACGAGGACGGCGGCGCGACGGTCCGAAACGACCGAGAGCGGCTCGTAGCTCGCGTTCAGCACCAGGGCCCGGGACACGCCGTGACCCTAGTTCTGCGCCCGGCCCGGATCGGCGCGGTTCTGCGGCCTGTGCCGGACGGTGGTTGCCGTCGATCGGTGCCGACCCCTACCCTTCCCCGACTTTCCGACCACGGGGGACGGTTGACACAGATGGCGGCCACCCAGAAGAAGACGGGTACCACGGCTCGCACGAGCACCGCGAAGAAGCCCGCGGCGAAGGCGACCTTGGCGGCCAAGAAGCCGGCCGCCAAGACCGGCGGCACGAGAAAGCCGGCGGCGACCACCGCGAAGCCCGCGGCGGCGAAGAAGCCGGCGGCCAAACCCGCTGCGGCCAAGAAGCCCGCGGCCAAGAAGTCGCCGTTCACCCCCGCCTTCATCGCCAAGCAGAAGGCGCTGCTCGAAGAGGAGCGCGCCCGCTTCCTGCGCCAGTCCGTCGAGAAGCAGATGGAGGCCGACCAGCTGGTCGCCGACCGGGATCCCGGTGACGTCCAGTTCGACGAGGAGTCGGGCGAGGGCGACAGCATCGCCGTGGAACGCTCCCTCGACCTGGCCCTGTCGGCCCAGGCGCAGGACGCCGTCCAGCAGATCGACGACGCCCTCGACCGCATCAAGCGCGGGGTCTACGGCATCTGCATCTTCTCGGGCGAGCCCATCCCCAAGGCCCGCCTCGAGTTCATCCCCTGGGCCGCCGAGAAGGTCGAGTACAAGGTCGCCAAACTCGGCAGGTGACGCCCCGGCCAGCCCTAGGCTGGCCGCTCTCCCGTACCGACGAGGCCGCGAGTGACCGAAAACGCTGCGCCGTCCGGCCCCTACCCGGACGTCACGCCCAACGCCGACTACCCGGCCGTCGAGCGCGGCGTACTGGCGCGCTGGGCCGCCGACCGCACCTTCGAGCGCTCGGTCAGCCGGCGCCCGGCCGACGACGAGTACGTCTTCTACGACGGCCCCCCGTTCGCCAACGGCCTGCCCCACTACGGCCACTTCCTCACCGGCTACGTGAAGGACGTCGTCCCCCGCTACCAGACCATGCGGGGCCACCGGGTGGACCGTCGCTTCGGCTGGGACTGCCACGGCCTGCCCGCCGAGATCGAGGCCGAACGCCAGCTGGGCGTCTCCGGTCGGCGCCAGATCCAGGACTACGGCATCGACCGTTTCAACGACCACTGCCGCACATCGGTGCAGCAGTACACGGCGGACTGGGAGCAGTACGTCACCCGCATGGCCCGTTGGGTCGACTTCGAGAACGACTACAAGACGATGGACGTCGGCTACATGGAGAGCGTCATCTGGGCGTTCAAGCGACTGTGGGACAAGGGCCTCGTCTACAAGGCGCACCGGGTCATGCCGTACTCGTGGGGGGCGGAGACGCCACTTTCCAATTTCGAGATCCGCCTCGACGACGCCACCCGGCCCCGCCAGGACCCGGCCCTGACCGTGGCGTTCCGGTTGACACCGGTCGAGGGCGACCCCGGGCCCCTGTCGATCCTGGTCTGGACGACGACGCCGTGGACGCTGCCGTCGAACCTCGCCGTGGCCGTCGGCGGCGACATCGCCTACGCGCTGGTGAAGGATCCCGACAGCGACGAGCACTACCTGTTGGGCGAGGCCACGCTCGACAAGTACGAGGCCCAGGTCGGCGACTACGAGCGGGTGGGCACCCTGACCGGGGCCGACCTGGCCGAGCGCCGCTACGACCCCCTGTTCCCCTACTTCGCCGACCACCCGAACGGCTTCCGGGTCCTGGTCGGTGACTACGTCGACGTCGCCGAGGGCACCGGCGTCGTCCATCTGGCCCCCGGCTTCGGGGAGGACGACCAGCGGGTGTGCGAGGCCGCCGGCATCGAGCTGGTGGTGCCGGTGGACGACGCCGGCCGGTTCACCGCCGAGGTGCCCGACTGGGAGGGGGAGAACGTCTTCGACGCCAACCCCGAGGTGATCAAGGCGCTCAAGGAGCGGGGCGTCGTGGTCCGCCACGACACCTACGAGCACAACTACCCCCACTGCTGGCGCACCGACACGCCGATCATCTACAAGGCCGTCGACTCGTGGTTCGTGGAGGTCACCGCCTTCCGGGACCGCCTGGTCGAGCTGAACCAGGAGATCAACTGGATCCCCGACCACGTCCGGGACGGGGCCTTCGGGCGCTGGCTGGAGGGGGCCCGGGACTGGTCGATCAGCCGTAACCGGTTCTGGGGATCGCCCATCCCGGTGTGGCAGAGCGACGACCCGGCGTACCCCCGCACGGACGTCTACGGGAGCCTGGACGAGATCGAGGCCGACTTCGGCGTCCGCCCCGAGGACCTGCACCGGCCGACGGTCGACGACCTCGTCCGCCCCAATCCGGACGACCCGACCGGCCGGTCGATGATGCGACGGGTGCCCGAGGTCCTGGACTGCTGGTTCGACTCGGGCTCGATGCCCTACGCCCAGGTCCACTACCCCTTCGAGAACCAGGAATGGTTCGAGGACCACTTCCCCGCCGACTTCATCGTCGAGTACATCGCCCAGACGCGGGGCTGGTTCTACACCCTGCACGTCCTGTCCACGGCCCTGTTCGACCGACCGCCGTTCCAGAACGTGATCTGCCACGGGATCCTGCTGGCCGAGGGCGGGCGCAAGATCTCCAAGCGGCTGCGCAACTACCCCGAGCCCGACCTGGTGTTCGACACCCACGGGGCCGACGCCCTGCGCTGGTATTTCATGTCGTCGCCGATCCTGCGTGGCCTCGACCTGCAGATCGACAAGGAGGGCACGAAGATCGCCGAGGTGGTGCGCACGGTGCTGCACCCCTTGTGGTCGGCATATCACTTCTTCACCCTCTACGCGAACGTCGACCGCCACCGGGCGACCTTCCGCACCGACGCCGGCGACACCCTCGACCGGTACATCCTGGCCAAGACCCACGACCTCGTGGCCCGGACCACCGAGGCCATGGACGCCTACGACATCGCCGGTGCCTGCGCCGAGGTCCAGGCCTTCAGCGAGGTGCTGAACAACTGGTACATCCGTCGCAGCCGGGACCGCTTCTGGGCGACCTCCTCAGAGGCCACCGCGGCCGACAAGGCCGACGCCTACGACACGCTGTACACGGTGCTGGTCACCCTCACCCGCGTGGCCGCTCCCCTGCTGCCGCTCCTGGCCGACGAGATCCACCGGGGCCTGGTCGGGGGCGACAGCGTGCACCTCGACGACTGGCCGGCGGTCGACGACTTCCCGGCCGACCCGGAGCTGGTGGCGGCCATGGACCGGGTGCGCCAGGTGGCTTCCACGACGCTGTCGCTCCGCGACGCCGAGCGCCTGCGGGTGCGCCTCCCGCTGCCGAAGCTGACCGTGGCCGGGCCCGGTGCGGCCGAGCTCGAGGGCTTCCTGGACCTGCTGACCGACGAGGTCAACGTCAAGGAGGTCGTACTCGAGGACGACCCGTCCACGCTGGCCACGTTCCGCCTGAAGCCGAACGGCAGGGTGCTCGGCCCGCTCCTGGGTGGCGCCGTCCAGGAGGTCATGAAGGCCGCCCGGGACGGAGCCTGGGAGTCGGGAACGGACGGCACCGTGGTCGTCGCCGGCCACACGCTGGAGCCGGGCCAGTTCGAGCTGGCCGTCGAAGCGGGCGAGCACGGCGCCGCCGCCGCCCTGCCCGGCAACGACACCGTCGTCCAGCTCGACACCGAGCTCACCGACGACCTCCGGGCCGAGGGCATGGCCCGGGACCTGGCCCGCCTCGTCCAGCAGGCCCGCAAGGAACGCGGCCTCGCCGTCACCGACCGCATCGCCCTGTCGGTGCAGCTGCCCGAGCCCGTGGCCTCAGCCCTGCGCCGGTTCGAGGGCGAGATCACCGCCCAGGTGCTGGCCTCGTCGGTGACCTACGACACCGACGGCGACCTACAGCACGCCGGCGAGGTCGACGGCCACCCCGTGCGGTTCGACCTCTCGGTGGCCTGACCTCGGCCGGGTCAGTTCACGAGGTTGTTCAGAACGACCGCGAGCAGGACGGCCACCGAGAGCCCGCCGGAGTTCCCGCCGGCGCAGCCGAGTTGCTTGGTGTTCAGCTTGTTCCTGTCACACCTTGCGGCGACAATCGAACTGATGTTCCCCTCTGGTCGAGCCGCCGAGGTCGAGCTCCTGCGGGCCAAGGGCCGCAGCTACTTCCGGGACACCGCGGCCTGGCTGCGTCAGAACACCGGCATCGCCCGCTCCACGGCCCGGACGCGTTCTCATGTGGCGCGGCAACTGGCGGCGTTGCCGGGGGCCCGGGTGGCGTGGGCGGGGCCCGGTGGCCTGCGAAATCAGCGACCCGCCCTCGTTCACTTCAACCCCCTTCACCCGCCCCGCGTCCGACCGTGCCCGCGCCCGTCGTCGGCCCGGTACCACTCCCGGACGCCCGTGGGGCTCACGCCGTAGGGCCGGACGCCCATCCATGCCCGGGCCACCGGGGCCTCGACGAAGCGGGTCATCCAGGCCGGGCGGCGGAACGGGATCCGGAAGCCCCGACGCGAAGCCCGCTCCGGCGATCAGGCCGGCCATCTCGTGGCCCACCAAGGCGATCCGCTAGCCCCAGCCGGCGCGACGCCAGTCGCGACACCAACGGAGGTAGGCGACCACGTCGTCGGGCTCGGGCGGGTGGTCGGTGGCGCCGTAGGCGGTGAGCAGACGGAAGCGCAGGTACGCCGGGTCGGGCAGGGGCAGGGGCGGCCAACGGTGCCACCAGCCCCGGGGGGCCAGGACCAGCAGCTGGCGAACGGCGACCAGCCAGAGCCGGGGCCGGGCCAGCACGGCGCGGATCACGGGCAACCACGCCCGGGGCGGTGGGAGGGGCGCGTCGGTCGCCATGCGGGATCGCAACCTACCCTGTGCCCGATGGCGACCCTGGAGGCCGACGACCGCCTCGCCGCGGCCACGGCCGTGCTCACCCGTATCGCCGACAACGTCGAGCGCGTCATCCGGGGCAAGCGCGAGGTCGTGGAACTGGTACTGCTCGGCCTGGTCGCCGAGGGCCATCTCCTCGTCGAGGACGTGCCCGGGGTGGGCAAGACCAGCCTGGCCAAGGCGCTGGCCCGCTCCCTCGACGTCTCGTTCGGCCGCATCCAGTTCACGCCGGACCTCCTGCCCTCCGACGTGGTCGGCGTATCGGTGTTCAAGCGCGAGACCCAGGAGTTCTCGTTCCGCCCCGGCCCGGTGTTCGCCGGCGTGGTGCTGGCCGACGAGATCAACCGGGCCTCCCCCAAGACCCAGTCCGCCCTGCTCGAGGCCATGGCCGAAGAGCAGGTCACCGTCGACGGCGTCACCTATCCGCTGCGCCGGCCCTTCGTGGTCATCGCCACCCAGAACCCGATCGAGCACGAAGGCACCTACGCCCTGCCCGAGAGCCAACTCGACCGCTTCCTCATGCGGGTGGCCATCGGCTATCCCTCCCCCGAGGCCGAGCTGGACCTGCTCGAGCACCAGACCGACGCTCCCGCGCTGAACGACCTCACGCCCGTGGCCGACGCCGACGACCTGGCCGCCCTGGTCCTGGCCGCGGCGTCGATCCACGTCGCTCCCGCCCTGCGCCAGTACCTGGTCGACCTGGCCGACGCCTCCCGCCGCCACCCCGACCTCGGCCTCGGCATGTCCCCCCGGGCCACCCTCAGCCTGCTGCGGGTCAGTCGGGTCCGGGCCCTGACCGCAGGCCGGGCCTTCGCCACCCCCGACGACGTCAAGGCCCTGGTCCGTCCGGTGTTGGCCCATCGACTCACGGCCAGCGGGGACGCCCGCCTCCGAGGTGTGTCGCCCGAGGACGTGCTCGGCGAGCTGGTGGACACCGTCCCCATCCCCCGCGCCGCCCGTTGAGGTTGCTGACCCGAGCCGGGTGGGGTGTCCTCCTCGCCGGCGGGGTCGCGCTCCTCGGCGGCTGGCTCTTCGGCCTCCCCGAGCTGCTCATCCTGGGCCCGTCCCTCCTCGTGCTCGTCGTGGCTTCGGGCGCCACGACGATGTTCACCTCCCTGCACCTGGAGCTCGTGCGCAGCCTCCACCCCGACCGGGTCCACGCCGGCTCGGCCAGCCGGGTCGAGGTCCTGGTCCGCAACCGGGGCCGGCGCCGCACCCCCGTGCTCACCCTGCGCGACGGCGTCTCGGGCACCGCCGGTGCCGAGCTCCTGCTCGCCCCCCTCGAGCCCAACGGCCGGGTCCGAGCCGCCTACCGCCTCCCCACGCGGCGCCGCGGCGTGATCACGGTCGGTCCTCTCGAGGTCGAGCTCGGTGACCCGTTCGGCCTGACCCAGGTGGCCGTCATCGCCGCCCCCGCGTCGACGCTGGTGGTCTACCCCGCTGTGGAGCACGTCGCCGCCGCCTCCCGTTCCGACGGCACAGACCCCCACGGGTGGCGGACCCCCGGGTTGCAGACCGGGGGCGACGAGTTCCACTCGCTGCGCCCGTACGTGGTGGGTGACGACCTGCGCCGGGTCCACTGGCCCTCGACGGCCCGCCGGGACGAGCTGACCGTGCGCCAGGACGAGCGCCACCAGCAGGGCCGCACGACCGTGCTCCTCGACGTCCGCCGGGCCGTGCACACCGACGACAGCTTCGAGCGGGCGGTGTCCGCCGCCGCCGGCCTCCTGCTGGCCGCCAACCGACGGGGGGACGAGATCCGCCTGGTCGCCACCGACGGGACCGACTCCGGCTACGGGGCCGGGCCCACGTCCATCAGCGCCATGCTCGAGTACCTGGCCGCTGTGGCCACCACCGACCGGGGTGGCGAGGTCCGGGTCGACCACCCGGGGACGCTGGTGGCCCTGACCACGCCCGCCGGCGTGTCCACCACGGGCTCCGCGGTCGGGCCCGGCCGTCGGTTCCTGGTCGTCTTCGAGCGCTCCGTCGACGACGACGCCGGCACGATCGCGGGGCCGGGCACGGTGCGGGTCCGGATCGACGAGTCCTTCGCCTCGGCCTGGGGGGCCGACGGGGCCGCCCAGGCCCTCCGGAGCCCGGCATGACCGCCACCCTCGCGGACCGGCCGACGAGGAGCGATGACGAGCGGTCCCCGGTCGAGGACGCCCCACCGCCTCGGACTCTGGTCCTGGCCGAGGCCGCGCTCATCGGGGTCTCCCTGGCCACGGTCGCGGGCTACGCCCGGCTCTTCGCCGACGGGGCCTACTTCTTCCCCATCGCCCTGGCCGCCATGGTGGGCCACCTCGTGGCCATCGCCCTGCGCCGGAGCGGGCTCGGTCCGATGCTGTCGACCCTCGCCCACCTCGCCCTGCTCCCCCTGGTCCTCACCTGGGCCCGCTACAGGGAGACCAGTTCCCGCCTCCTTCCGACGGGGCGGACCATCGAGGCACTGGGCGACGACCTGGCGGCGTCGTGGGCGATCTTCCTCGACATCTCCGCCCCGGTCCCGGCCGCCCCCGGGTTCATCGCCGTGGCCATGGCCACCGCCTGGGTCGTGGCCATGGCCTCCGACAGCCTCGCCTTCCGCCTCGACGCCACCGTCGAGGCGCTGGCCCCGGCCACCGGGCTGTTCCTGTTCTCGTCCATCCTGGCCGAGCAGGAGCACCGGACGACCTCGGCCATGCTCTTCGTCGTCTCCGTCCTGGTCTTCGTGCTCGCCTCCCGGGTGGCCCGAGCCGACGGCACCGGCCGCTGGTTGGCCACCGACGCCGGCCGGGGCGCCCGGTCCCTGCTGGGGGCCGGGCTCCTCCTCGCCGCCTTGGCGGTGATCCCGGCCGTTCTGGCCGGGCCTCGCCTGCCGGGAGGCGACGGTCAGCCGCTCCTCGACCTCGACGGCGCCGGGGGCGCGGGCAACCGGGTGACGCTGAGCCCCCTGGTCGACATCCGCTCCCGGCTGGTCGACCAGGAGTCCGTCGAGGCCTTCCGGGTCGAGGCCGCGGCGCCCTCGTACTGGCGGATCACCGCCCTCGACGACTTCGACGGCCAGATCTGGTCGTCCTCGGGCAACTACGTCGATGTCGACGGACGCCTGCCCTCCACGCCCGATCCCGATCCCGGCGCCACCCGCCTCAGTCAGCACTTCCGCATCGGGGCCCTGGCCCAGATCTGGCTCCCGGCCGCCTTCGAGCCCATCGCCGTCGACAGCCCCGACGCCGACGTGGACTGGGACGGCGATTCGGCCTCGCTGGTGGTGGGCACAGGCCGGGACACCTCCGACGGCCTCGAGTACGACGTACTGTCGATCCTCCCCCGTCTCCGGCCCGAGGACCTCCAGGTCGGCACCGCCGGGCTGGACACCGAGTTCCTCGCCCGTTTCACCCGCCTGCCCGAGGCCACCCGGCCGCTGGCCCGCCGCTTCGCGGCCGAGGCCGTCGGCGGCCAGACGGACGCCTACCAGCAGGCCCTCGCCCTGCAGACCTGGTTCCGTACCCACTTCCGCTACAGCCTCGAGGTCCGCCCCGGCCACGGGACCAACGCGCTGGCTGCCTTCCTCGACCCCGCCGGAAGCCGATCGGGGTACTGCGAGCAGTTCGCCGGGGCCTATGCCGCGCTCGCCCGCTCGCTCGGCCTGCCCGCCCGCGTGGCCGTCGGGTTCACGCCGGGCCAGGAGGACGACGACGCGCCGGGTACCTACATCGTGCGGGGCCGCAACGCCCACGCCTGGCCCGAGCTGTACTTCGCCGGCGTCGGCTGGGTCCCCTTCGAGCCCACCCCCGGTCGGGGCGCACCGGGCGCGGAGGCGTACACCCTCGTGGCCCCGGCCCAGGCCGACCCGGCCGAGACGGTGGTGCCCACCACCGCGCCGGCGCCGACGAACACCGGAACCGTCGCCCCGCGGCCGGGCCGCGCCGACGACCCTCTCCCCGAGCTCTTGGACCCCGGGGCGGGCGGCGACGGCGCAGTGAACGCCACCCAGGTGCTCGCCCTGGCCCTCGCCGTCATCGGTGGGTCCTGGCTCCTCGGCGTCCCGACGCTGACGGCGATCCGTCGGTCCCGGGCCCGACGCCGGTCCCACGGCCATCCGGACCGCGAGGTGACCGCGGCATGGGACGACTCGGTACAGGCCCTGGGCCTGCTCGACCTCGTCCCTCGCGGCGCCGAGACCCCCGGTGAGTTCGCCGCCCGCGCCGCCACCGACGCCGGGACCGATCGGGACGCCCACCGGGAGCTGGCCCTCCTGACCACCGCCGCCGCGTTCGGGCGGGTCAGCGACCGAGAGGACGTGACCCGGGCGCGTCAGGCCGCGGACACGATCATCGGTCGGGCCCGGCGATTGGCCGGGCCATGGCGACGGTTCCGGGCGGCCGTCTCGCCCCGGCGGCTGCGGAGCGGCTGAACGACCTTCGGTGGGATCAGTCCTCGCGGCGCATGCGGTCCCGCATGCGTTGGCTGGTGGAGCCGAAGTAGTCGCGGACGCTGCCGCCCCGCATGTTCTGGGTGACCTGCTGGACCCCGGTCTTGCCCAGGCGACGGGCGTTGCGCTCGAAGATCACGGCGGCGATCAGCATCACGAGGAAGCCACCGAAGGCGAGCACCGGGTGGGTGCCCAGCAGCCAGATCATGGCGATCACCCCGACCACGAAGAGCAACGTCGCCAGCTTCAGGTTGCGCAGGGCGTCCGTGTAGACGGTCGTCGACGCGACCTTGCCGACGAGATCGGGGTCCTCTTCGGTGAGGCGTTGCTCGATCTCGAGCAGAATCCGCTGTTCGTCCTCGGAGAGCGGCACCGGCGCCATGATCGCACAGCCGGACCCCGGCAACAACGCGCGCCGGGCGCTTTCCCCGAGGAGGGCTCAGCCACCCGGGCCCCACTGCTGGTCGCCCCGGCGCTTCGAGTGGATCCCCTCGTCCCGAAGGGTGACGGCCGGGGCGATGGCGTCGGCCCCGAACCGGTCTCGGATCCGGTCCATCGTCCGGTCGGCCTCGGACCAGTCCGCCGGGTCCCCGAGGGCGAGCTGCTCGGCCCCCCCGTCTCTCAGGCCCCCGACACTGACCCCGATCAGACGGACCCCCACCGTCACGTCGAGCTCGGCCAGCAGGGCCTGGGCCGACCGGGCGATGACCCGACCGGAGTCGGTGAGGTCGGCCAGCGTGATCGAGCGGGTGATGGTGCTGAAGTCCCCGAACCGGACCTTGAGGACCACGGTGCGCCCGGCGAGGCCGCGGGCCCGCAGCCGACGCCCCACCCCATCGGCCAGGCGGGTCAGCTCGCGGGCGAGGGTGGCCTGGTCGTGGTGGTCGGTGGCGAAGGTCTCCTCGTGGCCGACGGACTTGACCCCCTGGTCGGGGACCACCGAGCGGTCGTCGATCCCATTCGCCAGCGCGTGCAGGTGGCGACCGGTGGCGTCGCCCACCGTCGCCACCAGGGTGGCCTGCGGCAGGGCGGCCAGGTCACCGACCGTGGCCACGCCCAGACGGTCGAGGCGCTCGTGGGTCCTGGGCCCGACGCCCCACAGGGCCCGGACGGGAAGCGGGTGCAGGAAGGCCAGCTCACCGCCGACCGGGACGACCACGACCCCTCGGCCGGGACGGACGCCGTCGAGCGCGGCGATCGGCTTGGCCGCCTCCGATGCCAGCTTGGCCAGGAACTTCGTCGGGGCGACCCCCACCGAGCAGGTCAGGCCCTCGTGGTCGAGCACGGCGGCCCGGATCTTCACCGCGATCTCCGGCCCGGTCCCCCACAGGCGGCGAGCCCCGGTCACGTCGAGGAAGGCCTCGTCCAACGAGAGCGGCTCCACCAGGGGGGTGAACGAGGTGAGGATCGCCATGACCCGGGAGCTCACCTCGCCGTAGCGCTCGTGGTGACCAGCGAGGAACACGGCGTGGGGGCACAGCCCCCGGGCCCGTCCCGTGGGCATCGCCGAGTGGATGCCATAGGCCCGCGCCTCGTAGCTCGCCGCCGCGACCACGCCGCGGTTCCCGGTGCCGCCGACCACCACGGGCCGTCCCTTCAGGCTCGGGTCGCGGTGCACCTCGACGGCCACGAAGAAGGCGTCCATGTCCATGTGCAGGATCCCCGGAGGCGTCGGCGTCCCGGTACCGGTCACGCCGTGCGTTCCACCTCGAGGCCCGCCGGGTCCCGGCCCCGCACGACGTATTCGTAGCGCCGACCGTGGTCCCGTTCGCCCTCCAGCCAGACACCGAGGGGCTCACCCACCCAGCGCTGGCCCCCGTCGAGCAGGGCTCCGCAGGCGTCGGCGGCCACGAAGCGGGCGTCGACCACAATCCCGTCCGGATCGTCCACGACCAGCTCGCCCTCGTAGGCCAGCGCCCGGTGGACCTCGACCCGCAGGGTCCAGCCCAGGTCGGGGGCCTCGGCCCGGATCTCGTACACCGGCCCGTCCCAGGCGGTCACCACGAGACCCGTCTCCTCGTGGACCTCCCGGCCCAGGCCCTCCAGCACGGTCTCCCCCTCGTCGATCACGCCGCCCGGGGTGCTCCAGTCCTCCCGGCCGCCTCGCCGACGGTTGCGGACCAGCAGCAGCCCGCCCTCACCCTCTATCAGCGCCCCCGCCACCAGCCACCGGTGCACCCGGCCAGTCTGCCTTGCCCCCGGCCCCACCCGGTCAACGGCCCGCGCACCGCAACACCGAGATCGTCGTCGGGGCCGCCGCCCCGCCCGAGCGGGTCGATGTCACACCTTGGAGTGGCGGCGCAGCAGTCGGTCCCGGAGCCCCCACCAGGTGACCAGCACCAGCGCCTCGACCACGATGCGACCCGACATCTTCGAGGTGCCCCGCAGTCTGTCGGCGAAGGCGATGGGCACCTCCACCACCGACCCACCCCGGAGGACGACCTCGTAGGTCATCTCGATCTGGAAGCCGTAACCGTCCGCGGCCACGCCGTCGAGGTCGATCTGGCGCAGCATGGTGGCCCGGTAGGCCCGAAAGCCGGCAGTGGCGTCGTTGACGGCCAGGCCGAGGACCCCGGCGGCGTAGCGGTTGCCCCAGCGGGACAACAGCCGTCGGTACCAGGACCACGCCGGGATGGTGCCCCCCGGGACGTAGCGGCTGCCGATGACGAGATCGGCACCGTGCTCGATCGCCCCGAGCAGCGAAGGCAGGGCGGCCGGGTCGTGGGACAGGTCGCTGTCCATCTCCAGCAGCACGTCGAAGCCCCGCTCGAGTCCCCAGCGGAAGCCGTCCCGGTAGGCCGAGCCCAGCCCGGACTTCTCGGCCCGGCGCAGGACCTCCACGCCGCCGACCACGGCGCCGTGCTCTTCGGCCAGGTCTGCGGTGCCGTCGGGGCTCCCGTCGTCGACCACCAACACCTGTATGTCCGGCGTCGCGGCCCGCACGCGGTCGAGGACGTCGACGAGGTTCAGTGCTTCCTGATAGGTCGGCAGGACCAGGAGGGCGCGCACCGGTCGCATCGTAGGGAGCCAGACCTACGCTCCCCCAGATGGCTGCGGACCGACCATCACGGCTCGCCCGCAGCCTGACGGTGGTCGCCGTGCTCGCCGCCGGGGCCTGCGGTGGCCTCATCGGCTGGGCCGTCGTCGACCTCCAGTGCACCGGCGACTGCACGGTCCAGACCGGCCTCGGCGGCCTGATCGGCGCCGTGCTGGCCGCCCTGGGCACCGCCCTGATCTGCGTGCTGGCCATCCAGGCGATGGCCGAGTGGCACCAGCAGGAGGGCCGGCGGCGGGCGAGCGGTTCAAGCGTCCCCCGGTAGCCCGGCCAGCACCCCTGCGGCGCGGTCGATGCCGGCGTCGTCGACGTCCAGGTGGGTCACCAGGCGCACCGCCCCTCGGCCCAACGCATCAGCCAGGACCCCCTCGCCCGCCAGCCGGGCCACGAGACGGTGGGGATCGCGGTGCACGAAGACGACGATGTTCGTGTCGACCGTGGCCGGGTCGACCGCTCCGGGGAAGCGACCGGCCACCGCCTCGGCCAGCCGGCGGGCGCGGGCGTGGTCCTCGGCCAGTCGGTCGACCATCTGATCGAGGGCGACCAGGCCCGCCGCCGCCAGGATTCCGGCCTGACGCATACCGCCGCCGAGGCGGCCTCGCTCCACGCGGGCCTCGGCCATCAGCTCGGCGGACCCGGCCAGCACCGAACCCACGGGGGCACCGAGACCTTTGCTCAGAGAGCACATGACCGTGGTGGCCGCCGCGGCCAGCCGGGCCACGGGGACGCCGAGAGCGACCTCGGCGTTGAAGAGCCGGGCGCCGTCGAGGTGCACGGGCGGGCCCAGCGCGGCCACGGCGTCCATCGCCTCGGCCGGCACGGCCCGGCCCCCGGCGACCATGTGGGTGTTCTCCACTGCGATCACCGCCACCTCCGGTGAGTGGCCGACGTCGCCGGCGACCGCCTCCTCGGCGGCCACGAGGTCGAGACGGCCCTCGTCGTCGTCGACCGTGTAGAGCTGGAAGGCCCCGTTCATCCCCGCCGCCCCGTTCTCGGACATGACGACGTGCTGGCGGCGCCCCGCCACCACCATCCGGCCCGGCCCGGCCAGCGTGCGCAGAGCCACCTGGTTGGCCATTGTCCCGGAGGGCAGGAACAGGCCGGCGGCTTTGCCGAGTCGGTCGGCGAAGACCTCTTCCAGGCGGCGCACCGTCGGGTCCTCGCCCCAGCCGTCGTCACCCACTTCGGCCTCGGCCATCGCCCGGCGCATGACCGGGGTGGGGCGGGTCATGGTGTCCGAGCGGAGGTCGACGGGGGGCAGGGTCGGCACGGGGCGACGGTAACGGCTTGCGCCCCGACCGACCGGTCGGTCAGGGTGGCCCCTTGGTCGAACCGGAAGCTCTCCTGCCCCTCGCGATCGAGGCCGCGGAGGCTGCCGCCCACCTGCTGCGGACCGAGGTGCTGGACGTCGCCGGGATCGCCACCAAGTCCTCGGCCACCGACCTGGTCACCGAACTGGACGACGCCGCCGAGGCCCTGATCGTCGCCCGGCTGCTCGACGCCCGGCCCGACGACGGCGTCCTCGGCGAGGAGGGGCGTGCGCGTGAGGGCCGCTCCGGCGTGCGCTGGGTCATCGACCCCCTCGACGGCACCACCAACTTCGTCTACGGGTACCCGGCCTACGCCGTCTCCATCGGCGCCGAGGTCGACGGTGAGGTGGTCACCGGCGTGGTCGTGGATGTGAGCCGGGGGGTGCGTTACACGGCGGCCCACGGCCGCGGCGCGCACGCCGACGGCCGCCCACTACGGGTGACCGCCACCACGGAGCTGGCCAAAGCGCTGGTCGGGACCGGCTTCGCGTACGACGCCGCGGTCCGCCGCCGGCAGGCCGAGGTCCTGCCCACCGTTCTGCCCGCCGTGCGCGACATCCGGCGGGGAGGGGCGGCCGCGCTCGACCTGTGCGCGGTGGCTGCCGGGCAGCTGGACGGATTCTGGGAGCGGGGCCTCGCCCTGTGGGACCGGGCCGCCGGAGGCCTGATCGCCGCCGAAGCGGGGGCCCGCGTCGGCCGTATCGGTCCCGACGACCCCGTCACGCTGGTGGTCGCCGCCCCGGGCATCTACGACGCGTTGGTCGGCCTGCTGAAGGGCGCAGGGGCCGCGTTCTCGGCCTGAACCGCCGATTTTCGCCGAGAGTCAAGGGTTTTCGTCGGCCGATGAGGCAGGCTGGGGGTGTGGGTACCCGGATCTTGACCGTCGAGGACGACGAGCGCATCCGCACCGCGGTCAAGCTCGCCCTCGAGGACGAGGGTTGGGAGGTCGCCGAGGCCGAGGACGGTGAGGAGGCGCTCAGCGCCTTCCACGCCCAGCCCTGCGACGTCGTGCTCATCGACATCATGCTCCCGGGCATCGACGGCTTCGAGGTCTGCCGGGCCATCCGCCGGGACAGCGATGTCCCCATCGTCATGGTCACGGCCCGGGCCGACACCCACGACGTGGTCGCCGGGCTCGAGGCCGGGGCCGACGACTACCTGACCAAGCCGTTCGCCCCCAAGGAGCTCTCGGCCCGCATCCGCGCCCTCCTGCGCCGGGCCCGCACCAGCGACAGCCGGGTCGACCGCCTCAAGTTCGCGGACCTCGAGATCGCCCCGGACGAGGGCGAGGTCACCCTGGCGGGCGAGACCGTGCACCTGACCAAGACCGAGTTCCGCCTGCTCATCGAGCTGGCCTCCAACCCGGGCAAGGTCTTCTCCCGCGAGGTCCTCCTCGACCGCATCTGGGGCTACGGCTACTTCGGCGACGGCCGGCTGGTCGACGTCCATGTGCGCCGCCTGCGCATGAAGGTCGAGCCCGACCCGGCCAACCCCCGCCACGTGGTGACCGTGCGAGGCCTGGGCTACAAGCTCAGCCCGTAGGGCACTGCGGTGACCCGGTTCCGCTATCAACGCCGCCTCGGCCTGCGCGCCCGGGTCACCGCCGCGTTCGCCCTCGGCGCCCTCTTCACCGCCGCCCTCCTGGCCGCCACCACCTTCGGCATCAGCCGGGAGCAACTCATCCGCCAGCGGGAGTCCTCGGCCCAGGTCCCCTTCTTCAACAACGCCCGCATCGTGCAGGAGCGGCTCCGAGCCGAAGGCGAGGTCGACGCGCTGGGCCTGCTCCAGGACCTCCAGACCACGGGCGGGTCCCACCCCGTCCTCTTCTTCGCCGACGAGTGGATCTCCACCAACCAACGCTTCGGCGAGGCCGCCCTGCCCGCCGCCCTCCGCCGCTCCGTCCTCAACGGGGGGGCCGCCCAGATGCGGTACTCGCTGGAGGGTGACCCCGAACTGGGCTTCGGCATCTCCCTGCAGACGGCCGAGGACGACGCCGCCTATTTCGAGATCGTCTCCCTGGACGAGACGGCCAGCACCCTCACCTCGTTGGGCATCATCCTCTTCGGCGCCTCGCTGCTGGCCACGGGAACCGGGGCGGCCCTCGGCTGGTGGGCCAGCCGTCGGGCCCTCCTCCCCCTCGCCGAGGTCGGCTCGGCCGCCCAAGCCATCGCCGGTGGCCGCCTCGACACCCGGCTGGAGGCGGCCAACGACCCGGACCTGGCTCGCCTGACCGAGTCGTTCAACGAGATGGCCCAGGCCCTCGAGAACCGCATCGCCCGGGACGAGCGCTTCGCCTCCGACGTCAGCCACGAGCTGCGCTCCCCGCTCATGACGCTGTCCGCCTCCATCGAGGTGCTCAAGGCCCGCAAGGACGACCTCGATGAGCGGGCCGGGAGCGCCCTCGACCTGCTGGTGGCCGACGTGGCCCGCTTCGAGCAACTGGTCAACGACCTGTTGGAGATCTCCCGCCTGGAGGCCGGGGCGGCGGAACTGGACCTGGACCCGGTCGACCCGTCCGAGCTGGTCCTGCACGCCGTCGGCGCCTACTCCAGCGCCCCGGTGCCCGTGCACTACGACGAGGACGTGGCCGGCACCCGGATCCTGGTGGACAAGCGTCGCATGGAGCGGGTCGTGGCCAACCTCCTGGACAACGCGGCCAAGTACGCCGGCGGGGCCACGGGCGTGCGGTTGAGCCTGGTCGAGGACAATGTCCGCATCGTCGTGGAGGACGAAGGCCCCGGCGTGCCCGAGGAGGTCCGCGAGAAGGTCTTCGATCGCTTCGCCCGGGGCACCGAGGCCGGGCGGCGCACCATGGACCGGGGCGTCGGCCTCGGGCTGGCCCTGGTGGCCGAGCACGTCCGACTCCACGGTGGCCGGGTCTGGGTGGAGGACCGACAGGACGGGCGGCCCGGGGCGGCGTTCGTGGTCGAGCTCCCGGCGGTGCTGTTGTGAGGCGCCTCCTCGCCCTCGCCCTCGTGCTGTTCGCCGTGGCCGCGGCATGCGGCGTCCCCGAAGACGACTCGCCCCAGGAGTTGTCGGCCGACGAGGTGCCCTTCGGGCTGCTCACGACGGCCCCTGCCGCCACGACCACTACACCGGGCAGCCTGCAGGCCACGCTCTACTTCGTCAACGCCGACGGTGAGCTCACCGCCGAGAACCGGGATGTGGAAGACCAGGGCGCCGGGACGGTGATCGAGACCCTCCTGGCCACCGACCCCGCCGGCCTGCCGGCGGGGATCAGCTCGAGCATCCCGCCCGACACCACCCTGCTCCGGAGTTCCATCGAGGACCGGGTCCTCACGGTCGACCTCAGCGGGCAGTTCACCACCATCGAGGGCGACCGGTTCAACGCCGCGGTGGCCCAGATCGTGTTCACCGCGACCGATCTCGACGACGTGGGGGCCGTCAGCTTCCGCGTCGACGGCGAGGCCATCACCGTCGGCGACGAGGACGGTGTGGCTCAAGAGGAGCCGGTGACCCGAAACGACTACGACGGTCTGCTCGCCTGATCCGGGCGCGCGTCAGCCGGCGTAGCGGTCGGCCAGGTCCAGGCGGCGGATCTTGCCGGTGGCCGTGTGCGGCAGGGCGTCCACGGCGAAGACCGTTTTGGGGCACTTGTAGGCGGCCAGTCGTTCCCGGGCATGGGCCTGCACCTCCTCGGGCGACGCCGAGCCGACCACCGCGGCACAGACCCGCTGGCCCCAGCGCTCGTCGGGGACACCGAAGACGGCCACCTCATCGACGCCGTCGAGGTCGTGGAGCGCCTGCTCGACCTCCAGGGGGTACACGTTGACCCCGCCGCTGATGATCAGGTCGTCCCGGCGCCCGTCGAGGTAGAGGTACCCGTCCTCATCGAGGCGGCCGAGGTCGCCCACCGTGAAGGCGTCGCCCCGCCAGGCCCGTTCCGTGGCCTCGAGGTCCCGCCAGTAGGAGAAGCGGGCATGGTCGGGCACGGCACACCAGATGGTGCCGTCGTCATCGACCGACAGCGTCCGCCCCGGTCGGGCCCGGCCCACCGTGCCCGGGCGGTCGACCCACTCTCCCGCCGGGCAGGCCGTGAACTGGCCCTCGGTGGAGCCGTAGAACTCCCACACCGAACCGGCGGGGAACGCCTCGACGGCCCACTGCTTGAGGGGTACGGGGCACGGTGCGCCGGCGTGGGCCAGCAGACGGAACGAATCGAGCGGGGGTGTTCCCGCCTCGCGCAGGCGCTGCAGGTGGGCGGGCACCACGAAGGCGCTGGTGGGAGCGTGGGCGGTCACCGTCTCGGCGAACGCCGCCGGCGTGAACTTCTCCAGCACGATCACCTCACCCCCCGCCAGCAGCGTCCCGGCCGCGAAGCGGATCGGGGCGGAATGGTGGAGAGGCGAGCAGACCAGGTGCCGGTCGTCGGCGGCGAACCCCCACAGGTCGTCCTCCTCCGCCACGAGGGCGGCGGCCTGCTCGTCGGTCAGGAGGCCCGACCACACCCCTTTGGGCTTCCCGGTCGTACCCGACGTGTAGTGCATCGGCCGGGCCCTCGGGTGGGGCGCCAGCCCAAC
>Ga0315283_10000311_pt1 | contig 34514 bp, 20 predicted proteins | sample YL17G09_0_MG_FD_204541 | JGI IMG/M metagenome (GOLD analysis project Ga0315283, IMG submission 204541) | Sediment microbial communities from Yellowstone Lake, YNP, Wyoming, USA - YL17G09_0 | ecosystem: Environmental > Aquatic > Freshwater > Lake > Sediment | place: USA: Wyoming | collected...
CTCCCATCCCCTTTTTAAATGTTCGTTCTTTTGGGTGCCCTTATACCTTCCGCGTCGCGCCCCCCCCCCCCCCCCCGTAACCCATTTCTTCCCAGAAAGTGTAACAGAAAAAATCAATCTTCAATTTCAACCCGGCCCCTTCTCCCCAGGCCCCCACCTCCGCTGCCCGGCCGGTAGTTTCGCAAACGTCTGGGAGACCAGCAGCGGCAGCGCGATCGTCGCGTCGGCCGTCACCTTCACGGGCGCCGCGTCCGTGCGAATCTTGCCCCAGGAGACCGCCTCGTCCGGGCGGGCCCCGGAATCCGACCCGTCATACTCCTGGGCCGTCGACACGACGACCGCAAAGTCCGCCCCATTCCGCATCAGGTTGGCGTTGAATGCGTGGTGCTTGGGCAGGCCCCCGCCCAGGACGAGCACCCCCGTCTTGCGGGGCGCCGCTTTGAGCGCCTCATCGTTCATCGCCCGAACGTCGGCCACGACGTCAATGGCCAGGGCGGTCCCCTCTGCCCGCTTGTAGGTGTGGAAGAAGAGCATGTCGCCCAGAGACCCGTCTGTGATGGCCGGGCAGTAGACGGGGATGCGGTTGCGGGCCGCCCAGGTGCAGAAGGAGGCGTCATCGTCGATTTCGGCGCCTAGGCGGGCGACGACGCGGGAGGGCGTCCAGGACGGGCCGCCCGGTGCCAGGGACTCGTCCGCCATCGCGTCCAGGACCGGCATCACCCAGTCCTCGAACGCGCAGTAATTGGCGTTGGGGACCAGCATGTTGCCGACCCGGTTGAGGCCCTTAGCCCGCAGGTCGGCGCCGCGAAGGGTGAAGTCGCCCAGGTAGGTCGGGGCGAGACACTGTTGTTTGCGTGAAAGTGTGACGTGAGGTTTGAAGAAGAAAAAATGAGAGACGGGGATGGCGTTGCTTCCCTCTCTGTCTCTCCGCCGCGAGCTCTCTCACACACACCTTGATGATGTCTTCCTCAATCCCGCCCGCCGTCGTGACGACGACGTCCACCATGCGGTGTTCGACCAGCCAGCGCACGACCTCGCGCGTGCCCGCGGACGCGAGGTTGGAGGTGAATGCCAGGAAGATCTTGGTGTCGACGGCCGCCCGTTCGGCCGCGTCGGAGGGGCCCGGAGTGGACGCGGGCTCGTCGGCCAGGTTCCAGGTGAGCTGCGCGTTATGTGTTAATTTGTGTCTATGAGTGTGTTCGGTCGCCTTGTGCCCCCCGCCCTCTCCATCCCCCCCCAACCCATCCATCCTCTCAATTCTCACCATCCTGTTGACCTCATTCACGGCCTGCCCGAGCGCGCTGGCCTGGCAGCCCGTCGTAAGCATGGCCTGCATGATGCCGTCCAGCGACGCGCCGTCATTGAAGTCCCAGCCTTTAATGATGGGGGTGCCGTCGGGGAGCGGGGTGGAAGGGAGGAGGACGGCCTGGGGGGGGGGGGGGGGGGGGTGGGCGTGGGGGGGGGCGGGGGGGGGGGGCGGGGCGGGGTCGCGCCGGCGGGGCTAGAGGTTGAGAAGGTTGAGCGCGTGCATAAACTAGCCGCGAGTCTGTGAACTCGGCGAGGCGGACGACAGGTGTTCACGCACGTATCGGCCAAGATGGCACGGTCACGTGTACACGCTCGCACTCGCCCCGTCCTCCCATGTGCACAAAATCCCTCCACCCTCACCCGGGCTGCGTCCGCCGGGATGGAAGACGGCCCCGCATCGGCCGCCGCCGGCGGGGCGCTGGTCGTCAGGTCGCCCGCGTCGCCCGCCATTCTTTCTTATGCTACTAAAGGAGGTGAGCAGAGATGGAGGATAGCCACCTCTCAGGGACGAGGGAGGTGCCAGTTGTGTGCGGGGGTGCGTCGCTGTCCTGGAGCGGCCGCAAAAACACGCTCTGTGTATGCTTGAAAAAAGAAACGGTCTGTCAGGCGAGAGCGCGAGCGCGGCCGACACCCCCACTCTTCCGGCCTCTGGCGTGTGTGTCCGCCTGTGGACTCGCCGTCCATCAACGTTTCACCCACGGGGGTGTCACACCCATATACCTGTGCCCCCAACCGCGCGCCCTCGCGCATCGCCTGGTGGGGCCCTGGGAGTGTGCTTGGGCGTTTGCATTGAGAAGACGCTCGTCTCTCTCTGCGCGCTCCATCGGTCGAAGCGACTCTCGTTTTCATAGACGCACACACACACACCTTCATTCGCCATGGAACCTCCCCCAGTCTACTGGCGGGAGACCAGCCTCCTCATGGGCGATGGGACAGGTAAGGGAAGGAATGTGGGAATGAGAAATGACGCCCAGCACTCGACGTCTCTCCCCCCTCATCATTTTTTCAACCCGCCATGATCCCAGCCTCACACCTCGCCGCCTGCCCCGCCACCGGCCGCCTGGCCGTCCTGCCAGCCACTGGCGGGGTCCGCCTGTACGCACCGACAAGTGGTGGTGGTGGAACCGGCGGCGTCGCCTTGGTGGCCGACCTCGCATCCCCAACACCCCTTGGGCTGGCCGCTGCCTGGGCGCCTGGTGGGGGCGCGTTTGCGGTCGCGGACGCGTCCGGCGGCCTCCTGGTCGTGCCAGCCTTTGATGCAGGCGGTGCGCCAGCGGGACCCGTGGTGAGCGTGCCAGGGAGTGCCCCCATCCGTGCCCTGGCGTGGCTTGATGAGGCTAGCCCGACGGCCACCTCCCCTCTACTTTTATCCCTCCGCACCGACGGCGCCCTGGTGGCCCAGTCCGGCCCTGGATTTGACGCACCCGTCACCCTAGTCAGTGCGACCGAGACAGGCGGCCCTGCTGCGGCACTGGCAGTTGGGTGCATCGACTCCACGCCCGTCGCCTTTTTGGCCGGCCCGGGCGGCCCGCCCGGCCGCCTGCGCGCGACGCTGTGGGCGCTCTCCACCGCACAAGCCCCGTCCGCCCGCCTACTCGCGGCTGCGGGCGCCCCACCCCCCACGGGCTGGTTGGCGGGTCTACTTGGGCGGGTTGGGGATGGGTCGCCTGCCGGCTGGACCGCCGCACTCGACGGCTGCGGCCTGGCCGCGGTCGCGCCTGCTGCAGGAGGAGGGCAGCTCGCTGTCTTTGCGCTCCCGCGCTCCGTCACGCCCGCACCGGCGGACGAGGATGGCGACGGCGCATCACCCGCCCCGCTGGCCCGCCTCGCTCTTACCGCTCCACCGGGGCCGGACGGCGAGCCAGCCTTGCCGCCCTGGGCGGCCGCGCCGGCGGGCGGGCTGGCCTGGTGGGGAGGTGGTGGGGAGAATGGGGGCGCGCTGTTGGCGTCCCTGTCGGCCGCCGGTGACCTCGCCGCCTCCACCCCACCCCGGACGGCCTGCGTCTTGTCGGGTGGAGTGGCTCTGAGCGTGGGGCCGGGCACCCGCCTGGCGGGCGGGGGCGGCAGCGACCGCCTATTTATCCTCACCCCGGCCACGGGCCAGGTCGCGAGCCTCACCCGCCTCGACCCGCCTGGCGCCCTGGCCGCCGCCTGCGCGGGCAGTGACTGGGACGCTGCGCTGTCCATCGCCGCAAAGCATGGCCTGGACGCAGATGGCGTGCACCTGGCCCGGTGGGCGTCCATCCGCCCCGGGCGGGCGAGCGCGGCGGCGGCGGCCGAGACGCTGGGCACGGTCAGCGTGCCTTCCCGCCCCGCTGCAGTCGCGGCCGCCCTGGCCGCCTCCGCGCCGTCCGCCCGGGCCCAAGCAGAACTCTTGGCCTGGGCGCTGGTGACGCTGTTGAACAAAGGCGTGGGCGACGAGTCGCCCACGCCGCCGCCCCCAGGCTGGCCCGCGGCCGCGCCACCCCCTCCCCCGCCCCTCTGGATGCCTGCAGCCCGCCTGGTGGCGCTGCGCCACCGGGCCCGCCTGGCGACCCTGACCGACAGCCTGGGCGGGTACACGCCGGCCGCCTACGCCGCATTCCGGGATGCGGACCTGGTCGACACTCTGGGCGACCTGGCCGCGGCGGGCGACGTGGGACGGTGCCGGGCCCTGTTGGCCCGCCACCCGTTTGGGCTGGGTGGTGGAGGCAGCCCCGACACCCCGCCGCCGATCCTCACCGCCCTGGCCCGCCTGCCAGAAACCCTGCCCGTAGCGGATGTGGTGGGCCTGTTGCGCCTGGCTCTGGCGACGCCGCCGACCCCCGAGCCGAGCGACCCTGGCGAGAGTGCAGCCGTAGTGGGGGAACTGGAGGCTGCGGGCGCGGGCCACGCCATCACGGGCGCCACGGAAGCCTCTGCCGCCGCATCTGGGACCTGGACTCCGCTCTCTCCATCCACCCTGGCCGCCTGGACGGCCGGTCGCGCAGCTGTCGTCGATGCCGCGACGGGCCAGGTCCAGGTCGCGGGCGGGCTTGCGGCCGCCGTGGCGGGGCTGGTCGCAACGGCCGACCCGGGCGCGGCAGACCGGCTGCGCGCGCTGGCGGCCACGGCGACCGACTTGCAAGCCGCGGCCGTGTCTGCGCCCGGCACCTGGGCGGTCAGCCTGGCCGAGTACGTGTCTGCCGGCCCCGCCGACCGGGCTCGCCTGCTGCTGTGCGGGGCGGGGGGCGGCGGTGGAGAAGGCGCAGCCCCTGAGCCCTCGCGGTTTGCCCCACCCCCACTCCCGGCCCGAGCCCGGGCCGCGGCGACCCTGGCGTCGCTGACCCCCGCCGACCGCACCGCCGCCTTGGGCGCCCTCCTAGCCAGCCAGCCCCTAGACTGGGGCATCGGCGTCGTGGGCGCGGAGGCGGGCGGCCCGCTGTCGCTATTCTCCTCCAGCGGCGAGCTGGCGGGGGCTGTCGTGTGCGCGGTGGATGCCCTGCCCGCCGGCGCGTACTGGCCCGCCGCGGCGGAACTGGTGGCCGAAGCCCGGGCGTTGTTGGCGCCCGTGGCGGTCATGACAGCCGATGAGGAGGAGGAGGAAGAGGAAGAAGAAAGGGAGGAGGGCGATGACGATGCGAGCCTGCCCCGGTCCGCGAGTGGCTCTAGTGCTGGTGGGGACGGGTGGGCCGGCGACGGCGCGGACGACGACGCCGTGCCAGCCACCAGCCCTGGGCCCGAGGACGGTGAAGCAACTACTGCTGACGCTGCTGATGCTACCGCCCTGGCATACCACCGCCTAGGCATTACAGCCGCCCTGGTGGACGCGGCCCGGTGCCTGGACGAATGGGTGGGCGGGGTCGGAGGTGGTGGCGAGTGCAGTGGTGATGAGGGAGCCCTCACCGCCCCTGCCACCCCGCTATCCGTGTTCCAGCTCCGGTCCGCCGCGCCGGCCACCCTGTGGGCATGCCTGGCGGCCATCCTAACATCTCTGGAAGGCCCCCCACCCGCCGCGGACAGTGACTGGTCCGCGGCAGTCGGTGACCTCCAGGGCGTCGCGGGTGCGGTCGCGGCCGCCCTCGCGGACGGCCCCGGAGGCATGGCCGCCGCCCAGTCCGCCATCTCCGCCGAAACCATTGCCGCCCAGGCGGCGGCCGGGGCGTTGCGGTGCTGCCGCTGGCGGGCGGCCCGGGCCCTCCTCGCCCAACTGGACCCAGCCGATGCCGAGGCGGCGGCCCTGGCGGGCGGGCGCCACCACCTGGGCCGGGCCACCAGCCTGAGCGACGAGGCCGTCGCCGACGCGGCGGCCTGCCATGCCCTCATCCCGCACCCGGGCGGGCCCGCCGCGACCGCGGACCGGGCCGCCCTGGCCGCCCTGCGCCGCCTGGGTGACTACGGCGCCGACCTGGCCCCCGCCGCCTTTTTCAGGATGGGGTCCGACCGGATGGGCGCGCTGCGGGCGGCGGTGGATGGCTGGCCGGCCGCCCCGCGCCACCCGGACGCCCTGCTGGCTCTGGCCCAGCAGCTGGGCCTGGGCGAGGACCGGGCAGACGAGGTACGCCTGTTGCTGGCCGACGCGGCGGTGGCGGGCGGGGATGAGGGTGCGGCGGCCGCCCTGACGGGCGCCCTGGTGCGTTCCTCCTACCCGCCTGCCTGGCGCGCAGCGGCCCGCATGGTGCGGGCGCCGCCGCCCGGGGTTGGTCGCGGGGAGGTCAAGGCCGCGCTGGCCTTTGCCCTGGCATACGCGCCCCAGCTAGAACTGGGCGGGCTGCTGGCCTCCTGGGACGCCCTGGAGCCGGAGCGAGCGCCCCTGGGAGACGCGGACGCCAGCCCAGCGTCCGTCGCGCGCCCGCTCCTGAAAGCCGGGGCGGCCCGCCTGCGGGCGGCGCTCGACAGGGTCGGCGTGCCCCCGCCCGTCGGGGCACCCCCCATGCCCACAAAAACACCCTGGCCCTTGCCCAGCGTGGGCGACGCGGGCGCCGGCCTGGGCTGGCTGTTTGCGCTCGGGGCGGTGGGCGGGGCGGCCGCCGCGCTGGAAGCGGCAGCGGGTGTGGGCGGTGTCCTGAAGCCCGACGACGACGACGACGCCACAAGTGGGGCTCTGCCGACGTATCCTCCCCTTCCACCCGCCCCCGCTCGGGCGGCCGCCCTGTTGGGCATGTTCCACGCGGCCCTGGAAGTATTGGCCCCGCCCATTAGGATTGGGGGCTTGGTCGCTGGCGCGTCCACCCCGCCTCCTCCTTCGGCCATCATCCCGCCCGACCTGGCGGCCCGCTTGGCCACTCCCGCCCCAGCCCTGTGGGCGGCGGCCGCTGAGCGAGCGGGTCGACCGCCCCCACCCCCAGCCGCCGCCCTGGCGGCCGGCGTGGCGTGGGCGGAGCGGGCGGCTGCGGAGGCAGACGCACGCTGCCTGCGGGAGGCATTGGGGGCGGGCGTTGATGCGGCTCGATGGGCCGACCCGGCGGAGGGCGCATACAGGGAGGCGGCCCTGGTCGACGCGGCCGTCAAGGCGGCGGCGGACGCGGCGGCGGCGCTTGAAGCGCCTATCGCCCCTCCCCCCTCCTCCCGCCCCAACTCACCCACCACCGCGTCCAACCCGAACTCCCCTGCCCGACCCCGCCCCGCTGCGGGTGGGGCCCCGCCCCTGTTGGCCCCCATCTTGTCCGTTGCGAAACGGGCGGGCGTGGATGGGTGGGCCGCGACGGCTGCCTACGCGGGCGCCCGGCTGGCGGGGCTGGGGAAGGGGGATGGTGGGGAGGCCGCCGCCAGCCGGGGCGCGGCCCGGGGCGTGCGGGATGAGGTGCGGTCCCTGCGCCGCCGCCTGATTGCCCGGCCCGGTGACTGGATGGACGCGCTGACGGAGGCACCCTGGCGTGGCCTGGCCAGAGGCCATGGCCCCCAACTCGCCCTGTGGCTGGCGGCGGCTGAAGATGCGGCCGCGACGGCCGCTGGTGAGGGCGGTGGGCAGGCGGTGCAGCCCTCCGCCGCCCCGGCCCTGGCGGCCATTCGAAAAGCCGCCGCAGCGGCGGGACGGGCTGTGCCGGCCCTAGATGTGCGGTCCCTGGTGGCGGGCGCCGTCGCGGACGCCCTCGCCCGCCCGGCCCTCGCCTCCACCTGCGGCGCCGACACCCCTCACCCGCCTGCCCCCGCGTCCGTCGAGCTCCTCGCCGCCGCCACCCCGGACGCCGCACCCGAACTGGCCCGGGCGGTGGCGGCACTGCCTGGGCGGAGTGCGGGCGGCGTCCGGCCGGACGATGTCCGTCTGGCCGCGGCCTGCCGGGCATTGACTGGGGATGGAAACAATGGGGAGGCTGGTGAGGAGGCCGCGGCCGACGAGGCGTACGGGGCTGCTGCCCGGGCCATGGCGGGTGCTGGGGCCGGGGCTGTGGCGGCCTTTGCACGGGTGTGCGTGCTGGGCGAGGCCCCGCCGGCCGCACTGGTGGCGGCGGGCGTGCCCGGGTTGCCGCCAAACGGCTTGCCTCCCCAGGTGCGCGCTCGCGCGGCCGCCGACGCGGCCGCGTCCTTGGAGCGCGGGATGGCCGCGGCCAGCCCCGTTCCTGGGCTGGCTGACACGCTGACGTCCATTCAAGCCGCATCCTCCACGGCTCGGGCCCTGTGCGCGCTCCGCGACGGCGGCGCCCGGCTGACGGCGGGGGAGGTGGGTGTGGCCGAGGTGGCGCTGGAGGCTGGCGGGGCGGCCGCCTGCTTGGAGGCGTTGGTCGCGTTAGGGTGCCCGGCGGGGCGGCTGGTTGCCGCGGCAAGGGCTCTCAGCACGACGCTGGGCGGGTCATTCAGCGCGGAAGAGGCGGTCAGTGTGGTGCTGCGGCGGGCGCTGGAAGGGGATGGAGGCGGGGAGGAGGAGGGAGGCCGGCGCAGCAAAACCCTCCTCCTCCGGGGCGTCGCTGCCACCCTGGCCGCCTCCGGCACCGGCTCCGGCGCGCCCCCACCCCAGCTGGGCGCCGTGCGGGACGGGGCGTGGACAGCGCTGACAGCACACTGCTTTGCTGAGGGTGAACAGCAGCAGCCCTCTCGCCCTCCACGCCGGGACGCCCTCCTCCTGGTCGCTTCCCTGGCCGCCGGCAGGCCGACCAGCCCCTGGCGTGGGTGGTCCGCGCCGGGTGCGGACGGCGAGGGCGCGACCCTCGCCCCACGCCTGGCTGCTACTACGACGGCTGCCCTGCCCCGTGGGTGCGCCCTGCGTGTGACGCCAGCAGACGTAGCCAGCCCGCGCGCTGCGGCGGCCTGCTTTGAGCGCTTGTTGACCACGCTGGGCGGCACCCGCGTGGGCCGTCGGGCGCTGGGGGGCGTGCTGTGCGGCGTGTGGGAGGCTGGGGGCGCCTTTGAGGCCAGCGATACCATTGCCGCTGCCGCCGCCATCACCCCCTGCTTTGACGCTCTCCTGGCGGCCATGGTAGATGGCGGCGACCCCCGGGACGCGGTCGCCCTGGCGGACCGGCTCGTGTTTTGTGGAGGAGGCGGTGGCGCGCCTGTGCGAATTTCGCCGGCCGGGTCCGTCGCTGCCCGGGTCAGCCCGCCCTGCCTGGCCGCGGCACTGGCGGCCTTGCTGGCCCCAGCCGACGCCGGCGGCGAGGGCGTGGCTGCCGCGGCCATGGCCGCCCCGCACTCGCTCCTAGACGAGGGCGGCAGTGTTGTGTCCCCAGGCGCGGCCGACCTCTTGGCTGTGCTTGCCGCGCGGGCCGCCCTGACCCCGTACCTGGCCGGGGGCGGTGGGGGCGGGATCGGCGCAGTGGAGGACGCCCTCGCCCTGCTCAACCCGCCCGTTTGGGATGGGATGGCGGCGAGCGCGCCCGGGGCGGCGGCGGTAGAGGAGGACGGGTGGGCGAGCGCGGCAAGCGAGGATGAGGAAGAGGAAGGCCCGCCCCCTCACCCCGCCTGGCCCGCCCCAGCCAGCGAGTCCGCGGCCGTCCCGCCCTGGACGGCCGCCCTGCCACCGCACGCGGTCGCCTCCCTGATCGCGTCGGGCGAGCCGGAGCGGGGTGTCGGCCTGGCCGCGGCCCACGCCCGCCTCCACGCCCGCCTGTGCGACCTGGACGGGTGCCTCGGCCTCGGCCTGGCCTACCTGGGCGGGCACGCGGCAGGGGGCGCGGTGCCGCCTCCTTTGGTCTGCGCTTCAACTGTCGCGCCTGGGTCGGTCGCGCGTGTATGGGAAGGATTGGCCGGGGTGGCGGGGGACGGCCTCGCCCGGCTGAGAGTGGACTTGAGGATGGAATGAGAGAAACATTTTTTTTTTTTCTTCGCGCGTCTCCCTCCTTCCCACATCATTCCCACATCCTCTCAGCGCGCGGCCGCCCTTCCCAGCGCGCGCCGCTCGCTTTCCAACGCACCATGGCAGACATGCCAGACCCAGACCCACCCCTTCCCACACTCGGTCGTCGCAAGGCCGCCGCTCCCACCCGCAACCGCGGGCCCGTCGAGCGGCGCGCCGATGGTGAAGAGCAACAACGCGGCCGCGCTGATGGGAGCGGCGACGGCGGTCTGTTTGCCCGCCTGGCGGGCCTGGTCCAGCCGGTCCAGCCATCCTCATCCAGTGAGGATGAGCCGGAAGAGCCGCCGGTCAAGCGGATGTGCGTTATTTGCGGAGAGAAGAGGCGCGGGGTGGGGTCAATGGTCCCACAAAAGCTGTGCACGAAAGGCGACCTCCACTCACACACCCGCCCGCCCCCTCTCCTCTCCCAGCCACCGCCCGCCCGTCCCGTCCGTAGCCGCCCCGCCCTCCACTTCGACCCCGCTCGCCTTTCCGCCCGGAACCAAGCTGTGGCCCTTTGGGCAGCCTGTGCAGGTGGAGCTAGTGGCCGGCACGCCCGCCCTGCCCGCGGGCGGCGCCTACGTGCGGGTGGTGGTGGGCGAGAGCTGCAATGACAGCGGAGGCGCCTCTGCCACCTCCACCCTGTCTCTAGCCCGTGCGGACGACCCGGCCGGCACCGCCATCGCCCGCCTAGCCGTCCCGGATGCGAGCGCGGTGGCGGCCCTGGTGGCCTATTCCACGGCCACTGCGCGGCGTGGGGCGCGGGGCGACGGGCAGCACGCCCCCCTGCCCCACCTCGCCCTGGTCGCCCGCGCCGACGCCAGCCTCGCCATCTCACTGACGCCCGCCGCCTTTGCCGGCGAGGAGCTGACACCGGGGGCGGACGACCCGGCCACCCACGACCGCCGCCCCTCACCCTGGGCCAGCGCGGTGCGGGCGCTGCTGCCCTGGCTGGCCCCGGCCGCCGCGGCGGGCGACGACGCAGGGCGCGGGGCGCTGGAGGACCCGCCGCCCTTTGACGCGGCCCGCCTGTTCCGGGCGATCCGACCCGAACGCGGTGGCCCGACGATCGCACGCCCGCCGGCCGGCCTGGTCCCCACGCTGCGCCCTTACCAGGCCCGGGCGGTCGCCTGGATGCTCGCCCGGGAGCGTGGGGAAGGGGGTGAAGGCGTGGGCGTCGGCGGGCCGCCGGCGCCCCAGCCCGCGGCCCTGCACCCTCTTTGGGCGCCCGTGTACGGGCCGCCGCCGCCGCCGAAGCCCGCCACGCAGCGGTCCGGCCGCGCGTCCAAAGGTCAGGCACCTAAAGTGGAGGAGGACAACAAAGAGGGCAGCGCGCCCGACAGCGTGCCCTCTTTTTATGTCAACCCGTTCACGGGCCGCCTGGCGCGGGCGCCCTTCCCGGCCCCGCCACCCCTCCGCGGCGGCTGCCTGGCTGACGAGATGGGGCTGGGGAAGACGGTGGAGACGGCCGCGCTCCTGCTGGCCGCTAAACCCCCGCCCGCCGCCACGGCGGCCGCCCGCACGGTGCGCGTTCCCCGCCCCCGCGCCGAACGGACCGAGTGCGTGTGCGGCGCCACCACCGAGGCCGGTGCGCCGCCGGGCACGGTCTGGGTCCAGTGCGACGAGTGCGATGCCTGGTGCCACGCGGCCTGCGTGGGCATCACGCGGCGGGGAGGCGGGCAGGGCTTTGCATGCGGGGGCTGCCTCCAGGCGCGCGCGGGCGAGCGGGTGGTGGGGGCGCCCGCCAAGGCCACCCTCATCGTCTGCCCGCCCCACCTTCTGCGCCAGTGGGCGTCCGAGCTGGCCGTCCACACGGCGCGGGAGGCCCTGACCGTGGTCGTGTACGGCGGGCAGGGAGGTGGAGCCGGGGCGGCCCCGGCCGCGCCTGCCTCACCTCCCCCCGCCCACCCCGCTCACCCCTCACCCCCACCCACCTCACGCAAGCGCCGGCGCGGGGCTGGAGCGAGCGCGCCTCCGCCGCCGCCGCCCCCGCCGCCCCCCGACGCGGTCGCGGCCGCCGCCGCGTCCGTCGGCGCCGCCGCCGCCCGGGCCGCTCCAGTTGTCGGAGCCTCGGAGCTCGCCGCCGCGGACGTCGTCCTCACCACCTACGACTGCCTGCGCCGGGATATCTACCGATTGGGCGCAGACGACGGTGAGGAGGAGGAGGAGGAGGAGGAGGAAGAGGAGGGAAAGGGTGAGGGAGCGAGCGGCCGCCAACAGGCGCGCGCCGCAACAGGCCCGACCAGGTCCCTCCGCCACGCCAAAAAGTACGCGGTCCTCCCCTCCCCGCTCACCCGCCTCACCTGGTGGCGGGTGGTGCTGGATGAGGCGCAGGAGGTGGAGGCGGGGACGTCCGCGGCCGCCCGCCTGGCGGCCAAGCTGCGGGCAGTCCACCGGTGGGCGGTCACGGGGACGCCGATCTCGTCTGGCATCGCCGACCTGGCGGGGCTGGCAGCCTTCCTACGGGCCGCCCCTTACGACGCCCCTCACTGGTGGACCCGGGCGTTGGCGGACCCGTACGCGGCTGGCGCGCCGGTGGGCAGCGCCCGCCTCATCGCTGCCCTGGCCCCTCCCCTGGGCGGGTGGCTGTGGCGGACGGCAAAAGCCGACGTGCCTCCGTCGGAACTCTCCATCCCGCCCCAGGCCGAGGTGACTGTCCGCCTCGCCCTCTCGCCCGTCGAGGCGCACTGGTACCGCATGCAGCACGCCACGGTGGAAGGCACGGTGCAGCGGGCCCTGCCGGCGGCCGACTGGGCGGCGGCGGCGGCGGCGGTGCGGCAAGGGGGTGGGGCTGGCGGCGAGGTGATGGAAGTGGTTGCGCCTGCCGCCACTGCCGCCACTGACGACGTGCCCGACCCGGACCGCACGCTGACGGCGCTGGAGGAGCGGCGGGTCCTGGCCCCGCTCCTTGCCCTGCGCCAGGCGTGCTGCCACCCGCAGGTCGGTGCGCGCGGCCTGCGCCCCCTGCGCCGCGCCGTGGCGACGGCCGCGCGCGCGCACAGGCTTGGGGGCGGGGCTGCTGCCGCTGCTGCCGGCGGGGCCGCCGCCGCCCGCGCCCTCCACGCTCGGGCGCCCATGACGATGACCCAGATGCGGGACAGCCTGGCCGCCCGGGCGCGGGTGGAGGCGGAGGACGCGCAGCGCCTGTTGCTGGCGGCCCTGAACGGCGGGGCCGGCGCGCGCGTCCTGGGCGGGGATGTGGCCGGCGGGGCCGCCATCTACCGCGCCGCCCTGGCCGTCGCCGTCGCCAATTCCACCCACATCCGGGCGGACCCCCTGCAGCGCCTACATGCGCTGGCCAACCTGAGCTCCCTGCTGGGCCGGTCGGCGGCGGCCGCGGCAGGCGGCGGCGGCGACGCCCCCGCCCCCGCCGCCATCCCACGCCTGCCGTCCGAGGGGGGGGCCGTCGCGGGCGTCGGCTCGCCTGGCGAACGCGGCGACCTGGACGCCCGGGCGGCCGAGATCCGGGATGCCTACCTGGCGCCCTTGCGGGTCCGCCTGTTTTATGCGGAGGCGGAGTATGATGAGGCGGCCAAGGAGGCCGGCCTGCGCACGTTTGCGGGCGAGGAGGAGGCGGAGCCCCGCAAGAAGAAGGCGAAGAAGGCGAGGAAGGCAAAAGGCGACGCCGACGCCGACGACGCCGACAATGACGACGTCGAACAAGGCGGCGGCTGGTACCTGGACGCGGTGGACGCCCTGATCACGGCGGGCGCGGCGTCCAACACCGCGGCCGCCGCGGCTGCGTCCGGCGACGCCCTGGCGGCCCGCCTGCGGGCGGAGCTGGAGGGCGCGGACGCCTACCGGGCCTCCCGGAACGCGACCTCCCTGGCCACCCGGCTGGCGGGCGGGCACGCGCTCAAGCCCCTGCTCCACGGCGAGCTGGCCCGGGCGGGGGCGGCCCGCGCCGCCGCCCTGGGCGCCCTGGCGGCGCTGCGGGCCCGGGCCACCGCGCCCGACCCGGCGCTGGTCGCGGAGGCGGGCCAGTGCGGACGGTGCCGGGGCGCGGAGCTGGGCGCGGCCGGCCGGACCTGCCCGCACTGCCGCCTGGACGAGGCCTTTCTCGCCTGGGAGCTCTCCCTATTTGCCCTGACCACCCGCGCCCTGGACACCCGGGGCGGCGCCCGGGGCGCGGTTAGCGTGGAGGACGCCCTGCGGGCCGCCCAGGCGGCCGCCCTGCGCCGGGTCGGGCGGGGCGGACTGGGCGAGGAAGGCGAGGGCGAGGGCGGCGGCGGCGGCGGGGGCAGGGGTGGGGGTGGGGAGCCCGGCGGCGGCGGCCTCAACCTGGACCCCTTGCCCTCCTCCCGCCGGGGCGCGGGCGCCCTGGTCGCCACCTCCGAGATCGTGCGCCACCCGTCCCAGGCGGAGCGCGCCCTGCGCCTGCTCAAATTCGAGTTGGGGCGGCTGGACCGGCGGTTGGGCGGGCGGGGGCGGGCGGCAGCCGGCAACGCCAGCCGCACCGCCGCCCTCCTCGCCGCCGCGTCCGAGGCTGTCGACCGCCTGGAGGCCTTGCGTGCCGTCTTCCTGGCGGCCCGCAAGCTGGCTCTGGCCCAGCGGGCGCTGCTGTACGCGGCGGACGAGCTGGCGATGGCGGAGATGACGCTGCAGCTCGGGGGGGGGGGGGGGGGCCAGGGCGGCGGCCCGGCCGTGGCGTCGCGGGGCCCGGCTGCCTCCCTGTACACGCACGCCCCGGCCGACCTACCCGGCAAGATCGCGGAGCTGGACGCGGAGCGGGCGGCGGCGGAGGCGGACACGCGTGCCGCGATGGGCAACCTGCGCTACGTGCTGTCCCTGGGGACAGAGACGCGCGCGCCCGTGCCCGCGCCCGACCCCGCGGCCACGCCCGACCCCGCCTCGCCCGCGGCCGCCCCTGCCCCGCCCCCGACCACCATCACCCTCCCGACCTGCCCCGTCTGCATGGATGACCTGGGCCCGGGCATGGAGGTGGCGGTGCTACGGTGTGGGCACTACACCTGCTTTGGCTGCGCGCTCAAGCTGGTGTCCCGGGCGGCGGACGCGTGGCGGGCGAACGCGGCCTGGGGGCCCGCCCGCCCGCCCCCCGCGACGGGGCTGACCTTCAATTGCCCGACCTGCCGGGGGCCGACCGCGGCGGCGGAGGTCGCCAAAGTGGTGGACGGCGTGCGCGGGGAACCTGCCCCCCCCCAGGCTGAGGCTGAGGTGCGGCTACGCCCTGAGGTGCGGCCACCCCTTTTGCCTCGCCCTCCCCTGCCCGCCCCGTCCGTCTCCACGGGCCTGTACCCGGGCGAGCTGGACGTGTGCGTGACCGGCTCGTACGGCACCAAGATCGAGGCCGTCGTCCGCCGGGCGAAATGGCTGCTGGCCGAACACGGCCCAGGCGACGGGCGCATGCTCATCTTTTCGGCCTGGGTGGGCGTCCTGGACGTGCTGAGCCACGCCCTGGCGGCCAACGGCGTGCGGGCGGCCCAACCCCGGGGACCCAAGGCGCTGGGCGACGCGATTGCGGCCTTCCGCCGGGGCGACCCGGCCCGGCGGGACCCGGCCGCCCTGCTGATGCCGGTCCGGAGCGGGGCCAACGGTCTCAACCTGACGGAGGCGGCGCACGTCCTGCTGGTGGAGCCCCAGGCCGACCCGGCGGTGGAGGCCCAGGCCGCGGGGCGGGTGCACCGCATCGGGCAGACCCGGCCGACGACGGTGCACCGGTTCGTGGTGCGCGGGACCGTGGAGGAGGGCGTGGACCGGCTAGCGCGCGCTCGGCGGGCGGGGCTGGCGGCGGGCGGCGGGGGGCCGGGCGAGGAGGGCGCCGCCCTCGCCGCCGCCGCCGCGTCGTCGTCCAAGGCCCACCACGGGGAGCCGGCGCTGTCGGTTAAGGATGTGGTGCGCCTGCTGCGCGGGGGGCGGATGGATGGGGGAGGGGGTGGGGAATGAGTAGAGAGGAGGGGGGTGGGGGGGTGGGGGGGCGGGTTTGTCTTTCTTGCGTTCTGTTAGGGTGCTTTGCTTGCTTTCAAAGTGCGCGCGTGACGCTGGTGTTGTTGCGGTCTCTCTCACTCTCTGTTGTTGCTTTGCATCTAGAACCCAAAAACGGCACTCAAAAAAACGCGCGCTCTCTCTTTCCCCTCCCTCCATCCTCGTCTCTTTTCGTCTCTCCATCCTAACACCCCCGCTCCTATAGAGAGAACACAACGCCCCGCCATCTCCCCTCTCACTCACTCCATCTCATCACCAAAGTCAAAGTCGTCGTCGTCCCCGTCCACTCCACCCATCGCATCGCCGCCTCGGGCCCGCTTAGGAGTCCCGTTTCCGCCAGCCGCCCCTGCACCCGACCCGCCAGCCAGCGCCGGGCCAGCACCCTTTTGCACGCTGTACGTGAACCCGCTGTCGACGACGCCCACCAGCACCGCGTCGCCCTCGGCCACCTCCCCCGCCACCAGCATGCGGGACAGGGCCGTCACCACGCGCTGTTCCAGGAACCGGCGCAGCGGGCGCGCGCCAAAGGCGGGCTGGTAGGCCTGGGTGACCGCCCAGTCGAGCGCAGCATCGCTGAAGGCCAGGCCCACGCCCCGCCCCAGCAGGCGGCCTTCAAGCTCCTTGGCGCCCAGGCGGGCGACGGACCGCAAGTCGGCTTGCGACAGGGGCGAAAAGAAAATGATTTCGTCCAGGCGGTTGAGGAACTCGGGCTTGAAGTGGCCGCGCACGGCACCCTCCACAGCCGCGCGAGAAGCGGGAGTGACCCCCTGCTCCAGCAGGATTGACGCGCCCAGGTTGGAGGTGAACAGGATGATCGTGTTGGCGAAGGAGACCAGCCGGCCCTTCGAGTCGGTCAGGCGGCCGTCGTCCAGGACTTGGAGGAGCAGGTTGAGCACGTCCGGCGCGGCCTTCTCGACCTCGTCAAACAGGACGACCGAGTATGGCCGGCGCCGCACCGCCTCCGTCAGCTGGCCGCCCTCGTCGTGGCCGATGTAGCCCGGCGGCGCGCCGATCAGGCGGGACACGGAGTGCTTCTCCATGTACTCCGACATGTCCAGACGGACGATGGCCTTTTCCTGGAGGAAATAGGAAAAGGGGCGGCGGGTTTGAGAGAGGGAATGAGAAAAGACGGCCTCTCCCCCGGCGCACACGCGCGCGCGCCCGCCCGGCCGCCGCTCTCCCCGCTATCGGCCTCTCCCCCGGCTGCACACCGGCCGCCGCTCTCCGCTGCTCTCCGCCCCAATTCTCTCTGCCCCACTACTTACGTCATCAAAAAGGACGCCAGCCAGGGCTTTGGCCAGCTCCGTCTTGCCGACGCCGGTCGGGCCCAGGAACATGAAGGAGGCCCCACGCGCGCGGGAGGCCAGCCCCGCGCGGGAACGCAGCACAGCGTCGGCGACAGCATCCACCGCGCTGTTCTGGCCGATGACGCGCGCGTGGAGTTCCTCGCCCAGGCGCAACAGCTTTTCCTGCTCGCCCGTGCGCAGCTTGCTGACGGGCACGCCCGTCCAGCGAGACACTACGGCCGCGATCTCGTCGGGGCCCACCTTCTCCGACAGCAGCGCGTCCGCGGGCGCGGCCGCGACCGTCGCCAAAATGGCACCACCCACGTCCGCCAGAGCGGCCTTGCAGTCGGCCGCCATGGCTATGTCCATGCGGGCGGACGCGGCCGCCTCCCGCTGCTCCAGCTCCGCCTTCTTGGTCTGCAGGCGGCGCAGTTCGGCCATGCGCGCCTTTTCAGCCTCGTACTTGGCCTGCAGCGGCACGATCTCTTCCGTCAGCTTGGCGATCTCGGCCTTCACCTCGACCAGGCGGCCCGCCGAAATCTTGTCCTCGCCCGCCTCCTTGGCGAGGGCGGCCTCCTCGACCGCAAGCCGGTACCGGCCCCGCAGCATCGCATCCAGCACAGAGGGCATCGAGTCCAGGTCCACACGCACGCTGGCCGCCGCCTCGTCCACGAGATCCACAGCCTTATCCGGCAGGAAGCGGGAGGTGATGTACCGGTCCGCCAGCTCGGCCGCGACGATCAGGGCGCGGTCCGTGATGCGGACGCCGTGGAAGGCCCCGTACCGGTCGGCCAGGCCGCGCAGGATGGAAACGGTGTCGGCCACAGAGGGTTCGGCGACGGGCACGACCTGGAAGCGGCGTTCGAGGGCGGCGTCCTTCTCAATGTACTTGCGGTATTCGGCTGGAAATAGAGGAGAGAGAGAGTAATGAGGGAGAGAGAGAACGTGAGTTGAGGCGGGGCAAAGGGCGCAGGCTGCGCGGGCGGCGAGGGCAGTCCAGGTGGGCGGGGCGTGGAAGTGGCAGGCCTCACTTACCTAGCGTCGTCGCCCCGATGCAGCGTAGCTCGCCGCGCGCGAGCATGGGTTTCAGCAGGTTGGCCGCGTCCATGGAGCCCGACTCGCCCGTCGCGCCCGCGCCGACGACGGTGTGGAGCTCGTCGATGAAGAGCACGACCTTGCCGGTCTCGCCCTCATTGGCCGCCTTCACCTCCGCCAGCACGCTCTGTAAACGCTCCTCGAAGTCGCCCCGGTACTTGGCGCCCGCGACCAGGGAGGCCATGTCCAGGGCGATGAGCTTGGTCGAGCGCAGGGGCGCGGGCACGTCGCCCTTGACGATGCGCTGGGCGAGGCCCTCCGCGATGGCAGTCTTGCCGACGCCGGGCTCGCCGACCAGGACCGGGTTGTTCTTTGTGCGCCGGCACAGGACACGGATCGTGCGCCGGATCTCCTCATCCCGCCCGATGACGGGGTCCAGCTTGGCCGCGCGCGCGGTGAGGTCGTCACCGTACTTGGCCAGGGCCTCGAGTTGCTGGTCGCCCGTGTCGGTGTCGACTGGGCGGCCCCCGCCCGCGGCCCGCATCTCCTCCAGGGCGCGGGTCAGCGAGGCCCGCGTGACGCCCGCGTCCTCACAGGCGGACGCGACGTCCTTGGACTCCGCAAGCAAGGCCGCAAACAGGCGGTCCACGCCGAGGAAGGCGTCGCCCGCTTTCTTGGACGCGTCCGTGGCAGCAAGGATCGACCGGCGCAGGTCGGTCGCCAGGTCCGGCGCGTCAGGCGTTGGCGTGACCGTTGGCAGGCGGACCAGGCGCTTCTTCAGGGTGCGGACGAGGGACTTGTGCGTGTCCTGGGAGGAGACTTTCAGGACGGCCTGTGCGTCGGGCGGTGTGTCGGGCGGTGAATGAGGTTGGGTGGGCGGTGAATGAGGTGAGATGAGCAGAAGTTGAGAGGGGCGGGGCGGATAACGCGCCGAAAGCGTGGGCATGTGAATGATAATACCCCTCTCTCTCTCTCTCGTCATGATGTTCTCACCTGTTTGGCGATGCCATCTTGATCTTCAAGTAGTGCCAGCGCGACGTGAGTGGCGGTGAGCTGCGGATGGCCACCCTCGCGGGCGAGCGTCTGAGAAGAGAGAGGGAAGGTTTGGGATGCGTTGAGAAGAAGCGAGCGGAAGGGGAGAGAGAACCACTAGGAGAGCGCCGCCGCAGGCAGCCGTGAAACGGCCCATCACCCATCCCAAATTACCACGCAGGGTCTCCGGGGACCGTGCCGAGGGCGGGTTTGTGTGGTCGGGGTCGGGCCCGCGCGCGGGCGACCCCTCTTTCCTCGGGAGAGGAGAAAAGAAGAGAAGCGGGCGCGCACCCGCGTCGTCAACCTAGCCACTTTCCTCTCTCATCTTCTCTCTCTCACCTGCCCTGCCGTGAAGCCAGCCGTCGTTTTGGCCGTCCACTTGGAGGGATCCATTGTTGTGGTGCAATGTGTGGGGTGGCGTGGGTGGTGGTGGTGGTAGTGGGTGTGGCGCGTGTGGCGAAGAGGAAAGAAGAAGTGAGAAGAGAAGAGAAAAGTAACTTTTTTTTCATTTAAATGGACCTGTCCTCGCCCCCCTCACTCGCCATCCTCCGCTTCGCTGCCGCCCAGGTCGCCGCCGAGGCGGCGGCGGTGCGCCTGGCTGAGCAGGCCGAAGCGGCGGTGCTGGCTTCCCGGGCCCGGGCGGCCAGCGGGGCGGGGGTGAGCAGCAGTGCAAGTGCATTCACATTCTCGACCGCGGCCGCGCGCTCCTCCACCCCCACTGCGCTCCCCCCACCGCCCACCCCTGCCCGCCGGCGCGGGAGCGGCGGGTCCGTCACCCCAGGCACCCGCCAGGGCCGGCGCCGGACGTCTGGGGCACAAGTGACGGGCGCGACCGCGGCCGCCCTGGCGGCGGCTGTGGAGGAGGTCGGGGAAGGCAGCGCCGGCGCTCGCGCGCCGGCGCCCCTCCCGACCTCCCCGGCCGGCCTGGCAGCGGCCGTGGTGTCCGACCGGCGGGCGGCTTTGGCGGCCGCGTCGGCCGCCGCCGCCCCGCCCGCCACCCCGGCCACCTCCTGGCCCTACCCGGCCTCCCTGCCCCCCGGCTCCGCCGCCCGCCTCACGCCCTGGCCCGCACTGCGCGCCCCTCTCCCGGCCCGCCCCCTGCCCTCCTTCCCCGCCTCGGACGGGCGCCGGGCGGGGCGGGCGGAGCCGCTCTGGTGGCCGCCGCCCGGGTCCGGGGCGCGCCTGCTGAGCAAGCCCACCCTGACGGGGGCGGCCAGGCTGTCCGGCAGTGGGGGCGGCGGGCAAGCACCGCCCGCCGCCGGGGCCCCGGCCGGCGCGCCCCTCACCTCCGGGCGCGCCCCGCAGCACGCCGCAGAGACCGCGCTCGCGTCCTCCCGCCTGTACGAACTACCCTCCGACGCCATCGCCCCCTCGCCCGCCCCCCTGCCCCGCCCTCCACCGGGCTGGGCGGGCCCGGCCTTTGTCGTCCGCCGGAGTGGCGTGGCCGGGCTGGGGCTGTACATCCTGGTCCCGGCACCCCAGGGCGCGTACCTGTGCGACTACTCGGGCACGGTTGTCCGGGGCGGCGGCGTCGCGGACGCCCGGGAGCGCGCGTACACCAGCACCGGCGGCGGCTGGTGTGAGGCGGGCGGGACGTACATGTTTGACTGTGGGCCGGCGGTGTGGGGGGGTGGGGCGGCAGGCGGCCGGGTCGGGGCGGCGCTGAGCGTGGGCGCGGCCGCCTTTCTCGCCCACGCGGCCGCGCACGGCCCAGCCGGCCCGCCCCCACCCCGGGGCGCGTCCGCCGCCCGGGGCGCCCCGCCCACGCTGGTCGTGGACGCCACCCAGGCCGGCTCCGCCGCCCGCTTCATCAACCACTCCTGCGCGCCCAACTGCGTGGCGATCGTGGAGCCGCCCGCGACTGCGTGGGGCGGCTGGCTAGGCGGCCTGAGCGGGGACGCGACGGCTGCGCCTGGCGCTGCGCGGGGCGGGGCCGCCGTCGCGGCGGGCCTGCCCCGAGTCTCACTCTACGCTGCCCGCGCGCTGCGCCCGGGCGAGGAACTGTTCTTCGAGTACCGCCTGTCCCCGCCCGAGCCGGGCGATCCGACCCTGGTGTGCGGGTGCGGGGCGGCCGGGTGTCGCGGGGTATTGTGAATGAAAAAAATGGAGGGGGGGGGGGGGGGTAGGGGTGGGGGGATGGGGGGGGGGGTTGAGCGCGTGTGCGGGTAGCATGCATGTGAGAGAAAGAGAGAGCAGAGAAGCGGAGAGGAGAGAGGTTGAGGTCGAGGTTGAGAAAGCAGAAAAACCCACACCACCTCTCCAGTTTTTTTTCTCTCTCTCCGCCACCCCGAGCGACACGCTCCACCACACCCCGGGAGGGACACGCAGGACCCCAACACGCACGCGCCCATCCTTCCTCCCCTAGAATGCAGTACAGAAAGGATAGGAAAAGCACACACCCTCTCCCCAGCTCACCACCATGCAATCGTCATCTTTTATCTTTTCTATCTCAAATCCCCGCTTTTTTTGCCGCTTTCTCCAACCGCACCACGCTCTCCGCGTAATTGCGAACATACTCCGCATCGCACACGCCCAGCTTCTCCGGGTGGAATCCGTTGCAGACCTGGCAGCCCGCAAAGTGCACGATGAAGGCCGGCTGCTCCACGTAGGGCTCGTACAACAGCTTGTACCACACGTTCATGGAGAGCGCGTCCTCAAACCGGACTTTCGGCAGCCAGCGGGCCGGGTCCGTCTTGAACAGGTAGGTCAGCACGTTCTGCTCGTACATTCCCACATCGTACGAGGGCAGGGCGGCGGCGAGCTTTGATTCAACCCTCAAATCCACGGGGTAACGACCAAACTCGGCGATCGCGTCCACCAGCGCGCGCGTCCAGGCGGAATTGCGGAGCAGCAGCACCCCGCTGTTCATGCCGTGCACGTCCCCGCCCGTGATCTTTTCTTTCGACCCCCACATCACCAGGTCCTTGCCCGTGTACCAGTCGACGGGGAAGGTGGTGGCGACGTCTCCGATCACCACGTCCATGTCCAGCCAGAGCAACCACTCGGCGCGGGAGGGGGGGATGGTTTTGAGGGCGCGCTGCAGGAGGGCCACCTTCTGCCAGGCGCCCGGGCGGATGCCCGCGTCCAGGGTCTGCGCCATCTGGTGGAGCTCGTACCCGTGCAGGCGGGCCCAGTCCGCCTTGTTCTTCAGGGCCAGCTCCAGGAAATAGTCGCCCCAGGGAGTGGAGCAGGGGGTGCCAGCGATGCCGGTGAGGACGGCAATGCGGGTGGAGGCGGCGGCCAAGGCAGCCGCCGCGTCGGGGGGTGCCCCGGCCTTGCGCGCCGCGGCCAGGGGGTGGGGCGGCGTCAGGTAGCCCGACTCGAACGTGGAGAAGGCCGGCCCCCGCTCCCACTGCGTGGGCTTCAGGCCGGGCGTCAGAGCGGCTAGCTCGCACCCGCCGCTCGGGTACCGCCCGCCCCACTCGCCCGCGTCGTCGCATCCCCCGCGCGCGTCGGCCGCGCACCACACCCAGAACGCACAGCGCGGGTTGGCCAGGCAGGCCTCGTAGCAGGCCTGGCCGGACGGCAGGGCGTGCCCCTTGGCGGCCACCAGGATGGGGTTGGCGACCTTGCCGCCCGCCGCTTTCTCGGCGCCCTTGAAGTCGTACAGGGGCGGCGGGGTCAACCCCCGCGCCTTCATGCCCTCCGGGAGGGGAAGGTCCGCCAGCGACAGGTGGTGCAGGGGCGGGCCCCGCGAGGCGGCCGCCGCCGCGGCCAGCACGTTGCGGTGGAAGCGGCAGAACGCAAACTCATAGTGCTCCCAGGCCGCGGCCGTACACTTGGCGGCCAGGCCGTCGCTCGCCCCGCCGCCCCCGCCCCAGCAGGTCTGGCAGTCGAAGAAGCGGGTGGTGAACAGCTTCCAATTCTTGTTGGCGTCGCCCCAGGCCTTCGTCTTGTCAAAGACCTGGCCGGCCGCGGCCAGGTTGATGCGGCGCCAGTCGCAGGCCATGCAGAAATCGGTTTCGAAGCGGACGCGCTCCAGGAGGGCCGGCTCCGCGGCCAGGACGTCGATGATGGCCTGGGAGACCGGGTTGGTCTTGTACGCCTTTTCCGGCGGCGGGGCGGGCGTGGCCGCCGCGGTCTCGATGAGCTTGCGCACCAGCGCCTTGGACCAGGCCGAATTGCGGAGGAGGACGGACCCTAAATCCACGCCCAGCACGTCCTTGGCCTGCACCTTGGCCGCATCGCCCACCAGGACCAAATCCTTGCCCGCGTACGACTCGAAGGGGAAGGTGAAGGTCAGGTCGTCGATCGTGAGGTCCGGGGCCATGTACAGGATCCACTCCGCTTCTGCGGGTGGGGTCTCATCCAGCAGCCGCGCCAGGAAGGGGAGCATGTTGATGGGCCCGCCCGCCACCCCGCCGATGTTGTGGAGCTCGGGGGACAGGGTCTCCGTGGCGACCGCCACGTCGTAGGAATGCCAGCGCGCGTAGTCCTTCTTGTTGAGCAGTGAGAGCAGGTTGAGCGTGTCCCCGCCCGGGGCCGGGCAGCCGGTGGACCGGTGGGGTAGCTCAATCGCGATGACGACCCGGGGCGTGGGCGCCGAGTGCAGGCGCACGAAGGTCTGCTGGTCAGGCTTGCGGAGCTTGATGTAGCCCGACAGGTACGTGGACGGCTTGTACGACGCCTCCAGCTCGGGCGAGGGCCGGCCCCAGGGCGCGAGCGGTTCGGACGCGAGCGTGCAGCCCAGGCGGGGGAACTCGGCGCCGTCCGGCCCCACGCACACGCCCTCGCCAAAGCACCAGGCCCAGGAATTGCAGCCGGGCGTGGCCCGGCAGGCGTCCCGGCAGGCGACGGCGGTCGGGGCCGGGTGGGTGGCGCCGGGCGACAGGATGCGGCCGTGGTAAGGAGACCCGGCGGCTGGCAGGGCGCACGCCGCGGACGCGGCGGCGTCCGCGGTGGCGGGCAGGTCTGAGGGCGGCGGCATCTTGGAGGGCCCGGCCGAGTCCGCGGCCGCGGCCGCCGCCCCGCCCGCCCCACCAAAGTCGGCGGCCTCGGCAGGGCCCTTGGGCACGCCCAAGTCGGCGTCGCCCGCGGCCACGCCCTTGGGGTCGACGACGGCGGCAGGGCCGCCGCCGCCGCCGCCCGGTAAGCCGCCGCTCAGTCCGGGACCGGACACGGACCAGGAGGCGAAGACCAGGATGGCGACAGTCACGGCGGCGACGCTGTGTGTATGGATGGATGGATGGTGAGTGGTCGAGAGATTTTTGGAGGAGAAGGCGCGCCGTCGCCCCGCAAATTCTTGGGCATCTCCCCCTCTCTCTCCCCTCGAACTCACCTCGCCCACACAGGCAGCCGCCCCATCCCACGCCGAGTCTCCCCGTCGGGCGAGGAGTAGCCGACTTCCATCGTGCCGGGACGGACGGGCGTGTTGCGGCGGCGGGAGCCGGGGGACGGGTTCATCTTTTAGAAAGGCGTTTAGAAAGGAAGAGGTGTTGCGGGGCTTCCGGGCTGTGTTCGGTGTGGCCTGAGTGCAGGGTGAGGTGCACGCGTGTTCAGAGCAGGCGCATGTGAGTCTGTGTGAACGGGTGGACGTCGTGGTGGCGGAGTGCGCGCGGGCGGGCGCCGGGCACGACGGCCAGACATCGGCGCTTCGCCTCTCCCTTTGCTTACCCGCCCGCGCCTCCCCCACTCCCCTCTCCGATTCCAGCAACGCACCTGTGCAGGTATAGAAGGCGTGCGTCCGAGACTAGCCGATGTGAAAATACGGCGCAGCAGTGGCGCGCGCGGGCGTGTGTGTGCGTGTCTTTTGGGGCCCGCGCTCCACAACACACAAATGAATTTGTACTCAACCTTTTCGACCGCGCCTCACCTCATCATCCACCCCGCCCCGCCACGCACACACACTCGCTGGCGGTAGGGAATCGCTCTATTTACTCTCTCTCTCTCTCATTCCTTCTCTCTCTCCTTCCTCAGGCCGCCGCCGCCGCCGCGTCCCCTGCTCCCTTGCCCAGGCAGTGCAGCACGCCGACCACGGCGGCCGCCACGCCCGCCGCGAGGGCAAACGGCCGATCCGGCCGCCCGGCCTCCGTCTGGGCCGCCAGGGCCGGGCCCACCATCGCGTGCCAGGACGCCAGCTGGGACACCGTGTACGCCCAGGGCGCCCAGTGCGGGCGGGCCAGGGCGACGGCGCCCGCGCCGCCCGCGCCCCAGGCTAGGGCCGTCGCACAGCGCAGGGCTTGGCCCCGGACCGCCCGGGCCAGGGCGGCCCGGGCGGGGGGGTCCAGGACGGCAGACAGGGCGGCGCCGGCGCCGGCCGCGACCAGGGCAGCCCCGACAAGAAGGGGGGGCGCCCCGGGCGTGCCGACGCTCAGCAACGGCAGGAGCGCAGGCGCCGCACGGGCGGTGAGGGAGGCGGCCGCGGCCAGGGCGGCCCCGACGCCGGCGCCCTCCCCACCGCCCAGCCGCCCGCCCGCCCACGCGGCCCACAGGGCCTTGCCCACCTCCACCGCGGAGGAGACTGCCCAATCGCACACACAGTACAGCCAGGCCGAGGAGAGGCAGGCAGACGAGGCGGCCTCGGCCAGGCAGAACGCCGCGCTCAGGCTGCGGGTGCCTCCATACGTGGCCGCCGCCGCCTTGATCGCGGCCGCCGGGTTGGCCAGCATTGACCCCATCGTCCGGCAGGCCAGCTCTCCGGCCAGCACGTTCTCCACCACGTGCTTGGTCAGCTTGATCGCAAGCTCCTGGGCCGCAATGAAGCCCGACACTTTTGTCACGCTCACCCACCGCCCCGCGTCGCCCCAAAAGGGTGGCCAGTCCGGGCGGACCGCGGCCCCGGCCGCGTGGGCGGCGTCCTCGATGTCCTGAACCGCATTGAAGTAGTCGTTCAGGTGCATGGCCAGCTGGATGCCGAAACTGATTGAGAGGAGAGAGAGAATGGAGGGAGGGAGGGAGGGAGGGGAGTGAAAATGGAGATGGAGATGGACACGAGAGATGGAGGTTGTGAGAGAAATGGGTGGGGATGAATGGCAGCGCCCTTTTCACTTACTGCTTGGCCAGGATGAATGCCGGCGTCAGGCCCGCCAGGGGCCAGGGCCGGTCCTCGAGCTGGGCCATGACGGACGCGCACTGGAATGAGGAGATGTGGATGGATTGTGGATGTGTTGAGATCAATGATCCGGGGTTGGTCTGGTCTGGGTCTGCCTGTCCGCCTTCACCCCGGCTGATGCTGAGGGCATTCGCTTCTCTCCACCTCTCCAACTCTCTCCTCCATCTCCTCCATGCACTCACGATTCCAGCGGGAATCCACGCGTCCGCCTTCTCCGCCAGCCGGCTCACGCTCGCGGACTGGCAGGTAGCGGTACGCGGCAGGAGGAGGGAGGAGGCGAGGAGGAGGGCAGGCGAGCGCGCGCCGCAGGCGCTCAGACCATTGCCTCCACCTTCGCCCTGCGCCACCAGGCCGGCCAGGGCAAAGGAGCCGCTGGCGGCCAGGGCTAGGCGAGGGGCCAGGCTCATATGAGTGAGCGAGCTGTGCAGTTGGATAAGGTGGGTGGGGCGTGCGGGGTGGAGAACGGGTGAATGAGACAAAACATTTAACCAACCCGCCCCTCCTCTCCTCTCCTCTCTCTCCTTATCACGCCGCCTTCACCCTCCTCCGCCCGCTCGCACCCGCCTTCTTGGACGCCGCCACCCCCCCCATCTGCTTGTGCTTCTTCACCGCCACGCTCGCCAGCAGGCCCCCAAACACGCTGACCACCCCGCCCCACTGCCCCCACCCCAGGGGGTGGCCCAGCCACGCCACGGACAGCAGGATGTTGAAGAACTTGCGCGTCGTCGTGACGAGCGTGTTGGTGGTGGACCCGAACCGCCTGATGAGGAAGAAGATGAAGAGCTGGCCGGCGGCGCCGCACGCACAGAAGAGCGCGACGTCCCCCGCCGCGGCCGGGTGGGCCGTGCAGAAGCTCACCAGGCGCACGCCCGCGCCCGTCGCCGCCAGGTAGGCCGCATTGTACGCCCCACACCAGGCGTTCATCCAGGCCATCGTCCACAGGGCGGTCGCCCCGCCCGGCCACGCCCGGTTAATGGCGTCCTGGGCCGCGTTGGTGTACCCGTCCAGGACCAGGTTGAGCAGGCAGAGCGCGTACCCCAGGGGCGCGTTGGGGGAGGCCAGCGCCGGGGCGCCCGCCCCGTGCTTGGAGGGGCTGGACGAGGCCAGGGCGAACAGGGCGACCCCGCCGCCGATGGCGGCCGCGCACCCGTACTCGGCGGGCGAGTAGGAGGCCCCGCCCAGGAGGGTGCCCATCAGCATGACGGGCAGGACCTTGGCGCTCTTGGCCAGGACCTGGGCGGGGTAAGGAATGTAGGCGAGGGCCAGGTAGCCCAGGGCGGGGCCCAGGGCGTTGGAGGCGCCGGCGCGCCAGTAGGCGAGCGGGGGCGGGCGTGGGGGCGGGAGGGCAGGGGCGGTGGATCGGGTGGTCCGGCTGGTGCCGCTCTTTCCTTGCTGCTTCCTCCCCGCCGTCAGGGAGGCAAGGCCGGCCTCGGCTAGGAGTAAGGCGCCCGCCCAGACAAAGCAGGCGATGGCCTAGGAAGGGAGAGGAGAAGTGTGGAGAGGAGGAGTGTGGAGGAACGGGCGTGGAGAGGTTTTGTTTTGGGGGGAGGTTGAAAAAATGCGCATTTTTGGGGGGGGTGAATGCGGCGTGTTCAACCCTGTGATCATTTTTCGTCTCCCATCATCCCTCCTCCCTCCCCTCCGTCCTCTCACCTGCACCCCGTGCAGCGCGTCCAGGCCCGGGAACCGGTCGCCCGCAGCTCCATACCGCCGGGTGGCCAGCTTTTCCTGGACGATGCCCTGGGTGAGGTAGGCGGCATAGATGCCGGCGGCGCCGTAGGCGAGGGACAGGGCGCGGGCGAGCGGGGAGGCGAAGGTAGAGGGTTGAGACGGCGCGCCCATTTTTGTGGGTTTCTGTTTTCGAATGGCAGCGGCGGTGCGTGTGATGCAGTCCGTCCTTCCAGGGGTGGGCACAGGGGCCGGGTAGGCGTGTGCAGGCGTGAAGAAAAAGAGGGATGGAGCCGCTGGGATGGGGGCACGGCGGGGAGAAAAAGAGAGACGCGCGCACGGACGAAAAACGAAAGAGTGGAGTGGGCGACGCTCACAGCCGAAGTAACATTTTTTTTTAACCGCGGTGTGTGCCGGGGTTCATTAGATGCACAAACACGCACACACACGCCTCTCCTCCTCTTCAGTACCGGTCCTGGTTGAAGTTGCCCCCACCCCCAGCCCCCGCCCGCCCCCCGAAGTTGGCGTATTCCTGGGAGTCCCCACCGCCGCCGCCGCCGCGGTCGCCGCCCCGGTCGCGGTCGCCGCCGCGCCGGTCGCCGCCCCGGTCGCCCCCGCGGTCGCCCCGCCCCTCGCCCCCATACCCCCGCCCCTCGCCCCCATACTCCGCCTCGTCCAGGGCCCGGCGCCGTTCCGAGGGCCGGGGCGCGTTGCCGTCCTTGGCCTTGGCCAGGGCGTCCGCGGTGAAGGCTTCCTCCAGGGAGGCAAGCTTGGCCTGGGCCTCCCCGACCTTGACCGCCGCGGCTGCGGCGGCCGGCGCGCCATCCTCGCCCTCCGCGGCTTTCAAATCGGCTTTGGCCTCATCGACGGCGGCCTCGGCTTCCTCCAGGGCGATGCGCTGGTCCTTGTCGAGGCGGAGCTGTGCATTGTGAACGTGTCGAGAGTGAGAGGGTGAGAAAAATAACGAAAGAAAAGAACGCGAGCCGCCGCCGCTGAGGGCCCAGGCATCGGCAAAAGAGGGGGCGCGATGGGACGGGCTGAGGGCCACCGGTCGCCGCGTTCAACCGCACATTCCGCATTCCAGGAGCATGATTAGGCACACGGCCGTGTGTGCGCCCGCATCGGCAGGGTGGGCGGTGCGCCCGGGATGCAAATACAGGCTTGCGCACTTGGAAGTGGCTTGCCTTGTGCGGCGGCCCATTCATCCTCCCCACCGCCTCCGCCCCACGTCTATCACACCCATCAACTCACGTGCAGCCTCTCCTTCGACGCATCCTCCTTCAAGATGTCCTCCTCCTTCTTGCCCGTGCGGGCGGCCAGGATGGCCTCCCGCGGTTTGGCCGCGCCAAAGGGCGACGGTTTGGCGCTCGCATCCCGCTCCTCAGCCAGCTTGGCCGCGGCCGACGGGTCGCGCGGCTTCAGGTTGAGGCGGGGGCGGCCGGCAGGGGCAGGAGCGTCGGCACCGTTGTCGGACATAGTAGTGCGGCGTTAGGCGAGGTGTGTGTGGATTGTCGAGAGGCGGGACGGAAAAGAGAAGTGAGGCAAGCCAGGAGAGAGGCGCAGACACTCGAAAGAAAAACACTTTTCCTTCACCGCTACCGCGCACTCTCACGCACGCACACACCTCTCACACATGGACGACCTGGACGCCCTTCTGGACCTGGAGTATGCCGCGGGCGACGACCCGTGGGGAGGAGAGGAGGATGAGGATGAAGGTAGGGAGGAGGAGCGGCGCCGATTGCGCGCAGGGAAGAGACGACTGCCTGTACCCCCCTGCCCCGCCCACTAAAACGCGTCGGCTCCACGCTTGCGCGCCGGTGTGTAGTCCGGTGGATGGACGATACATCGCACGTGTGATAGTGTGTCTCCCAACCTCGCCACCATGCGCCACACACTACGCATGCGCTCACTCAACGCGCTCGAAATCACAAACACTTCAGCCCCTGCCCCGCCCGCAAAGCGGCCCGCCACCGCCGACCCGGCCGCCGCGACCGACCCCAAGCGGGCCCGCGCTGGCGCTGCAGGCGGCGGTGGCCTGAACACCGGCGCCACCCCAATGGAGGATGCAGGCGAAAAAGGCGACGACGACCCGCCGACAGCTGATGAAGACGACGGCGACCTCCTCCCACCCCCACCCCCGCCGCTCCCGCGCCGCGCCGCGGGCGACATCGAAGGGGACGCCCTACCCGTCACCTCCGCCAGTGGGGACCGGGTGTACTGCGCGCTGGGGGCACCCCTGAGCCGGGGCGGCGGGGTGGCGGAGGTGGAGGGCGGCGGGGTGCCAACCGTCGCCGGCCTACTCTCGTCCGGGCGAGCGACCCTCGGCCGCCACGCCGCCGCGGCCTGCCTCCTCTCCGCGCCCCTGGAGGAGCTCCAGGAGGAGGCGGACCGGGTGGCCCTGGAAGCCGCCATCGCGGTTGCCGATGCGGCCGACGCTGCCGAAGCCCGGGCGGTCGCGGCGGCGGGCGCGGCACCGCCCACGGCCGCCCCACCCCCCGCTGCCCCCGACGCGGCGGGCGTTTCGGCAGCCCGCCGGGCGGGGCCGTCCGCCCTCTGGGCCGACCGCCACGCCCCACTCGCCTACACAGACCTCCTGTCCGATGAGGTCACCAATCGGGCCGTCCTGCGCTGGCTTGGTGGGTGGCGGGAGACAGTGTTCGGCAGCGGCAGTGGAAACGGAGGCGCGGGCGGCGACCGCCACCTGGCCCAAGCAGCGCGCTTTGGCGGCCCGCCCCCGCCCCGCTCCTCGTCCTCTGGTCGCCCCGACACGCGCCCGCCCCAAAAGATTCTGCTCCTGACGGGCCCGCCCGGCCTGGGCAAGACCACGCTCGCCCACATCGCCGCCGCGCACGCGGGGTACCGGGCGATGGAGGTGAACGCGAGCGACGAGCGGTCTGCGGCAGCCCTGGGCGCGCGCGTGCGCGACGCGGTGGAGATGGGGTGCGTCGCCGACCGGGGCGCGCCCGGGCCGGCCAGCGCGGACGGGGTGCCCGCCCCCCAACCCGCCTCCACCCGTCCCCGCCCCGTGTGCGTGATCGTGGATGAGGTGGACGGGGCGGCGGGCGGGCCAGAGGGGCGGTCCGCAGTGGCCGCCCTGCTCCGGATTGCCCAGGCGAGCGGGGGCGGGAAGAAAAAAGGTGGAGGTGCGGCGGCCGCGCGCGAGGAGGCCGCGCCCGGCCCGACGTCTGACAGTGATGCGGAGGATGGCGAGGACGGCGGCAACCCCAGCCTCTCCACGCGGCGCCCGGCGGCCCGGCGGGCCAAGGCAAGCAGCAGCCACGCCCTGCCCGGTGGTGGCGGGCTGAAAAAAACGTCCCTGCCCCGCCTGGCCCGCCCCATCATCGCCATCGCAAACGACGCGTTCGCCCCCGCCCTGCGCCCGCTGCGGTCGGCCGCCCTTGTCCTGACCGTGCTCCCCCCCCCTCCCGATCGCCTGATCGGGCGGCTCCAAGCCATTTGTGAGGCGGAGGGCGTGAAAGTCGAGCGGCGGGCGCTCGCGCGCGTGGTTGCGGCCGCGGGCGGCGACGCCCGGGCCGCCCTCCACGCCCTCCAGCTCCTGGCCCGCAAGGCCGGCCCGGGCGGGACTGTCACGGACTCCGCGGCGGCGCGCGCCCGGGCGGGCGTCAAAGACGCCCGGGCGTCCGCGTTCGAGGTTTGGGGCGCCCTGCTGCAGGCCCGCCCAAGGGGGTCGGGCGGCGGGCCTCGCGCGATGCGGCCGCCACCCGGCGCGCGCCCGGGTGCCTCCGACGCCGCGGCCGCCTGGGATGCTGTCGCCGACTTCGGGGACGCCGACCTGGTGCTGCGTGGCCTGCACGAGGCCCTGCCCATCGCCCGCCTGGCGGAGGGGCGGGCCCGGCGCCTGGCGGACGCGGCTGAGGCGCTGTCAGAGGGGGACGCCCTCCTCGGGCGGGCGCGCAAGTCAAGTGCCGCCTTCTCCCTCCTCCGCTTCGCGCCCGTGTCCGCCCTGGCCTTCCGGGCGGCCGTCGCGGGCCCGGACCGCCCCCGATTCATCGGGTGGCCCATGACCGCCTCCGACGCAGCCCGGGCCAAGGAGGGGAATGCGGCGACGCTCAAGGCGTGGCTGGCCCGGCTGGCCCCGGGCGTGCGGAGCGGGGTGACGGCCGCCACGGCCGCCCTGGACCTGGTGCCCGCCCTCCTGGCCTGCGCCGCCCGGCCGGCCCTGCGCCCGCTGGCCCCGCACCTGCTCACCCCCACTGAACGGGCCGCCCTGGCGGCCTCGGTGTCCAGCCTAGCAGCGTACGGGCTAACGTACGCGCCCCGTGCCGCGGGTGCCGGCTCCGAGCCACCCGCCATCGTGTTTGAGGCGCGCCGGGCGGCCGCGGCTGCGGCCGAGGAGCACGGCGGCTGGCGTGGGGGTGGGGGCTTCAACGCCGGCGACCGGCCCCGGTCCTCCGATGCGGACGGCGCGCTTGTCCTGGCCCCACCCATCGACGACCTGTGCGCCTTCCCGGCCCGCAAGGGCGCGGATGCCAAAAGCAGGGCGGGGGGTGGCGGCAGCGCGCCTGGTGGTGGCGCTGCTGCTGCGCCTGCCGCCGCCCCTGCCGGCCCGCCCCAGCCCGTCCGCGCCCTGATCGCCCAGGAGGTGGAGCAAGAGCTCATCCGCCGCCGGGAGGGTGTGGCGGCGACCAAGGCTGCGGCGGCCGGGGCCGGGCAGGAACAGCAGCAGCCGGCCTCCACTCCCCAGCCAACTCACGCTGCCGCTGGTGGCGCCAAGCGCGCCTCCCTGCCACTCACCGTCGCGGAGCGGGCTAAGGAGGCCGCGGACGCGATGATGACGGCCCGCCCGCCCAAGGCAAACGCCCGGCCCAGTCACTGGCTGGACGCGCTGCAAGCCCGGGCGGCGGGCGGGGGGGCGAAGGCCGCGGCCGCACGCGCGGCCGCGTCGGCCGCGGCCGCCATGGCCCTCGACTGCTCACCTGGAGGGGAAGGGAAAGGGCCGGCCTGCACCCCTGGCGGCCGCCCCATCCCGCGGGCGTCCTTCAAGTTCCATGAAGGCTACACCAACGCGGTACGGCGACCGGTGCGGGGGCGGGACCTGCTTTGAACGTGAACTGTGAAATCGAGAAAATGGAGAGAGAGAAAAAAAAGTGCAAGAGAGAGAGAGTTTGGATGGGCACCGAACGCCGGAGGGGCACGGACTCGGTCTCGTTTTTGACACGCGCTTCATTCCACGCCCCGGCAGGCCGGCCATGCACCCCTGCTCCGAAAGGGAACACATACACAAAAGTGAAAGACAGAAGAGCATTCCGGGGATAACCCCAGAGCTCTCATCTCCCATCTCTTTCTCCCATTTCCTCTTTCCGTTTCGAGAACAGCCCCCCGCTCCCATCTCATTCAGGTGTAACCCACCCACACACTCACCCACACACACACCATCTCCTCACCTCCCTCTCTAGCGGGGCGAGACCGTGATGTTGTCGTCATCCTCCAGGAGGGTGCCGTTGCGGAGCTCGGCGACCGCGCGCGCGGGCCAGCCCGCGCCCTTCCAGGCCAGGGAGAGGGCGAGGGGCACGTCAATGATGATCTCCTTCTCCGTCGGCTTGGCACCCTTGGCGACGATGCCCAGGTACTCCCGCCCGACGTACCCGATCCAGCCGGCGATGTACAGGAAGCCGACGGTGGGGATGAGCGTCTCGCCCGCGTGGCCGTAGCGCAGGGCGAGGCCCGGGTCGGCGATCAGGTGGGGCAGGCCGTCCGTACCGCACAGGAGGCCGGCCTTGCCGTAGTTGGCGAACCGCTTCTCGGTGCGATCGATGGTGGCCTGGAGGGCGAGGGCGGGGGCAGTGCCGTCCTCGTACTGAGGAGAGGAGAGAGGAGAGGGGGGGAGAAGAGAGGTTTTGAGCGTGGATGAGGTTGAGAGGTTCACGGCAGCCGGCCCGGCGCCCCCCTTTGCGCCCGCCCCTCTGACCCCCTCGGCGATGGAGACCGCACGCCCCAGCCCTGCCCAGGCGCCTGCACGGGCCCTGGGAGGAGCGAGGCAGGGGGGAGCGTGGCCCGGGCGCCCGGGGCGGGCGGCGGCGCCTGTCATCCTCAACCGCCGCCGACGCTGTGCATGGCAAATGGGAGAGAAGCCACGAGGGGAGGGGACGGGCCGCCGTCGCCTCGCACGCCCACCCACACCACTCTCCCATCACACCCTCCTCACCTGCTTCAGCCGCTTCTGCAGGGCCTTGACCTCCTTCTTCTGGCGGGTCGCAAACTGCTTGGAGGAGGCGCAGGGGGTGAGGCCCGAGACGTCGGCGAGCGCGGGCGCGGCCGCGCCAAACACCAGGGCCGCAGACAGGACGGTCGCGGCCGCGGCGGACGCGAAGCCGTTCTTCTTGGCGGGGACAGCCGCGACGGCCGGGCGGGCAGTGGCGGCCTTGGTGGTGGTGGCCGGGGCCTTGGCCTGTGAGAGGGTGAGAGGGTGAGCGAGGGCCGGCGATTTCTATCTCAATCGGGGGCCTCTCCTTTTTGCTCTCCCCGCGGGCGGGGTGCGCGAGGCCCTGACCATGCACCGCACCCTCCAGGCCCGTGTGCGGGTGGGTCAATCGGCAGGACGGGGGGTGACCGGCGCCGGGAGGTGCCTCGGAGGGCGTGGGGGCGGTCGCGGAGAGACAAACAGGGTGGCTCGAATGGAAAACACAGAACACAAAAAGGGCCCCACTGAAACGGTAGGGGCGCCGGGGCGCCCGCGCGCACGCACGCGCACGCTCGCACTGACCCACAGAGGCACATGGTAGCACCATACCTGCATGCGGGAAGCGATGGCCATGGTCGGGACGGGGAGGAAAGGGGTGGCGCGCGGGAAGAGAAGATAAAGGGAAAGGAGTGTGAACGTGCAGGCTTTTGCTTTTTCTCCAACCTCCTCTGCTTTCCGCTTCCTTCATGGAGCATGCGCCCGCCTGCCCAGCCCAGCGTACAGGTCGAGGAAAATAAACAACCGCCATCTGAAAAAACACGC
>Ga0315283_10000316_pt1 | contig 34384 bp, 49 predicted proteins | sample YL17G09_0_MG_FD_204541 | JGI IMG/M metagenome (GOLD analysis project Ga0315283, IMG submission 204541) | Sediment microbial communities from Yellowstone Lake, YNP, Wyoming, USA - YL17G09_0 | ecosystem: Environmental > Aquatic > Freshwater > Lake > Sediment | place: USA: Wyoming | collected...
GCGAACTCTACGTCTATGACTGGCATCCTACCCTCTCCCTTCTCCGCTCTGATGCTCTGGCACCGTGACATCGTGCACCCAGTCAGCCATACGCCGCGCCCCTACCTGCCACAGCACCTCACTCAGCGGGTGCGCGATGCAGTTGTGAGGCACCCACCGCAGCCGCTCGGGAAGCAGGCTGAGAAGTTCGCGCATCACTTGCCCTCCAGTAGCACCGGCGTCAGAGCGTCCAGCCACGCCGCGCCGTGCATGCGTGCCCCGAGCGTCGGCATCTCGGTAGGTGCCGCGCTCGACTTGCCTCGACCGTGCACTTCCTCGAGCGCCATCCACGTGCACACCCACGTGCCGTGCGTGCCCCAGTCGAGCACGACAACCGCCAGCCCGCCCATGTGGTGCACACGCTCAAGCGCCGACCACTCGACACCGGCAGGCTTGCCGAGCGTAGGCGCCCCGAGCTGCTGCGCGAAGTGCCACCGAGGCGCGCGCGTAGCCTTGGCCTCGACTGCTACCGCGTTGCCACCCGCGAGCAGCCCCACGAAGTCGACCGAGGCCCGCGCCGAGTAGCAGGCCGGAAAGGCCGTGCGCCCTCTCGCGTCCGTCCGCGTCGGCCCCATGACCGCCACGGGGGTCGGCACCTTGGTAAGCCACGCCTTGCCCGACGCCGTCAGCACCTGATGGTACCTCTCCAGCTCGCGCTCCCACGCCTCACCGAGCGCCCGAGAGCCTGCCGCTGATGCTGATGTGGTCATGCTTCTGGCGCCAGCGGAAGGCGAACCGCCCAATGCATCGTCACCTTCACCAAGCGTGGTGTCTCGGGTGAAGACCACTGGTCGACGCTCGGGTAATCGACATGCCTGTACGACCGAAGCTCGCGCGTGTCGTCAAGATGCCCCTGCTGATGAAGAATCTCACCAAGCTGATGCCTGAAGCAGTGCTGCATGTGCTCACCGGGGAACATGAAAGTCCACACGATGTACTTCGCAAGCAGCCTGATGTAGGCATCGCGCAACTCATCGGTTGGCCACGAGCGAGGCTCAATCAAGTCTTCAAGCACCCACACGAACGTCACACACCCAGAGCGCTGTTCCTCAAGCATCCGCGCGTTGAACGCGCAGAGGTCGAAAAGCCATGCAGGCGCTGCCTCGATGTCTCGATGCGTGTGCTCTGCCTTGTCCCATAGCATCATTGCGCCCCGCCCTCCTTGCCCTGCGGCACCCTCGCGTGCAGCCGCTCGTTGACCTCACCGCACGCCGTGCACTTGCTCGTCGCGAGCCACCAGTTGTAGCCCTCGTCGAGCTGTGTCGCCGACACGCGCCGCTCGAAGACGTCGACCGACGCGCCGCACGCGCAGGCGTCCACGCCGCCCATGCGCGTCTGAGGGTGTACCAAGAGCGGGGCCGGGATGTTCTGCCGTTCTGCACTCACGAGATGGCCCTCGGGAACGGCGGGTTGCTCACGATGACGAGCGCCTGCCGCTGGGCGCGCGCCACGACCAGCTCGGTCGCCGCGTTCTGCAGCTGCTCGGCTCGGTCAAGGCAACCGTCCAGGTCGATGCTCACCGGCAGGCCATGCCCGCGCAGCTCGTCGGCCGTGGCGTGCACGGCGATGAGGTAGTCCGCGACCGAGCGCAGGGTCTTCACGATGTTGTCGATGTCGTTCACTTCGATGCCCTCCAGTCCTTGCCCGTCATGATGACGGGTCGCGTGTTGGCCCGCAGCCGGCTCCACAGCCGGTCGCCCAGGTGATGCTCCAGCCCCTCGTCGGTGAGGTTGCTCGCGAGCAGGACCGTCCGGCCTGCCAGCGTGCGCCGCTCAAGGAGCTGGTCAAGCATCGACTGCGCCCAGTCCGTGTCACGCTCTCGCCCGATGTCGTCGATGGCCACCACCATCGGCCGCTCGACGCGAGCCCGCAGCGTGTTCACCTCGTCGTCTCGGCCCATCGCCTGCCGCATGTCGTCGAGCCAGAGCGCCCACGAGACGTAGCGCGCCGTGATGCCACGCTCGCAGAGGCCACGCACCGCGCAGAGCATGCGGTGAGTCTTACCTCGCCCGGTAAGACCCAAGAAGCGCAGGCCGTAGCTGTTCGTCTGGTAGTCGGCCACCCACTGCCGACCCTCGGGCGTCAGGTGGCTGATGCTCACGTCGCGGTACGTCCACGGGATGCGGGCGTAGGTGAGCCGACGCCCCAAGGCCACGAGGCCACGACACGCGCACGGGTCCATCGCCGTGCCCCACACCACCTCCGTGCCGTTGCACGCCTCACAGCGGGGCGCAGACCACGCGCAGAGGCCCTCGGTGGTACGGAGGCACGAGAAGTCGTGCCACGTCAGCGGGTGAACCACAGGCCGCGCCACCGTGGGGGCGTCGATGTCGAGCCAAGCGCCGAAGTCGAGGATGCTCTTGGGGTCTTTGTCGTCCATCACTCGATCTCCGGGGCGCTGCAGGGGCCCGACTTGCGGATGATGAGCGAGGTGAGCGCGCTGGCGACGCTCTTGGCCGTGGGCTGCAGCAGCTCGTCGAGCGCGTCCATCACGTGCTGGTTGGCCTCGCCTCGGCTGATGCCGAGCAGGCGCATGACGCTGCGGTGCATCTCGACGTGGATGTCGGCCCAGTTGTAGGCCGGCACCGTATCGCCCGGCAGCGTGCAGTTGAGCAGCGGCCACAGGTGCGTGCTTGGCCGCTTGCCGAGGTAGTGCGCCACAAGGACCTCGGGCTGCGCGCTGAGGTCGATGCCGCGCATGTCGTAGTCGTAGGCTTGGATGCCGTCGTAGCCTTCGAGGCGGCCGTCCTGCCAGACCTCGATGGCGCGCGTCAGGTCGGGCGGGGTCGGGGCCTCGCCCGGGCAGCCGAGGATGCGCCAGCCGGTGCACTGGCCCACCCACTCGGTCATCTCGGGGGTTTCTCGGGAGAATCGGCCGGACTTCGACACTGCCGCGGTTGCGGGGTTCGCTCGCATATTCATGCTCCTTGGTTGGTTGGTGCCTGCACCCCTGCAGGCGTTTCGACTGTAGTGGCTTGGCTTGCAGATGCAAGCGAAATCGACACGGCCGCGAACGCGAGCGACCAGCCGTCACGCTTGCCGATGCCGTGGATGGCGACGATGCGCTCACCCGCGTTGAGCTTGCGCCCTGCGCGCAGCTCGAGCAAGGCGTCACGCACAGCGATGCGCGCCTTGCGCTCGTCCTCGATGCGCGGGGGTCGGTTCGTCAGGATGCTCCGCACATCAGGCGCGCAGACGAGGCCCAGAAGGGCGTCGAGTTGTTCCAGCGTCAAAAGGTGTCTCCTTGGTCGGGCACCCCTGCCCAGGCGTCGTTGACCCGCTTGGAGTCGGGTTTGGTTGGGTTTGACCGGTTCTTGCCGGACTTCGCCGGGTGGATGCCGTTCGTGATGATGCTCTTGAGCAAGGCCAAGCTGGGCCCACCACCGCCTGCGACCTCGGCTGCGCGGTCGATGCACTTGGTCACGTAGTCCGCGCCCTTGTCGGAGACGGCCGCTTGGAGCGCGTCGATGTCGAGTGCACCCACGACCATGGGCGCAGCTCCTGAGCGGCCGCGTAGCGCGAGGCGCCAGCGTTCGGCGACTGCTCCAAGCTCGTCACCGTTCGTGGTCGATGCGGCCGCTGGCTGTTCACGCGTGCGCGCCTGCGCGCGCGTAGTAGCTGCGACAGCAGCTACTGTACTGTCCTGTACTGTCCTGTCCTGTACTGTACTGTCGGCGGTGACATTCGTGACGGTCACGTCTTGTCGCGTGACGTCACGTGACGTCACGTGACGCTTCTTCTCGCGTGACACGCGCTGACGCTCGGCCCCGGTAAGGTCGCGCTGGTACTCGTCCCACCCCGCCACGATGACGTCATCGCCTTCTGCGACAAGGAGCCCGACGCTGTGGAAGTACGACAGCGCAGCCTCCCAAGCCTCGACGCTCGGCCCCCACAGGTGCGCCATCGCACGCGGCGACAGGTCGATGGTGCTCACGCTTCCTTGCCCCTTCTTGGCCCGCACGATGACCGCAGGCCAAGCCCAGGCGTGGCCCGAACCGCACAGCCGACCGTCCATCGGCACGTCGCAGTCCACGCGAACCCAGCTCATGGCGCACCGTCACCGCTGTCACGTGACGTCACGTGACACTGCGTGACGTCACGTGACGTCACGGCCCGCTTGACGTCCGCCGCGCTTGGCTTGCGCTGATGCAGCCACAGGCCGAGCTTGACCAGACGACGCCGAGCCATGGGTGAGGGCTTGGCGCCCTTGTGAATCCAGCGCCACGCCGTCGAGAAGTCGACCCCGGCCGACTCGGCCAGCCCTTTGATGCTGAGGCCCGACGCCTCCCAGCCTGCGATGTTGAACATGTGCTGTCTCCTTGGCCTTGATTGGCCTGTATCATCATATGCGCACGCAAGGTTGCGCCCAAGAAAAAAGGGCGCGCCCACGTGATGCGAGCGCGCCCCGGTTGCGTCTGGATTGCGTCTGGATTGCGTGCGACGCAATCAGGGCGCAATCAGAACGCAGTCGCTCGGCTTAGAGCGGCAGCGTGGCCTGTCCGTCGCTGTCGACGTCTGGCTCGGTTAGCAGGTCTGCCTTGTAGTGCTTCTTCAGCCGGTGAATCGTTGTGGCCTGAATCGGTCCACCCTTGCGAGTCCTGTACCCCTCTTGGCTCAGAATGGCGGCAGTCGCGCGGACTGACGTATCAGCCCGCAGCAATGCCAATGCTCTTGTCAGAAACGGCACCTCGTCTGGATTTACTACGAGTTTCACGCCGTCTGGACCCAGCTTCATTCCCAAAGGTGCGTTACCTGAGATTTGGCCACGTGCTCGCCTTCTGGCCAGGGCCTCTTTTGTCAAAGCAGCCGTGGTCATGCCGCCATCTCGTCCATGCGCCTTGCCGTGGCAGAGGAGGCACAGCGGGATGGTGCGTGTGCCGCCTCTGCTTTTGGGCACAGGATGGTGATGGTGAACCTCGCCTACCGTGCCGCACTCCCAGCAGGCTTCCATCAGAACGGGATGGGGTCGCCGTCGAACGGGGGCGCCTCGTCTCGCTTACTCTTGGGTGGGCCGCTGCCCTGCCACACGGCCTGCGACGTGCTGGGCCGCTGGTCGCCGTCACCCTTGCCGGTGCCCAAGAACGTCACCTTGTCGGCGCGGACCTCCCACACCTTGCGCTTGACGCCGTCCTTGTCGGCGTACTCACGCGACTCCAGGCGGCCCTCGACGTACACGCTGCGGCCTTTGGCCAGGTACTGCGCGCAGTGCTCGGCCGTCTTGCCCCACACCTGCACCGAGTGCCACTCGGTGCGCTCCTGCTTCTGCCCGTCCTTGTCCGACCACTGCTCGGTGGTCGCCATGCGCAGCTCGGTGACGGCCTGCCCGCCTTGGGTGTACCGCACCTCGGGGTCGTTGCCGAGGTTGCCGATGAGGATGACCTTGTTGACGCTTGCCATCAGTGAAACTCCCTCGCCGTGATGTAGTTGAGCAGGTTGCGCCACAGCATTGGGCGCTCTGCGTGGCTGGCGTTGATGTACTCGTCCATGAGAAGCCGCAACGTGTTCAACGTGTCGAGCGGGAAACCCATTAGACTCGTGTGTTGAAGCTGGTCCGCGCTTGGGAGCTCGATTGCGTCGATGCTCTCGTCGTTGTCGTCGTCGTGTTCGTCGCTCACGTATTCGCCTTCCTTGACGCCCTGTAGACCGCGCACATACCGAGCTGCGCCCGATACTCGTCTATGACCTCGCGGCCTCGACGCACCGTCTGCACGCAGTGGTCGACTTCAAGGCCGGCGATTGTGGCGAGCGCCACGACCTCAGCGTCTACGGGCAGCCTGTAGCCGTCTTCCCAAGCCTCGACGTCGGACGTTGAGCAGGTGAAGCCCTTGGCCTGCATCACCTTGCTCAAGCCCTGCAATCCACCGCCCTTCACCTTAGCCTGCGTAACGATGGTGCACGAGTCTCGGATTGCCTCGTATTCCTCCTTCGCCACCTTGTAGATGTGCCGTCTGGTGCGGTTGAAGTTCTGATGCGCCAGCCTCGACTTGCGCCCATTACTGTCGATGACTGGCGCCTGCTGGCGCTGCTTGAGCGCCTCGGAGTAGCTGCGATGAGCAGCGCGCATCTTGCCCATGCCCGCAGCAACCTCCGCTCGGGCGCTCCACTTCTCGACGGTCGGCGACTCGACTGCTGCCACCTGCAGAACCTGAGCAGGCGGCTTGGGCGCCGGAAACAGGTCCTGCTGCTTGATGGTCGGACGCGCAGCCTCGGCCAGCTCACGCCGCAGCACCTCGTTCAGCAGCGTCGGCTCAATGCCACGGTCCAGCAGCTGCTTCATCATCTCCAAGTTCACCATGTCCACTCTCCTTGCCTGCACCCCTGCAGGCTCATGTGCCCACGCTCGTGGGCTGTTAGGGTTAGTTGAGTTCGTCCTCAACTTGCGCGATCTCTTGCGGGCTGAGCTGCACCGTGCGCCACGTTCCTCGGCGCTTCATCCACGCCCGCCCTACCTCCCACCCCTCTGGCTCACCGGGGCAGTCCCAGCTCACGCAGCAGCCGCGGCTCCAGTCGGCTTCAACGACGAGGTCGACCGGCTCGTCGAGCGGCCCACGGTAGATGGTCACGTCGTAGCCGCTGGGCGGCACACGGCGCACCGTCTGCCGTCCGGCAGCGCAGAGCTGGTTGAGGCGAGCGCACCGCCGCTGCAGATACCGCTCACGGCTCGTCATGGCTGCCTCCCGGCGGGGGCCCGTCCATGTCACCGGGCGCGAAGAACTCGGGGTCGTCGAAGTCGGCGCTGTCCTTGGCAGGCGTGGGGACGACGACCTTGAAGGGCTTCACGTCCTTCACCCGCGTCACCCGCAGCCGCTCGGACTCGGGCACCGAGAGCACGCACCGCGAGGCCAGGCGGTCGAGGGCTTCCCGCTGCCGCTCGATCTGGTTGAGCGCGTTGGCCTGCATGTCCCAGCACGCCGAGGTCGAGTCAGAGTTACGCACGCCCAGCTCGTCGATGCACTGCATCGTGGCGCGCTCGATGCTGCGACCCACTGCCTCGCCGTTCTGGGCCCCGACGAGGAAGGTGATGCTGGCCCCGGCACACATGCCGAGGATGATGCTCACCCAGTCGATGCTCTTGGGCTCGGGGGTTCCCACAGTCAGACCGCCGCTCATGGCTGCACCTTGGTCGCGCCGAGCGCGGTGAGGGCCTCGACCAGCATGGCCTTGCTGTTCTCCGGGCTGTCGGTCGTTGAGGCGACGCCGAGCCACATGCCCACCGTGACCAGCTTGGGCACGTCGGACCACTGCACGCCACGCTGCTCGACCTCGCGCTCAGCGGCCCGCACAACCGCCGACCACTCCATGAACTCGTCAGTGTTCATCATCGCTCAGCCCTCCTCGGTGTTGGTTGTCTCGTACTCGACGACGGCGTCGAGAGCCGCGTCACGCTCAGCGCGCCACTTGGCCAGTGCCTCACGACCACGCGACGTGGTGAGGTATGACACAGCGCCGCGCAGTCGACCGAGCGGAGCCGTGCCGATGTCGAGGCCATCCCGCGCCAACAGCGTCTCGACATAGTCGGGCACATCGTCGCCGAGGCCGAGCAGTTCGCCCGTCAGGCCAGACCGCGTGTCGACCGCGACCGGCAGCTGCTCGACCTTGGGCGCTTCCTCGAGCACCTGCACGACCGGCTTGGGCTGCTCGAGCGGGGTCGACAGCTCGTCGGGGTCGTAGATGCCTGCGACGAGGTCGGGGTAGACGATGCGGGCAAGAGCCGCAGCGCAGCGAGCGCGCAGCATGGCCTCGGGGTAAGACCGCCAGCCGGTGCCACCCGTCAGGCCCGCACGCTGCGCCTGCTCGATGGTCCACGTGAGCGTGGTCGGCTCGGTGTCGCCCTTGCGCCGCGTGGTGTAGGTCGCACGCTTGTCGGTCGACTCGACGAGGCGCCACTCGACGCACTCGCCAGACCGACGCACGAGGGCAACCGTGGCGTCAGCGGCCAGCGTGACCTTGCCCTTGATGACGCCGAGCATACGCATGCTCTGCATCGGGGCGAGGCCCAGCTCGCGGCCAGCCATGAGGACAATGAGCGCGTCGTGCGGCTTGTTGCGCAGCGCGTCGGGGGCAAGGCTCGACGCCGCAGCGACGAGAGCAGTGGGGCCCAGCACGTCGGCTTGGGCGATGAGGTCGGTGTTGTTCGCCATGTCTGTCTCCTTGGTGAAGCCCGCAGCACTGCGGGCGGTGTGTCAAACTGCGGCGTGCTTGTTGGCTAGGCGGATGGCTGCCTCGGCCGCTGCGTCGTAGGAGCCGAACGGATACGTGCGGTCGATGACCTGCGACCACGAACCACGACGCACGCGGGCGCTCGTTCCGAACGCCTGACCGACGCTGTACGTCTCGATGTAGTAGGTCTTGCCGTTCGCGGTGACGTGCTTGAGCTTCATGTCTGTCTCCTGTTAGCAGCCGCTCGGCTGCGTGTCGTCGTCAGCACCCCTGCTGACAAGGGAGACACTACCCGGGGCCGCTTGCATACGCAAACAAAAAAAGCAGGGCGCACGCTTTTTCTTCGCGGTGATGCGACCGCCCGCGCAAAGCCTAGGCGTGCGACGACTCAGCCGATGTCGCGCGCGGGGTCCGTGCCCTCGATGGTGCCGTCCGTGCGGCCCAAGTAGGCGAACTTCTGCACGCGGTCGTCGACCAGGGCGAACCTTGTGTGCTCGATGTCGTCGCCGATGGCGAGGTTGTGTGCGCCGTCGAGCGTGACCGTCTGGCCCACGATGCTCACGATGGCGCGCGAAGTCGCCGAGGCCCACTGCCCAGCCTTGACGCAGCGCACCGCGTCACCGGCCGAGAAGTAGACGCGCGCCCCGCTGGCGATGTCCGTCTGAGCGTCGCCGGTGCGGGGGTCGGTGGGGTTCGTGTACTGATTGACCTCGACCGTGACGATGTTCGGCGAGATGACCGACGCCACGCGCAGGCTGGGAGCGTAGCCCGAGGGACGTGCGCCGGTGCAACTCAGCGTCAGGTTGAGCCGGTTCTTGAGCCAGTCGCGCTCGTAGCCCATGACGCGGCACGGCTGCTGACTCACGCCGATGGTGCCGTCGATGGCGATGGCGCTCGAGGAACTCAGCGTCACCACATCGCCGAGGGCCAGCTCGTTCGCCCCGATGGCGTCGAGGCTGATGCTGCACTGGTAGCGCACGCGAGGCAGGCCGACGCGCCGCCGCAGATGCTGCATGAAGGGCAGGAGGTTGATGGCCCCGTCGCCCGCGCCGCCTTCGAGGACGATGCCGCGCAGGTCGATGTCGAGCTGGGCGCCAGCATCACCGCCGCTCGCGCTGATGGCGTCCGCGTCGATGAAGGTCGCGACGCGCTGCGGCTCGTCGGCCTCGTTGTAGTCGCTCGACAGCTTGTAGGCGCGTACCACCTTGCCATCGACCGCCGATGTCACCTGCCCATCAGCTAGCAGGGCGTCGGCCGAGATGATGACCGTGGCCTCTGCCGAGTCCGCAGAGGTGAGCGGGGCAAGCGCCACGTACTGACGGCCCTGCGCGTACTTCTGCACGACGCTTGCGCCGAGCAGGGTCAACACGTCCGCGATGTTCTCTTCCGTGGTCTTGGCGGGGTCGATGCGGGCATTGTAGTCGGCCAATACCTCGGGCACAGGGAACGACTCGAACGAGCTGGCCAGCACGTCAGACGCCGAGAGGCCCGCACCTACCGGCAGGTAGTCGAGCGCCGTCTCAGTTCCTGCGCCCACTGCCGAGACGAGCAGGACGACGGCCGCCCTCGACGGTGTCTCCTGATAGAAGCGCGCCACGGGGCGCACCTCGACCTGCGTCCCACGGTCGACGATGAAGGCGTCACGCGCTGGGCTCCACTCGTCGACCGTCAGCGAGTAGCCGACCTGCGCGCCGGTGTCCGGGTCGAGGGCGATGCTCGACGCAGAAACGAGGGCGTAGATGGTGGTGAAGCGTCCGAAGTCGTCACCGCCCGTGAGCTGCATCCACTGAGGCGAGCCGCCAGCGAAGGTGTCGGAGTCGACGAGTAGCCGCGAGTCGCCGACCTGCGCCCATGCCAGGGCGATGCCGCGCACCGCGTAGTTGTCTGAATCGCTCGCACGGTCGAGGCCCGAGGCGTTGACCGTCCGCAGCTTGCCCGCTGGCCACTCGCCAGCATCGAGCGCGCGCCAGTCCCAGCCGAGGCACTGGCTGTTTTCGTTGGCTCGGTCACGCCCGAAGCGCACCTGTAGCGGCCCCTGCATGCCCTGCTCTTGCAGCGCGATGTGCACCTCATGGACGCTGTCGCCGTTGCTCCACAGGCGCACGTTTGCCCAGCGGCCCTCGACGCCTTGAGTGGTGATAGGCGCCCACGTCTCGCACTGCCAGCGGGTGAGGTTCCACGCGCGCTGCGTGAGGTCTGCGCCAGACACGACCGAGAGCAGGCGGTCGGGCCAGCGCACGACCTCGCCCGCGCCTGTCGGGTCGACGAGCGAGAGCGTCGCCCACTCGGTGGTCTGCGCGTTGACGGCCAGCCCTTGATTCGCGCCGACCAGCGCGAGCGGGTTGGGCGTCAGGTCGAAGTGGGCCTTGCCGCCACCAGTCAGGGTGCGTGCGGTCACGTCGTGCGTCAGCACCGAGTTCGGGCCGTTGCTGAGTCGCAGGTCGCCGTGCCTTGGGTGCCCTGCCGGCAGTGTGATGTCGAAGAGGTTGACGTGGCCCGTGTATGCGGGCCCGTCCGTCTCGATGGTGTTCGGGTCGTGCAGGGTATAGGCGGTCGAGATGGCCGCGCCCGCCTCCCATATCTGCTCGCACGACACCTGACACCCATCGGCGCTGTCGGCTCTCGGCACGAAGTGGTGCCACCCTCGCACGAGGCGCCCCGAGGTCGCGCCGCTGGCGAGCTTCTGCCGCATCGCTGCCGTCATCGGGGCGATGCGTAGAGTGAGCGTCAGGCCGTCCGGGCTCAGCTCGGCCTCGCGGTCAAGCACACCGCGCCATATCTCCCGGTAGGAGCCGACGCGCTGCCCGCCGACCACGGGTGCTGCGCGCACGATGGCCACGCGACCGCGCCAGAAGATGGGCTGCTCGGTCGCGTAGGGCTGCCAGCCGCGCGTTGGGTCGTAGGTGTGCCGGTAACGTCGAGTCTGGCCGATGACGCGGATGCAGTTCTGCAGCGTGTTGCCTGCGACGCTGCCCACCTGCATGGCCTCTAGGCCAACGTGCACGAAGTCGCCCGCAACGAAGCCAGCAGGGTCGACCACATCCACGTCAGTCGGCCCCAGCTCGTGGGGCACGGTCGCCGTGATGCGCGTCTTGGTCGTGGCGCCTGCAGGCCCGATGCGCCGGAACGTGTTGACCGGGTCTACCGTCCACTTGTTGCCCGTCACCGTGGCCGCGCTGAGGCGCGCGCCTTGGGCGAGCAGCTTGACCGTGACGGCTTGCTGCGTGCTCATGCCGGTGACGTCGTCGATGCTGCCACCCTCGGGGCCCATGTCGAGCACGGCCTCTACGTCGCGGTAGTCTCGCGGGTAGAGGCCCGAGAGCGTGCCCTCTATCGTCTCCACGTCGGGCGCAGGGCCGGAGTAGTAGCGGTCGGTGACGCCTGCCACCTGCACGAGCAGGGCGAGCTGACGCCCTCGGAGATCGTCGAGGCTCACAGCGTCTCCCCCCACACCGGGCACCACGCGACGGCGTGCACGATGGCTGACGTGGTGTCGATGCGTAGCAGGCCGCGCGATAGGAGCAGGCTGCCACCTGTGGTATCTGTCTCGATGGCGCGGGGCTGCGTCTTCACGAGGCCCGTCGCAAGTCCAGGGCGACGAGTCACGCCGCTGCGCGACCACGTCGGCATGATGCGGTAGCGGTTCGCCGAGTAGCCTCGCACGTCGGCTTGGAGGCTGTTGTCGGCACGCGAGAAGATGATGCCTCGGTCGACGGTCGCGCCTGCCAGCGTCTGCAGGGTGAGCTCGACGGTGGGCGTCAGCGAGTAGTCAGCCACGAGTGAGGACGTGAGCAGGGCGAGTTCAAGCGCCGTGTCGAGCGCGCCCACCGAGAGCAGGACGTAGGCCGTCTGGTTGACGCCCTCGGTCATCTGGTCGCTGACGAATCCTTGCTGGTTCGCGACGACCGTCTGCGCGTACTGCCCGACGTGGGCCGTGTGCCACTTCCTCGAGCGGACACCCGCCAGATGGTTGAGCGCGTTGGCGTGTGAGGCCAGCGTGGGCCCGACGACAGGCCGCGCGCTGAACTGCTCCTCAAGCGAGGGCTGGCCGAAGCCGCCACGGTAAGGGACGCTCATGACCACCCCCAGACTAGGACGCCGTGAATGGTGCAGGACGACGAGCCAGCCGGGACATCCCACGTCGCAGGGTCGGGCTGCGGCCAGACGCTGAGCCCGTGCCAGAGGATGCCGAGGTCTTGCGTGCTGATGCTCGGCACGTCGAGCTGGGTGATGGGGTCAAGCACCTGCACGTCACGCACCTTGCCCGCTGCAATCTGCAGCGCGACCTGCCCACCCTCTCCGCTGAGGTCGGCCGTGCCCGCGTAGCCGAAGCGCAGCACACCCGCGCCGAGGGGCGTCGAGACGTTGACGCGCGCGTTGAGGGTGCGCCCGTTGCGCTCGGTGTCTGGTAGGCGCACGCAGGCCCATCGGTGCTGGTACGGTGGCAGGCTATCCTCGTTGGGCGTGACGACGTTTTGCAGGTCGGAGACGTTGCAGGCCACGTGGGGGCGCGCGGTGAAGGCCGCCTCGTTGTCCTGCAGCTGCTGCATCGTCCTCGCCGACAGGGGGTAGTCAGCGGTGAACTCGCCGTCGAAGGCCACGCGACCGTCAGCCCCTCGACCTGCAGGGAGGAACGTGGGCGCGGGGTAGGTCACGAGGATTGACCAGACCTCGACAGGCACCGAGCCGTTGCCCCTGAGCCGGAGATTGATGCGCTCGTAGCCCGACACCCACGCCACGTTTACGCTGCCAGTGAAGAACTGCACCGAGGTTGAAAGCGAGCCTGACGCCACGGTGAATGTTGAACCGCCGTTGACCGCGACCACCTCGATGGTGTGGTTGGCGCCGACTGGCCCCGTGCGGACCTTGGCCGCGATGACCACGGTGAGCGACGTCGCACCGACCAGCTCAGGCACTTGCCAGCTTGCGACCGTGGCGAACGTGTTGGTGGTGCGAGCGCAGACCGTGCCGCCCGTGGTGTTGTTGAAGGCCCACGATTGACTGATGGCGTCGCCCCGCTCGCAGTAGGCGTCGAGCCAGTTGGACGCCGCGCCGAGGTCGTCGAGCGTGTCCGCGAGCAGCTTCTCGCCGGTGAGTAGCGTCTGCGGGTCGACTGCCGTGAAGGCTGCAGGGATGGGGCGAGGCATCAGGGTTCCTCAACCAGCACCATGCTGATGGACTCGGAGCGCACACGCGCGCCACTCAGCCGCACGGCGTAGCTCGATGTAGAGGCATCAGCGACACGCGCCACCACGCGCCCAGCGAGCGGCTCGGTGGTGTAGCCGGTCGTGTAAGGCGGCACGTCGTAGCCGTCAGCCATCGTCTCAAGGAGCCGCGCCCGCCGAGAGTCGCCCCATGTGAAGTCGAGCGTGCACGGCTGGCCTCGCCCGACGTAAGGCGCCCAGGCTGCGATGACTTGGCCCTCGTCGTTCTCGGCTGCTGACTGCCCGCGCACCGTGAACTCCAGTTCGTGCGTGATGCTGTGCCCGACGTGACGCCCACGCGCTCGACCGTCGCTCAGCTCCACCACACCGTCGATGCTTCTCAAGCTGCGGCTGTGCCGCGTCAGGCCGCGCTCGATGACGAGCACGAGCGGTGTGCGGTAGGTCGCAGCAAGCATCACCCGCGAGCCAAGCACGACGGGCACCTCTTGGCCCGTGAAGCCGAGCAGGCGCCGGAAGCTGGCCGAGACGCCACCACCGGACCACGTCACTGCAGAGATGGCTGCAGGGTAGGAGGTCCACACGCGGCCCGTCGTGTCGATGCCCCAGCGGATGCGCCGGAACACGTTGTCGTTGGCGTCGTTGTCGACCTGCTCCAAGCTGTCTGTCGAGTAGACGCCGTCCGCGCTGTCACTCGTCGAGCGCAGCGCCACGGGCAGCGAGTGCACCGTCACGTCGACGTTGTAGACGCCCCCGAAGGTCGACCCGTCATTGACCGTGAAGGTTTGCCCCGTGGCCCACAGGTCGAGGTTGCCGCGCTCCCACGCATCGGGCGCTGTGACCACTTGGTACAGGCCGTCAGTGGTCGACGCCGTGACAGGTGAGGCAAAGCCCCACGGCCCGCCCGCGCTGCACTGCAGGTCGAAGCTGGCAATCTCCGACGTCAGCACGCGCACGTAGATGCGGTCGCTCGCGTTGATGCCGACCTCCCACGTGGCAGGCACGCCACCGCCAGACACCCAGTCGGCGTTTAGCGCCTCGGTCATGCTCTGCCCGAGCTGCGAGCCGTAGCCGTTCAAGAAGCTCACGAGGTCGGGGTATCGCCCGCCGTCGTAGAGGTTCGCCGTGCTGGGCAGCGTCACGAGCGTTGCGCCACGCTGAAACAGCGTCTCGGTGGCGAACTGGTAGACGTCGCACCGTGCGAGCAGCGCCGGGATGCTGCGCGAAGAGAAGGCCGAGCCGGGCACCACGATAATCGCAGGCATCACGCCACCGCCAATCTAGACGTCGAGAGACTACCACTGCGGGCCTCGCGCTGCGACTGCCGCACGAGGACGTTGGACACCTCGTCCACACCGAGGACGACCGTGACCTGCATCGGCTGCGCGCCACCGCCGCCCGCGCTGAATGAGGACACACGGTCTTGGGCACCACCCGCCGAGCCTGCCGCCGATGCTGCCCCGCTTGAGCTGCCCACCGTTGAAGCGCCCAGCGCGCGAGCAGTGCCCGCGAGCAGGAGCCCGGTGCCAGCCATGACGGCCGCGCCTTGGAAGAGGCCAGGCGCGGTGTACCCGAGTACAGGCCCTGTGAGCGATGCAGCCACGCCGAGCGCGCCCAAGAACACCGCGTAACCGAACGCCTGCGCCGAGAGGCCCGCCGCGACTTGGCCCGCGAGCTTCTTGAACGAGACGCCCGCCTTGTCGCCGTCGATGACCAGCGACGCGAGCGCCTGCCCTGCCGCCTGAGAGAACGACTGCAGTGCGCCAACGCCCAGCGACTCAAGGTTCATCGCCGACTGTGTGATGCCGTCGAGCTCCTTCTCAAGCGGCGTGAGCGTCTTGGTCGCGGCTTCCTTCTTCTTGACCTCGGCCTGCTCGCGCATCTTGTCCATCGCGTCGAACTCTGCCGCGATGTCCTCGGCCCCCGTCCGCAGCACGTCCTGAGCCGTCCGCGCCTCGGTCGGGAACATGCCGTCAGTCACCGAGACGGTGCCAGCCTCGACACCTCGGGCGAGCCGAGACGCGCGAGCCTCTGCGCCCGCTCGTTGCACCAGCGGGTCGATGGCCTCCAGCGCCTTCTTGAGCCCTTCAAGTGACGACACCTCAGCCTTGACCGCTGCTGCTCGCTTCTCGCTGCTCTTGGCCGCATCGTCTGTCGACTTGGCCACTGAGTCGGTAGTTGCACCGAGTGAGCGAAGCACCGATGTCTGTGATGCGATTGTCTGGTTGAGTTGGTCCGCGTTCTTGCGGAACTCGACCGTGCCGATGGCGTTCTCTGAGTACCGCTGCAGCAGGTCCTGCAGCTGTAGCTGCGCGCCCTTGACGCTGCTCGCCAGCCCCTTGACGCGCTCGAACAGGACATCATCAGCACCCTCGACGTTCGCCGTGAACGTGGCGAGCGTCTGCTGCACGAAGTCCTGCCGCGCCTTGATGCCAGCCTGCGCCGCGTCTGACGCCTCCTTCTCCTTCTTGGCCAGCTCTGACTTGGCCTCTGCGAGCTTCTTGGTGCTCGTCTCGTAGTCGGCCGTGACGTTGATGGCGTCGTACATGCCGACGACCAGGTCTTTGAGTTGGCCGACCACTTGCCCGAGAGGCCCAGCAAGGCCGACGCCGAGCGCGATGCTGGCCAAGTCGAGCGCGCCCGAGAACGTCCGCATGGGCTTCTCGACCTTGTCGACTGCATCGTCCAGCGAGCGCACACCCTGCTCGAACTTGGCGAACAGGCCAGTAGCGCCGCCCGCCTTCTTACCGACCGAGTCCGCAGCCTGTTCTACCTTCTGGAGCTTGGCCGCTGCGTCCTCAGCGCCTTGGATTTTGACGTCGATGGCTAGGCTTGTGACGCTCACTTCACTTCCTCCTGCGGGCCACCTCAAGCTCGGCGTTCTCGGCCTCGCGTAGAGCCCGCGTCAGATGCAGGACACCTTCGACCACTGCCGCCGATGCGTCAGGTAGGACGACCTCGAGCGGGATACCTGCGCGCCCGGCCTCTAGGCCGTCGATGACGCAGTGCACCCAGAGCTGCCGAGACTCGTGCTCGGGACACGTGACGCTCCATCGCTCGCGGTCGTACATGTCGACCGCCAGCCACGTCACACCGTCCCGCTGCTCTCGGCTGGCCCACTCGTCACCGTGCCCGCTGCAGTCGCCGTCTGCACATGCGCCGCACTCGTAGCGTCGGGCGTTGAGCCGACTGCAGGCACCGGCCCACGCGAGCCAGTCGAGGACGGCGCGGGCGCTTTTCCCAGAGTTGACACCGCCTCGACGTGCGCCGCGATGCCAACGATGACGCTCTCGGCGTCCGGCAGAAGCGACCACAGCTGCTCGACCGGGTAGCCGTCAGGCCCACGCACGAGCTGCGGCAGGTCGCTTAGGCTCACGCAGCACGCGCGCACGATGGCCTCGTGTCGACGCAGCACGCGCTCGGCCGAGACGAACGCGGCCGCGCCCTTGCTGATGTGCGCCTGCGCCTCGGCCACGCATACCGCGCGCCGGTCCATCGGCAGCGCCTCGACCCACGTGGCATCGTCAGGGATGACGAGGCACGCAGGGTCGCGCGTCTCGATGTACCGCCGCAGCGTCTCGACCTCGTTCGCCGCTTGGATGCTCGGGTCGCAGATGAGGACGAACCGAGCAGCAACCGACGTGTTCGTGAGGACGACGAGGCCCATCAGGAGCAGAAGGCCAGCAGGAAGTAGGCCCCATTCGCCGCAGTCGGCGTGCCCGACGTGCCCGTGAAGGGGCTCGACGCCGCTTGGATGGTGCACGTCGAGAACGAACGCTCGTCCTCGATGGTGTCGCCGGGCAGCTCGGAGACGAAGCCTGCCGGGATGATGAGGCATGCGCCCGCGAGCTCGCCGCCCTCGATGGGGAACACCCACGTGTTCGTCTCGCCCAGGCGAATCATGTCGCGCAGCGTCGCGCGGACGAAGTCGCTGAACGTGAGGCTCACCGACACCTGCGCGCTCGTGACCTCGTGGTCAGCCGCGCCGATGATGCTGGTCGTAGCCGAGCCGACAGGGTCGAGGCCCACCGTGATGGTCGCCGACATGTCACGCAGCGTGGCCACGTTGCGCGCGCCCGTGTTGGCGTCTGCGTAGATGGCCTGCCCCCACCGCTTGAGCGCGACGCCGTTGCCCATGTTGGCAGGCGCAGCGAGCGCCGCACCGTAGGCCGTGACGGACTTGAAGGCGGGATTGAGCGTGAAGCTCATCTCAAGCGTGCGACGGTCATCGCCCGCGAAGGCCAGCCCGATCTGGTTCGCACGGCAGCCGGTGCTCATCACCTCGCGGGCGCGGTCACGGTAGCGCACTGCGAGCGACGTCGCACCGAGCGCGCCGATTTTGGGGTAGGCCACCGAGCAAATCTTGACGGTGTCGCCGATGGCCGGAACCGTCGAGAAGGCAGGGCGCACCGTGGCTTGGTTCGTGCCGCCGTTGACGATGGTAACGACCGCGTACTCGGTGAGGCGCGCAGCCGACACCCACGCGACCACGTCGCCCGGATTCAACAGCGCGATGTCGCCCGCAGACACCTCGAAGACCGTCGTGCTCACCGCCGTGGTGACGGTGACAGCCGAGCCGCCACTCTTCGCCACGACACCGAGCGAGCTGGCCAAGAGGTCGTGCAGGCGCGTGAGGTTGAAGTCGATGCCCTGCGTGCTCTCGCCCTTGAACGCGAGCTCGAAGTCGCCCAGCTCGCGAATAGCAGGCTCGCCGCTCGACAAGTAGGGCGCCTCGGGCTCGGGCACCTGCCCCGCGCCCGACGTCGACACAGCCGGCTCGGAGTAGAGCGGGATGGTCGCCGTGGTGGCCTCGTTGCTCGAGGACGCCCGCGTCGGCTTGATGGCGTTGAAGGTCAGGCCCGAGGTGTCGACCAGAGCGTGGTCGGCGGGGTCGGGGCTGCCGAAGGTGGACTCGACTGCGATGGCGACCGACTGGCCGCCCAAACGTCCTGCGCTCATACGCTCACCCTCACTGTGGCTCGGACGCGCAGCACGCGCCCCGTGACTCTGTCAGTGTCGCCGATGTCCTCGACCTGCGTGTCGGGGTATACCGCGACGTCATTGGCTTGGGATGCCCATACCGACTGCGGCCGGATGGTGCTGATGATGCTCGTGGCGTCCTCGACGGCTGCGCGGTACGCCTGCCCCGCGAAGTCAGCCTCACGGTAGAGCACCGTGATGAGCACCGAGTAGGACGCCTCGTCGATGGGGTCACCGCTGACGAGGCCCGTGTCGATGGGCGCGCCTTCCTGCAGGTACAGCGCACGCGACGGCACACGGTCGGACTCCTGCAACAGCTCGCCCTCGGACGCGAAGTCGACCAGCGAGAAGGGCAGGCGCGGGGCCGTCGTCGGGACGATGCTGAGGATGGCACCGTTGAGGGCGTCGAGTAGTCCGTAGAGGCTCACTGCTTACCTGCCACTGCGCGGTTGATGCAGGCCCCGATGATTTCCGGCAGGGCTGCGACGAGGTCCGCGTTGTTGCGAGGGCTGATGCCCCACCAGTTGCGCTTGAGATGCGTCGCGCCAGCGTAGGCCACGGCCGCTCCTCGAGGAGTGATGGTCACGCCCGTCTTGCTGATGGCCTGCACGCCGATGCTGCGGCTGAGCTGGCCCGAGAGGATGAGGTCTACTTCGACGCTGCGCTCGTTCAGCCCCTTGCGGCTCTCGGCCTTGTACTGCTTGTACCCGTCCTCGTAGAAGCGGCCCACGACGCGCCCCTTGTTCGGTCCGCGCTGGCCCTTCCACGGCGTGCCGCCCTTGGGCTTCAACCTGCGCGCCGTCTCGCTCTTGTTGTAGATGACGACAGGCTTAGTTGAGTACGACTTGAGCCCATTGTCGTTGACGTCGAGCCCCTCGAAGAACGTGCGCTGCACCAGCGACGTCCGCAGTACCTCGGCCACGTCACGCATGGCCTTGAGGTCCCAGACAAAGCTGGGCCAAGTCGCGCCGAAGTCGTGGGTAGCCTCGATGCTCATCGCTGGTCCGTCACTCGCGCGCGCTCGAGCGGGTAGGGCGCGTGGTCGGTGGCGAAGAGGACGACGGCCGGTTCGGTGAGCGTCGAGCCCACCTGCCGCGCGAGCTGCTGCGACGCAGCCACGTCGACCTCGGCGGGTTCGACCTCGCCGTTGAGGTTCAGGTCTTGCCAGTCGATGAGTGAGAGCTGGTTGTCGAGCTCCGCGACAGCGCGCTCACGGTAGTACGTGGCAAGCGCCGTGCGGTCCTGCCCACCGACGCTCGTGCCGTCGAGGATGACGGCCGCTGCGAGGTACGCATGCGTGCGGGCGAACTGACGACCGGGCAGCACGTCCTCGTGGCGCGGGGCGATGCGTCGCTTGATGAGGCCGACCAGCTCGTCGAGCGCGGCGTCGCGCTGGAGCTTCCACGTGCCTTGGCCCTGCGGACGCGCCCGAAGGTCGGGCACGTAGCCGAGGAGGTCGCCGTCGCTCAACCCCGTGGCGAACTCCATCGCCACGACGTGCAGCACGTCACGGTCGCGCACGTACTGCAGCGGCTCGATGCTGAAGCTGTCGAGGGCCTCGTAGTCGATTGTCCACCGGATGTTGCGCGTAGGCGTCGCGGGCTGGTCGATGCTCGGGATGATGCACTGACGCTGCAGCCAGTGCAGGTTTGCCTGCCCCATCGTCACCGGATGCGGCACAGGCTCGGCTAGCTCGAGCGTGCCCTCAGTGCCGTCGTCGGTGACGACTCGCACGACGCGCAGCGCAGCGCCGACGAGGCCGATGCTCTGCAGCACCACAGGTGCAGGCTGGTCGCCGCTGATGGCCATCTGAGGCGAGCCACTGCCGCCCCACGTGGCAGTGAGCGTGCGCCTGTCTGCGCTGATGGCCGTCACGACATCGAACTGCCTCGACAGCGTCAGGCTGTACGCCTGCGGGCCCGCTGGCCAGTCAACGGTCAGCGTGGGGTTGGAGGCGAGCAAGCCGTCAGCGTTGCTCCAACGGAACACGTGCGACAATCCGGTCAAGAGCTTGCGTGCGGGCATGGGCGCACACTAGCACACCGCGGCCGCTACGTCATCCGGTGGCCGCGTTGTTGGCCGTCCGCACCGTCGATGCGTCGGCTTCCTTGTAGCCCCACCTGAGCGCCGTCGCGAGGGGCACAGCAAGCCATGAGTGGCGGCAGTTGTACCCGCCGCCCGACTCAAGCGGGTGAGGCAGGCCGTTCTGCCCGTTGTCGAGGCCACGCACCAGCTCGGGGTCGAACCAGAAGCCCACGCACGCCTCGCAGAACGGGCGCGTGAGGCCATCGTCTGGGCCGCCATACGCGAAGCCGATGGGCACGCCGCTCTCGTCCGCGTAGGCGTTGCTGATGGCGCGCGCGTAGACCGCCGTCTGCGTGCGGGCCTCTGTGGCTGCTTGTCCGAGAGACACCTGCAGACGCTCGCTGAGTCGCGTCGTAAGCTCGGTGAGGCTCTCAAGGCGGTAGCCCTCGCGCATGAGCGGGACCAAGTCGGTCGCGGTCGTGAGGTTCGCCGTGCGGAACGCGTCGATGGCGTCGCGCCGAGCTGCGTCGATGACGGCCGCGAGGGCTTCAACGTCGATGACGTTGTCTGGGTCGAGCCCCACGCTGCGTAGATAGTCGGGCGTCGCGCGCTCGATGTCGTCGAGCCCGTCGAGCCATTGGTCTTGAATCTCGCCGGTTTCCTCGGCAACAGCCGCGGCCACCTGGTCGAGCTGCACCGCGAGCAGGCCCGTGCGCCAGTCGCCACCGCCCGACACCTCGGCAAGCTCGATGAGCCGGTCGCGAAGAGTGTCGCGCAGGCCCACGAGCTCGGCCCCGATGCGGTCACCGAGGCGCGTCAGGTCGGCGTCGCGGCGTCGCAGGGCTGCACGGACATCGGCCGGCAGCGCCACAGGTTACCGCTTCTTCCGCGTAACCTTGATGGGCGCTGGCTGCTCGACTGCCTGAGCCGCACCGTCGGTCATCAGCGCGTCAATGACGGCTTCGACCTCGGGAGGGCTGCGGTAGTCGAGCAGCACAGCATCAGCACCGAGAAGCGACGACGCGGCCAGCCACTGCTCACGCGTGAAGTCGACCTCCACGGGTGCGTTGTAGATGCCCATCTTGGGGATAGGCCGCAGCAGCTTGACGCGTGCGCTCATCAGCTGACGACCGCCGTCACGAGGTAGCCGAGGTTCGCGTCGCAGACGACCTCGTCGCTGTAGACCTCACCGGCCACGATGGAGCCGACCGCCTGCGGGGGCGCCGTCAGGTACTCGCGCACCGAGATGGGCAGCGCGATGCCGTCCATGCTGATGCCCTGGCCTGAGAGGCCGTCCTCGACGAGCAGCAGGGCCGCGACCGCGCGCGACATGATGTCGCCCGAGGCGTTCGCGATGGTGTCGGCGCCCTCAAGGCAGCCCATCCACAGCGACTTGCCCCAGAGGTAAGAGCTGGCGAAGGTCGTGGCATCGGCCGAGGACTGACGACGAGCGCCGCCGATGAGCAGCTTGAGGCCCAGCTCACCCGCGACGAGGTCCTTGAGGTACTGGTCGTTCGCGACCTGACGAGCCGCAGCGGCCGCGCCCGAGGTCACGAGACGGATGCCCGAGGCGGCCATGCTGCGCTGGAAGGCGTCCGCAACCTCACGGCCCATGATGACCGTGTCGGCATCGCGGCCGTAAGCCTGCGCGCGCACGATGCTCTTGAGGACCGCGAGGTCCTGCATCGGGGTCGCCGTGACGATGGTGTCCCACTGCGAGCCCGCGCCGGTGACAGCGCCGAGCGTCGAGTCGGGCCAGTTCGCCGTCGAGAAGAACAGCGCCGCGGTGCGGGCCTCCATGTCGAGGGCGAGCTTGCGGCCGATGGCCGAAGCCTCACGCTCCGTGAGGGGCGTGGGGAACTGCGACCGCTCGCTGAGCTTCTGCGGGACCACGTCGCTGGCCAGCTTGTACTCCTCACAGCTGTACGACACGGTGGTCGGAGCGCCGAGCGACCGGCGGGGGTAGTCCGCGCCGAGGGCCGTCGCGACGACCTGCGGGCTGCCCATGTAGCCCGAGCTGTTCTCGACGAAGATGGTGCCCTTGCTCGCGGTCGGAACGACGGGCTGAATGGGCAGGGCCGGGAAGACCAAGCCCTGGAGGGACTGCGCCGCGCCGATGGCCGCGCCCGAGAGGATCGGGCTAACCGGGGCGAGCTGGGACTGGGTTGCGCTGCTCATGACTGCTTACCTCAGGGGAAGATGGAGTGTTGGAGGTTGAGTTCGCAGACGACGCCGTCAGCCGTCGCGCCGGTGTCGGTCGCGCCGCTGAGGATGATGCCCACGATGCGGTCACCCGAGGCGGCCGCGACGAGCTTGCCGTTCGCGTCAGCCGTGACGAACTTGCCCGGGTCGATGACCGCAGCGGCCACCGAGAAGGGGCAGTTGCCGAGCAGCTGCACGTCGATGATGTCACCCGCGACGCCGCTCGTGAGAGCCACGCCGAGCAGGTACTCACCCGCGCCCGTCGCCTGAGCCGCAGCGGCGATGCCACCGCTGACGCCGTCGGCCTTGACGATGCGACCGCGCGTCACGGTTCCCGTGAGGCGGTAGCTCTTGATTGACTGCAGACCATTCACGCTAGCCATGTCACGCTCCTCGGCCAGCGCGGAACCGCGCCAGCATGTCATTCGCCCGCCGGACATCGGCAGAGCGGGGGTCATCGCTCACGGCATCGGCGGCAGCGCCACCGTGCCCAACAGGGGCAGCGACCGCGACGATGGGCGACAGGTCAGCGAGCATGCCCGCGACCTCGTCGATGCCCATGCGGCACGCACGCTCCACCCACTCACCGCGCTTGGCCTGCGGGACGCGGCCCTGATGGACGAACGTGTCGACCATCTTCTCAGCGTCGCGCTTCTGCAGCTCGGCCGTAGCCGTCGCCGCAGCCGTGGCCGCCTCTTCAAGCTGCACGCGCACGGCGTTCAGCTCGGCCTGCAGCTGCTCGACCTGCGCGAGCGCCGCGGTTTCGACGGCCTCGGCCGCCTTGTTCTGCTCGCTCATGTCGAGCGCCTCCATGTCTCCGCCAAGAGTAGACGCAGGAGCCGAGGCGGTTCGGACTCTGCGCGGGTAGTCGAGGGGCATGTTGCCCCCGAGGAACATCCAGTCGTCGCTCTCCGTGGCGATGCGGTCAGCGAGGCCACGCGCAACCGCGTCCTCTGCACCGTAGACCGAGCCGTCACCGAGCTGCTCGACGCTGACGCCACGGTCGGCCGCAATCTCACCGAGCATCACGGTCGCGAGCTTGTCGACGCGGCCTTGAAGCGCGCTCATGTAGTCGCTGTCGTTCGTGCTGCCACGCTTGCGGGGCGTCTGCGAACTGACGACCTCGATGGTGTCGCCGTCCTCGCTGTCACGTGCGAGCGTAACGACCACGCCCACGCTGCCCGCCTGCGCGAGAGGCGACAGCACGATCTCGTCAGCCGCTGAAGCCAGCCAGAGCGCAGCCGAGGCAGCCATGCCAGAGACGTAGGCCACGACGTAGATGCCCGCTTCTTGAGCGCGCGCGATGGCGCGCCGTGTCTCGCGGACACCGGCCACGTAGCCACCCGGAGAGTCGACGTGAAGCACGACGACCTTCTCGCCCTGGAGCTGCGCCCGCTTCATCTCGAGCCGCGCCCCGAGGTAGTCCATCGGGTAAAGCGGGCCCTCGACGTGGACCACGTTGAGCGCACCGGGCACCGGCAGCTTGGGCGCGCCCTTGACGAGCGCCTGCATGTGAGCGGGGTCGATGGCCATCGCAGACGCGCCGGTCACCGGCCCACCCTGCTCCTTGGCACGTCGGACGAGGTAGAGCTGTTGCATCTCCTCGGTCCACTCGGCTGCAGGCTCACCGCCCCACAGGAGAAACGCCACATAGCCGGGGGACTCGGAGCCGGGCACGTCGTCGACGCCCTCTTCCCAGTCGCCCTCATGGCGCGCAAACCAAGCAGGCGCCTCAGAGGTCACCCACTGCTCGGACTGCGGCTCACCGTTGGCGATGCTGTTGGCGCGCCGAATCGTCTCGGGCTTGATGCCGTCGCCCGACTTACCCGCCTCGTGCAGCGTCACGCCGAGCAGCGCGGCTTCTTGAGCTGCGACCGGGGGCGTCAGTTCTTCCTCTGTGAGCAGCGGCATCAGATGCCTCCGGGGATGACGGTTTGTGCAGGCTGCGCGGGTCGTACCGTGCGCCCGAGTCGCTCACGCTCGCTGCGTACCTCTGCCGCTCGCGTGGGTGCAGGCAGCTCGAGCGCGGCACGGATGGCGCGCTCGTCTTCGGCGGTCGGCGTGAGCACGCCAGCCGCGAGCAGGGCCGTGACGTCGCCGACCTTCTCGACCCACAGCGACGAGCGGATGCCCGAGTAAGTGAGGCGAGGCAGCTGGTCGAGCGGCATGGGCCCGATGTTCGCCGTGACGATGGTGCGGATGTAGCTCGACAGCCCCTCGGCCAGCCATTGGCAGAGGTCGCCCGCCATCTGCGCGGCCAGCTCTGCGTGCACCTGCGCCGTGGCGTATGCGCCGCTGGAGCCGTTCGACCCCATGGCGAGGAACTGCACGTAGAAGGCTTGGAGGATTTCCCTCTCGATGTCGCCGATGACCGAGTTCATCGGGTAGGCGCCACCGGCCGCAGAGGTCGACTCGAAGCTCAGCTTGGCCCAGCTTGGCAGGACCAGCGCGCTCTCTTCATGCGAGGTGTACCGACGCAGCACGCGCAGCAGCTCGTCGCGCGCGGCCTCGTACTCTTGTTGCGATGGTGACGAGCCACGAACGCGAGCGAGCGCGTCCTCGTCGATGGTGACCGTGGGCACGGGCACCGCGTACCGCTGCACCAACACGTTGCGCAGGTTGGTCGCGCGTCGGTAGTCGGAGGCCAGCGGCTCGACCTGCCGAAGCAGGCCGACACCCTCGACGCCCTCGGCGGTCGACGGCCACACGAGGTGAACCAGACGCTCGTAGGGGATACGCACCGAGCCGACCATGGAAAGGCCGTAGGGCTCACGCATCCACTGGTCAACGGCCACGATGCGCCGGCCCTCGTAGACCCACTGCCGCACCGACGACTGGTCGCGCGGTTCGAGGTCGATGTACGTGGTGCCCTGATAGGGATAGGCCACCATTTCAGCGAGCGCGAAGCCGTAGAGCGCGCCGGTGAGCAGCTGCCGCATGCGGGATTCCCACGACGGCAGGGCCACCACGCGACCGTCCCACTCGATAACCGGGGCCGAGTAGCCACCGAGGCCCAGCGTGCGCCGCACGACCTCTGCCGCAGCCTCGGAGGCGGGCGAGTCGGGCGCGGCTGATACGTCCCACGTGGCCTGCGTCGCCAGCCCCAGCAGTGCTTGAGCGCCGACTGCGCAGGGGGCCGACCGCATCGCGAGCCTGTACGCCGCGATGCGCGGGGCGAGCTGCACCAGCTTGAGGTTCTGCTCACCGTCGTTGACCGGCAGGCTCTGCGTGCCGACACCGCGACCATCTACGGCCTCGGGGGCCGTGTAGCTGCCGACCTGTACGGAGAGTGCCATGCCGGGCACCCTAGCACATCGCGGCAGAAAACGCACACCACCGTCAGGGCACGCACGTTGCCGGGCTCAAGGCGTCCTGCGGGAGCCGTCTACCGATGGCCGGGCAGGTCTTCGCGGGCCTTGGCCCTGACGGTGGATGCACAGAAGCTTGGGGGCTGGGCACCGATGACCGTGCGCCACGTGACACCATGCCACGCACCCGCACGTCTTGACTCACCGGGCTGGAGGACCCCAGAAGGATTCAACAGCGCCCCCGTGCACAACTTAGCACCCGGCACGCGCCTGTCAACGCATGTCCATCGGGTCGTGCTGAACGTGACGCCTCGGCTGCTCGGGCTTGGGCGGCTCGCGCCTCGACTCGTCGGGCAGGTACCACAGCACCTCGCGCACCGCGTACCGCAGCGTGTCGGCGTGGTGGTCGTGCGTGCCGTCCTTGCTCGGTCGCCCTGGCTGCCTCTCATCCCACCGATAGCCGGTCATCGCTCGGGCCAGCGTGCGCTTGGTCGCAGGCGCTCGCAGCCCTGCCTCGTACATCGCCCGCTCAACCGTCAGCGCGCCCCGCTCGAGCGCGAGGTTTACGCGAGTACAGCCCGACACAATGTCGCGCCGCTCGGGGTCGCGCTCGACGCGGGGCAGGATGCCGAGCCCGCGAGGTGGTGCGAGCGCCACGAGGTCGAGGTCTGCGATGCCCGTCTGCGCCGAGCGCGCTGCGCCTGCAGGGTCGGCCACGATGCTGTCGATGGGGATGCGCTGGCTGCCCTGCTGCCACAGTCGACGCGGCACGAGCTCGACCGCGAGGCGCGTCAGGAAGTCGGGCAGCGTCTCGTCGTCGGGTGCCCACTCCCGCGTGATGTGCCACCGTCCCTTGGCCAACTCGACGAGCAGGAGCGCGCACGGATGGCGCAGGCCGAAGTCCATCGCGAGCATCACGCGGTGCTGGCCGTAGTCGACCGCCACCTCTGCTACGCACTTCTCGGGCGCCCACGCGTGGAAGACCGAGCCCACAGGTGGAAGCGGGCGGTTCTCGACGAGGGCCGCATAGTCGCGCTCTGGCAACGTCTCGCGCATGCGCTCCAACCAGCCCGCCCCGAGGTGTTGCGCGTTCTCTGCGCTCTGCGGCAGGTACGCCTCGCCCCCGATCTCCCGCGTCCGCTCCACCCACCACGCAGGCTCGACCGGGATTCCGCAGGTGACGACGACCGGACGATGGACACGGCCGGACATGTCGGCAACAGGCACGCGAGCACGCGACCGCGCCACGTCGAGCACGTCAGGGCGCAGCACCTGGCACTCGTCGACCAGCACGGCGTGGGCGTTGAGGCCCTCGATGGGGCTCGAACCGGGGCCGCTGTTGGCTGGCGTGTCGAGGTGGGCCAGCAACAACCGCGAGCCGTTGCTCCAGACGAACGCCTGCTCGCTGGCCGCAAAGGTCACCGCAGACCCGGCCAGAAGCCCGTGCAGATGGGGCAGATGCACGTCTCGCAGTCGTCGGAATGTGTCCATGCCAACGACCACCAGCGCACCCGGCCGCGTCTCGCAGATGAGGATTGCGAGCGCGCATAGGGCGAGGCTCTTCCCGCTACCCAGACCCCCGCGCACCGCAGCCGCATCGCTCGGCCAGTCACCGGAGAGGCCCGCCCGCAAGAACTCGGTCTGCCATGGGAGCGGGTCAAGCTCGCTGATGCGGGGCATGGTGCACGCAGAGGTGGTGGGCGCTGCAGCCCTTGAGCTGCTCGACCACGTGAGCGCCGCAGACCTCTAGTCCGCAGCGGCCTTGGGCGTCGTCGTGGTCGCAGATGTACCGCGCGTGCTCGGAGCAGTCAGGCATTTCGCAGGGATGTCCGGGATGCCAGCCGAAGCGCGTCTCACCAAGCCCGCCCATCCACCGGAGCAGAGCGCTCATGCGTTGCCGATGCGCTTGTCGGTGGGAACCAACTTGGCCAGCAGGGGCGCGACCTCTGCGCCCTGATGCACGTGGGTCGTGACGACTACCTCGGGCTTCTGCGGCCACGTCTGCGGGTCGAGTCGCTCGAGCAGCCACGCGGCCGCCTTCCAGTCCTCGGCCGACCTGTCGATGACGTGCTGGGCCAGTCGAGCGCGCGCGCGAATCTTCGCTTCCTCCCACCGCTGAGCGAGGATGGCGTAGTTGTGCCCACGCTTGGCCAAGCTCAGCCAGTTCGCGAGCGTCGAGTAGGGCACGCCGACCTCGGCGCAGGCGTAGGACGCGACGCCGAGCCGCGCGTAAGCCTCACAGAGACGGTCGATGACTTCCCGCTTGGGGCCGTACTCGACCGGCTGCTTGGCCTCGGCGGCCTTTGCTTGTTCCTTTGCTGGCTTCTTCGCCATCACGCCACCCCTAGCAAAGCCTCTCGCATCGTGACCTGCAGACGCCGCAGCGTGTGCTCGCGCCACAGCGGTCCCAGCTCGGGCACCACAGGCGCGCCGTAGACCGCCCCGCTCTGCTGCCACCTACCCAGCATGACAGCAGAGACGCCGCGCCGTCTAGCAGCCATCAGCACGTGGTCGTGGTGCATCTGCTCGGGGCCGTCTGGGCTCTCGCTCTCGCCGATGTCCTCGGCCACGAGCACGAGGTCGGGCGGGGGCATCTCTTCAAGCTGGCGCAGCGCGTCGATGACGAGGCTGTGAACCGTGATGATGGTCGGTGAAAGCGTCGCGGCTGCCTGCCGCAGCAGGCTCCGCATGTCGTGCGTCTCGCCATACACGAGTACGTGCATCAGGCGTCTCCGTCGTCGAGTAGAGGTTTTCCAGATAGCCGGGATATCTCAACCTTTTGGAGTATATCCCGCTTCTGTCCGACCAACCTCTCCGTGAGAACCTTCGCGCTCACCTTCGACTCGTCGAGCGCGACGACCTTGGCCTGCAGCGTCGTGACGTCGGCCTGCAGGCGCTCAACGTGCGAGCGCGTAGCAGCTGCTGACGCAGCCACCCGCCACAGCGTGCCGCCGAGAGTGATGGCGAGGGCGCCCAGCGAGATGGCCGTGCCGACTTCCATCACTCACCCTCGGTGTCTGTGTCCTTGCTGGTCGGCGTGTCGACCTTCTTCTTGGCCCTGGCCTCGGCCGCAGCCTTAGCCGCCTCGCTGCGCTTGCGCTTAGCAGCCGCTTGGACCTCGTCGTCCTGCGCCTGCAGCCACGCCTGCGCCGAGGTCGCCAGCGTTACGCCGAGCACGACCGAGCCAGCACGCCAGGACAGGTCGCGGCACTCGTCCGCGCTTGTCGTGGGGCACTGGCTGGCCGTGGTCGCGATGCCCGTTGAGAGGGCGACAAGGCCCACGGCGACTGCTCGCTCCATTGGGCTCACGCGCGGGTCGTCCTCGGGGTGCACCTGACGCGAGCACGCGCCGAGCATCAGGAGCAGGAACGCCGCCCGCATCACGCAGCCGGGGGCGCTGCAGGCGGGGGCTTGTGCTCGGGCTGCTCACGCTCGGCCATCGACCGCCCAGCGAGGACGCCGATGATGCCGGCAATCTGTGCGATGGCGCCGTCCGTCGAGCCCTCGCCATGCAGCGCGAGCACGGTGATGGCGACGATGCCGACCACGCCGGCAATCAGCGTGCGATACCCTCGCATGCTTACCGCCTTCACGGCGTCGACTCAGGCGCAGCGAGCTTGCCAACCTCGGCGTCGGGAGCCGCACCCGTCGCAGGAGCCGACGCAGGAGCCGACGCAGGCGCGGGCGCGTCCTTGCGCTCGCAGCTCGTGGTCACCCGAGCGCCAGCCACGAGGACGGTCGCCGAGATGCCGACGAGCGGCAGGCCGTGCGCCTCGGGCAGCTCGACCGAGATGGAGCCGACCGGGGTGACGCACTCCCATGGACGCATGCCGGAGCTCGACGACGGGACCGACGAGGGAGCCGGGACGGGAGGCAGATGCGCGCCAGAGCACGCGCCGCAGAGGAGAGCCGCGAAAGAGAGGCGAGAGGTCATGGTGCTGCGTCCGGCAGAGTGACGTCGAGGGTCGGATGAACCTCGACAGATGTGATGTTGCTGTCGCGCCAGAAGTAGCGCGCGCGCGCGTCGACGTCCTCGATGGACCACCCAGCAAAGAGCCGGATGTACTGCGCGCCGTCGATGATGGCGATGACGAGGTAGAGCATCAGGGCCTCCCGAAGTAGGTCGTGCGGAACGTGTAGTCAGGCGGGGCATCGTTCACCGAGCCGAACTTGACCCACCACCCGCGAATCTGCGTCGTGCGCGTCGCACTGGTCGACGTGCCAAGCCGGACGCTGCCAGCCAGCGTCGCGTCAGCCTGCAGGCTCGCGTAGCTGTACGCGTACAGCATGCGCGGACCGCTCCAGAAGTAGACCCGCGTGCCGCTGCGTCGGATGGTCCAGATGCACCAGTCGTTGACCGCGTGCGGCATCAGCAACTCCATCAGCCCCGCCTCAAGGACGAGGCCAGACGTCGAGGGATAGATGCTGATGCGCTTGGTGCCATCGCGGATGACGAACGCGCTCTCGTTGGCCGTGCCGACCTGCGACGCGCGCATCTCAACTCGGGCCTCCCAGACCGTATTCGTGCCGAACTCGGCGTAGGTCTTGGTGAGTCGGGCCGGGTTCGTCGTGCTCGCGAGCTGGATGGCCGTACCGCTGCCGACCACCGGGTAGGTGATGACGGGCGACGTCTCAGCCGTCCAGCCAGTGGGCACAGCCCCGCTCGGGTCAGAGAACGAGTCGTCCCAAGAGTCGGCCGCGTAGCCGGAGCCCGAGCCACTCACCGTCGTCCAGGTGGGAGCGCCGCCGCCCGAGCTGGTCAGCACCTGCCCACTGGTCCCGCTCGATGCGGTCGACAGAATCTCACGGCCTGCCGTGGTGATGTCCGTCACGGTCGCCGTGTCGACGCCCGTGAAGTACGGCAGCTTGTTGGCCGCCGTCGTCAGGCCCGCGAGGGCCGTCAGCGTGGCGTCCGAGGCTTGAGCGCCCAGCGTCGTGCGAGCCGTCGCCGCGTCCGCGTCGTCGAGGAGCGTCCGCGCGTAGGACGTGAGCGTCGTCAGCGCACCCGCGCTCGCCGACGTGTAGTAGGCGATGCGGTCCGCTGCGGGGGTTAGCCCGTTGATGGCCGTCAAAGGCGCCTTGAGGAGCAGCGTCCCGTCCGCGTAGTACTGCGTCGCGCCCGAGGCGAGCTGGAACCGGCCATTGAGGATTGCGCTGGTCGTCGGCGCGCTCGCCAAGCCCGCAGAGTCGGACATGGCCACGCGCGTCGGGAGTGTGCTGTTCGTGTAGGTGCTGGTGAACAGGCAGCGGTCAAACAGGACCAAGCCGGTGAAGCCCGCGTTAATCGTAACCGCGCCGACCTCACAGCCGACCACATAGATGGTCGCCGAGATGGCGCCCACCGACAGACCACCGACGAGCTGACAGCGCTCGATGCGATGCACGCCCGCGCCCGTCGTCGAGATGGTGGTCAAGCCCTCGATCTGAATGTTGGCGACGCGCACGCGCACGGCGTTGTTGCCGATGGTGAGTGCTCGACCAGCGCTCAGGCTGACCACAGTCCCGCCAAAGTCGCCGGCCGTGGGGCCGATGATGGCGATGTTGTTGCGGCCGGTCGGGATGGTGACCGTGGCACCAGAGTAGGAGCCGGGCCCGACGATGACCTGACACGCAGGCCCAACCGGCGTGGCGTCGATGGCCGTCTGAATGTCGCGCGTCGGAGATGCCGCGATGGCTGACGCGTGCGCGAACTCGCTGAAGGTCTGCGCTGCAAGCTCGGTGTAGCGGTCGGTGAGCGCCGTGACGGTGCCCGCGTGCACGTGGTCGGCTCGGGCGTAGTCGGTCGAGATGCCAGGTGCAGCCGCGCCGATGCCCTGCGGCGTGGCGTCCGATGGCGTGCCACCGCCGCTCGGTGTCTCCCACGTGGGGGCAGCGCCTGCGCCTGCGGACGTGAGCACCTGCCCGCTCGTGCCAGCCGCGCCGTTGACCTGCAAGTCTTTGACGACGAGGTTGAACGCGCTCGGGCTGTCGTCGTAGTCCGTCGCCACGAGCTGCGGCGTAGCGCCGCCGCCCGAGTCGCCACGAAGACGCAGCGCAGCCTCGCCGACCGCGTTGGCTTGGACGCGAGTGAAGGCGCCAGAGTCGCGCACCGTGACCGCACCGGCCTGCACCTTCGAGTCGAACTGCGCGCTGGTGTCCTCAACCGTGAGGCCGACCGCGCCGAACGTCACATTGACCGAGATGACGTCACCGGCCGTGACGGGCGAGATGATGCCCGCCGACTCGGTGAACATCGAGTCGCCAGCGGGACCCGGTGGGCCGGGGTCGCCCTGCGGTCCAGGGGGCCCCTCGGGACCAACCGGCCCCTGCGGCCCTTCGGGACCAACCGGCCCCTCTGGCCCGACAGGCCCTTGCGGCCCCGGCTGCCCCGGAAACTGCGTGGTTGTACCCGCCATCACGGCACCTTGCGGAAGTGGGCGCAGACCTCGACGGACGCGGCCGAGCCGCTGCCGCGCAGGCTGAGCGTGGTGATGCTGCTCTGCGCCGTGCCCGAGAGCACGCCGCGCACCTCGATGGTCTTGGCCGAACCAGCCGGGAGAGTCGGCGCGTTCGTCGTCGAAGCCGGGCAGGAGCTCGCGGGCCCGAGGCAGATGAAGGCAGCCGGGCCACCCCACGCCTCACGCGACACAAGCGAAAGCGACGAGAGGAACAGCCCAGCCGTCAGGGCCGCGCCGGTCGAGGTGTCCTTCATGTCGGCTGACGCGATCTGCGTCCAGCTCGCCGCGCCGAAGCTCTGCACCGAGCAGCCGTAGACGTTGCCGTAGATGCCGTTTGCGTCCTGCCCGTGAGCCACGGGCACCGCGCCGACCAGAGCGACCGAAGCGGCCAAGGCCGCCAGCTTATGCTTCATCATCTCGCCCTACCTCCATGCTGATACGCACTGCTGTCGCGCAGTCGGCGACCGCGCTCCTGAATCGTTGGAACGTCGCCTCGTCGACACCCGTGCCGCGCCAGCTGGCGAGCTTGCCCCGGTTGTCGACGTGGATGAACGTCGGGTAGATGCCCACGCCGCCCACCGGGATCTCGCGCTGGCCCATGAGGCGCAGCACGACGAGGGCCAGCTCGAGCGCCGTCACGCCCGCCACCTTGAGGTCGGCCGCTGCGTCGAGGCTACCGTCAGGCTTGCCGCGCTCGCGGGGGTTCGGCCGCTTCTCGGGTGGCATGTGCCGCGAGTTGGCTGCGGTCTTGCTCTCCAAGCGTTCGCCGGAGACGACCTTGACGCTCTTGCCTACCGCCGCGCGGATGGGCTCCAGCGTGCGCTGACACAGCTCGATGTAGCGGGCTCGGCTAGTAGGAGTCTGCCAGACGTGGCCATTGCGCCAGTCGACCAGCTCGACGTCCGAGAAGTGGGGGCTGAGTTGTTCCGGCATGGCCGACACCCTACCACAACCGGACACCGCCTGCAGGTAGATGGGGGCAGGAGCGACGGAAGCCGATGACGCGCGGGTAAGGAGACACAACCGACGCGCCACGCTGGCGACCTGAGCCTTGGGGGGTGATGCCTCGCCCCTGCCCCCTGAGAAGGTATCACAGCACCCAAGTGTTGCCGAGACGTTCACGCTGACGCATCTGAGCGGCTGAGGCCTTGCCGCCCTTCTTGCCGCCCTTCGATGTCCCCTCGCCCGCTCTCCACTCTTGGTAGTTCTTAGACGCTGCAATCTTGTCGGCGTTGAAGGTGCCACGCTTCCTGCCGAGGTGGTCGTCGACAGTAGAGGCAGGAGGCTTACCCTTCCCTCCCTTGAGCAGCCACCTGTCGCGCGCCTCGCGCTCCTTGCAGAGCAGGAGGAAGCGTTCGACGTAGACGTCAGGCCGGATGGGCACGACTGCCTGCAACATGCTACCGACGGCCGCTGCGTCCCTCTCAAGCTGCGACAGCCTGCCCGCCTTCTTCATCGCAGGTTCTTCGCCATTCGCGCGCGCCCGCCTGACTTCCCGCGCTCGGGCGTTGCGCTGCTCAAGGTAGAGCCGCTGCAGCTCGGCACGCTCCATCCTTGGCGGCAGGGTAGGAGGCTCGTCGGGCAGTGACGCGAGGCAGGCGTTGACTACTTCCCGCAGGTCGCACTCTCGGTACCTAGCTTCCTCCAAGCAGGCCGCAGCGACAGAAGGCACAAGAGCCAGGCGTGTTCTGAACGCGCCCGATGCGTCGATGTCTCGACACCTCGTCGTGTACCTGACGGGCTGCTCGGGCAGCTGGTAGCCGAGGGCGATGAGCGCCCGCACTACCTGCCACCGTGCAATGCTCGTCCACTCGGGCACCTGCTGGTCGGCTGACATCAGGGCGTGCTGCCATTTCAGCACTCGCTGAGCCAGCATGGGGTGCATGTCCACGTAGAGGAAGCCCTCGCGCTCTGACTGTCCGCGCGTGCGCGCGAACTCTACGTATATGACTGGCATCCTACCCTCTCCCTTCTCCGCTCTGATGCTCTGGCACCGTGACATCGTGCACCCAGTCAGCCATACGCCGCGCCCCTACCTGCCACAGCACCTCACTCAGCGGGTGCGCGATGC
>Ga0315283_10000317_pt1 | contig 34332 bp, 16 predicted proteins | sample YL17G09_0_MG_FD_204541 | JGI IMG/M metagenome (GOLD analysis project Ga0315283, IMG submission 204541) | Sediment microbial communities from Yellowstone Lake, YNP, Wyoming, USA - YL17G09_0 | ecosystem: Environmental > Aquatic > Freshwater > Lake > Sediment | place: USA: Wyoming | collected...
CCGCCGGGCCGGGGCCCGGGGGGTCCGGCCCGGGGGGCGGGGGGGGGCCCCCGCCCGGCCCGCCATTCCCCGCCCCCCCCCCCCCCCCCCCCGCCTCCCCCAGCAATCGGCAGGAGGATGAGCGCCCCGCCGGGGCCCACCGCCAGGGCCATGCCGGGCGGCGGGATGATGGGCGGTATGTGCGGGTGGTGGTGCTGGAAGGCCGCCTGCTGCTGTTGGGACGGGTAGTGTGGAGGTGGCGCCGGGTAGTGTGGAGGAGGCGCCGGGTAGGGGGGGGGCGGGGCGTGGTGCTGCTGCTGATGCTGTTGTTGTTGCTGTTGGGGCGGGAAGTGCGGCCCGCCGCCCCACGCGCCGGGTGGGTGCTGGTGCTGCTGCTGGTGAAGGTGCGGGTGTGGGCCTGCAGGGGCGTACTCTCCACCCCGCCCGCCAGGAGGGATGCCGGGCGGCCAGGCGGCCTGCGGGTGGTGGTGTGGGTGCGGCGGCCCGCCGCCCACGCCGCCGCGCCCCCAGGCGGTGGGCGCCTGGTGGGGGTGCCCGCCGCCGCCGCGGCCACCCCGCCCCCGTCCGGATGGCCCACCACCAGTCCCCCTCCCGGACGGCCCGGCGGCTGGCCCCCCCGGCGGCGGCGGCCCCGCCGGGCGGGCCAGGACGACAGGTGGGGGCGCGGGCGTGGGTGCAGTAGCTGGAGCAGGCGCGGGCACCGCCGGCGCCGCCCGCGCGCCCTTCCGCTTGGGTCGAGACGCAGCATCCGCCTGGGCTTCAGCTTCCAGGGCCGCATCGTCCGCGTCGCTGCCGGACAGGGAGAAGGAGAGGGCGGGGCTGTGGAAGGTTGATGGAGGTGAGCACCAACAAGAAGGAAAAGAAAAAGGCGGCGTGCCGGCACGACCCTCCCGCCCTCTCGCCCCCGATCTGAGCGCGCCTGCAGGGAGTGACCGTGCGCAAGTCTCTGGGCGCGGCTGCTTCCTCTCCCTCGTCCTCTATCTCATCGGCACTCACCCGCCAGCATTACGTTTCTCGCCGCCGCCGTTCCCCTCTGCAGTCGGTTGTTTCACGCCCTCCACCCCGCCGGCCTCAGCATCGGAGTCGGCGCCGTAGTCGACCTGCTCCTCATCGCTCATGAGGAGGAGAGTGTGTGTGAGAGCAGCCTCTCTCCACACACACACGCCAAAAAGATCTTGATGAGAAAATGACGACCTTTCACAATGCTTCACTTTTCCTTTCTTTCACGCGCGCTCCCCACCCCTCATCGCCCCCACGAAATGTCCCGCAAGGAGAACGCCCTGGAGCTGGGCAAGCTGGTCGACAAGGTCGTCCGCGTCAAGCTGTCCGGCGGGCGGGAAGGTGAGCGAGAGAGGGGATCGGTCTTGCTCTAGTGGCGGTGGCGCCGCCGCTCTCTCTGCTTTCTCCATGCACGCTCAACATACATCACACACAGTCGAGGGCGTGCTCAAGGGGTACGATCAGCTGCTCAACCTGGTACTAGACGAGGCGACCGAGTACTTGAGGGGTGAGTCGTGGGGGCGGAGAGAGAGGTGAGGCCAAGTTTGCACCCGCACCCCCACGTCCCTTGCTCCCTTGCTCTCTCCAACCTCTCGCCTCCTCTCGCCTCTCATCATCCACCAACCTCTCTCTTCCGTGCAGACAAGGACGACCCCATGCGCATCACCGACGCCACCCGCGTCCTGGGCCTGTGCGTGTGCCGGGGCACGGCCGTCATGGCGGTCGCGCCCTCGGCGGGGGCGAGCGAACTTTCGGAAAATCCATTTGCGGTGGCCTCCGAGACAGGCGGCGAGTGAGAGTGGGGTGAGTGGGTGGGGGAGGGTGCGTAGCTGTTGTTGTTATTTCTCGTGTGAACGCTGGTCCGTCGCGCGCGCGTTTGTTCTGTGGAGGAAGCGCACTGTTTGCGTGCGTGTGTTGATACAAAAGGGACTCTCTCATGCCACCGCTTCCACCTAGCTCTTCCTACCCATTGCCGGCCGCCACTGCGGCCGCCTTCCTCTCCGCCCTCCTCTCCGCCCGCCGCCCCGCCCGGGCCGCCTGCAGGACCGCCCGCTTGGCCGCCAGGACCGTGTCCTGGGATAGAGGGCCGACCGGCCTTGCAGTCATGGCGGGCGGCGGGTGAGCAGCCCGCTCCCGGGCGGCCGCGACCGCGGCCGCCGCGCCGCCCACCCACGCCCCTGCGTCCGCCACCAGGCCCGCCAGCTCCTCCAGGCTGTGGCGGTAGACCAGGCGCTGCCGGGCGGGGGGCACGCCCAGCCTATCCGCGTGCTCCGGGCAGACGGCCAGGGCCGGCACGTCGGGTGAGACGACGGCGGACAGCCACAGGTCGGCCAGGCAGGCGGCGCAGTCGGCTTCCTCCCCATCCGCGAGCGTGCCATCGTCGGCCCGGCGCGCGCCGGGCCCGCCGCCGGCCATGCGGGCGGCGGGCAGGCCTGGCGGTCCACCCGCGGCCGCCGCTCCGGCCGCCCGGCGCCGTACCTCCTCATCCAAGCGCACCGCCAGCTCGGCGGCGCCCAGCTGGAGGCCGAGGAGGGGCACCTCCCCGCGCGCGGGCGGGTCAGCGATGCCGAGGCGCAGGTCGGGGCGGGGCGTCGGGCGGGGCGGGGTTGGGGCCGGGGGAGGCACGGGGCGCGGCGGCGGCGCGGCGAGGAAGCTGGCTGCGGGCCGCCCCCCGGGGGGGGGGGGGGGGGGGGGGGGGGGGGGGGGGGGGGGGGGGGGCGGGGGGGGGGGGGGGGCGGCCGCGGCTGGCGCGCCAGCCTCCTCCTCTGGTGCCGCTGCTCCCTCCACCAGCGCCCGGGCGCCCGCGGCCGCCGCGCCCGCGTCCGCCGCATCCCGCGCCTCCGCGATCCCGGGCGGCGCCCGCGCCCGCGCGGCCCGGGCCAGCGCCACCAGGAGGGCGTCGTGCGAGAAGGTGAGGGGCTTGCCCCACCGGTAGTGCGCGGCCGCGACGGTGCCCGCAGGCAGCCAAAAGGAGGGCCCAAAGTTGACGGCCTCCGCGCAGTTGGACCCCGTGTTCAGGCCGGCATGGTAGGCGTTGGGGAAGGTCAGCACGAAGCTGCCCGCCCGGTGGACCAGGCGGTGGACGGGCACGCCCCGGGCCGCCAGCTCGGCCGGGGGGACCTGGGTGACGAGCTGGTAGAGGAGCTTGGGCGCGGCCGCGACCAGGTGGGGCACCGCGTCCGCGACGGCGGCCTCCAGGGCCCCGCCCGCGGCCGCGGGCACGCTGTACCACACCTTGGGCGAGCCCCGGTGCAGGTAATTGATGGAGCACAGGCCGTGGTCCTCGACGTGCCAGCAAAAGGAGGAGAGCGCCGCCCCTACGTACAGCCAGGGCACCATGACGCCCGTGATGAGCTCGTCGCCCGGCACGTGGCGCAGCACGGACCCGGCGCACCGGGGCAGGTTGTTAATGTTCCAGGGGTGGGCGGCGTAGTGCGCTTCGTCCGGGTCGAGCGGGCGGAGGAGGCCGCCGCAGGTCGGGTCGGCCGGGTGGGCGGCCGCGGCCGCGGCCATCGCAGCCGCGTTGGTGGCAAAGGGGCCGGCCCTGCCCTTCCCGCCCCCACCGCGCACGCCCACGCCCAGCGTGGCCGGGGGCTGGGTCGCCGCCAGGTGGGACGCCAGCAGGCGCCGGCGCAGGGGCGGGAGGGGGAAGCCCGACCCGTGGTGCCCGGAATCCAGGTCCTGCCCATACAGGGCGGGGAGCGCCGCGTCGGGGGCCTCCACCGCCCGCCAATACTCGGCCTCCACCGCCTCCACGCTGGGCTCCCAGCCCCCGCCCAGGGCGGCCGGGCGGCGGGCCGCGCCGCCCGGCCCCGACGGCTCGGCCCCCGGCGCCGGCCCGGGCGGGGGCGGGTCCGAAAAGTGGCGGGCTTTGGCCCAGTCCGCCGCGGCGGTGAAGGAGCGCAGGGTGTGGGTGCGGCCGGCGACGACCGTGAACGCAAACTCGCCGTCCGGGGTCAGGCCGTCCGCGCCGTCGCCGTCCTCGAACTCGGAGTCGGAGTCGGAGGAGGACGAGGAGGCGTCGGCTCCGGGAGCGGTGCCCGGGCTGAGGTTGAGGGCCGGCGGGGCCCGCCCGCCCTCGCCCTCTCCACCTCCACCACCGCCGCCACCCTTCACCGGAATCGCCCCGCCCACCCCCGCCCCCTTGTCCACCCTCCCGTACTTGAAGCTGGCCGGCCCGCCCGTCCGCGTGTTGGCCGGCCGCTTGCACAGGTGGGAGGCCAGCTGGCGGCGGACGGCGAACCTGAAGGACTCCGCGCACGCGCCGTTCGTCCCCCGCTCCAGGGCAAAGGGCGGCGCCCAGGAGGGCGGGGGCACGATGCAGACCGCACCCGCGGCCTCGCCCGCCGCCCGGATGGACTGGATGAAGGCTACCGGGTCCGCAAACTCGGCCTCGGTCGGGTGGAACGTGGGCCCCGCCGGCAGGCCGCCCGCCTGGGGCCGCCCGCCCGCCGGCTGCCACCGCAGGTTGGACGGGCGGGTGGCGGGCGGGCGGGCCCGGCAGGACCCGCACCCGCCGCGCAGGTACCGGCACTTGGTGCAGCCCAGCAGGACGTCGTAGCCCGGGCGGGCGTGGCGGGGCGGCTTCTGCGGGGGAGGAGGTCGAGGGGCCGGAGCAGCAGCGGCAGCGGCTGGGTCGCCCGCCGCCGGTGCGCCCACCCCCGGCTGTTCCCCGCCGCCACCACCACCACCAGTGCGGGCTTTCTTGGTGGCGTGGGCGGGGTCGCCCGCGCCAGAGGAGGACGGGCCAGCGGGACCGGGCGTGCCTGGAAGATGATGAGGAGGAGGGAGAGGAGGGACCCGGCGTTTGAGAGAGAGGGTCGTGAGAGGAAGGTAGGAACAGCGGGGGAGTGACTCGCGTTTGCTCGCCCTCCCCCGCGCGAGGAGGCGGCGGTGGTGCCAAGCCCCGCCGCAACCGCGTCCGCAAGCGCGATGCTGCCGTCATCCCCCTCTGCCAAAGCGGAACGGCATAATCCGTGCGGCCCGCCCGTGGGGCGCGAGGGGAGAGAGAGAGCGGGGCAATTGCTCATGCGCCCACCTCTGTGAACTCCCGCGCGCGCCGTCAGAGGGGTGGCTGGTGGCATGCAAACTAGTTCCAGGCACACTCAGTCCCAGGGGCTCCTCACCTGCAGACTCGCCCGAGCTGCCGCGTGGGGGCGCGTTGGTTGGCGCGGGCCCGGCGGCGGGGGTTGGGGCGGGACAGGCGCCGCCGTCACCAGCCTTCTCCCCATCTAACAGGTGGTGCATGGTGTGGCGGGGGCGCTGTGACGTGTGCTGGTGTGGCCACGCATGCACGTGGGTCTGGGCCGGGGCCGGGGCGGGGGCGAGTTCAAGTACGACTCACAAACCTCCAAAACAACGTTGTCTCTTCCCCTGCTCTGTCTCTCCCTCGCGTCTCCTACCAACTATGCGGCGTTTTTTGTTTTGTTTTGTTCATTCGTCGTCTCTGGCGGCGGCGGTGGTGGCGGGCTCGACCGGTAGCCGCCCAGCCGTGGCCGGCCGTGCCCGGCCGGCGCCCCCCGCCGCGAATGGGGGTCGTCGCCGCGGCCGCCCCGGCCGCCTTTCTTCACGTCCCCCCCCCCACTTCCCCCCCCTAACAACGCCTCCTCCAGGCACCGAAAATGCATGGCCAGCGAGACCTTGGGCTCCGCCGCCCCACAGGCCACCACCTCCACGACCAGCCCCCCGCCCCGCAGCCCGCTCACCATGCGGTCCCGCTCCGCCGCCTGGGGCCCGCCGGGCGGCCACTGGCGGCGTGTGCCGTACAGGACGACGGACGGCGGGCCGTCCGGCGGCGACCGGCCGCCCAGGCAGCCAACCTCGGGCGGGCAGGCGTACGCGCCCCGGCCGTTCAGGCCGACGTCCACGTACAGGAGGGACCGGGCGGAGGCGGCCAGGGACGCGACGCGGGAGGCGAGGGCGGTGGTGGCTTGCCGGGACCATGCAGCGGGCGCGGCGCGCCCACCCCCAGCCGCGGCCGCCAGGGCGGCCAGCTCCGCGAGGGCCTGGTTGAGGACGGCGCCGCCCTTGGAAAAGGCGACCAGGTGGGTGGGCGGCCACGGCGGCGACCCTCCCGCCCAGCGCTGGGTGGGAGGGTGCCCGCCCGGTGGCGGCCACCCGCCCGCCGGGGCGGCCAGAAGGGAGGCCAGCTGGGCCAGGGCCGGCAAGCCCGCCGCGATGGCGCCTGGGTCGCCGTCACCCCCCTCTGGCACGCGGGCCCCGTACCCGAGCGGCTCGCCCGACAGGGTCGCCGGGCCCAGGAAGTGATCGAAACAAGCGAAGCCGGCCTCGTGCCTGGACGGAACGACCTGGACGAGCGTGGCGCCCGGGCCGAACCGGGCCCGGAGCAGGCGCGCGACCTCGGCCGGGCTCTGCAGCCGGTGAACGTCCGGGTGGGCGGTCGGGTCGTCCAGGCGGTCCCCGCCGAAAAATAGGACGAGGGAAGCGGGGGTGGCCGGGGTCGGGGTCGGAGTCGACAGCGCGTCGCTCCACAACAGCTTGTCCGCGCCGCGAATGCCCGGGAGGATGCGGACGACGGGCGGGGGCTGCTGCTGCATTGTCTCTTTGGCCGTCGGCTAGATGGGACAAAAATAAATAAATGCGTGATCACACACCTCACACACAGACACACACAAAAAAAAACTTTATACGTTTTCACCATGGCGGACGATGATCTCGACTTTGATTTTGAGGGCACCCTCGCCAAGGAGGCGGAGACGTACCAGGGCGCGTCGGTGAGTTTTGATAGGGCTTGTGCGTGGGGGCATGGGGGGCGTGCGTTCCTCCCTTTCCGCCGCCGCTCGCTCGCCGCTCTCACGCCCTACTCTCCCTCCCACCCCCATGTCAGGCCGGCCCCGGCGGCCCCGTCCCCACCATCGCGCCGGGCACTCAGCTGGGCCAGTCCCTGACTAACTTCAAAAAGAATTTCCGCCAGGTACAATCCTTGTCTGGAGGAGGAAAGAGGAGAGAGAGACTGCGTGGCGCCGCCGAGGCCAGCCCCTCCCCCCTCAACCTCATCATGTTGAATTGTTTTCCGCGGACCATGGATTGGTTGAAATCCAATCCATCTCAATCTCCCCATCTCATCTTCAACACCCCAGACCGTCTGCACCTACTGGGTGAAAGGCCTGTGCATGAAGGGCGACGCCTGCGGCTTCCTGCACCAGTTTGACCCGGAGCGCATGCCCACCTGCAGGGCCATGCTCCGCCACGGGACGTGCCGGGACGCGGACTGTCCGTACAAGCACACCCTGGACGATGTCAAGGAGTGCAACGCCTACCGCCTGGGCCTGTGCGTGTACGGCCCGACCTGCCGGTACCGCCACACACGCCTCCCCGGGCCCCCACCCGACCCCATGTCCATGGAGGCCGCCCGCCCCCGGGCGTGGCGCAACGTGAACGCGGTCGTCAACTCGGTCAACACCGCCATCACGGCGAGCAAGACGGAGCGCGCCCGCATCCTGGCCCTGGCGGCGAAGCCCGACAAGGGGGAGGAGGGTGGTGGCGGTGGTGGTGGTCCTCTGGCACTGACGGAGCGGGCACACGGCGCGGCCGGCCCAGCCGCGCTGCCGGGCGTGCCGCAGCAGGTGCAGCAGCAGCACGCGCCGCCGCCGCCTGCGTGGCCGCAACACCCGCCGCAGGCGGGGTGGGGCGGGCCACCGCCGCCGCCACCCCCACCCCCGCCGCCGCAAAACTGGCCTCCTCCTCCCCCACAGCAGCAGCATCAGCAGCGCCCGCCGGGGCAGTGAGTGTGAGAGAGAGAGAGAGAGTCGGAGATGATGACTGTTAGGAAATTTCACTAGGCTTCTGTTTTTTCACACTTCTTCCGCCCGCGCCTGGAAGTCCAGGATCAGGGCACGGTCCCGGGCCAGGTCCGCGTGCAGCACATCAAACGCAGCCTGGGCAGCTGCGGGGCCGTCCGCCGTGCCCAAAGCCCGGGCCGCCCGTTCCAGGCGCGCCGCCTCGCCCTCCCGCGCGCCCGCCCGGGCCGCGCCCGCCGCGGACGTCAGGTCGCTGTGCTCCACCCGGCGGGCCCGCAGGGAGGCATGCAGGCGGACGTAGGTGGCGTGGCGGGCGGCGTACGAATCGCATAGGGCGGCGAAGGACGGGCCGTGCAGGAGGGGAGGGGGTCCCAGCTCACCACAGCCTCCACCTACGTGTGGCGTCGCCGGGGCCCGGTGGTGCGACCGTGTGCGACGCAGGCCGCCACCACCAGACGGCAGGCTTTCTAGCGGCGGGGGCAAGGACGGTGGGCCGGCCGTGCTGCGGGCCCGCTTGGCGGCGGGCGAGGGCGGGCTCTCGCCTCCCTCTTCTGTCTCCATCTCCTCCTCACCACCTCCCAGCCCCGCTGCCGCCGCCGCCGCCGCCAGGGCCGCCGCCTCCCGCTCCAAGTCATCAAACAAGGCCCACCGCCCCGGCGGCACATACTCGCCCACATCCTTGAGGGCCAGGGTCAGCGTCTCCCGGGTCGGCGCGCAAAAGGCGGAGCGGCCGCCAGCTGTGCCCTGCCCACCTCCAGCGAGCGCAGTCAGCGCCTTTTCGACGGACGCCACCGACGTCCACGCCCGGCCCGGGGCGGCCAGCAGGCCGATGAGTGCGGAGCGGAGGGAGCCGGAGGCGGCGGCGTGGATGGCGGCGGGCGGGAGGGCGGCGGCAGCGTGGATGGTGGCGGGCGGGCCCGGCCGGGCGGGCCTCGCAGCAGCAGTGGCGCGGCGCCCACGCCCGCGGCCCAGCAGCCCCTTGGCGCCGCGCTTGGCGGCGCCACCGGGCTTGGCCGCCGCCGCCACCGTCGCTGCATGCGACGCCTCCGCCACCCGGACCCGCAGCTCTGCGGGCGTCAGGGCGACCCGGCGCGCGCCGCCAGCCGCCGGGGCAGCAGCGCCAGCCGAGGCTGGGCGGGCCGCCCCAGCGCCACCCCCACCCCCACCCCCACCCCCGAGCCGCGACGAGGTGGAGGGCGACCCCCCGCCGCGCACCATCACCCGACCCGGCCGGGAGGGCAGGCGGTCCAGGATCTGGGCGGTGCGGGCCTTCCTCCCGCGCTCCACCTCCTCCACCCGGGCCCGCACCCGGGCCCTGTCCTCCTCGCCCACCGCTTTTTTGACAGGCGCCAGGCGGGCGGCGACCGCGGCGACGCGGCGGGCGGCGCCCGCCCGCCCGGACGGCCCGGGCAGCCATACAATGTCGACGGGCCGGTCCTCGGGCAGGCGGGTGGTCGTGAAGGTGATGGTGGCGGTGGCGGCGGTGAGGGTCTGTGCATGAGAGTGGATGGATGGATTGATGAGTTTTTTTTGGGGGGCGGCATCGTTTTGATCACGCCTGTCGCCGACCTCCTGCGCGGCGGGGGCCAAGTATCACACACCCTTGCTCCTTCTGACCGACTCACCGCACTGCCCGGCGGGCCGTCCGCCGCCGCCGGCACGTTGACCGCCAAGGTCGGCTGCGGAATTTTATCAGCTCCATGTCCCTCCGCCGCCGCCGCGGCTTCCGTTACCAGCCCCTGGAGCACGCCCACGGGCAGGCGCAGGCTGACCGCGTAGGCGGAGGGGGTGAAATCCACATCCCAGGCGAGGGGTGGGTGTGGCGGGGCGGACGACATTCGCAAAGTAAAGCATTGCGCTTGTCTCTCTCTATTTTTTCTTTTCCCTGACGCGCCGTCGGCGCATTCGCCGCCGAGTCGTCATGTTCGAGGCCTGGCTGTCCGACCTGCTGGCCTCCTACCTGGGCCACTTCCTGGACGTCAAGCCAGAAGCCCTGCGCGTGTCCCTGTGGAAAGGTGAGAACGACGGGCGTGCTCTCTCCCTCTCTTTCCGTCCCTCTCTCTATGCGCGCTCAACCTCCCAACCTGCCTCACTCAAACACAACACGCCCCCCTTTCCCTCTCAGCCTGGTCGACCGGCTTCGTCCTTGAGAATGTGAGCCTGAAGCCGGGTGCCTTCGACTACCTTGACCTGCCCTTCGAGGTCCGGGGCGGCAAGGTCGGCCGCCTGGTGGCCCGCGTCCCCTGGCGCGCGCCCCGCGCGGGGCGGGCGGCCGTCTCAGTGGAACTGTGCGGCGTCGAGGTCGTCGCCTGCCCCCGCCCGGAGGCGGACTGGGAGGAAGGGGCGGCCGGGGTGCGGGCGTTGGCGGCCAAGCGGGCTGCCCTGGCCGCTGCGGAGGCGGAACGCCTGGGAGCTGTGCTGGCTGGCGGTGGGGATGGGCAGGCGGCGGGCGGCACGACCCCGGCCACGGCCGCCGCGCCCGCCCCCGCCCGGGGCGGCCTGGCCTCCCTGGCAGCCGCCGCTGCGGCCCGCCTGGTGGAACGCCTGGACCTGACGGTGCGGGACGTCCACATCCGGTTTGAGGGCCTGCCGGACGGCGAGGGCGGCGAGGCCGGGAGTGGTGGCGGTGGCGCGGCGGCAGGCCTCTACCTCGCCCTCGCCCGCACCGCCCCGCCGGCCGAGGTGGCGGCAGGGCTGACCAGTGCCGGCGCGCCAAACGCCACCACCAACCGCGATGCTAGCACCACCACGGAAGGCGAGGACGGCGAGACCGCACCGCCACCGCCCACCGCCGCCGCGGCGCTCGCCAAGGGCCTGGTGGTTGAAGGCCTTGCCCTCTACTGGTCGCCCGCCGCCTCCTCACCCACCACCCGCCCACCTCACCCACCACCGCCCGCCGGGCCCGCGGCTTCCTTCCTGCCCTGCCCGCTGGCGGACTGCGTGCTCCGCCCCGCGGGCGCGGTCGCCGTCCTGGAACTGGCCCTGCCCAGTGGAAGCGGAGTCTCATCAAGCGGCCCATCCCTGTCCATCACAGCACGGGTGACAGGCCTGGGCGTGGCCTTGCGCCCGTCCGCGGTGGCCGGCGCCAGCTCGGCGTCGGACGCGGCGGCTACCTGGGCCCGGCGGCGACGCCACGCGGCCCTGTGCCCGGCCGGGTGGCGTGGGCGGGGTGGCGGGAGCAGCAGCGCCGCCCACTCGCTCGCGCCCTGCTCCTGGGCCCGCGTGTGGCGGTACGCCGCGGCGGCCGCCCTGCAAGACGCGGGCGGGGACCCCTGGTCCGTCATTCGCCTGGACCCGGCGGCAGCGGCAGGGGCGGGGGCGGCCTCGTCTCCTCGACCGGGCGGGGCTGCCGCCTTTGCCGCCCTGCTGCGCCGCCCGGCCGTCGCGGCCGCCTCGCGCCTGGTGGGCAGAGGCGGGTCGGCAAAAGCACGGTATGTGAGCCTGTACGCCCGCCGCTTGGCGGCCCTGGCGGACCGGGCGGCCGCGGAAGCGATGAGCGGGTCCGGCAAGGGAGGAGGCGGGTCGGAGGCGGTGGCTGCGGCCGCGGCTGCGTCGGCCGCCGCGGCCACCGCGTGCGCGACACTCACCGAGTGCGCGCCCGCCCTGACCGACCTGGAGGCCGCCCTGCCGACCTCCGTCTTGCTGGCGCTCCGATCCGCGGCTGAAGCCCGGGCAGGCCCAGCCATTGCGGACGCGGCTGTCCGGCGTGCCGCCGCCCTGGAAGCCGCCGCCGTCGCCGCGTCCGCCTCTTCCTCCTCTTCTTCCGGCCTCGTCCCCCGCCTGTGGGGCGCAGGCTTGGGTCTGCCCGCCGCGGCCGCCCGGGTGCTCGGGTACGTCCCGTCCTCTGCCGACCTCAGGTCGGGCACGTCGGTGGAGGATGGTGGCGAGGAGGAGGAGGAGGACGCGGCGGGCTTGGCAGCCAATGCGGCCAGGCGGGCGGGCGAGCTGGCGGACGAGTTGCTGGAAGAACTGGAGGGCAGCCGCGCGGCCACCGTGGCCGCGGCGCCGCCCTCGGGGCCTGGCGCTGCTGCTGCTGCTACCGCGCCTGCCGCCCCACGCCTCACGCTCTCGGCCCGCATCGATGCGGCCAAGATGGATCTGCACGGGCCTGACGACGGCCCACGCGTGGCGACACTCCTCCTGGGTGGCGCCTGGTTGCGGGTGCGGGAGGGCGCCGACGGGGCGGGGCGGGCGACGGGGGGCGTGCAGTCGGCGCAGGTCCTCGCCTGGACCGACGGTGTGTCGCTCACCCCACACGTCCTGCTGACGGCTGCACCGCCGGACGAGGGCGGTGGCCCGGCGTTGCCGTCGCCCCTGCCGCCCCTTATCCGCTTGGCCGCCACGCACGCGCCCGGGTCGGCGGCCGCCCTGCGCCTGGGCGTGCGGGCCCTGGAGGTTTACCCCCGCGCCACCGCGCTGGCGGCCCTGGGCGCCGCCCTGGACGCGTGCGCCGGGCCTCCCGGCGTGTGGGCATCCACCCTGGCCGCCCGGGAACTGGCGGCGGAGGCGGGCCTGCCCACCCGGGCCGCCCGGGTCGCGGCCCGGGCGGCCCGGGTGCTGGGCTGCCGCCCGGCAGCGGCGGCGACGGCGGCCGAGGCGCGGGCGGTGGCGGCCAAGGTGGCGGGTGGGCGGCTGGCGCTCACGCTGGACCTAGCTGGCTTGTCCCTGATGTGCGAGGCGCCCGGGCCGCCCCGCCCCCCGCCTCCCCCGCCATCCAGCGCGGCGGTCGCGGGCGCGGCAGGGGGCAGCGCAGCGGGCGCCCGTCGCCGCGCGGCCCGCACAACCAGCACAACCACCGCCGCCCTAGCACCCACGCTCCCAGGCCCTGCCCTAGTCCTGCGCGCCGGCCACATCATCCTGACGACTGCCCCACCGCCAGACGGCGGGGCAGGCGGGGCAGCCGCCGTCGCCGCCCTCTTCCGTGTGCTCGCCTTGGCAAGCTCCAGCGGCGGCGACCCGGCCCGCCGTGCCGCGACCGCTGACCGCCTGGCCGCCGACGTCCTGACCCGTGCCCTGACCGCGGAGGCCACCATCAAAGTGGGTGGTCTGTCCGCGGCGGCGGGCGTGGTGGGATCGCTGCAGGCAGGGGCGGCGGCGGTGGCCGGCACCACCGCCAACGTGCCGGGCACGCCCGCCACCACCCCAGCCGGCACCAGCCCGCTGCCAGCCTCCGCCTCTCCGCCTGGCAAGGCCGCCGCCGGCGGCTCACGGCCACCACTTAATCGGACCCGTGCTTGGCTGACCCTCATGCCACCCACCCAGGCCACGGCCCGCCTAGCCCTGGCTGTGGGCGGGCCCGGGCGGGACGCGGCGGGGGTCGGGGTGACGATCAGCTCTCCCGCCCCGCTCCATTTGGCGCTCGCGACGGAGGCCGTGGCTGCCGCGGCGGCCGCGCTGGCCGCGTCCCTGCCGCCTGACGGCAAAAAAGGCGGGACGGAGGTGGCGCTGCTGCCCACCAGCGCGCCGCCCCCTCTGCCCGCCTGCCCGTCGGCGCTGGTCGCGGCCCAGTTCACGGCCGCCGCGCCCGGCCTCGACCTGCGGGTCGACTTGCCAAGCTTGTCGATCTCCATGGACGCCGAGGCCGGCGGGCGTGGGGTGGTTGAGGTCGGTACCATGCTGCACGTGCGTGCCCGGTCCGGCCCGGCCCTGGGCCAGCTGTGCGTGCAGGCGTCCGCGTCGGGCGTCGCCCTCCGGGACGAGTCGGCTTATTCCACCCTCCCCCCGCCCGTCCTTGCCTGCCCGTGCGGGCCTGGCACCGCGCCCCAAGGCCCGCCCCGCATCGCCGCCGGCCTGGGCTTGGCATCCCTGGCGGTCACCTTTGCGACGTCGACAGGGACACCCCAGGACGCTGGGTGGGAGGTCATCTCGGTGGACGCGGTCGGCCTGCGCGTGGTTGACTGGGAGGTAGCGCCGGCGGCCGCGGCGGCCGACCAACCTGCCGCGTTTGGCCTGGGCGGCGGGCCTCCAGCCCCTCCCGCCGCCGGCGTCCTGGCGTGCTCGACCATTGATCCCGCCCTCCCGGCCGCGCCTGGCCGGCTTCGGGTGACCCACACATTTCAGCGGGGCGTGCGGCGGGCGACTGCCGTCACGGCGGCGGGCCTGGTGGTCGGGGCCGGGTTGGCAGTGCGGATCGGAGCGGCCGTTGCGGCGTGCGACGCGGCCAAGGCGGCAGCAGCCGCAGTCGCTCCGACGCCTGCCACCCCACCTTCTCCGCCCCTCCCATCCACCGTCGCCCTGGACCTGAGCGGCCTAGCCATCGCCCTCCCCGCCGCCGCCATCGGGACTGACCCGGCGGCGGGCCTGGTTTGGCTGGCTGGCAGCGGGGGCAAGCGCGGGCGGCGGGGGCGGGCCGCCGCCGCCTCAACCTCCTCAACCACCCAGCAGCCCGCCGACGCCCTGCGCCTGGCGGTCGAGCGGGCGGTCGTCTGCCTGCCCTTGGACAGACCGCCACCCGTCCCAGGTTCGGCCTCACACCCGGCCCTCGCGCCGGGGCGGTCCACAGATGCAACCGGGGCGGCACCAGTCGGCAGCACAACGACGCACGCCTCACCCCCACCCGTCCCGCCGCCCGCAGACGGCCAGAACGACGGTCCGCTCACCGTCGCTCGTGTGGCCCGCCTTGCTTTGCGCATCGCCCCATCCCCCGTGGACGGCACCACCAAATCCAGCGCGGTATCGGCCAGCGGGTGGTGGGGCGGCCTAGGGCCAGGCGCGGGTGGCCTGCCGCCCGACTTGGTAGCCGCGCTCGCGCTCGGCTTGCTCCCGCCCTCCCTGTCTGCTGCCGCTGCCAGCACCGGCCGCGAGCGGGCGGCCGTCCTGGCCCTGTCCGGTCTGCGCGTGGATGCACGGGCGACGGGTGCCTTGGACGCGACATGCGGTGGGGTGACGGTCGACGTTGGCCCAGGCGCCTTCGCCACCCTGGGCCGGGTGGCGGCCTGGGGCGCGGGCGTGGTGGGGGCGGCCCTGCCTGCAGGCGACCAGGTTGCGGCCGTCGACGATGCCGCTCCTCCTCCGCCCCTCAGCCCGGCCCGTCCCCCACCTCCTTCCCCCTCCTTCATCACCCTCCCCATCGCCCGCCTCCTAATCGCCTCCATCCGGGTCCGGGTACGGGGCGCGCCCGACGCGGGCGGCGGGGCGGTGGTGGTGCGGGTGGGTGCGCCCCGCCTCGACCTGCGTGGCCGCGCGGGCGGGTCGGTCTCCCTGGCCTGGGCGGCAGCGGCGGTCGAGCCGGCGGTCGAGGAGGCGGCGCCTACGAGCCGGCGTGGCACCATAGGCCCACCCCCGTCCCGTGGAACCACGCCCGCGTTGGGCCTGGCGGGCACGGGCGGGTCGGCGTCCTCGCTCGCGTCCTCTGCTGCTGCGCCGCTGGCACGCGGTGGCGCCTGGTCGGTCACGCCCGGCCTGGGAGGTCTGGCAGCGGCCTTGGGAGGCAATTTGCTGCGCGGTGGCGGCGGTGGCTCCTCGTCCGCACCGGACCTGCCCCGCCTGGCCGTGCCCCGCCGGGCCGCGGCGGGGTGGGGCGGCCGTGGCAGCCGGGTGGCCACGCCCGCCTCCTCTTCATCCGCCAGCGACGGCAACGGCGAGGGTGATGGCGACGACGCCGCGTCCACCTACCTGTCTGCCCACTCCAGCGTGGATGGCGGAGGCGACTTCCAGCAGCTACATGACATCACCTCCCCGTCCTGGTCCGCCATGCCGCCGTCCGCGGCGGGGGCGTCCCCCTCGGCCGCCGAGGAGGGTGGAGATGATGGCCTGTCCTCGCCCGCCGCAGGCTCATCCGTCTCTGGCGGTGGTGGTGGTGGCGGCGGGCTCGGCCGGGCCCGGTCGCCTTTCTTCACGTCCCCACCCCCAGACGGGCCGACAGGAGGAGGAAGCCCGCCAGCCGACACGCCCGCAGGCCCCGCGGTGGAGGTCGCCTTTTTTGAGGCCCCGCCCCGGCGGCGGCGGGCGCGCGCCGCGCGTGCCCGGGTCGGAGCCGCCCTTGTCGTAGGCGGCGGTGCCGCCTCTCCTCCCCTCCTAGCCATGGGCGCCTCCAACTTGCGCCTGGTCCTGGCGGCCTCGGCCTGGCGGGATGGGGCCCGTATCGGCGCGGAATGCGTGGCCGCCGCGGCGGGCCTGCCCCGTGCGGCTGCGGGGGTGGGGGCCGCCCTGGCGGCCGGGCTGGCGGCGACGGCGGGCAAGGCGGGCCCAGCCAGCGCGCCGGCCCGCCCGCCGGTCGGCCCGCGCGCGCCTTTGCGCGCCGTCTGTGGGCCTCTGTCCCTGGCCATGCAGGCCGCGGGGGCGCCTGGGGCCGCGCGCGCAGCAGCAGCGCCCCCACCCCACCCTTCCTCCCGGTCGCCCTCGCCTCCACCCCGCGCCACGGGTGAGGTAGATGGAGGCGACGTGCCCGCCCTGGCGCTTGCCATGCCCGCCGCGTCCGCTTCACGCGCGGCAGACGGTGCCTGGACCATCTCCATTCCGCGCCTGGGCGCAGGCGTAGCGGTCGGCCCCCCAGCCAGCCCCGGGCGGCGGGCACGGAGGAGCGCGACCTTGGCCGCCGACGCAAAGGCGGCCGCGGTCGCGGCCCCACGCCGCCGGGGCGCAGCGCATGGAGCCTTGGCGGCGGCACGTGATATCGTGACACGATTCACCCCCGCCGGTGGTGGTGCGCCTGGTGGTGATGATGAGGTGGGCGGCCAAGCGTTAGATGACGGAGGCTCGTCCGACGGCGAGGAAGCAGCCGCAGGCGCGCACCAGCCGCCCACCACCCTCTCCACCACCACCGCGCGCGTGGCTGTCTCTATCGCCGCAGTCGCTCTGTGGTTGTCGCCGGACCGCCTGGCCGTGGCGGCGGCCCTCGTCGTGGCCCTGGCTTCCAGTGCTCGCCAGGTGGCGGATGTGGCGGGTGAGGTGATCCTGGCGGCCGCCGCAGCTGCTGCCGCCGCGGCCGCAGAAGCCGCGACGGCTGGGCCCGCCTGCCTGCTCGTGGAAGAGGAGGTGGATGGCGGGGCGGCCGCCGCGGCGGCCGCGGCCGCAGCTGCTGCGGCCGTCCTCAACGGGGCGGCCGCGCCCCTGCCCCCGCCCGACCAGCACAGGAAACCGCCAGCACAGTCCCGGCCCCTGCCCCCGCCACGGCGGTCCGTCGTGCTGCGGGTGTCGGTCGCGACCGCCGGCGCCCTGCTGGAGACGGCGCCCGGCGCCCGGTCGGGTGCGCCCGTCCTGGAAGCCGCCGTCCAGGGCGGGCACGCCCGCGTGGTGTGGACCGCCCTCCCTCCAGCAGGTCCAGCAGGTCCACCACCAGGCCCAGGCGCCGCCGCCTCCACGGTGCGGGCCCGCGTCAGGGCTTCCTTGGCCGCCCGGGCCTTCAACCCGGGCGCAGGCGGGTGGGAGCCCGTCCTCGACCCGGCCTGGCCCGTGGACCTGGCGCTGTCCGGCCGGGCACCGGCGGGGGGTGGCAAGGGCTCCGCCACCCTGGGCGCTCCTGCCGCCCAGCCCGACGCAGACACCACCCCCTCCCTGCGCGTCCGCCTCCGGTCCCGGGCGGTGATGGAGCTGACAGCCCCGCCGGCCTTGCCGGCCGCGGGCGCGACGGCGGCCGCGGCGGCCTCCATCGCCCTGGTCGCCGCCCGGGGCGCGGCCGCGTCCAACCCCTGGTGGGTGGCGGCAGGGTCCTTGGATGTAGCGCTGGAGGCTGCAGGCGCGGCCGCCCGGGCCGCCGCGCCCGTCGTGGCCGTCACCAACGCGACGGGCGCTCCGGTCGAGGTGTGGCTGACGACTGCTGGTGAGAGTGGTGGTGGCGGCCCGAGCAGGGCGACCACGCCCGGCGGCCTGTCCCCACCCCGCCCGCGCCGGGCGCTGGGTGGGAGCGTTGCTGGCGTTGCTCGCACCCTTATCCCGCCGGGAGACTCTGCGGACCTCCCCCTGTCCACCTGGGCGGATGATGAGCGCCATGGACGGTTTGCGGGGCCACCCGATTCTTTCTTCAAGGCCGGCGCGACAGGCGCGGCTGGCGCGCGCGCGGCCCGGCCGACCGCCCCACCCTTGCGCGCCCTAGCCACCTTCCGCCCACCGCCGCCCCGGGCCCTGGCCGTCCTGGTCCAGTGTGGCATGGCAGGCGGCGCTCCCTTGCCCCTCATCGACTTGGGCGTCGATGCGGGCGGTGTCGTCGGCCAGGGCAATGGCGGAGGAGGACGGGAGCAGGCTGCTGGCGACGCGTTTTTCTCAGAGGAAGAGGTCGGCGACGCCGACGCGGTCGCGGGCGGCGTCCGGGCCCGCATCGGCTGGCGTGTGGGGGCGGGTGGGGTCGGGGGTGGGCGGGCCGTTCTACTACACTCCTGCCTGCGGGTCGTCAACGCCACGCCGCCCGGGTCGACGGGCGTCGACGGGCCGCGGGGGCCCGCGGGCGTGGCCCCACCCCCGACCGCGGTGCTCGAGGTGGGGCTGCTGTCGCCGCTGGGCCTGGAGCCGACGCCGCTCGCGGTCCTGGGCCCGGGGCAAGCCGCCTGGCTGCCAGCGATTCGGTCGGAGCCCGGCATGCTGGCCCTGCGGCCGGCGGGGTTGGCGGCGACGAGCGCGGCCGGCGGCGGCGCTGCCGCTCACAGGTACGAATGGAGTGTCGGCGTCCGCCTGGGGCCCCTGGTGGACGCGGCGGAGGCTGCTGCCGCGTCCGCCGCGTCCGCCGCGCCCCCCTCCTCCTCCGACCCGCCACCCTCACGCCCGGCTCGGTTGGTGAGGGTGCGCCCGGCCCGCGCCGCCCCGCCGCGCACGCCGGAGCTGCGGCTGAGCGTGGGCCTCTCACCCTCGGCCGGCGGCGACGCCGGGTGGGATGTCCTAGTCCGGGCGCCCCTGGCCGTGGAGAACGCGCTGCCCGTGCCCATGACCCTGTCCCTGGGGCCGGGCGGGGCGCGGCTGTCCCTGGGCCCGGGCGGGCGGGCCGACCTGCCGGCCGCCCAGGACGCGACGTCCCCGGACGATGCCGTCCTCCAACCGCTCGGCTTTCTGAAGTCCGCGCCCGCCCTGCTCCCGCTGCCCCCTCCTCCCGCTGCTGCCGGGGCTGGGCGCCCCGCCGGCCCGCCACTCCTACCGCCCGCGGTGGTGGTGCGATGTGCCCGGTCTGTCATGCCGCGTGGCCTGGACGCGGGCGGCGGTGGCGGGCGGCCCGCCACGACCGGGGCCAGGAGCAGCAGGCACAGTGCGGGTGGTGGGAGTGGTGGCGGCGGCGGCGGCCCCGGCATCACCCTCCGCCTGGAGCGCGAGGCCTGCCCGGACACGGGCGCCATCACCCTGCGCGTCCGGGCCGGCGCGTACGCCATCAACACGGCGGGCGTCCCCCTGGCCTTTGACTTTGAGGTGGACGGTGGTGGGGCAGCGGCCGCCACGCCAGGCGGCGGCACCTCACTCCTGGCCGGCGGCGGCCTCGACGCTGCCGCAGTCGCCACCCCACGCCCGGACTGGGTGCCGGACACCTGGGTCCCGCCCGCGCCGTCGGACGGGGCGGACGCCGAGCCGGCCCTGGACGGCCTTGGCCAGGCGCTGGCCGGGCCAGACCTCGGGTACGCGTTCCACGGCGTCCTGGCGCTCGGGACGGCCGCCGAGGGTGGGGGCTGGAATGGAGGCGGTGGCGGTGGGAATGGCGCCGCCGGCCCGGCTGGCGCCATTCCCACCCCTCAGCCTGTGGACGACCCGTCACGCCGGTACCCGACCTTGCTGGACACGCCCACATCCGTGGCGGACGCGGTCGCGGCGGCGGCGGCGGCGGCGGCCGCCCCGGCCGGGTCCGCCCGCTCCTCGGGAGCGGCTGCCACCCCGCGCCTGCGGGTCCGCTTGCGCGCCTCGCCCGCCCGGGCCCCTCCTGGGCGGACGTACTGGTCGGAGGCGGTGCCCCTGGATGCGGCTGTCGGCGGGGCGGCGGCCGTCGTCGTCCCCTGCGCCCTGGCGCGCGGCATGGGGTTTGGCCCCGGCGGCGCGCTCGCGCACCACGCGGCCAGCTCCACCCCGGCCGCCCGGGCGGCCGCCTCCACGCCCGCCAGCTCGGACCAGGCGCGGGCCGGGTATTTGGTGGCCCTGGCGGCGCGCCCGACGCCCGGCGGCCTGGAACTGCGGGTCGGTCCCCGCTTCGTCTTGCGGTCCGCCCTCCCCCCCGGCGGCCCCTCCCTCCAGTTTGCCCAGGCCGGCGTTGGCCCGCACCCAGCCGACAGTGGCCGCCCTCTGGCGCCCGGTACCGCCCGGATCGTGCACTGGCGGGACACCGGGCGCCCGCTGACCCTCACCGTACGCCCGCACGAGCCGGGGTGGCTGTGGTCGGGCGCCTTCGACCCGGCCACCCCGGGTGACCAGCTGGTGCGCCTGCGCCACCGCGACCGGGTCGCGGCCGCCCTGGCCGACCAGCACGGCGGCGGCGGCGGCGGCGGGTACGCGGTGGGGGCGCGCTTGCTGCGCGTGGACGTGGTGGCGGTGGGCGGGGGCTGCCTGGTGGCCACCCTGTCCGACCATGGCCAGTCGGGGCGGTTCGCGCCCTACCGCCTGGACAACTGCACGGGCGAGGAGCTGGTGGTTTCCCAGGCGGGCGTGCTGGGCGCGGTCGGTGGTGGGGGTGGCGCCTCTGCCTCCTCCTCCTCCACCTCGGCCGCCGCCGACGCGGCCGCCCGGCGGGACGTCTTGCGCCCCTGGTCGTCCACGCCTTACGCCTGGGATGAGCCGACGGGCGCGCGGCGGCTGGTGGTCTCCCTGGCGGACGGCCGGCGGCTGGGCGTGTTTTCCCTGGACCGGGTGGGCGGCGGGTTCACGGCCTCCCTCGGCGACGCGGCAGCCGCGGCGGCCGCGGGCGCCGTCGCTGCGGCCCGATCTGGCGGCGGCGGCGGTGGCACCGCGCCCTCCCCCGAGCCCCGCCTGCGTCGCACGCGCCGCCTGCGGGCGAGCGTGTCCGCGGAAGGCCCCACCCGGGTGCTGACGGTCGTCGACTTGGATGTCCACCCGCCCATGCCGCGGGTGGGTGGGGGGTTGCCTTCTGCATCTTCTGCTTTGGTCGGCATCGTGACGGGGGGTGCGGGGCTGACCGGGTCGACCTCCTCGCCCGTCGACTGGCGGCCCTGGTCGGCTCGGGGTCCCGGGGCGTGGTGGCAGGTCGGCGGCGCGGTGGCGGCGGCGGCGGCAGCAGGCACGCCGCCGGCGGCGCCCGCTCAACGCCCTCCCCAGCCTTTCTCGCCATCCTCCCGCGCCCCGCCACCCCTGCTCGACCTGGCCCTCCACTTTGCGGGCGTCGGCGTCTCCCTGGTTGGACTAGGGACCACAGTTGGTGGCGCCCTCTCGGTCGTCGAGCTCGCCTACGGTCGCCTGGGCGGCCTGCGGGCGCGGCTTGCCCACGACGGCACGCGCGCGTGGGCCGAGGTCGCCCTAGGGCGGGCCCAACTGGATGATGCCCGCCCCTGGACCGCCCACCCGGTCGTCCTGGTGACGCCGGTAGAGCTGGGCGGGCTGCTCGGGGTACACTACTCGGCGGTCGGCGAGCAGGGCGGGGCGACTGGCGGGCCTGGCGGGCCGGCTGGCGGTCGTGCCCCCTCGACCACCGCCACCACCCTCTCAGCGGTCGCACCCCCCTCCCCCGCCCTCCGCGCCCGCTTCGCCGCCTGGACGCGCCGCCCGGACGGCGTCCTCTGTATTGAAACCGCGGAAGTCGAATTTTCGCCGGTCGCCTTGAACTTGGAGCAGGCGTACGCGACGGCGGTGGCGGGCGCTGTCGCGGCCGGGCTTGCCAGCGGGCGTGCGGGTTTTGCTTGCCTGAGAGGCGGGGGTGGGGGTTGGGGGAGCAACCCGCCCTCCTCCCCCGCCCGCCAGGAAGCCAGTGTCGCGCCCAGCGGGCGTGGCGAGTCTGTGGCGCCACAACAGCAGCAGTGTGGGCGGGCGTCCCTCGCCCGGGGCGCCAGCGTCGCGCCGCCGCGAGAGGGAGGGGGAGGCGAGCCTGGCACGGGCCCCGCCCTGCCGCCGCCCCCGCCGGCCATCGCCACACCTCCCCCCGCCGGCGCTCCATTTAAAGTGTATGCGGACGCCATCCGGGTCGGCCCCGTCCGGGCCATCCTGTCCCTGCACCCGGCAGCGCCCCAGGCGAAAGCGTTGGCGGTCGTGGCCGGGGAAGTCCGCCGGCGCCGGGCAGCAGCGCGCGGGGTTGGGGGCGGTCGTGGTGGGGGCACCGCCTCCTCCCCCTCCTCCCCCTCCTCGTCCGCCCCCTCCCCGGGCGTCCAGGCCGTCCTGGCCCTGGTCGGCGAGGTCGAGGGCGCGCACGTCACCATCGCCGGCCTCACCCTGCGCCACCCCTTGCTGGGGCCCGCCCAGCTGCGGCAGGCGGTTGCCGCGCACTACACCCGGGCGGCGCTGCCCGTAGTCGTCAAGCTGGTCGGGTCCGCCTCCGTCCTGGGCGACCCAGCCCAGCTGCTGGCCCACCTGGGCATGGGCTTGTGGGCCCTGGCCGCCGCCCCCGCGGCGGGCATTGCTGCCGCCGCCGCGGAAGCGTCGCCCGGCGAGTTCCACCCGCTCACGGCGGCGTCGCGCGCGGTGCGCGCGGCGGCCGCGGGCGTGCGCGCTTCGGCGGCCCACGCCGTCTTCGGCCTGTCCAATGCGGCCGCCAAAGGGACGGCGACCGCGAGGGCTGCCCTGGACGTGTTTGGGCTTGAGAGTGCCCTGGCTGGGCTGCGCGGCCCGGGCGGCGGCGGCGGCGGCGGCGGCGGTGCCAACGCCATCGGCACCAGGGGCGGGCTGTTGGGCGCGGCCCGCAGTGCGGCGGCTGCCCTGGCCGCCCCTGCCGCCGCGGCCCTGGACGTATCCGCCGCGGCCGCCGCCGCCCTCCGCGCCGCCGCCGTGGGCGAACCCCCACGCTTCGCCCGTGTCCGCCCGCCCCGGCGCGTGGACGGGCGCGGCCGGCCCCTGCCGTCCTACGATTGGAGGGAGGCGGCAGGGCTGGCCCTGCTGAGGGAGCTGCCGCTCGCTGGTGGCGGCGGGCCGAGTGCTCGGCCCGGCGCGGAGACTTACTTGGAATGCCGCCGGGCGGTGGTGGTGCTAGGTGGGGTCGAAGCCAGCCCCACACCGCCTGCCGTGCGGGCGTCTGAGCCGGGTGGGCGGGCGGCGCGCGGCCGCGGCCCTCAACAACAACACCTGCAACCCCTCCTCCTCCCGGGCCGCCTGGTCCTGGTCACGGAGGCCCGCATCCTGGTCGCTCCCATCCGCCCACCGCCGCCGCCCCACGGCATGCGCGCCCTGGCGGCTGCGGCGGCGGGGGCGGCGGCGGCGGCGGCGGCGGCCCACCACCACCAGTTTGACGTGGCGGCGGCGGCCGCGCGCAGGCAGCATGCCGCGCCCGCCGCGGTCGGCGGCGGCCGCGCGCGCACCGCGGACTGGGCGGCCGCGACGGCGGACGTGGTGGGCGTGCGGGTTGTGAGCGTGGGTGGGGAGATGCGCCGGGTCGAGGTGCTTGCCCTCTCGCCGTCGCCCATGGGGCTGTCGGCCGCAGCAGCGGCTGGAGGCGGGCGAGGCGGGCGGGGCCGGCCGGCGAGCGCGGCCGTGGTCGGGCGAGGGAGGATGGGTGGAGGCGGCGGCGCTCTGTCCTTCAAGCCCTTCCGGTCGGTCGTGCTGGACTGCGAGAGTGAGGCCGATGCGCGGGCCCTGGCGGCAGCGGTGTTGGCGGCGCAGGGTGGTAGTCGGGGTGAGGTGGTGGCGAGGCGGCAGAGTAGTTTGGGCGGCGGGGCGGGGTTTTGATGTTGAAAAGTTTGTATGCGGTGTGGCTGGGCGTGGCGTGCATATCACACACGCGCGGCGTGCGGCGTGCATACCACACACACATCATCAGAAAAAAAAAAAAAAAAAAAAAAAAACCTTTCTCACCGGCACGCACACAACCATGACCACCCACCGGCACCGCACCCCCGCCCCCACCACACCCGGCGGTGGCACGACCGAGCGGGTGGGCGAGGCCACGACGGCGCGGCCTCCGTTTGACAGCGAAAGTTGCTTTTCTTCCAAAACTAATGCCCGGGTCGCCGCCATTGCGCCGCACGTAGCCCTGGGCATTAGCATGACCCTTTCCTGACTTCACTCGATTTTGACGCGGCGGCTGGATAGGCGGCGGCAACCGGCGAGCTCATCCCGCCCATCGCCTTCAACCTTGGAGTCGGCTTGACCCTCGGAACGGCCACCACCTCAGCTGACCTGCGGTCGGCATTTGCAGCTTTGCAGAGGGCCGCCATCGCGGCGGCGGCCGGGCGCAATGATGGTGGGCAGCATGAGCAGGATGCTGCGCACTGGGCGACCCATCTCGGTCCGGCGGCGCTGCCGCCGCCGCCGGTGCAGGCGGGCTGGCAGCCGCACGAGCCAGCCCAGTGAGCCCCACCGTCGGCCCCCAGCGGCTGCACACCCGGCCGGCACGCGCGTTCCATACGGGGCGCCCGGCCAGCCATCCGACGGCATTCATGTTTGCCATCCGACGATTTTCATGTTTGTCAAGTGTGTCCCCGCGGTGCTGTCGGGACGGATGCTGCGGCTGTGGGTGCAACATTTGATGGGAAAATGGAGAGAGGTCAGATGTTCCTTTTTTCAGAAAATCATGTTTCTGCGGGGACGCGGCCCTCACGTGGCCCTCACGCGGCCCTAACACACACACACACACACACACACACACACTAACACACGCGCGCGGGCTTGCAGAAGCCACCTTCAGCGTGTGAGCGAGAAAAAGGGTGCCACGAAAAAGGGAAACGCATTCTCTCAACCCATCCATGCTCCCTTTCGGCCCGCCGACCCTCCTCGCCCTTACCACGGCCTTCATCGCCGACGCCGCGTCCGCCGGCCTGGTCGGCTCCCTGGGCGACCTGCCCTCCGAGCTCATCCCCCCGCTCGTCGCCCGCGTCTCCGATGCGGCCGCCCTCGCCACCATCGCGGACGCGACGGGGAGTGTGGGGCGGAGCTTGGTGGCCGAACTGGACCCGGCGTGGGAGCGGCTGTACAAAAGCGAGTTTGGGGCCGTAGAGTCGCCCGCCCCCGGTCGGTGGCGGCGACGGTATGAGGCGGAGGCCGCCCGTCGGGCAGCCCGCACCGCGGACGCGGGTGCACGCGTGCGGTCCCGCTTTGAGGCGGCCGCTGCCGATGCCAGGAGCCGCGGAGTGGTGCTCTTGGACACTCCACCGCCTGGCCGTCGAGGAAGGGGCCGGGGCGGGCGTGGCGGGCGTGCCCGCCTCGATCCGCACATCCCGGCCCCCGCCCGCATCCTGGCCAAGCTGGGGCGGGTGCCGGAAGCGAGGGCGGTGGTGGCGCGCGCGTCGGCGGTGCCCACCAAAAAGCCGGTCGTTTTCATGAGGCACCGGACGGCGCCGAAACCGCCACCCCCGCCACGGAAGTCCCTGCCGGCACCCACCCCAACCGAGCATGCATTTGGGTAGAGAGAGATGAGAGAGCAGAGTGCATTCTTTTTAGGTCGGCAGCGCAGTATTTCATTCACACCACACAAACACACCACACGCCCTCAAAGACCACCCGTCCCATCCCCTCCCCCTACCATCAACGCCATCATCGTCTCCCGGTCCACGAACGCCGCGTGCGTCAGGCTGACCAGCAATTGGCGGCGGCCATCTCCGCCGCCGGTCGCACCGCCCGCGATGTCGAGGGCCAGCAACGGGCGGGCGGCGGCTGCGGCGGCCGCGGCGTCCCGGCCCAGCCCGGCGAGGGGGGGGATGACGTCGCGGACCGCGACCGCAGTATCGGCCCGGTTGCCCCACCCGTCCAGCGTGCTGACGATGAGCGTGCCTGGCGGCGGCGCGGAGGAGGAGCTCTTCCCCTGACCCTTCACCAACAGGGACAGTTCGCCGACGTACCGCCGGCTGAGCCAGGTCAGGGCGGCCGCGCCGCCGCCGCAAGCGCCCACCGCCGCGGCAGCCAGGACGACCTCCGCGCCCGGGACGGCGGCCCCCGCTACGGCCGACGCGGCGGGTCCCGCCGCAATGGCGGCCGCCGCCAAGTGAAACAGCTTGAACCGGACCAGGGCGCGTATGGGAACCATGAAGCGGGCCCGGTAAATGACGGTGCGCGGGAGCAGGCGGAGCGGGGTGGGGGTCGAGGGCGAGGTTGGCGGCGGAGGAGCGACGCCGGCGCCGCTCGCGCCGTCGCCGCTGCTCATCTTCTCCTCTACCAAAACAGGAGGAAGTAGAGGGCGACGGCCAGCAGGCCAGCGACCGCGACCGCGTCTACCCAGTAGGCGCCTGTCTGGAGGGAAGGGTCCAGGTCGCCGCGGCGGGGCATTTGAAAGGGTTCTCTCCCTCGCTACTTCTGCTCTCCGATTCGCTCATGTATTATGCCTCCGACCTCCTCTTTTTTCTCTGTCCATTCATCGTCCCCGTCCCAGTCCCGCCGTCTTCGCGCACGCTAGCCGTAACCTTTTTTAGTTTTACAAGTGTTGCCTTCTTCACGTCATGTTCATACATCATCCCCTCCCTCCACTCTCACCAACATTTCCCCGCCTACAGGCGACCGGCTGCTGACGCCGCGCCGACCGCGCCGACCTCCTTGGTGCCCGCCACGCCCGCCCGGCCCGCCCCGGCCTCCGCCGCCCGTAGCGCGGACAGCCCGCCCCGCCCCGCCCGCACCGACGGGTCCGCCAGGACCTTGTACTGGTAGCAGGACGCGACGTACGCGAAGAACGCCAGGTTGGCCGCCGAGATGGCCATTAGGAGCGTGTAGAACAGGTCCAGCCGGCCCTGGTAGCCCTCGTCCGTGTCGGGCAGCCAACCCCGGCCGCTGGCGCTGTAGGCCCTGCCGCCCGCCTCGACCGCCGCCACAATCGCCGAGGACAGGAAGGAGCCGAGGGCCCCCGTCAGCAACTGCAGGGCGGACGCCAGGGAGCGCATGGAGTCGGGGGACTCGGAGTAACACATCTCCATGAGGCCAATGAAGACGCACACCTCGCTCACGCCGACGAGGGCATAGGGGAGCGCGAGGGCAAAGACGCTGACGGGCGGGCCGCCCCGGGCCGCGACGGCTAGGCGCCAGGCTTCCAGGCTGGCAGCGATGGCCATGGTGAGGACGGACACGACCAGGCCCGCGCCGATGCGTTGGAGGTAGGTCGGGGCGCGGCCGCGGGCGCGGACGACGAGCGGGACGACGACCTGAAGGAAGGAGGGAAAGTGACCAGAAGGGGGGGTGAGCCGGGGTGTTCAGAGGTTGAGAGCGCGCGCGCGCAGCAAGGCCGCACCCGCCCTCGCCCCCAGGAACACGCTCTCTCTGCCTTACCAGGTCGTACAGCGGCACGCAGACCAGGACCGCAATCGTGTTGAACGCGCTCAGCGTGGCGGACGAGATCGTGAACCCGCCAGTGTGGACGCCGCCCGCATCAAACTGCCCGCCCACAATGCGGTCCATGAAGCGGCCCTGGAGGACGAACGTGGAGCTCATCTGGGCGTAGACCGCTTGGAAGATCACGGTCGTCAGGCAGAGCGGTAGGAAGGACAGCATGCGCTTGGTCTCCTCGGTCTGGGTGACGGAGCACAAGTGGCGTTCCCGGGGTGGTGGGGAGGTGGAAGGGCCGCCGCCGCCGGGCAAGCGGATGGGGCGCAAGGGCGGCGGCGCACCACCACTACGCGTCATTCCTGTCGCCTCGCTCAGCTTGAGGCCGCCGGCCGGGGCCGCCGTCGGCAGGGGCGCGACCACGTCCTCAGGGCCCAGCCCACCACCACAGCAGCTCAGGGGTGCGCCGCCCGGCGGGCGCGGGCGAGCCACGCCCGCCTCCGCCGCCGCCCGGTAGTAGAGCGCCAGCGGCGTGGCCGCCTTGTCCAGCCAGGGCGCGTACGTCGTGTGGGCCAGGCGGCGGGAGGGCGGCGGAATATAGGCGTCGGCGTCGGCGCCTGCGTCGGCGGCGGCCTCAAAAGCGGCGGCCGCGGCGCGGGCCCGCCGGCGCACGCCCGACGCGGCAGCGGTGGCGGCCGCGGCCGCGGCGGCCGCCGACGTGATGGCGGCCGATCCGGGCACTCGGGAGTGGGCGTCCGCATAAGAGCCGGCCCGGGAGGGGGCAGGCTCGGTGCGGGCGCCGCCGTGGGAGGAGGCGGCTAAAGACACGATGCCGGCTGAGAGGGGGCGTGGCGTGCCCAGCCACCCGCCGGCCGCTGTCCGCTGCCAGGCTGCTTCGCCGCCCGCGCTGGAGGTGCGCCGCTCGGCCCGCAGCGCCGCCCGCACCAGGGAGGCTGGCAGGCGGAAGGGCGGATCGTGGTGGCGGGCCAGGGCGTCCTCAGGGTCTGGGACGGCCCCAGCCTCCGTGCCGTGCGTGGAGAAGGGCGTGCGTGCGGGCGCGGCCCCGCCCTCCGCCCCAGCCGAGTCGTCGCCCGCCCGGGCGGCCGCGGCGGCATCCGCGGGCAGCGGCTCCCGTCCCATTGACCCAGCAGACACGGTGCGCCAGCCCCGGCCACCCTCTAATCGGACGCTGCTACCGGCCGATCCCGCCCGGCGTTTGGCCAGGGCGGCCGCCAGGGGCGAGCCCGGGCCCGTCCACCCGTCCTCCTCCTCCTCGTCCTCCCCGCTGTCGCTCTCGAACAGGAGGGTCGGGTCGGACGGGGGGGTCACCCTCCACTTCGCGGCCGCCGCCACGAAGACGGCGCCCAGGCGGGAGAAGGGCGACCCCCGGGGCGCGACGTGGGTGTACAAGGGCGTGCCAGCCACGAACACTACGAACGCCGTCGCAAACGCGACCGCCGGGATCGTGTAGCCAACCAGCCACGATACGGAGGTCTGCACGTTCACCACGACAAGCGACGCGATGAGCGCACCGATGTTGATAGTGAAATAAAAGGCGTTGAAGTACCGAGACTTGGCGGCCGCCTCCGCTGGGTCGCCGTCGTCAAACTGGTCGGCCCCGAACGTGGAGACGTTGGCCTTGATGCCGCCCGTGCCCAGGGCGACGACGTACAGCGCCGCCATGAGCGCGACCCGGGAGTTGAGGGCGGCCACGCCCGTGCACAGGACGACGCCGACCAGGCCGAGCAGGTAGATGCAGGAGAAGGCGACGATGGTCCAATACCTTCCGAGCCAGGCGTCCGCGACGTACGCCCCGAGAATGGAGACCGCGTAGCAGGCCCCCTGCCACACGGTCGTCGCGGTCGCGGCCTGGGCAGATGTGGCGCCAAGCATGTCAAGGCGAGTGATGAGGTCGGTGGCCAGCGAAAAGTACGCGAGGCGCTCCATTAATTCGTTTCCTGTTTAATGGGGTGGGGTTAAAAAAGAGAGTGAGGGTATGAATGTGTGTGGGGCGCGGGCACGCGCGTGTCCAGAACGGGCGTTGCAGTGCAAGGTCGGCGCCCGGCAGCGCTCTAAAGCGCCCTGCGAAGGTCGGCGCGCGCCCGGCGCGTTTCGCCCACAAACATTTTTTTTGTGTGTGGGCTAGGTGGGGACCCCCCAGTCGCGCCCCCGGCGGGACGGGAGGCCAGGGGTGCGGCGGGGGCTCGCGCGCCTCTGCGCACATCTGGTCGGCCAGTTGGGCCCCCTGGGCCTGGCTCCTTCTTCCTTCTATGCGCACCCCCTCGCGAGAGTGCGTTGTGAGGCCTTCAAAGGGCCGCCCTGGCGCGTGCGGTAGCCTGAAGCCAGGCGTGGACTCCCGCCGTAGAGCGGGAGGTCCTCGAGGGAAGGGCGCATGGGCCGGCGGCGCAACTCTTTCCTCTGCCCTCACCTAGAATGAGCGAGCTAGTGATGAGCAGGCGCCGTCGGCGCCCGGGTAAGACCCGCAGCGTGGCAGCCACATCCTCCACAGCGGTGGAGGCCATTGGAGTGGCCGAGGGCTGCAGCCGACGGGAATCGCGACGGAGGAGCCGCCCAAACTCAAGTGTGCCAGAGCCCGGGAGGCACCCAAAGAGCGCGCCCCCCCCCTTCTTCGTCAAACTTGGGCACGCACGCACCAACGTGTGTGCCCCGCGCCCCACGTCCTCACTCACTCACTCACTCACACCCTCTCTCTCTCACACTTCCACAACTAGCGAATCAGAGAAAAGTCGCGGCGCGCGAAAACCGTCCCCCTCCTTTATCTACTCCTCATCTTCTACACTCGCGCCCGCGGCGCGCGCCGCGGGCTGCCCCGCCAGCCAGGCGATGCCCGCCAGACTGGCGACCAGCCCGGCCACCGCCAACCCGTCCACCACCCCAAACCCTGGTTTGGCCTGCCAAAAGCCGCGCAGGATGGCCGCGTGCCGGGCGGCCCGGGCTTCCTCAACCTTCGCTCGCCGCCGGGCAAACGCCGCGGCGTTTGCCCGGGCGCCCGCTTTCTCACGCTCCCACTCCTCCGCGGCGGCGGCGGCGGCCGCGGCACGGGCTTGCTCTCGCGTCCGCCCGTCCGGCTTTGCCCCCCCGAATCCCTGCGCCTCCCAAAACCGTGCAAAGTGCTCCTCCCAGGGGTCAGAGGAGGACGCGGTGGAGGCAGAGGGGCCGCCGCCGCCCGCGGCAAAGCCGCCGCCACCCACGCTGGGGAAGCCACCCGCCTGCAGAGAGTCATACCGCCGCCGGGTGACCGGGTCTTTCAGCACGGCGTAAGCGTCGGCGAGGGCCCGGAACGCGTCCGCGCTCTCAGCGCCCGCCACGTCGGGGTGGCTCTCCAGGGCTCGCGCCCGAAAGGCGGCCGTGATGTCGTCCTGGGAGGCCGAGGCCGGGACGCCCAGCATGTCGTAGTAAGAGGTCATAAGATTGATATCAGGAATGAGATGGAGAGAGTGGGACGGCGTCCGTGCGTGCGTGCGTGCGTGCGTGCGTGCGTGCGTGCGTTCTCACAAAGAGGGTGCAGCTGGAGCAATGATGAGAGGGTGTGGTCGCATGCGGGGCTCAGCCCGCTGCCTTCACGGGCACCCACGTGCGAGAGGCAGTGCGTGTGCGCCCCAGACCTTAGCCCGCTGGCTAGGAGGCTGTATGATGCCCGCCCCCTCCTTTAGGCGCGCGCTAGTCACCAGCCTGGGAAGTATGAGTTTTGAGATGAAAGAAGAGGAACCCGCCACCACCACCACCCTCTCTTTCGTCTTTCATCCCAGGATGATGCGGCTCTCGCCTTTGCGGGACGGTCCCGCCAACCTCGCCGTACCAACCCCGTCTCCTCCGCCCGCGCGGCGAGGGTGAATGAAAAAAGGTAGACCGAGGACCCGCGTGTTTGTCATTTACAAACCTCGCCTGTCAAACCCCATCTCCCACCGACCACACCACTCCAATTTCCGTTCCTCTCTCCAACGCACCACAATATACCGTTTTTTGATCGCGCACCACGCCCGCACCACCACCCAACACACACACACACGCCACCAAATATACCATCCTTCCTCTCTCACCTAACGCCTGCTAAAAAAGCGTTTGCTTTCCTTTCCAGCCATGCATTCACCTCCACCCGCCTCCTTTATATGTTTTAACCACGCACGCACCAGGGGGGACCGTAACGCACACCCACACCCACCCATCCACCCACCCACATACCCACACACACACATACGCATACACACACACACCCCGCAATATCAGACAAGGACCAAGCAGGACAAAAAAATCAAGAAGGTAAAAAAGCAAGAAAAAAAAAGGAGAAAAGGGAGCGCGAGGGTAGAAAAAATACCCAGCTCACAGCCCGTTGCTGCCTTTCGCGTAGTCAGGCACCGCCGGCACGCCCCGCCACACCGCCCCGCCCGGCAGGCTCTCACCCTTCATCAGGATGGCCCCTGGCGCGAGCACACCGTGGCTCTCCACGGCCGCGCCCGCCATGACATACGCGTGCCCGCCCAGCGTGGCCGCCGGGTGGACGCCCGTCGCCACCAGCTTCAGGCGCCTGGCCTCGATGGAGTGGGCCTGCAGTTCGGACCCGCCGTTGAGGACGGCCCCCGCGCCGATCGTGACCAGGTGGGGCTCGCCCGTCGCGTCCGTGTCGATGAGCGCGCCCGCCCCGACGGTCGCGCCCAGCGCCCGCAGGACCCAGACGCCCAGGGCCGACCCGTGCAGCAGGCGCGTCCAGGCGGACAGGCCCGCATCCGCAAAGTGGCCGCGCACGTGCCAGGCCAGGTGGGACCCGCCGAAGAAGGGGAAGGTGCCGGGGGCCCGGGCGCCCAGGGACCGGGAGACGGCCGTGACGATGAGCACCGTCACGGCCAGGGACAGGGCGACCGCGAGGGGGAAGGCCGCGATGGCGATGGGCAGTCCCAGGAGCAGCTCGGCCGTCAGGACCACGCCGAAGAGCGTAGCAGCCTCGATGGAAAGCAAGACGGCGCCACCCAGGCCGCATGCCGCCAGGGCGCCCACTCCATACCGGCGGAAGCGGGCCGTCAGGGCCGCCCCTTCCGGCCAGGCTTCCACGGCCTCACCGCGCGCGCGCGCGGCCGCGTCAGCCGCTTCCACGTCCGACCCGTCCCGCAGGACGGCGTTTCCCATCATTACGGACGCCCGGGACAGGACAAAGCCAGTGGGGACGACCGTGCCATTGCCCAGGATACATTCCTCGCCCATGACCGCGCCCGGGAAGACCAGGCAGCGCGTCGCGACGTCGGTGTTCTTGCCGACCACAATCGGCGCGCACGCCGCGACCGGGTCAGGGGCCGGCGGCGTGGCACTGGCGGTGGTGGAGGACGCCGAGGAGGAGGACGGCGAGGACGACCGCCCGCTCAGCGTGGGCTTGAGTCCGTAAGAGGCCGCCGAGTCGGCGCTGACCATGGCCGAGTGCGGGCGGTCGACGCGGGCACCACCAGGCCTACCACCGCCCCGCCCTTCCTCGATGGCCGCCACCTCCGCCGCCGATGCGGCCAGGGGCTCCTTTTTCCCGTCCCGCCCGCGGCGGCGGCGGGGGATGATGCCGGCCTTGGCGGTCAGGGCCCGGGCCTTGGCGGAGGAGGACGGCGCGTCGCCGTAGGTGCGGGTGATGAAGGTGACCAGCGACCCAACACTGACGCCCTCACCGATCGAGATCATGTCGGACTCCACAAACTTGACGTCGCCCGCGATCCAGGCGTTGGCGCCCACGGTCGCGCCCATGGCCCGCAGGTAGGACGCCATCAGGGGTGTGCCCTCCAGCAGGCCGGTCGCCAGGCCCAGCAACGGCGCGTGGAGGAGGCCCCGGTAGACGCACATCTTGAACGCACCCCATCCGTGCGAGAAGGAGTCGGCGTTGGCGGCCGTGAACCGGCCGACAAAATAGCGCTTGGTGGCGATGACGATGACCAGGAACTGGAGGGCTGACACCAAGAAGACAAAGGGGATGCAGGCGACGTCGGCAAAGACGCCCTTCACCCACACTCCGCACTTGTTGTCGGCCAGGTGGGGGCGGGCCTCAAACAGGCAGTGCAGGGTCGCCCCGAAATTGTGGTAGAGGTCGGTGCCGTACAAGGCCGCAAAGGTCATGTAGAGCGAGAAGATGAAGGAGGGGATGATGACGAGGGCCTGGAGGAAGGTGACGGTGAGCGCGCTGGCCAGGGCGATCGACCCGGGCACCGGCGGCGGCACCGTGCGGACGTGCGGGGCGGGCGACTCGGGCGGCGGGCGCGCGTCGGCCGACGACTCGCCTGGGCCCAGGGCGGTGCCTGGGGCGAGGCGGGCGCCTGGCGCGACGATAGCGCCCGGGCCGACCGTGCAGCCGTGGCCGATGACCACCCGGCGGCACACCATGCGGCCCGGCTGGCCAGGCCCGGGGGCGGCCTCCAGCTCGACGCCCGAAATGGAGGCGCCCTCGCCAACCACCACGTCGTCCCCTATCTCCAGCAGGGAGTAATCAGCGATCGACGTCGTGTCGAACACCACCCGCGCGCCGACCTTGGCGCCCAGGGCTCGGTAGATGGCACACTGGATCTCTGTCCCGCGCAGGAAGGGTAGGAAGGCTTCCACGTTCATCAGGACCGCCCGGGCCACCCACCACCGGATGTAGGTGGCGCCCCACAAAGGGGCGGTGTCGCCGTCGGCCAGGGCGGGCAGGATCAGCCGCCGCAGGCCGATGCCGCCGAACATGATGAAGAGGACGCAGCCCAGGACGACGGGGCCCATTGCTAGCGTGATGGCTAGCTTGCCGTTGGCCGGGAACCAGACGTTTAGGGAGGCGACCAGAATGGCGCCGCACAGGTAGGCCAGGTAGGGCAGGAGCAGGGAGAGCGAGAAGCCGAGGAACTGGGGCAGGAGCGCGCGACCGGCGGTCGGGTGGGATGGACCAGCGGCGCGCGCGCGGCGCTTTCCGCAGCAGCCCAGCCAGCGAGCGGCCGTGCCGGCGGCCGCCACGGTGGCGGCAGTTGTCGCGGCCGTGGTGGCGGACACGACGGTGGTGGCCGCCGCGCTGGTGGCCACGGCAGAGGCGGTCGCACCAACCCCAGCTGCACCACCACCCGCTATCAGGGCGGCAGCAGTCGCGGGCGCGGCGAGCGCAGCGACGGCCGCCATCCCGGCAATTGTCTTGGCCTGGAAGACGGCCAGAGCGGGCAGGGCGATGCCGGTGGCCATGCGCAGGCGGCTTGAGACCAGGCCCGCCTGGAGCGAGGTCCCGCCCACGCTGAAAAAGTTGGCGGCGCTCGAAATCTTGTCCAGGCCGAGCACGTCCTGCCAGACCGCGGCGACCGCGGCCTCCAGCCCGTTGGCGGGCGGCACGTAC
>Ga0315283_10000318_pt1 | contig 34245 bp, 28 predicted proteins | sample YL17G09_0_MG_FD_204541 | JGI IMG/M metagenome (GOLD analysis project Ga0315283, IMG submission 204541) | Sediment microbial communities from Yellowstone Lake, YNP, Wyoming, USA - YL17G09_0 | ecosystem: Environmental > Aquatic > Freshwater > Lake > Sediment | place: USA: Wyoming | collected...
AGTCCGAGAAGCTCGCCTCGCTCGGGACCCTGCTCTCGGGGGTGGCGCACGAGTTGAACAACCCGCTCTCGAACATCTCGACCTCGGCGCAGATTCTCGCCGAGGAGATGGGGACGGGCAACTGCGAACTGGCCGGGGAGCTTGTCGGTCAAATCGGCGAGCAGACCGACCGCGCCCGCAACATCGTGCGTTCGCTGCTGGAGTTCTCGCGCGACCGGGAGTTCCGCAAGGAGCCGCTGCCGCTGCGCCCGCTGGTGGAGGAGACGGTGCGCTTTCTCAAGGGGCAGATTCCGCCCGGGGTGGCGGTGGAGGTGGCGGTGCCTGACGAGATCACGCTGCCGGGAGACCGCCAGCGCTTGCAGCAGGTCTTCCTCAACCTCGTCAAGAACGCCGTGGAAGCGGTCTCGCCCGAGTCGGGTCGGGTCGTCATCAGCGCCCGGCGGGTACCAGCCGGGGTCGCGCAGCAGACCGACGCGGCGCTCGTCGTGCATGGCGCGGGTTCGCCGGGGGGCGATGTCATCGAGATCGGGGTGCGCGACAACGGACCGGGAATCCCGCCGGAGATCGGGAAGAAGATTTTCGACCCATTCTTCACCACCAAGGACGTCGGCAAGGGCTCGGGGCTCGGGCTGTTCGTCGTCTACGAGATCGTCGAGGAGCACGACGGCGCCATCGCCGTGGGGAGCGCCGCGGGCGGCGGCACTGTTTTCACGATCCGCCTGCCTGGCTGAAGGAGAGAGAGCATGAACGACCCGATCCGGCTCCTCATTGTCGACGACGAGCGCGTGGCGCTGCGCAACCTCGAGCACGTGATGCGCAAGGAAGGCTACGAGGTCGCCGCGACCCAGAGCGGGGCGAACGCGCTGCGCCTGCTGGAAGAGCAGGCCTTCGACATCGTCCTGACCGACCTGAAGATGGAGAAGGTCGACGGCATGCAGGTGCTCGAGCGCAGCCGTGCGCTGCACCCGGACGCCGAGGTGATCATGATCACCGGCTTCGTGACGCTCGAGTCGGCCGTCGAGGCGATGAAGCGCGGCGCCTTCTCGTACGTCGCCAAGCCCTTCAAGCTCGACGAAGTGCGCCAGGTGGTGCGCGAGGCCGCGGAAAAGGTCCGGCTCAAGCGCGAGAATCGCGGGCTGCGCGAGCAGATCGAGAGCTTCCAGGGCAAGGTGCGGATCGTGACCCAGGACGCGGCGATGGGCCGGCTGATCGAGACCGCCATCCAGGTGGCGCCGACCGACTGCACGATGATCATCGCCGGGGAGAGCGGCACCGGCAAGGAGCTGTTCGCGCGGCTGATCCACGCCAACAGCCGGCGCGCGGCCGGGCCATTCTTCGCCGTGAACTGCGGCGCATTCACCGAGGAGCTGCTCTCCAACGAGCTGTTCGGCCACGAGAAGGGGGCGTTCACCGGCGCGCACGCCGCCAAGGTCGGGATCATCGAAACGGCCAGCGGCGGCACGCTCTTCCTCGACGAGATCACCGAGATGCCGCTCACCGCCCAGGTCAAGTTGCTGCGCGTGATCCAGGAGCGCGAGCTGCTGCGCGTCGGCGGCACGGCGGCGGTCCCGGTCGACGTGCGCTTTCTCGCCGCGACCAATCGCGACCTGGCCGAGGAGGTGCGCGCGGGGCGCTTCCGGCAGGACCTCTACTTCCGGCTCAACGTCGTGGCGCTGCGCATCCCGCCGCTGGCCGAGCGGCGCGAGGACATCCCGCTGCTGGCCTACGCCTTCCTGAAGAAGTATTCGCTGCTGATGCGCAAGTCGGTGCGCGAGATCGCCCCCGAGGTCATGGCGGTGCTCGCGGCGTACGACTTCCCCGGCAACGTGCGCGAACTCGAGAACGTGATCGAGCGCGGCGTGGCGCTCGCTTCCGGCGAGCGGATCGAGGCGGCGCACCTGCCTGAGGATCTCAAGGAGCTGACTGTGCGCACCTTTCGTCGCAAGGAGGGTCGGGTCCCGACACTCGACGAGCAGGAGGAGAGTTACATCAAGTGGGTCCTCAAGGAGTCCGGCGGCAACCGCACGCTCGCCGCGCAGCACCTCGGCATCGACCGGGTCTCGCTCTGGCGCAAGCTCAAGAAATTCGGGCTCGAGGAAGGATGAGATCGCGCGGCAGCCGTATTCATGGCGTGAGGAATGGACGGCCAGCTCATGAACACCTCCCTCAGGTGATTAAACACCGTACAGATATCGTGCTACAGTTCCGGGCAGCCTATTACTCCCGGCACGAAAGAACTTTTCCGGTGACAATCCCTCCGGGCGCAAGTAACATGCGGGCTACACTCGAACGGGGGTTCCTCGTGCTGCGTTTCCTCTCGCTCGCCCTGCTCTGCGCCACACTGCTCCTCCCCCGCGCCGCCGTGGCGGCGATGGAAATCACGCCGATGGCCGGTTATCGCTTCGGCGGCGGCTTCGAAACGGAAGACGGCGACAGTCTCGATCTCGGAGAAGGCGGCAGCGGGGCGCTGGCCATCGACTTCGACTACCAGCACAACTCCCAAATCGAACTCTTCTGGAGCCATCAGGAGAACTCTCTGACCAACCCTCAGGGCGGCCAGCGCTTCGGTCTCGGGATCGACTATTTGCACATCGGCGGCACCGCTGTATTTCCGCAGGGGGAGATCCCCGTCATCCCCTATATCGCTGGCGGCCTCGGAGTGACCCGATTCGATCCTGATCGCAGCGGCACTGATTCCGAAACCCGCTTTTCCCTCTCCCTCGGCGGCGGGGTCCGTTATTTTCCCTTCGAGCATGTCGGTCTGCGCGCCGAAGTGCGCGGCTGCCTGACCTTGCTTCCGGACAACGGCGCGATGTTCTGCAGCAATGGCGCCTGCCAGGTCTATCTTGCAGGAGACGCCCTGTTCCAGTTCGAGGGGCTGGCCGGAATCATCGTCCGTTTTTGATCATCCCCCGGCGCCGGCGTTTGTGCTGGCACGAACCACCCCGAGTTTTCGCCGCCTTTGCCGGTCATCCCCGGGAGAGCGCTCCTTCCCGGTAAATGAAGATCCCCTCTCATGAAGCGCATGTTCCTCGACGACGCCCAATTTGCCTGGAGAGGGGTTGCGCGGGCTGGAGAGCACAAGCACTTGCGTTCGCGATCTGCCGGGAAACCGGTGCGCACCCTTTTACCAGGCGCGGCTCAAAGTCACCCCGAGAGAACCATGGTCGCCACTCAAGCCGACCTGCCAGCCCTGATAGGGGGTCGTGAAAACGGAACTGCTGATAATACCGATCGCAGCACCGGCGACGACATCGTGGGTGTAGTGATTTTGTGATTCCACCCGACTGTACCCGACAAAGGTTGCGGCCAGATACGCCGGCAAGCCTGCGCGCCAACCATAGCGCCGGCGCAGGAATTCCGCGCAGCTGAAAGAGGCTGAAGTGTGTCCGGACGGGAATGAATAAGGCCCTCCGTTTGGGCGGGTCTCGTCGACGGTGATTTTCAGCAACTGGGTCACGCTCAGGGCGAGGCCGAACGATTCGCCGAATTGCAGCGCGCCCTCGGTGTCGCGCTGTCCGGCCAGCAACCCCGCCGTGACGACCGGTAAGACGTACACGAGGACATTGCCGGCGGTTTCGATGTCGGTGGCGGCGGAAACCGTACCGCAATTGTTCCAGAGAACCTGGATGATACAGATCAGCGCGACAGAAGCGACACGTCTTTTCAGGGAACGACCCAAAGTACCCAGCCGCGCGTGTTTCGCGACGGCGGCTCCGACAAATGCCGGGATTCTCAACGCTCCTTCCAGACCGCCGGCCTTTTCTCCGCGAAAGCCCGCGGGCCCTCGCGCGCGTCCTCGCTCGCCGCGATCCGCGCCCAGGCCGCGTCATTGCGGGCCTGGAGTTGCTCCTCCGGCAGCGCGAAGACCGCCCGGGCGAGTGCCAGCGTCTCGCGCACGGCAAGCGGCGCATTGGCGCTGATGCGCAGGGCCAGATCGCGCGCGGTTTTCAGCAACTGTGCGTGCGGCACGACCTTGTTGATCAGCCCCAGGTCGTAGGCTGCCCCGGCAGCGATGACGTCGCCGGTGAGCAGCAACTCCAAGGCGCGCGCCCGGGCGATCAGCCGCGGCAGTCGCAGTACACCTCCCGAGGCGGCGAAGAGGCCGCGCGTGACTTCGGGCAATCCGAAGCGCGCGTGTTCAGCCGCGACGACCAGATCGCAGGAGAGCACGATCTCGCAACCGCCCCCCAGAGCCGCTCCATTGACGGCGGCGATGCACGGCTTGGTCCGCGGATAGTGGGTGAAACCGGCAAAGCCGCCCGGGCCCTCGAGGATCGCCGCTCCCTCGCCATTGGCAAAGGCCTTCAGGTCCATGCCGGCGCAAAACGCCCGGTCGCCGCTTGCAGTGAGAATCGCGACGAGGACCTCACGATCGGTTTCGACCAGGTCCATCGCCGAGCGCAATGCCGCGGTCGTCCCGGCGTCGATCGCATTGCGCTGGTCGGGACGGTCGAGGGTGATGGTCGCGATGCGGTCGCTGACCTCGTAGCGAACGGCCTGCGGCATGATGGGCACCCTCCCGTTGATGGCTACACCGCTGGTGGAGGCTGCAACTGTTCCTTGAGCGCCTGATTCTCGCGCTGCATCGCCGACCAGGCGAGGGCGCGCTCGATGCCGAGGATGATCTGCTCCTTGCGGAAGGGCTTGAGGATGAAGTCGAAGACACCTTTTTCGCGGGTCTCGGCCGCAGCCTCCTCGGTGCCGTAGGCGGTGATGATGATCACGGGGATTTCCGAGAAGGCGCGGATCGCCTCGAGCAGCTCGCTGCCGTCGAGCCCGGGCATCTTCAGGTCGGCGATCACGAGGTCGATCCCGCCGCGTCGCACGATCTGCACCGCCTCGATCGGGTTGTTCGTGGTCTCGATCGCGTGCGGGGTCTTCTCGCGGATGATCATCGCAAGCAGCTTGAGCATTCCGGGTTCGTCATCGACCGCCAATATTCGTGCCGGCATCTTGTGGCCTCCCTTTTCCCTATCCCGGTGTTTCCCGGCGCACCGCCGGGAGCGTGATGATGAACGTCGTCCCCGTGCGGCTCGCTTCCGCGGCCGTTGCGGTCTCCACCGCGATGGTGCCGGCGTGGCGCGCGACAATGCCGTACGAGACCGAGAGGCCGAGCCCCGTGCCCTCGCCGACTTTCTTCGTCGTGAACAGTGGGTCGAAGATCCGCGAACGGACCTCCGGCGGGATGCCCGCACCGGTGTCGGAGATCAGCACCTCGATACAGGTACCCCCCTCGCCGAGCCGGGTCTCAACGCCGAGTTCACCGCCGCCCTCGGCCTTCATCGCGTAGACCGCGTTGTTGATGATGTTGAGAAAGACCTGCTGCAGCTCGTCGGCGTCGCCGCGTACCGCGGGCAGATCCGCGAGCAGCGCGTGGCTGCTGATCGAGATCCTGTTGACGAGGAGGTAATTGCCGAGCACGGCGAGAACCGCCTCGAGGCAGGCGTTGACGTCGACCTCGTCCTCGCTGTGCTCCTTGCGCCGCGCGAAGGTCAGCAGGTTTTCGACGACCTTCTTGGCCTTGTTGCCGTAGCTCTCGATCGTGCGCAGCACCTCCTCGGTCTCCGAGCCCTTCTCGGCCTTCTCGAGGAGCAGGTCGGTGAACCCGAGGATGACGGTGAGCGGGTTGTTGATCTCGTGGGCCACACCGGCGGAGAGCGTCCCGAGCGAGGCCAGTTTCTCGGTGTGGTAGTTCTGCTCCTCGATCTGCCGCTGGTCGGTGATGTTGCGGGCTATGCCGAGCACTGCATAGATCTGCCCCTGCTCGTCGAGCAGCCGGCGGAAGCTGGTGTTCAGCCACAGTTCGCGTTCGTCGATCTTCACGAGGTGGGTGAGCTGGTGCCCCTTCTTGTTCTCGAAGACCTCGTTGATCGCCAGCAGCGGCTCCTCGGCGGTGGGGCAGGCGAAAACCTGCGAAAGGTTTTGACCGACGATTTCCTCCGCGGGCCTCCGGAAAATCTTGGCGCCGTAGGCGTTGATCGAGAGGATGTTCCCGGCCCGGTCCGCCGTGAAGATGATGTCCCCGGCGTTTTCCACGAGCGAGCGATACCGCTGTTCGGACTTCTTGAATTCGGCGGTCTGGTGCGCCACTTCACGCTCGAGGTCCGCCGACCAGCGCGCCATCAGCGAGATGATGATCACGGTGCCGAGCACGAAGACCACGATAATCGCCGCCTGCAGCAGCAGCCCGCGCACCTGGATCGCGTGGATCGCCCCCTCGACCTCGCTGATCGGGGCGACGACCGCCACCGACCAGAGCGGCCCGCCCTCCTCGTCGGTGACCCGGATCGGGGCGTAGGCGATGAGTTTCCTGACCCTGCCTTCGACGCCGAGGTGCCACCCGGTGATGTACCAGCTCGTGCCTTCTTTGCCGGCGAGCATCAGCGTCTTCTGGATCTCGTTGATCCGGGCGAACGAGATCGTCGGCATCTTCGCGGTGCGCGCTTCGAAGGCGTTCTTGCCGATGAAGATCCCCTCCTGGTGGTGCAGGAAGATGCCGTTGCCGTCGATGACCCAGGCGTAACCGGTCCTGCCGGAACGGATGTCGCGGGTGACGCTCCCGGTGAGCTCCGTGACGTCGACGACCAGGACGAGCACGCCGGAGAAACCGCGCTTCGGGGCCGGGTGGTCCTCGTCGGCGGCGTCCTGCCAGACGGGGCGCACGAAGCGCATCAGCAGCTTCGCAGGCTCGCCCGCGGCAGGAGAGATGACCGGCGTGGTGAGCAGCCGCTCCCGGTTTGCCGGGTCGGCGGCCCAGAGCAGGTAGAGGGTGTCCTCGGCCGAAGGTTGGCCGCGCCGGTAGCCCGGGCTGTCGTAGACGTGCGAGAGCGTGCCGGGGGCCGGGACGAAGCGGATCTGGGTCGCCCCGTCGTCCTTGACGCTCATGAAGGCGCTTTCCATGCGGCCGACGAGGGCGATGCGCTCCTGATACTGCAGGGCCGGGGCTTTGGCCAGCAGGTGCAGTTCCTTCCGGAGCATCTCCAGGGAGTGGGTGATCTGGCGGGCGGCGTACTTGGCGATCACCAGCTGCTGCTTGTTGAAATCCTCGGTGACGACTTCCTTCACCGAGCGATACGAGAGCCAGCCGAGCACAAGGATGACGCCGCAGAGCAGGACGCTGACCGCCACCACGATCCGCTTGGACTGACGGACCAGGCGCGCGGCCCAGGCGACCAGGGAGACGGCAGTGGCGTGCAGCAGTTCTTTCATCGCGCATGAATTATAGCAGGGTGGCCGACCCCGCCCTTTTCAACGCCCGTCACGTCAAGGGGAGGGCGGATCGCGAATGAGGGTCGAGGGCGTGTTTCGGATCGCCGATGCGCAGCAGATCGCCGGTCGTCGTCACGCCCCATCGCTCGAGCCGGCGCAGGAGCCTCTGGAAGACCTGCGCCGTGACAAAGGCATCGCCCAGGGCATTGTGCTCGCCGCGGCTGGGGACGCCGAGGGCTTGTGCCAGCATCGGCAGGCGCGGGTCCTGCAGCCGCGGGAGACCCGGACCGTCGTCGTTCGGGGTGCGGCTGGAGAGCCAGTCGTACAGCGGCCAGGTGTCGAGGACCGGATTGGCGATCGGAGGCAGGCCGGCATTCGCGTACGCGACGCGCAAGAACCCCAGATCGATCTCGATGAAGTGTCCGATCAGGATGTCCTCGGCGCAGAAGGCCGAGAACTCCTCGAGGATGGCCCCGATCCCGGGCCGCCCGCGCACCTCCTCGGGGGTGATCCCGTGCAGCACGATGCTCGTTGCGGTCAGCGCGCTCGTCGGCTGCACCACTTCGTAGAAGCGGTCGGCGAGAACGATCCTGCCCCCGGCTATCCGCAAGCCGCCAAGCGAGACGATGGCGTCCCGCCGCGGGTCGAGGCCCGTGAGTTCACTGTCGATGACGGCGTAACGCGCCGCAGCCGGAGCCAGCCGGACGATCGGGCTCTGCGGGCGACTTCGGAACGGCCACACTACAGAATTGCGGCCTTGTAGCGTTCGAGGACCTGGTCCTGAACGCGCGAGATGAGATGGAACGCATCCTTGATGGTGCGTTTTTCGAGGTTCGTCAGCCGGCTCGGCGTGATGAAGTTGTTGACCTCGACGCCGTCGCTCATCTGGCGGTACTGGCTGTGCACGCGCAGCAGCAGCAGAAAATCCAGGGCCTGCTTGAGCTCGTCGGCGAACTCGCGGACCACGGTGTGCGACTCGCGCAGGGTGTCGATGCGCTCGAGGGTGGAGGAGGCGCGGCTGCCTTTCTCGAGGGCGAAGAAACGCACGATGTCGATCAGCGGATTGATCCCCCGCGCCTTGAGGTTGAGCTGGTCCTTGTGCTCGCCGCTTTTCTCGACGACGAACGAGCCGAAGAAGCCGATGGGGGGGCGGTTGGTGACGATCTGGTTGACGATGTAGTTCAGAAAAAGCGGTTGGTCCTCGATCTGCGCCACGATGTGGTCGCGCAGCCGATCCCCGAGGAGCGGGTCGCCGTGGACGACGCGGAAGTCGAAAAAGACCGACGTCCGGATCGGGCTGTCTCCCGCCGGGTCCCGAATCCAGTCCGAAAAGTACTTGCGCCAGACGTGCAGCGGCTGGCACCAAAGAGGGTTGGCGGCCATGATGCCGGCCGGACAGGCCGGGAAGCCGCAGGCGATGAGGGTCTCTTTCGCAAACGCGCCGACGTTGGCCGCCCAGAGCATACCCGCCGCCGCGAGCTCGGGGTCGGTGCAGTCGTCGAGCAGCAGCACATTGTCCTGGTCGGTGCGGAAGACCTGCTCGCGCCGCCCTTCCGAGCCGAGGGCGAGCCAGGCGTAGCGCAGCGGCGCGGGCCCGAATTTTCGCTCGGCGATCTCGAGGACGCGGCCCACGATGCGGTCGTTGATCTCGGTGACCACGGGGGTGATATTCGAGGCGCGCGCGCCCTCCTTGAGGAGCAGGCCGATGATCTGGGTCACCTTGCGCGAGGCCAGGGACAACCCGGTCACGTCCTGCTGCTGCTCGATCTCCTGGACGACCGAGAGCGGCGATGTCCCCTGCAGGATCATCAGGTCGTGGTTGGTGATGATCCCCTTCACCTTCCCCGATTCGACAACGAGCAGGTGGTGGATATTGCTGCGGATCATCGTCAACAGCGCCTCGAAGCAGTAGTCGCGGGCGTCAATCGTGACCAGCGGCGAGCTCATGATATCCGTGGCCGGATCTGCGACGGCGCGGCCGGCGGCAACGACCTTGTCGCGGATGTCGCGATCGGTGATGATTCCCGCGGGCGCGCCCGCCGCATCGAGCACGATGAGCGAGCTGATCCGGTTGCGCGACATGATCGCGGCGGCGGCCTGTATCGAGAGCCCGGTCGGGGCGGTGACCACGTTGCCCGTCGCGAGCTCACCCACCGGCGTCGTGAAGAGCAGCCGCTCGCCGCCGCCGACGAGAATGCTGCGGGTGCGCATCTCGTGAAGCGTCTTGTCGAGGTATTTGCTCAAAAAGGTCCGGTGCAGATATTCGCGGATCTGGGGGTTGGCGTCGAGGAGGCGGCGGAAATCCGGCTTGTCGATGAGGTAGCAGATCGTGTCAGAGGTGGCAACCACGTTCGTGCGCGAGCGGTCTCCCGTGTAGAGCGACAGAAAACCGATGATGTCGCCCTCCGCCCGGTAGTCGACGAGGGTTTCCACGTTCTCCTCCGAGCGGATAAATATTTTCGCCCCGCCCTTCTTGATCACCAGCAGGTTCTCGCTCGGGGGGCCGTCCTGCTCGAGGATCAGCGCCCCGGTCGGGTAGTACTCCAGAGCCACGACGCGGGCCACTTCGCGCAGCGGCTGATCCTCGAGGAACTGGAACGGGGGGACTTTTCTGAGGAACTGGACGACTTCCTCGATGGCGGCGCCGCGGACGCGCGCGCGCTCCTTCACGGCGAGAACTCGCGTCGAGAAGGTGCGGCCTCTTCAGTGGAGCGGACCTCGTGTCTATCTGCATAGCAAGACTTCGGTGTCCTCATGCAGAAGCCTCCATAGTTTTGCGGGCGAGGCGCCCACGTTATGCAACGATACCGGATGCGGTGGCGGGGGGTCAAGGACGGCCGGTTGCGCGCCAGCGCCTCCAGGCGATGCGGCTCGAGAACAGCAGGCCGGTGCCGATCGCCGTGTAGAGCGGACCGACGATGGCGTGGGAAAGCAGGCCGCCGCGCAGGAGTCGGCCTGTTGCCGACATCAGCGCCACGAGCAGCCAGCTGCGCCACGAGAGGAACCCGCCTGCGCAGCGGCCGTCGCCGCGCGCTGCGATGCGATCCGTGATGCGCCCGGCGGCCCGATCGAGGACGAATCGTCCTTTGAGCAGCCCGGCCACGATCCCGAGGGTGGCGGCCAGCGCCCCGGTGCGGGGGCCGAACGCCTCGAATGTCCAGCGAGCGCCGAAGCCGAGCAGCGCGGCTCCGACCGTGGTCCAGAGGGCGCCGGCAAGCAACAGTTGCGTGCGTCCGGCGGCGCGCGGCTTCCAGCGTTCGAGCGGTGAATGAGGCAATGCAGGCTCCATGGCGCAGGACGCTAACACCCGGGCTCTTCTGGAGTCAATTGCATGACCACTGCAGTTTCCGTGCGGGCTGCGGGGTCCTGTCGCTGCGGACCTCCATCAGCCTCGCTACGCTCCGCCGCTGGAGACCTCCCCTCCGCGCCACCCCTTCACCCAGTACGTGCTCCGAAGGAGCGAGTTCCATGACGGGTGCACGTCACGGTAGCGGAGAGGGTGTTCAAAAGGGTCCAGGTGCAAGGCGCCCGACGACCGGCGAATGAGGCGGGCTCGTGCCCGCCGCAGTGAGTCGGAAGGAGGGCAACGCAGCAGATGGGCCCTTTTCAACACCCGTCATGGTGCGGGTGGGAGGAGACGACGCGGGCGGCCTGGTGGATCAGCATCCCCAGTTCGTAGCGCATGAAGTCGATGTACGTCGGATGCAGGCTGCGTTGCCCGTCCCGGGAAACCCCGTACTTGGCCGGGTAGCGGTTGAGCGCGTAGGCCAGGGTGTCGGAGCGGCACTCATCGCAATCGCAGCCCGATGCGGAAAGACCGAGCGCGGGGCCGACCATCTGGGAGCCGACCTCGAAGGTATAGTTGATGAGCGCGATCTCGTCCCGCGTCGTCGGCAGGGTGCCCGGGCGGTGCTTGGGCCAGAGGTCGACGCGCTTGAGCGCGGACTGAACCGCGTCGCTGATCGTGCCGGCCCGGATCAGGCCGGCGGCGTGGCCGTAGGTCGCCGTGCGGCAATACAGGGGCGGCAGCAGGGTGAGCGCGAGAGCGACGATATCGATTTCGCACAGCGGACACCAGCACCCGGCGTATCCCGGGCCTCCTTCCGCCTTGGCGCGGGCCACCTCGTCCCGGACCAGTTGCTCCATCTCGTTCTTGACGCCCATGGCCCTTCCCCCCCTGACACAATACTACTTTGCGCGCTGGAGGGGAACTGTGACTTCGATCACCGCTGCGGGTTGCGCCCGGTCCTTTTCCCAACTCCCTTGGCCGCGTAGATGATTCCGCCCCAGAGGCTGAAGAGCAGGGAATTGCCCCGCATGAGGAGGCCGACGAGCAGTCCCGGGGAGCCGCCCGCCCCGCTCGCGCCGAAGGTGAAGAAGAAGGCCCATTCGATGAGACCGAGCCCGCCGATGGTAATGGGGAGGGAAGAGATGAACATGATCACCGGCACGATCACGAGCAGCGTCCGGGCGGGGAGGGCGACCCCGAAGGCTCGCGACGAAACGTAGATGTACACCATCGCGGTGAGGTGGAAGAGCAGTGAGAGCGCCAGGGCCGTGACGATGGCGCGGGTCAGCCCGGTGTAGTCGTGGACCGCGGACTGGACACGGATGAGCTTGCCGATCAGCCGCCCCGACAGGCCGTCGGGGAAGCGCCGCAGACCCCACGCCAGGGGGCCGGGGAGGAGGACCGCCAACGTGACGGCGATGTAGACGAGCAGGCCGGCTCCCAGGGCCAGGGCGAAGCGAGGGTCCCGGAAGCCCGAGAGGTTGCTGACAAAGGCGACGAGCGCGATGGCCGTCAGCGCCGTCATCCCGGTGAAGCGCTCCATGAAGACCGATGCCATGGCGAGCGCCCTGTCGTCGACATCCCGGCCGACTTCGTAACCGCGGAAGATGTCGCCCCCGATGGTGGAGGGGAAGAAGTTGTTGATGAAGAGTCCCGTGAAATAGAGGTTGAAAAGCTGCCCGAAGGGCACGGGTTTCCCCTTGGCCCGCAGCAGGATCCGCCACTTCCAGGAACTGATGGCGATGGTCATGACACCGACGGTGACCGAGAGGAGCACCCAGCGTGGGTCGGTTTGGCGCAGCATGGCGCCCAGCTCATCCCGGTTGACGCGGCGGACGAGAAAGAAAAGGAGCGCCGCGCTGACTGCCGCTTTCACAAAGGTCGCGGCGCGCCCTCTCCGGGTTTGTTCGGGGGCGGGCGTCCCAGGATTCGCTTCCCCGCTCCGTGGCTGAGAACGCATGATCTCGGTTGTGACACCCCGCTATGGTACAGTGGCATCAAAAAACGTAGAGGCGTCAGTTTGTACCAGAAACGAAAGAAGATGTGCAACGGATGCTTGAATCCAGCCTGAACTCAGCTGCTGGCCGCAACGACAACCCTGGTGCCGCCGGGCCGGTTCGGTGGCGCGAGTTTGTGGGGGTTGCCGCCGCGCTGCTGCTGCTCGGGATTGCATGTACCTGGCCGCTGACGCGCCACTTCGCGACCGACGTTCTCTACACCCACCAGGCGCACCCGGGCTACGAGCGCGTGCCGATCGCTCAGGGGGACCACCTGCAGCTGCTCTATGTCTTCTGGCTCTTTGGCGACAGCGTCCACGAAGGGCGCACGCCCCTGACCGACCACTACGAGTTCCGCGACGGCGGCCCGCCGGCGTTTTTCTTCCAACCCTCGCTGCTGCCGCTCCTGACCTTTGTGTTGTCGCCGCTCGGCCTGATCGCAAGCTACAACCTGCTGACACTGCTTTCCTTTGTCGGCGCGGGTCTGGCGACCCACTTGCTGCTGCGACTTGAAATCGAAGACCGCTGGGCGTCGTTTGCCGGGGCGATCGTGGTCGCGCTCTTCCCGTACCGCGTGGCACAGCTCGCGGGCCATGCCATCGGGTTCCTCTCTTTTCTCATCCCGCTCTATCTCTTCTTCTTCGAGCGCTCCCTGCGCACGAAACGCCGGGCCGGATGGGTCGCGGCTGCGGGGGTGACCTTTTTCTTTGCGGGAGCCATGGAGTTTCACGTCGTCTACTACCTCTCGCTCATGCTTGCCGCCTACCTGCCGTATCGGTTCGTCACGCCGCTTTCGGAGTGGCTCCAGGCGCGCGACCCGGAACCCGCGGCTCCACCGGACTCCGTTTCGCCCGCGCTTGCCATGGTCGGCGGTGCAGGTGCCGGCTGCGCCGCCTACTTCGCCGCCGACAGCATGCACCATTTCGGCCACGCCGCCGGATGGGTGGTGTCTCCAGCGGTCGGCTCGATACTCGGCCTGTTCGTCTGGAGCCGTTTCACCCGCACAGCGGCACGGTACCTGGCATCCCCCGCCGCGGGGCTTCACCGGGCGTTTGCGCTCCCCTTCGCGCCGCTTGGCGTTCTCACGCTGGTGCCGCTCGGAGCTCTTCTCGGTATCCCGTACCTCGGGCGGGCCGTGGCGGCGGTGGCATTAGCCGGCGCGGCGGTGCTCTGTCTGCCGCTCGTGCGGTTACTGCGCGAGGCACGGTTGCTTCCCCGGGCGCACGGTTTTTTCGTGGAGAGAGCGCGCGGCTTCCTGCCGCATGTGGGGTTCATCTGCTGCACGCTCGGGTACCTGATTGTTGTTCGCAGGCTCATTTTCAAAAATTCGATCGCAGGGGGCGGACGGCGATTCTCAGATGTCACCGCCTTTTCCCCTCACCCGATCGATCTTATTTCCAGCGCCGGCACCAGCGCGGAGCGGGTCGCCTACATCGGCGTCATCGCGGCGGCGCTCGCGCTGATCGGGTTGGCCTCGGTGCGGCGGGTCGCCGACGCGGGGCGCCGGGCGCGGATCGCCTTCTTCGCAGGCACGGGCATCATCGGCGCGCTGCTGGCGGTCGGGCCGAATCTCGATCTGTTCCCTCTCTACCACCTGCTCTTTCGCATCGTGCCGATGTTCAACTTCCCGCGCGTCTCGGGACGCATTCTCGCGGTCGCGTCCGTCGGCCTGGCGATGCTCGCCGCGCTCGGCCTCGCAGCGCTTCGACAGCGCGCGGGCCGGCGGGCCGGCATCCTGACGGCGGTCGTTCTTGTGCTGCTGGTGGCGGACTACGCGCCCGGCCACGCCCCGGGACTCACGACGCTGCCGATGACGCATCCCGTCTACGATCGCCTCGCGCGTGAACGGACGCCGGGCGAAACGATCCTGGAGTTGCCGCTCTGGCCCGGCGACTCCGCATGGACATCGGACTATCTCTGGTATGTCACGCGCTACCGCAACCTGCTGATCAACGGGTACTCTCCCGCCACTCCCCGCGCCTACTACGAGCGGGTCTTCAAACCGCTCTACCCGTTGGACTTCGGCGAGATGCGCCGTCCCCAGTACGAGCTGCTCAGGAGCCTCGGAATCCGCTTCATCGTCTTTCACGAGGAGGTCTATCCGCCGAAAATCAGCGATTTCCCCTTCCGGGTGACCGTGGAGAATCTCCGGGCCTCGAAGTACCTGGAAACCGTGGTCGGGGCCCCGCCGCTTTGGCTCTTCCGGCTGAAGCCCGAACCGCCAGGGGGAGAGGAGTTCGCCGCAGGCGCAATTTCCCCCGTCGGCAGCCTGCGTGAGGCCGAACAGTGGAATGCCGGGCGCGGCGCCCGGTTCGAAGACCCGCTCGCCTCCGGCGGTGCGGCGATCTCTTTTCCCGCCGGTCCGGCAGGCGTGCTCGGCCGGCCGGTCCCTCCACGCGTCTATCCAGCGGGCAACTACCGTGTTCAGGCGCGGTTTCTCACGGACCCCGCCGACGCAGCGCCGGGGATGACGCTGGAAGTCAGACAGGAGAATACCGGGGATCTCCTCGCCTCAACCGTCGTGCCGGCGGGCCCCGCTCGCGACGGTATTCTGGATATCGAGGCCGATTTCACGCTGAAGACACTCGAGAAAATTTTCACGCAGGTCGTCTCCGACGGGTCGGCGCCGGTTCGGTGGGATTATGTGCTGGTGCGCTTCAATGGTGCTCCCGACCCGCAGGTGTCGATCGAGATCGAGGACCTCTGGCACATGGGGGTTCCGCTCACCGACCCTGATGCTTCGGGGGGGCAGGCTGTCGAGTTGATTCCCGGGTACAACCCGCGAGACTTCGCGTTTTCCGGGCCCGACCGCGTCCTTCAAGCGGGCGCGTGGATTGCCAGGCTGCGGTTTGGCGCCGCCACGGCGGCCGGATCCGCGGGCGGCGAGCGCTTCGAGGTCACCATCGCGAACGTGGATCGGTCGCTGGCCGCGGTGTCGTTGCCAACTGCCGCCGGAGCCGACGGCTATCGGGAGGTCGAGCTGCCGTTCAGCCTCTCCCGCCCGACGCCGGTGCGCTTCCGGGTTTATTTTCCCGGTCAACGACGCCTGGTGCTCGATCGGATTTCGATTGCCCCTGGGTGACATCCCCGTACGACAGTTACGAGAGGGAACCTGCCGGTCCCGTCCGGGCTGCGGGGTCCTGACGCTGCGGACCTCCATCGTGCTCGCTCTGCTCCGCCGATGGAGACCTCCCCTCCGCGCCACCCCTTCGCCCAGTCCGTTCCCTGAAACTGCGAGTTCGGTGACTGTGCTTCACGGATATCAGCGAGGCGGCTGGGGCGTCACTGCGGGAAGATGCGCGGAACCGCCGTAACGCTGGGCACCGTGACGGGCAGGCGGCGCAGACGCACCAGAACTTCGCTGCTGTCATGGGCGGGACTTCGGATCGAGCATGTCCCTCAAAGAGTCGCCGACGAGATTCAGCGCGAGCACCGTGAGCATGATGAAGAGCCCGGGAAAGAACGCGATATGCGGCGCGTACAGCAGGTACGCGGCCCCCTGCGCGAGCAGGCCGCCCCAGGTCGGCACGCTCTGGGGCCCGAGGCCGAGGAAGGAGAGTGACGACTCCGCGATGATTACCCCGGCGGCGCTGAACGTCGCCTGCACAATCACCGGGGAGAGGGCATTCGGGAGGATGTGCCGCGCCACGACGCGCCACGGGCCAGCCCCGACGGCCCGTGCCGCCACGACGTACTCTCGCTCGCGCAGGCTCAGGACCTGGGCGCGCACCAGCCGGGCGTACCCCACCCAGCCCATCACCGAGAGCGCTATCACCAGGTTTCCCAGGTTTGGCCCGAGCACGCCGGCGAGCGCGATCGCCAGCAGGATGCCCGGGAAGGCGAGGAAGATGTCGACGACCCTCATGATGCCGAGATCGAGCGCGCCGCCGACATAGCCGGCGGCCGCGCCGGCAGCGACGCCGGCGAGCACCGTGAGCGAAACGACCGATACCGCGATCAGCAGCGAGGCCCGGGTCCCGTAGGCGACCTGCGCGAAGACGTCGCGCCCCAACCGGTCCTGTCCGAACGGGTGTCCGTCCGTCGGGCCGCGCAGCGCGCCTTCGAGATCGGTCTGCAGGGGCGTGTCGGTCGTGATCACCGGCGCGAGCAGCGCCAGGGCGACCATGGCCGCGAGCAGGAACGCCCCGATCAGCGCGGTTGGCGTGAATCCGCCCGGCTGCTTTCTCACGTGCGTACTCTTGGGTCGATCAGCGCGTACAGCGAATCGGTCAGGAAGTTCACGAACACGTAGCAGAGCGCGATCACCAACACGCAGCCCTGCACGAGCGGATAGTCCCGCGCGGTGATCGCCTGGATCAGCAGCGTGCCGACGCCCGGCCAGGCGAAGACGTTCTCGGTGATCACCGCGCCGGAGAGCAGCGCGCCGAACTGCAGGCCGATGATCGTCACCACAGGCAGCAGGGCGTTGCGCAGCGCGTGGCGCGCGATCACCGCGATCGGGCGCGCACCCTTGGCGCGTGCGGTGCGCAGGTAGTCCTCGCCGAGGACGTCGAGCATCGAGGCCCGGGTCATGCGCACGAGGATGGCCGAGAGTGCCGTCCCGAGCGTCAGGGCCGGCAGGACCAGGCTCGCCGCGCCCTCCCGGCCGCTGACCGGAAGCCAGCCGAGACGGAACGAGAAGAGGATGATCAGCATCGGTCCGAGCCAGAAGTTCGGCATCGAGACGCCGACCAGCGAGCCGATCAGCGCCAGCCGATCGGGGAGGCGGTTGCGGCGGATGGCGGCGAGGATGCCGACCGGCAGGGCCACCAGCAGGGCGAACGCCATCGCCGCGGCGGCGAGCAGCGCCGTGGCCGGCAATGCGCCGCCGATCACCGCGAGGACCGGCTTGCGGTAGAAGAACGAGCGGCCGAGGTCACCGCGGCCGAGCCCGCCGAGAAATCGTGCGTACTGCTCGCCCAGTGGGCGGTCGAGGCCGAGGTCGGCGCGCAGCTGCCCGAGGTCGGCGCGCGATGCTGTTTCTCCGAGCATCAGCTCCACCGGGTCCCCGGGGATCAAATGCACGAGGAAGAAGACGAGCGTCAGCACCCCGAGCACGGTCGGGAAGAGCAGGAGCAGTCGCCGCCCAATGCCGATCAATGGGTGGCCCGGACCTGCTTCAGGGAGGTGTACTGCCCGCCCGGGTAGGGTTCGAACCCCTCGAAGCGCTTGGCGAGCGCGAAGATGTCATCGGGATACCAGAGGCTGACATAGACGCAGTCCGCGGCGATCAGCTGCTGGGCGGCGATCAGTTCGGCGCGTCGCGCGGCCGGGTCGGCCTCGCGGCGGCTGACCTCGAGCAACCGGTCCACCTCGGCGTTGGTGTAGCGGCCGCGGTTGGCGCCGGCGGGCGGGACACTGGTGCTGTGGAAGATGTAGTGGAGCTGGTCCGGGTCGGTGATGCCCACCCAGCGCAGCGAGTAGAGCTGGAAATTTCCGGCTTTGATGTCGCCGTAGAACGTCCCCCACTCGAAGGAGCGGCGCTCGACCCGAATGCCGACGGCGGCGAGGTCTTCCGCCACGAGGTCGGCCATCTCGATCCCCTGGCGGTCGGTGGAGGTCTTGTAGGAGAGAGCGAAGCGGCTGCCGTCGGGTCGCACGGGGAACCCGGCCTCGTCGAGCAGGCGCCGGGCCAAGTCCGGGTCGTGCCGGTACGTGGCGACATCGACGGCGTGGGCCCAGTTCTCGGGCGCCAGCAGCGTCGCGGCGGGCCGCGCGAGGCCGAGGAACAGCGCTTTGACGATGCGGTCCCGATCGACGGCGTGGGCGATCGCCCGGCGCACACGCACGTCTTGCAGGGCCGCATCCCGCAGATTGAAGCCGAGGTACTGGTAGGTGATTCCCGGGCGCGTCGTGACGGCGAGGTGCGGCGCCTCGCGCAAAAATGCGGCGGCATAGGGCGGAATGTTGTTCCAGAGCAGGTCGATTCGGCCGCGCCGGGCTTCCAGCAGGCGCGTCGTCTCGTTGGCGACGATGCGGAAGACCACGCGATCGAGGTGCGGTCGCCCTTCCCAGGAGTCGTCGAAGGCCAGCACGACCAGGCGTTCGCCGGGACGCCACTCCCCCCAGCGAAACGGGCCGCTGCCGACGGGGGCGTCGGCAAAGTCCTTCGCGTCGCCCAGGTGCGCCGGGACGATCCCGAGCGTGAGGTTCTGGAGAAACGAAGCGAAGGGTTCCTTGAGCACGAAACGCACGGTCCCGGGATCCGGGGTCTCGACGGATGAAACGACCGCAAGCGCCCCCTGGTTGGGCGAGTGGTTTTTCGGGTCGCGCATCCAGTCGTAGGTGTAGCGCACGTCGGCCGCGGTGAGTTCGCGGCCGTCGTGGAAGCGCACGCCCCGGCGCAAATGAAAGACGTAGGCGGTCGGCGACGGCATTTCCCAGGAGAGGGCCAGTTCGGACGTCGGCTGACCGGCGGGGTCGAGGCGCAGCAAGGAGTTGAAGAGCAGCGGGAGAATGCGTACGGCAGCGGCGCCGGTGGCCAGCCGCGGGTCGAGGTTCGTGGGGTTGGCCTCGAGCCCGACCACGAGCGTCCCGGGGTCGGCGGGACGGCTGCCCGAGCAGGCGGCGCCCAGAAGTACGACCGGCAGCATGAGTGTCGCGGCGAGCAGAGGGACCAGCCGGGGGGGCATCATGGCTGGGGATTCTACCAGAGCAGTGGGGTTTGTTAGTCCCCGTCCGCGGGTCGCGCACGCTGGCGTTTGGTGTCGCCGCGCCCCTTCTTCTCGTCGAGCCGCCGCTGTCGTGCTCCCCGCGTCGGTTTCGTCGGGCGGCGCTGCGCGGGCGGGCTCCAGGCACGCGCGATCAGCTCGCCCAGGCGCCCGAGGGCGTCGCGCCGATTGCCCTCTTGCGTGCGCTGGCGCTGCGCCTCGATCACGAGGACTCCCTCGGTGGTCAGTCGCCCGCCCGCCAGGACGGCGAGGCGGCTCTTTACGCTTTCGGGTAGCACGCGTGAGCCGCGCAGGTTGAAGCGCAACCGCACCGCCGTCGAAACCTTGTTGACGTTCTGTCCCCCGGGGCCTGAGGAGCGGAAAAAGTCGAAGGAGATTTCGCCCGCCCGCAGCAGATCGTCGTGTCCGGGGATGCCCATCCGCTCGCTCGCAGCAGGCCGCTGCCTGATCACCGTTCGGCCGGTTCTCGACCGACTCCCGGCGCGGCCGCGATCAGTACTGGCGCATCAGCGGCCTGCGCCAGGTCTCGGCCATCAGCTCGTACCCTGCGGAGTTCGGGTGCAGGCCATCTTCGAAGAGAAGGGCGTAGGGCGTTTCCATAAAGCCGGGGTCGTTGGTGAAGGCCGCGTAATGATCGGCGCACGCCAGGCCCTCCTCGGCGCAGAGGGCGAGAATCTTGGCGTTCAGGTCCTTGATGAAAGGTTCCCAGCCACTGTGATCGCCGACGGCCGGGACGAGGGTGCCGAGGATCGGGACGGTCTTGTTCGAGCGAGCTATCGCGATCATCGCACGCAGGTTCTGGATGGTCGCATCCGATCCGTAGACGATGTCGTTCGGGCTGTAGTCGATGAGTATCACGCCCGGCCGCAAGCGTTGCAGTACGCTGTCGATCCGGTCCAGGCCGTCGCTCGATTTTTCGCCGCATTCACCCTCGTTGAACACGGTCTTGCCGGTGAGACCCTGCAGACGCGGGCAGAAACCGATCGTCGCCCGATACGAGTGGGCGCACGAGTCAATGCCCATATCGTGTTTTCCGAAGGTGATGCTGTCGCCGATTGCGGCGACGATCGACGGGTCGTTGTCGCCGAAGTCGGTCGTCGAATCGCTTCCGCCAGTGCAGCCGGCGCCGAGGGCGAGCAGCACAACCGCTGCGAGTCCTCGGGTGAGGTCATGAAGGCCGAGGCGCCTGAACGAGAACATGGGTGCGGACTATAGTAAAGCGCGCCCCGGTTTGCAAGCCCCCGCCCCGCTTCGCATGTGCGGCGCGCGGGGTCTTCACCCGGCCTCGACGGGATCGGGGCTGTCTCTCGAGGTTACTGAACCTTGACTGATCCGGCCGGCCAGACGATGTTCGTGTACACCGCGCCATCCCACCCCGGGCGGACGGCCGGCGGGTACCCGATACCGAGAATAAACGTGTTCGACACCGAACCGGGCTTCCGGAACGGTATCCCGTCAACCGTGCTCGTGACAAAGCCGGAACCCCATTCGAGGGTCACCGTACGGACCATGGTGGAACTCCACCGCGGGGTAGGTCCTTTCGGCTCGACATAGTAACTCTCCGAGGCGATAACTCCGCTCGCATCGTAGTATTTGAGCTTGTAACTCCGCAAATCACCGTTGAAACCGCCACTGCCGCCCTTGCCGCCGGTATAACCCTTGCTGTCGTAGAAGTAGACGATCGGCCAGGCGTCCTTGTCCAGATCCATGTTGATGCCGACGACGGTGAAAGAGATCTTCCCCGGGCCGGTGACCTTCACTCGCTGATAGGAGCCTGGGGTGACGGTATAGCCCCCCCCTCCTCCTCCCCCTCCCCCGGGGGTCATCGCGATGTCTGCCTTAATCTCGGACTTGGTGCCTGCCGAGACGGGTTTGCTGACTGGGCTAAATCCTGCCTTGGAGAAGACGATGGTGCTGTCTCCGGTGTGCAAATAGGTCCGGTAGTTGCCCGCGGGGTCGGAGGTGACCGTTTTGATTCCGCCGCTCACCTGGACTCCCTCGAGCGGAAGGCTCTTGCTGGTGATGACGCCGAACATGACATTCTGCTTGTCGGGGTCGGTGGGGGTGGTTGTAATTTCGCCGCAGGACGCGAAGGACCCCAGGATAACGAGAGCCATGGTCGACGCCGCGAACTTGATCATTGAATCTCGTCCCGGCATCCTCATGTTCATCGTGGGCCTCCTTGTGTACATAGCCCAATCACTATAGTCGGTTTGTTACAACATATCAAGTAAACTGAGAAGGAAAGTTGTTCAGTGACCTAGATCACAAAGCAATTTTATTGATCGGTTCGGTACGGAGGCTCGCTTTTTCCGCCAGGAGCACCACCACGTAGCCATGCGTGAAGAAGAGCAGGGAGTCGAGACGGGATGCGAGCCAGAAGAAAGGGTAGATCAGGTTGTAGAGTCGGAGCGTTCTGGCGAGCGAGCGGACCTCGTCGGCCGAACCCGGGGTGATGGCCCCGTCGCGGGCCGCGCCGCGGCTGCGGGACCTGGTGCGGACGTAGAAGACATTGAGGAGCAATTCGAGAAACTCGGTGAAAAAACGCGAATAGGTGGCGCGCAGCGTCACGTGAAATCCAAGGCGCTCGAGCCGGCCGCCCAGGTCTTCGAGCGTGTAGCCCTCGCGGACGTGCCCATAGTCCTCCATGGTCATGCCGGCGAGGCGTCGCAGACGGTTGGCGAGAAAGAACTTGCCCGTGGCGGGGGCGGAGAGCAGGAACGTCCCCCCGGGTTTCAGGGTCCGGCTCAGCTCCTCGAGGCACCGCCCGTCCTCCTCGACGTGTTCGAGAAAATCGAGGACACTCACGATGTCGAAGGTGCCGTCGGCGAAGGGCAGCGTCCTGTAGTCGACCCGGACCACGCTCGGTCCGACGAGGTCGCGGGTCGCGATCAGGTTCGCATCGTCGAGGTCGGCGCTCACCCAGGACCCCCCGCGCGTTCGCAGGAGCCAGCTGAATGTCCCCTTGGCGCAGCCGAGGTCCAGGCAGCGCGTTGCGACCGGAAGCGACGGGGGCAGAATCCGCTCGAGGAGTTGCCACTTGAGCTTCTTCTTCAGCGACCTGTTGAAGATCCGGATCTGCCAGGGAATCTCGCCTCCCTGGCCCGAAACACCGGGATTAGCCGCCGCCATTGCGCTGGGCACCCTCCGGTGCCGCGGGCGGGGGAGTGCGCAGGGTACCGCGTAAACGGATGACCTTCGCCGGGATGCCGACGGCGATGGCATGGTCAGGCAGTGAATCCCGGACCACCGCCCCGGCGCCGATCACCGCCCCCCGGCCGATCGAAACCCCGTCGAGGACCGTCACCTTCGCCGCGAGCCAGGAGCCCTCGCCGATGCTCACCCCGCCTTTGTGATACGAGGGCTGCTCAAGCACGGGCAGGTCGATCCGGTCGAACTCGTGGTTGCCGCCGGCGAGGAGGTAGCAGAAGGCGGCGATCGTGACATCGGGGGAGATTTCGACGCGGCTCTCGGAGTGCACGAGGCAGTTGATGCCGATCTTGCTCCCCCGCCCGAGAACGATGTCGCCCCCCTTGCAGGAGAGGACGCTGTTGCGGCTGATCATCGAGCCGTCGCCGAGGGTGATCCCCGCGTTCCCCGAGCCTTTGGCGTCGAGCACGACGTTGTCGTCGACGACCACGTTCTCGCCGATGAAGATCTTGCCCGGGTGGCGCAGCACGACGTTGCGCCCGAAGACGGTGCCGCGGCCGAGCCCGCCGAGCAGTGGCCGGAAGCAGAGCTTGCGCAGGGCGAAACCGGCGGCTCCGGGCACGTCGCTCGCGAGCAGCAGCGTGTCGTAGAGGAAGAGCCGCCAGAGGCTGCGCGAACCGACGAAGAGGTCCTGATACTTGGCGAGCGCGGAAGCACCGCTCGCCTGGAGGCTGCGCTGCAACTCGGCGGTGCTGACCGGCCGGCCATCGTGCCCGGGAGCCGTCATCAGCGCTTCTCCACGACCAATCCGCGCGCCTTGCGCGCGTAACCGACAACGGTTTCGCCGAGGAAGCGCTTGAGGTTCGGGGTCGGGACGCCGAGGAACGTGGGGCGGTGGACGGCGTCGCACCCGGCGCAGGCCTTGTAGCCCGAGATGTCCCGGGCGAGCATGTCGGCGCGCAACCTTCGCAGGGGCTCGTCGTTCCAGATCTCACGCAGGCTGGAGGTCCGGACATTCCCGACCGGGTACGCGCCGTAGAAGTCCTGGGGACAGGTGACCACGGTCCCGTCCCAGAAGACCACGAGGGCGAACCAGGGGAAGGTGCAGGGGACGAAGTGGCGGGTGTCGGCGCCCTGGCCCTCCGGCACGGTCCCGGCCCAGTTGTGCGGCTCCTTGATCCGCACCTCGTCGAGCGGCAGCCCGGCGAAGCGCTGCACGAAACGCGCCTGCGCGGCGCGGTCGGCGTTGCCGCGGCCCGAGAAGTTGATGACCTCGATCACGGTGTAGGGTGTGCGGCTGCCCCGGGACTGCTTCTCGCGGAGGAAGCCCTCGATGTTGGCGAGGGTCTGCTCGAAGGAGGCGCGGACCCTGATCTTTTCGTACGTCTCCCGCTCGAATCCGTCGAACGAGAAGGAGAGGTAGTCGAGGCCCGAGGCGACGATCTCCCGCGCCTTGGCGGCGTCCAGGAGCGTGCCATTGGTGTGCAGCATGGTGCGGATGCCCCGCTCGTGGGCGTAGCGGATCATCCGCGGCAGGTCAGGGTGCAGGACGGCCTCGCCGCGGTGGTGGAGGTTGGCGTCGTAGGCAAAGGCCGCGGCTTCGTCGACGATTTTCGTGTAGAGCGCGAAATCCATGAAGCCGCGCTTGGGCGCCTCCGGGAGGCTCGTCGGGCACATCACGCAGCGCAGGTTGCAGGCGTTGGTCGATTCGATCCAGAGGCGCAGCGGCGGGTGGGGCAGACGCGTTCGCCGCGCGACGCGGTAGTTCCAGAAGATCCGGCCGAGGTGCAGGAAACGGCTGCTTTCACCCATGGTTGCGCCCTCTGGACGGGACTCTCACCTGGCGCACTCTAGCGGTAAATGGCAGGTGAGTCAAAAACGACGGGGCCATGTCATGCTCTTCTACCGATGACGCAATATTGAGCTCCCAGAGGAACGCGCGACAGCCAGGGTTCGGCGAAGCGGAGGCGCGCAAGCTGTCGGGGGAAGAAGAAGAGAAAGCGGGTCGGCGGCAGCGTGCTGAACCCTGCCGTCTGCAGCAGGCGACGGGTGCGTGCTGCGCTGAGCATGCGGGCGTCGCGATCGAAAGGAATGCGCTTCATCACGAGACGGGCCCCGGGATTCAACGGGTTGTTGTCGAATACGGCAATGTGCCCGGCAGTGCTCAAGCTCTCGTGGATGCCGCTGATGACGGCGAGCTGTTCGCTCCGCGGGACATGGTGCAGGACGCCGTTGAGATAGCAAAGATCGAAAGGCGCCGCGGTCGGGAGGTTTGAAATAGGCATGAAGGAGAACAACCCGGTCTGGTGAGCCGCCGCCCAGGAAACAGCGTCGACCGAAGTGTCCGCACCGACCACGTCCGCACCGGGAAAGGCCCGTGCCAGCAGGCGACAGGTGTCGCCGGTGCCGCAGCCGAAATCAAGGATGCGCCGCGGTCGGAAATCGCGCGGCAGGCGGCGGACGACTTCAGCGACACGCCCTTCCGCGAAAAAATCCCGGGTCTCTCCCGCGAGGCTGATGCCCTGGTTGAGCATCCGGTCATAGTGCTGCGGGCTGTTAAAAGATTTATCTGACACGGACTTCATGGCGCCATCGTATTGTCAGGCGCCCGGCCCCGCAGGAACTCCAGCTTTTCACCCATCAGGTCGATCACAAAGCCGATCGCCTTCGTCACGCCGAGGACGATCGAGACGGAGAGGAAAAACGACATCGCGATAAAGCGGGACCAGTGCTCGTAGGTCGAGCCGGTCGCCACCAGTTCCAGAAAACTTGGCAGGACCAGGATGCCCCCGCCCACCGCGAACGCGGTCGGCACCATCCAGAACAGCGACGATGCGAAAAAGCCGTCGAGCAGCCGGTACAGAGACCGTCGTGGCGGCGGCACCGACAGTGAGATCTTGACGAGACGGGTGCACAGATACCCCGCGCACAAAAAGAGGCAGCCGCTGATGCCCAGCAGGTGGCTGACGATGAAGCGGTAGATCATCCACTCGAGCACCTCGTCATGCCGCAGATAGAACGAAAGCGGGCTGACCATGACCGCCCCGGCGGCCGTCAGGCAGCCGAGTCCGAGCAGACCAAACGGCCGGGACGGGCGGTACAGGAACGCGGTGTTCAGGATGACCCGAAGAAAGCGGAGGCCGTCCTCGGCAACCCGGAGCTTGGATTCACCCTCCCGCTCATGGTACGGCATATCCATTTCGATGATCCGGATGTCTTCGCTCAGCATCGCCCGCGCGCTCATGGCCGGCGTGAAGTGCAGTCCATTCGGCAGCGGCATCAACCGTGGCAGGCACGAACGCCGCACCACCCGCATGCCGCTGGCGGTATCCCGCACCCGTCGCGAGGAGAACACGGTCAGCAGGGTTGCGAAGATGAAATTCCCGAGTCGCCGGATGAGCGGCATCTTGCTCCCGGGGTGCAGGCGGCAGCCCAGAACGACATCCGCCTTTTCCCGCTCGAGTGCGATGCAAAGATCGGCGAAAAAATTCGGGTCGCAGGTTCCGTCCGCGTCAAGAAATGACAGCAGATCAGCGTCCGACTGCCGCCAGGCTTCCTTGATGGCGGCACCATAGCCGCGGTTGGCCTCGAAAACGATCAGGCGGATCTGGGGCTCGTAGCCGCGCGCCAGTTCGACGGTGCGGTCGGTCGACCCGTCGCTGACCACGGTGATGGTCACCTCGGTAACCGGTGACCGGGCAATGATCTCCTGGCGTGCCGCAAGCGTGCGCTCGATGATACTCTCGATGCTCGCTTCTTCGTTGAGTGCGGGAATTGCAATAAGGAGTTTCATCGTCTCTCGTGCAGAGGAATTCGCCATCCCTGTTCCATCGCGATTATTATAACATGCCGTAGACAGAGTCCTTTTCAGTTGACCATCATAGCCAGCCCTGTGAGCGGTACCAGGCCACCGTGCGCGGCAAGCCTTCGTCAAGGCGCACCTGCGGCTCGAAGCCGAGGAGCCGCTTCGCCTTCGCGGTGTCGAAGGCGCGGTGCTTCAGGAAGAAGTCCACCTTGGCGCGGGTGAGCGGGGCCTCCCGGTCTGCGGCCTTGAAGGCGCGCTCCAGCAACCCGGCCAGTGTGCGCAGGGGCTCGCGCGGCACATGCAGCCTGGTGAGCGGAACGCCGATCGCCCGCGCGATCCGGCCGCAGAGTTCCTCGATGGTGACGATCTCGTCACCCGCGATCGTGATGACCTCCCCGGGGGCAAGCTCGGCGGTGCGACATCGAGCGAGCCCCGCCGCCAGATCGTCGACGAAGACCGGGTGCTCGCGCGTCGTGCCATCCCCCACGAAGAAGAAGCGCCGCCTCGCGATGGCGCGCATGAGCTTGAAGGTTCGCCGGTCCCCCGGGCCGTAGGCCCAACCCGGGCGCACGATTGTCACCGGCAAACCCGCGGCGGCCTGTTCGCGGGCGATCTCCTCGCCCCGCGCCTTTGAGCGCTCGTAATCATCCTCGGGGTGCAGAGGGGCGTCCTCCGCGGCCGGCGGCCCCTGGATGTGACCGAGCACGCCGACGCTGCTGCAGTGGACGATGCGCCGCGTGCCGGCTACGCGGGCGGCGGCGAGCACGTTTTTCGTCCCCTCGGCGTTGACGGCAAAGAAGCCTTGAGGCCCGAAGGGGGTGGCGCCAAGGGCGCTCGCGAGGTGAAAGACCGTGTCCGCGCCGGCGAGGGCGGCAAGCAGGGACGACGGGCGGGTGACATCCCCGCTCGCCACCTCCACGGAGCTGTCAAGATCACCCCGGCCGGAGGTGTCACGGCAGAGGACCCGGACGCGGCAGCCTTCGGCGAGGAGGCGGCGGCAGAGGTGTCGTCCGATGAAACCCGTGCCCCCGGTCACCAGCACCAGGGGCGCCGCGCCCGCCATCAGGCGTACGCCTCCCGGACCTTGTCGAGGTAGACGCGGTAGGAGTACCGCTCCTCGGCCACGCGCCGCCCGGCCTCCCCGAAGGCGGCGCGGCGCGCGGGGTCGCGGAGCAGCGCCACGACGGCGTCCGCGATGGCCTCGGCAGTGGGCGGCACGAGCAGCGCCGTCGTTTCGTCGAGGACCTGCCGGTGCGTCTCGAGATCGGTCGCCACGATGGCCTTGCCCGACCAGAGGTAGGAGTAGATCTTCAGCGGCGTGTTGGTGCCGCTGCTGCGCGGGGAGACGAGGATGTCGGCAAGGCCGACGAAGGCCGGCATCTCCTCGGGCGGGCGCTGGCCGGTGAAAACGACCTGGCGAGCGACGCCGAGCCGCACGGCCGCGGCGAGAGCCAGCCCGACCTGAGCCGGTTCGCCGCCCACGATCACCACCCGGGCGTCGGGGCACGCGGCGAGGATGCGCGTCACCCCGTCGAGGAGCAGGTCAATCCCCTGGTTCTTCTCGAAGGTCCCCGTGTAGAGGATGACCGGCCCGGCGATGCCCAGCCGCGCGCGAAGCGCCGCCACCTCCGCCTCACCGGCCGCTGTCTCCCCGGCGACCGGCTGGTTCTCGATCAGCAGCACGCGCGCGCCCGGGTCGGCGGCCCTCGCCTGGTCGACGAGGTGCGGACAGATGGCGATCACCGCGTCGCTGTGGCGCATGACCCAGCCCTCGAAGGCCCGAGCGAAACCGATCAGCAGTCCCGAGGTGGTGAATCGGTAGTTCTCGAGCTGTTCGGGGAGGCTCGAGTGCATGTCGTAGATGTGCTTCTTCCCGAAGACCACGCGCAGCAGCGCCCCGATCCCTCCCGCCTCTTCGTGCGTGTGCACCGCGTCGTAGCGGCCCGCGAGATAGCGCCAGAGACTCGCCCAGCAAATCAGAAAATCGAGCGGGAACTTCACCGCCGAGGGTCCGATCGGGATGCGGCGCAGGCCCGGCCAGCGCGGTAGCCGGAAGATGCGCAGGCCGGGGATTTCGACGTCTTCTCCGAGCGGGTAGGTCACGAGGTCCACCTGGTGGCCGAGATCCGCGAGGGCCTTGATCCGCATCCGAACCGAGAAGGGGGTGCCCCGCGGCTGGAAGAAGGGCTGGGGGGCGATCATCAGGATCTTCACGGGCGCACTCCCGGTGCCGCCTGAAAGTCGGGGAAACGCGCAGACGGCACCATGCCGCGAATTGTAGCAGATGCGGGAACTTGGCACTGTCCGGGAACCAAGGTATATTCGCCGCAGAGTCGCGGTTGACTCGCCACACGCTACTGGATACGGAAAGCGGCGCCGGGAATGACACGAGGGGTCGGCAGGAGGGGTCTGGCCCGCGCCGTGTTTGTCCTTCTCCTGGTGATCTTCGTCTTTCTTCGCGTCTTTGATCTCACAGCCGATCCGCCCGCCGACCTGGACGGCAGCGGCGGCATCTACTTCGACGAGGGGATGCTCGCCCAGGGCGCTCGCAACAAGGTGCTCTTCGGGAGCTTCTTCCAGGACGACTGGAACGATATTTACATCACCCCGCTGCTCTCCCTGCTCAAACTGGCGGTATTCGAAGTGATCGGGGTCGGGCTCCTGCAGGTCCGGCTCGTCGCGGTGGCGTTCGGGCTCGGGTCGCTCCTGCTCTTCTACCTGCTGCTGCGGCGCGGGGCGGGCCGGGAAACGGCGCTGCTCGGCGTCACCCTCCTCGGCTGCAGCCACATCTATGGGATGTTCAACCGCATCGGTCTCACCGAAACGCCGGTGTGCTTTTTCATGCTCCTCGCCGGGTGGCTCTGGCAGGAGGGCGTTCTGCGCCGCCGCGCCCCCCGGTTCTTCTTCGGCGCCGGGGCGGTCGCCTTCGTCGCCTACACGGTCAAGGCGTTCCCCTACTTCATCCCGGCGCTCGCCCTCGCCAGCATCCTCGCCTGGTGGCTCCTGCCTGCCGAAGAGCGCTCGCGGCGGCTCTCCGGGGGACCGGGGGAAGTCGGGCTGGCCGTTGCGGCGTTCGTCGCCGGGATCGTTCTGCCGCTGGCGCTCTGGTATCTCTTCTTCTACCGCCGGTTCGCCGCCTCGATCGAACAGGCGACGGCCTTCTACCGCGCCCAGCAGATCCCCCGCTCGACCGAAGCGCTGCTGAAGGATCTCGTGAGCGCCCCCTTTTTCCGCTACTTCACCGAGACCCCGGTGGTGCTGCTCTTCTCGGTGCTCTTCATCGGCCTCGGCATACTGCTGTGGTTCCACCGCCGCGAGCGGCTGCTCCCCCTGGACCTGTTTTTCGCCTGCTGGTTCGTCGCCCACTTCACGATGTTTGCCGTGCTGCAGTACCGGCCGGTGCGGTACTACCTGCCCATCGTGCCGCCGATGGTCGCCCTTACCGTGCGGGCGATGGTGCTCCTCGGGCGCCGCACCGCGCTGCGGCTCCCTGAACGGCTCGCGCCCCCGGCCCTCGCACTGCTCTTCCCGTGGCTCGCGGTGTGCGTGTACTACGGCTTGCCGCAGCTACTGGCCCTCGCGGGGTCCTGGATTGGTCGCACCCCCCCGCGGATAACCACCGACCACCTCGCCATCGGCGCCGTGGCGGGCGCTCTGGTGGCGCTTGGGCTCGCGGCTGCCCTGGTGAGGCGTTTCGGCGACCGGTCGTTCCCGATCGCTCCCCGTGCAGCCGTCATGGCCTGCATTGCCCTGCCGGTCGCCCTCAGCCTCTCCGTCGACGCCTGGAACTGGGGGCAGTGGGCGGCGACCAGGCGGCACGTGATCCGCGATACGTCGCGGGAGTTCGGCGCCGCCATTCCGGACGCCTGGATTGCCGGACTCGGCGCCACGACGATCTCCCTCGAAAACCGCAACCGCGCCATTCACGCGCACGAGCGGTTCTTCAACGGGGATGACACCTTCGCCCGATTCCCGCTCACGCACCTGTTCATGGGCGGACGAAACCGGGAAGTCGATTTCTGGTACCGCCGCTACCCGGCCGAAATGAAAAGTGCGCGGGTCGTGCGCGCGATCGCCGTCAAGAAAGAGCACTACTACCTCTACAGCCTTGTCGACCCGACGGTCGAAGCTGTCGCCGTGGCGAACCAGCAGGCGGGATCGGCCGCCGGCGAGACTGTCGCCACCATCACCGTCAGAAACAACGACCCCAGGCGCGCCCGGGATATCAAGGGGGCCCTCCTGCTCCATCCCCTCGGCGGTGGCAGTGACGTTGTCCTTCCCGCAGCGACCGCGCGCTCCGTGGCCGCCGGGCAACGCGCGGAACTCAGCGTGCCGGGACCCCTGCCCCCGGGTTCCTGGCGCCTTCTCGGCTGTGTGCCGCCGGCGCTGGAGCACCGCTTCGAGGCTGAATACCTCGGGCACCGCACCGGGAGGCTCGTGCGTGAGGAGCGCGCGTCGAACAGCGAGGTCTGGGAGGCCGCGGCGCCCGGCATCGCGGTCATGGGTCCCAATCTGCGCTATCAGCCGGGGGCGCTACGGGTCTCCTTCCGGCTCGGGGTCCTGCCGCCGGCCGCCGGCACGCTCGCCATTCTCCGGGTCACGGCGGACCGCGGGCGCGCGGTGCTTGCGGAGAAGCGGGTGGAGGCCAGCGACCTTGGCGCAGCCGGGGCCTTTGCCGAAATCGCCCTGCCCGAGATCGCCCTCGAACAGGAGCAGTTTCTCGAGTTTACGGCAGAGACGACCGGCGGCGCGAGGGTCTCCTTCGACCTGGTGCTGGCTTCCTACCTGTCCGGCGTGTGGTCGGGCGAGCCGCTCCGGTGACGGGCCTTCTGAAGCGGTCGGCTAACCCCGGTGCAGGGTGATCGCGCCGAGGTCCCCTCGCGAACCCTTCCAGCGGCAGAAGCGCAGGATGGTCCAGGCGGCCTGGAAGGCGTCCTTCAGGCCGATCTTTTTCCCCTCCTCATAGGTGCGGCCGTGGTAACTGACTGGCACTTCGAAAATCCGCGCCTTCATCCGTGCGACCTTGCAGGTGATCTCCGGTTCGATCCCGAACCGCTTGGAGCGGATGTCGAGACGGTCGACGACTTCGCGCGTCATCGCCTTGTAGCAGGTCTCCATGTCCGTCAGGTTGATGTTCGTGAAGACGTTCGACATCAGCGTCAGCAGCCAGTTGCCGACCGAGTGCCAGTAGTACAGAACGCGGTGTCCCGAGCTCGTGCCGAGAAAGCGCGAGCCGTACACGACGTCCGCCTCCCCCTCGAGGATCGGCCGCAGCAGCACCGGGTACTCGCGCGGGTCGTACTCGAGGTCCGCGTCCTGGATGAGGACCAGGTCCCCCGTCGCGGCGCGCATGCCGGTCCAGACGGCGGCGCCCTTGCCGGTGTTCCGCTCGTGGAAGAGCGCGCGGACCCCGCCCTGGCCGTCCAGTTCGCGCAATACCTCGCGCGTCCCGTCTTTCGAGCCGTCGTCGATGATCAGCAGTTCCTTCTCGATGCCCGGCAGTTCGACCGCGAGGACGCGCGAAACAATCTCCCGCAAGGTCGTCGCCTCGTTGTAGGCCGGCATCACGATGGAGAGTTTCATTTCTCCGCCTCCGGTTCCTCGCTCATCGGGCACAGATTATGGGGGATAGGCGTTGACGACACAAGCGCTTCGCTCGCTCCACCGGGAACGATGAACCCTTGACAGGTGCGGTGTCGAGACGGAACATGCGGCCCCTGCGTCGCTGATAACAATCGTTCAGTCATACGGAGGAACCGCGTGGCAGGTCGCCTGGTGACCATGGTGCGGAGGGCGGGTCGCAGCGCGCCCGGACGGGTTGTGGCGGGACTGGCCGCCCTGGCCGCGCTCTTTTGCGTCTTTCAACTCGTCCTGATCGCCATCTCGGGGGGCGAACCCCTGCCACTGATCTGGTTCGTCCGCCCGCGGTTGCTGCTCGCCGAGGCCCTGTTCGCCGGAGCCGTGGCCTGGCTGCTGCTCTCCGGCGTGCACCGCGACGCAGCAGGGCTGCGGGAGGCGTTGGCGACGCTCGGGCTCGCGGCGGCAAGCACGATCTTCGCATTCCTCCTCGCCGAGGCGGCGCTGCGCATCGGTCTGTGGCGCCTGACGAGCTCGAGTCGCCTCGAGGACCTCGACAAAGCCACGAGCGCCGCAGGGTTGCCGGCGGGGGAGATCATCACCCGGCACTCGCTCGCGATGGTCATCCGGCGCAGCCCCAACGAGCGCCTCATCTACGAACTCGCCCCCAAGCTCGACCTGCAATTCGGTGAGGCCCGGGTGCGCACGAACAGCGCCGGCATGCGCAGCGATCTCGAGTTCGCTTTGGAAAAGCCCGCGGGAACGCTGCGGGTGGTCGGCATCGGGGATTCCGGCATGTTCGGCTGGAACGTCGAGCAGAACGAGGACTATGTCACGGTGCTCGGGAAGCTGCTCAACGCCCGCGGGGACGGCCGCCGGTACGAGACGATCAACCTCGGCGTCCCGGGCTACAACACCCAGATGGAAGTCGACGCCCTCGTCGACAAGGGACTGCGCTACCGGCCCGACATCGTGGTCGTCGGCTGGTGCGAAAACGACTACCAGCTGCCGTTCATGTCACCGCAAATCGGGCAATGGACGCGGCGGGACGTCTCCTTTCTCTGGCTCCTGATCTTCCGGCGCCAGGAATTTTCCAATCTCGCTCTCGTGCAGATCAACGACCTCTCGCACGCCGACAGGACGCACATCCCGGAATTCTTCCGGGAGAACTCCGGTGTCGAGGGGGTACGGCGGTCGCTCCTGAGGCTGCGCGAGCTGGCCGCAAAGGAAGGCTTTCACGTTCTCTTTCTCGGGCCACTCAAAACGCGCTCGGACGCGCTCGTCGCCGAGGTTGGGCTGCCCGCATACAACACGTACCAGAAGCTCCCGAAGGGCACCTGGCCCGCGGAGTACAACGTGCACTTCATACACCCCGCCGCCGGCGGTCACCGTCTGCTCGCGGAAAGCCTGGCGGGGGAATTCGAGCGGCGCGGCTGGCTCGTCCCCGCCGCCGGGGGTGCGCTTGAAATGCCGGTCCGCGCCAAGCTATGGTAACGGCTATGGGCCCATCCGAACTGCGCCGCCAGGGAACCCCCGTCCTGGTGCTGGTCCTCCTCGCGCTCCTCGCCGGCACGGCACTCTACCTGCGGTCGTGGCGCCTGGACTACGACAGGATCCACCCCGACGACCCGAAACAGATCCTGGCGGCCAGCGAGTTCGTCAGGGGCGACTACCTCTTCGGCCTCAACCGGCGCAACAAGGACATCCGCGGCTACCCCTATTTCGCGATGCACCTCGTCGAGTGGACCTACCTCGGCTACGAACAGGTCTTGAGCCACGTCGCCCCCAGCACCCCGACGCCGCGGATGACGCTGGACGACAAGGGATTCGCCATCTACCTCCGACGCATCGGCCTGATGCTCAACTGCCTCTACGAGTTCATCGCGCTCGGGCTCGTCTTCCTCGTCGGCCGGAGGCTCTTCGATCCCTGGGTCGGCCTCGCCGCGGCGGGAGTCTTCGCCGTGTCGTCGCTGCACATCCAGGCAACGCACATGATCGGCGCCGACCTGCCGGGAAGTCTCTTCGTGTTCGGGGTGTTCTTCTTTTGCGCGCGTCTTCGCGACCGCGAGCGCCTGTGGGACTGGTTCGGCGCGGGTGTCTGCGCCGGGCTCGCGGCCGCCGCGAAGTACAACGGGCTGCTTTCGCTGCTGGCGCCGGCGCTTGTCTATTTAGAACTGCGGCTCCGCGAGGGGTGGCGCACCACGCTCTCCCCCCGGCGCATCAGCGGGCCTCTCGTCGTCTTCGCCGCATTCGCCGCGGCCTTTGCGCTGGCAACCCCCTCCCTGCTGCTCGCCCCGCAGGCCGCCCTCGACGCGATCCAGTCGGTGCTGGTCGTCGTCAAGGAATTCAGGATACCGGAAGAATACGTGGGGAGGCGCATCGCCTGGGTCGTGAGCCTTTGGTACAGCCACCTCAACAACTTCCTGCGCTTCTTCGAGCCGCTCCCGGGGTGGCTGACGCTCGCCTCGCTCGGGGTGTTCGTCGCACGGCGCCGTCTCCGGGAGAGTTTCCTGTGGGTCTATTCTCTCGTCCTCTTCCCCATTG
>Ga0315283_10000321_pt1 | contig 34099 bp, 28 predicted proteins | sample YL17G09_0_MG_FD_204541 | JGI IMG/M metagenome (GOLD analysis project Ga0315283, IMG submission 204541) | Sediment microbial communities from Yellowstone Lake, YNP, Wyoming, USA - YL17G09_0 | ecosystem: Environmental > Aquatic > Freshwater > Lake > Sediment | place: USA: Wyoming | collected...
TCCCCCAGGGCCGCCTGGATCGCCGCCCCCACGCCCGCATACGACTTGCAAAACTTGGGCGTGACCTGGCGGTAGTGCGGGTGGGCCATCATGCCCAGGAGGTCGTGGTAGACGAGGACCTGCCCCGACGTGTGGGGCCCGGCCCCAATGCCGATGGTGGGGATGGATAGGGCGGCCGTGACGGCGGCGGCCAGCGGGGAGGGGACGCACTCGAGGACGCAGGCGAAGCAGCCCGCGTCCTGCAGTGCGCGCGCTTCGCGCACCACCTTGAGCGCGCTCGCCGCGGACTGGCCCTGCGGCCGGAAGCCGCCCAGGACGGAGATGGCCTGGGGCATGAGCCCCACATGCCCCATGACCGCCACGCCCGCGCCCACGACCGCGGCCGCGGCCGCCACGCGCGCGCCGCCGCCGCCCTCCAGCTTGACCGCGTCCATGCCGCCCTCCTTCAGCAGGCGCACCGCCGACCGGACCGCGTCCGCGGGCGAGGCTTCATAGCTTCCAAAGGGCAGGTCGCCCACCAGCAGGGGCGTCCGCGCCCCGCGGGACGCCGCCTGGCAGTGGAGCAGGGCGGCGTCCAGCGTGAGGGGCAGGGTCGTGTCGTGACCGTGCACCACCATCGCGGCCGAGTCGCCCACCAGCAGCACGTCCACGCCCGCCGCGTCGACGTGCGTGGCTGAGGGGTAGTCGTAGGCGGTGACCATGGTGATGCGCTCGCCCGCCGCGTACTTGGCCCGCAGCGTGCGCAGGGTGACTCGCGGGCGGTGGGGGGGGGAAGCAGGACCAGAGGTGGAGGTTGAGGAGGAGGGGCCGCCGTTTGGGGGAGGGTCACGCGCGCGGGGCCCACCATACACCGCAGCGTCGGGCTTGATGGACATGGCGCGAGTGGACGGGGGCGAGGAGGGGTGGTGGCGGCAGGCCGCGGCGGCCGTGGTGACTGAGGAGAGAGAAAGAGCGGAGGTCGAGGTTGAGAGGAGAGGGCAAGCAGAGCCCCGCCCCCGTGCACACACGCGACACCCTTTTTTCACCTCGCATCTTCACTCGGACAGGCATCTACAGCCACGGCCATACACGCTGGCATCAATTTTGTGGGCAAAAGCGCGACAGGCCTGTGTGCGCGCGATGCCTCTTCTTCCTCATTCCTTACCAATTCGGCTGCCGCTGCCGGCCCGCCTCCCTTCCCTCCTCAACGCGGCTACGGCAGCTGCCGCTAGCATGGTGTGGGACTGAGCAAGGGTTGCGTCCGTCTGGCAGCGAGGTGTGTGCCGGATACAAGAACAGGAGGCGGTGGTCTCGCTGAGAAGAGAAGAGGTCTGGCCTGCCTTCCTCGCCTCTATCTTTGAACCTGCTGCTTTTTTTTTAAACCACCGCCGCGCATAGGTACGCTGCAACTTCTCTCTCTCTTTCAGCCCCTCACTGTCCCTTAGGGCCCCCCTAAGCTACGTGCATGCGCAAAACACACGCGCACGCACACTCCCAAAACGCAACGCTCCCTCTTCTTTTTGAGAAGCTCTCTCTCCGTTCATCTTCATTGCTCCCCACCCCCGCCCGCCCGCACACGCAGCCCCTTGCCCCCACCCCCACCCGCCGCCGCCGCGTCCGCCAGCCCGGGCCGCCCCGCACCACCCCCAAAAATGCCGGCATCGTCCAGGCGCACCAGGTCGCCCACGCCCACCCAGTACAGGGCGACCGCCCGGGGTGGCAGGCCCAGCCCGCCGGCCTCCGCCCGCCCGCACACGCGGTCCACCACCAGCTGGCGCAGGTCCTCCGCGTGGCCCAGCAGGGAGGCCATGTCGGAGACGATGCCCGCGACGGCGGGGGACCCCCGGCCAGCGGCGGGGCGGCGGGCTGGGTAGAGGGGCGGGTGGCCAGAGGCCGGGCGAGGGGCGGCTGCACCGCCACTGCCACCCCCACCCCCGCTACCCCCGAGCGCCGCCCGCACGAATTGGGCGACCGCCGCCGTCCGGGCCAGGCGCTCGGACAGGCCCGTCCAGGCCGCCGCGATGGAGGCCTGCTGCCCCGCGACGTGCGTCTGGAGGGCCACCAGCGCCGCGCCCGCCCCGCCAGGGAGGGCGTCCTCCCCCAGGGCGGCCAGCTTGGCGCGCAGGCAGGCCAGCAGGTCGGAGGGGCGGGACCCGCCCATCCAGGCCATGAGCTGCATCCCTGGCGGCATGTAGGCGCCCATCGCGACGGCCGCCACGGCGCCCTGGGCGAGGGCGGCCCGGCGGCGGGCGGCCAGGTCGGCAATGAGGCAGCTGCACACCTCCGCCCCCGCGTCCAGGGCGGCGTCCGGGGCGCCGGCGTCCATGGCCGCGCTCAGGGCGTCGACGGCGGCGGTGTAGGCACAGCAGAAAGCAGATACGGCGGCCGCCTCGTCGGGGGCGGGGCCCAGGGCGCCCGCGGCGGGGCACTCCGCGCCCGGGGCCGGGGTCCCAAGGGAGGGGCAGGAATCGGTGGAGGCGAGCGAGGGGGGCGGCGTCGGGGGCGGGCGGTGGTAATGAGCGGACCGGGGCGGCCGGCCAGGGGCGGCGCCCGCGGTGCGGAGAGGTGGGGCGCGTGGGGGCTGGCCGGGCGGGCCGAGCGGGGCGCGCCGGCGTGTGGGTGGCAGTGGGGGGGGTGGAGGCGTGTGGGCGGGGGCGGGAGCGGGCTGGGCTGCCTGTGATAAAAGGGTGTGCTTGCGTGTATGTGTGAGGGCTCTTTCGTTTCGGTCTCTCTCTCTCTCTCTCTCTCTTTCTCTCTCTGTCTCTTCCTCTGTCCTCCTCCCGCCCCTCCGCGGGAGGGCGGAAGCGGAGGGGAGGGGGAGGTGATGGAGTAAAAAAGAGGGGGGTGGGTCGGGAAGGGTACCGCTCCCCCTCGACTTCCCCCCTTCCTCTCCCCTCCTGTGGCCGCGCCCCGCACAAACCCGACCCGCCGCCCATCCAGGGGGACGTGACCGGCCACCCTGCTCCACACCAGGCCCCAGTTGGAGCACCAGGAGAGAAGAGGGGGCTGGGTGTGGGCGGTACCTAAAAACGCCCCCGTCTCTCGCCCATGCGCCCGTCCATTCAGCACACGCTCTCACCTGCCCTTGCCCGGGCGGCACCCATTCGACCGCCCCGGTCTTGTCGCTATCCAGAGAGGAGACGTGCAGGTACTCTATGCAGGGAGTGGCGGCGGCGGGTGTGGGGTCGGTCATTATGTTTTTTGTTCTTGTTGTGTTAAAATAATCGCAGTGCTCCCCGTCCTCCCCATTTTTTTTCCGATCCTCACAGCGCCACCTTGGCCGCCCGCCGCACGGCCGCCGTCGGGCTGTGCGTGTTGCTGCACGACACCGTCACCCCACCGTCCACGGCCACCACCGACGCCGCCGCTTCCGCAGCCTTCCGCTTGGCCGCCGCGCTCGCCGCCGCGGCCATGGCGGCCTCCGGACGCACCCCGCCCCCCCCCACCTCATTCCCGGCGCCCGGCGCCCGCTCCGCCCGCTTGACCCGGGACCAGGGCCCGATGGTGGAGTCCGCCAGGAACGTCCAGATCACCCACACCCAGGAGGCATGGTGCATGAGGCCGACGGAGTAGAACTCGGGCGCGATCTGCCGCAGGCGGGCCAGGCGCGAGTGCGGGATTGCGGTGAAGTCGTGGTGCTCGTTGTGCAGGCCCACGTTATAGGTGAGCGCGTTCAGGGGGCCGTAGTAAGAGTACGTCTCCTGGGTTCCACCCGGGATGGCGGCCGGGTCGGGCTGGAGCGGGGAGCGGGGCTGGGTGGGGGGCGTGCCCGCCACCGCCTCCACAAAGCGGTAGTGCTCGGCAATCAGGTGGCCGGCCATGGGGTGGAGCCCCCCGCCGAGGAGCGCGCCCGCGGCCAGGTAAGTGAAGGCTTTGGCACCCCAGAAGTAAAAGATGGCGGCGTCAAAGCCCAGGACCAGGCCAGCGCACGCCAGGTCGGCGGCGTCCGGCACTTTCGGGCGGACGAGCAGGGGGCGGATGCCGTAGACAGCCAGGTAGGCGGCGACCCACCCCGTCTTTGCGATGGGCCCCGCGATCGCCTCCTTCTCCAGCGCCGTCGGCAGGTCCACGTCCCACCCGTCCACGCCCAGGTGGGAGTGGTGTTCGGAGTGGTACTTCTTGAAGGCGGTCGCCATGGGGATGACCAGCGGGCAGTTGGACGCCCAGGCGAGCGCCCGGTTCCAGGACGGGCGCTTAAAGGCCAGGCAGTGGGAGAGCTCGTGCTGGGCCGTGAACAGGTTTTGGGAGAAGGTGCCGCCCAGGGCGTAGGCGGCGAGGGCGACCTTCCACCAGGGCGATTCGCGGACGAGCCAGGCGGTGAGGGTGGTGGCGGCCATGACGGCGACGACCTGGGAAGAAAAGGAGAGAGAGAAGAAAGTTGTGAGGGGATGCGCGCGTCGCCCGGGCGGCCTTGCATGTTCCCTGTGCCCGTGTGCGGCAGGGGTGGGGCACGCGTCTGCACCCTCTTCTCACCCGCGCTCATCATGTGCGCCACCGGTCACAGCATGCGCCCGGCGTGGCGGACGGGGGCCCAGGCACGCAGGACCGGGCACACACGCGCCTCCCTTTCAAAGGCAGCGCCGGCGGACGCGGCCACGGCGCGGGCTTCCCGACCGTTCAGGCCGAGCGGCCAAAAGGCGACGCTCGATGCGGCCCCGACCGCCCCGGGCAACCCCCTTCCGCGTCTGCTTCCAGGCGCGAAATAAACACCCGCCCCCAAAAGGCCGGGCGTGTGTTGAAAGGTAAGGATCAGGGCGTACAGGCCACAGGCGGGCAAGACGCACAGCTCTCGACCCGGAAAAAAAACACGCGCCCGCGCCACTCGCCGCTGTTTCTGTCTTTTCTACGCCGCGCTGGTCCCCACGCCGTCCCCACGCCCTCCGCTCTCCCTTGCCCACACCCCCCATACCTGCACCGCCGTCCACGGGTCCGTCCCGTACAGGGCCCGCACTTGCGGCCCGTACTTGGCCAGGATGGCCCGGCGGCGGGCCGCGTGCGGCTCGATACTGGTCGTCCAGTCAAAGTTGGTAGTGGTGGTGGCCTCGGGGCCGGACGCCTGGGCGGCGGGGACACCCATCACGTGCGATGACGGGGCGTGTGTGTGCGCGCGCGTGGGGAGAGTCGTGGGTGGAGAGTTGTCTCCACCGTTGAATGCTGGTGTGAGCAACAACGGCAGGGGGCGCAGCTGCGAACCGCTCTTTTACTTTTTCTCAACCTCCTCCTCCTCCTCCCTCCCGCCCCGCCGCCGCCTGCGCCTGCGCCTGGGTCTGCCCCTCCCGCCCTCCCAGGCGCCGCACCCTCACATCCCGCGCTCCAGGGTCTAAGGCCGCCCGCGGGACCAGGCCCAGGCCCGCCAAGAACGCGGGCGGGCCACCACCCGGCGGCCTGGCAGGCAGCACCTCCAACGCCAGGGCCAGCACGGGGCCTGCTGCCGACCCGCCGGTCAAGCAGACGGTGTGCGGCCCGGGCGCGCCCGCGGCGGCCAGCCCCGCCGCCATACCCCGGGCCGCCGCCCCGATGGCGGCGCCCCGGTCTAGCGGCGGGCGGTGGTGAGGGGAGGAGGAGGTGGCAGGGCCGGAGCTGCCACCCGCAGCGGCAGGCCCGGCCGTGGCGTGGCGGCGGTAGATGACGGCGTAGGTGGTTGGCGGGGGCGGCGCATCACTGGCAGCGCCGCCTCCGCCTCCGCCTCCGCCTCCGCCTCCGCTGCCGCCTCCCCCTCCTCCCCTCACCCACCCGTCCTCCCACCCTCGCCTCACCATTTCCATCACCGCCGCCTCCAGCCCCGCCTCATCGCCCGCCGGCACCGCCGTGTCGAAGCCGACGATGCGCTCGCAATAGGCGAGGCGGGGCTGGGTGCCGGCCGCAGAGGCGACGGCCAGCGCGGCGGCCGTGCGTGAGGCGGCGTGGAGCAGGGGGACGGCGGCAGCGGCACTGCCGCCCAGGACGACCGCGGGCGGCCTCCACACCAGCAGGGACAACCCCCGGCACCCCATCTTGATGACGCCCAGGGTGCCGGTGGTGGTGGTTGCAGCGTCGCCTTCTCCTTGTGCCGCGTCACACCCGCCGCCCTTGGCCGCCGTCGCCGCCCCCGCTACGAGCGCCGCCCTCCTCAACCCCGCGGCGGCCTCCCGCATCGCCGACCGAGACCGCCCGGAGGTGGAGCAGGACAGGACAAAGCCCGCGATGCCCGGGCCGAGGGAGGTGGTGTAGTCGTAGCGCATCCAGGGCATCATGGTGCCGATGTCTGAGAGGGGTGTGGGGCGGGAGAGAGAGGGCGGGGGGGCGTGAGAATGATGGGGTGGTGGGATGAACGGAGCGGGTTTAAAGAAATCTGCTGTGTTTTTTTTTACCTCGCTCCGCCTGCTCTTCATCTCCGTCGGTGGTGAGCCGAGCCCTCTTAGAAGAAGGAGGAACGTGAGGCCGTATTGGGGCCGGCCGGCGGGCCTGTTTCTCGGCTTCCCGGCTGAGCTTTTCCATCACCCGAAGTGAGAAAGGGAAAAGAACACGCTCGTCGTCACCCTCGCCCCTTTCTTATACACCCTGGTTTTTGTTTTTTCACATACACGCACGCACACTCTCACAGATCGCCAAGCTCTCTCTCTCTCTCTCTCTCTCTTTCTCTCTCTCTCTCTCTTTTCTCTCCGATCACCAAAAAATAGACCCCCCCCTCTCTCTCCCAAAAAATCTCTCCTATCATAAAGAAACAGCTCTCTCTCTCTCTTCCTCAAACTCCGTCCCCTCTTCACGCATACAGCACCACCCCGTCGCAGATGACCTTGTCCCGCTGCAGCAGGCCGATGCCCTGCAGGCACTGGTCGTACGTGCCCGCCGCCTCGTTCAGGCCCGCCGCGGAGGTCGTGAACCCGGCGTTCTGGTCGACGCCGACGCGCGTGTCATTGGACGTGCGCGCGTCCTCAAAGAAATCCCAGGGCTTGGGCGCCGAGATGAGGGCGCCCTTGAGGATGTGCGGGTTGGCGGCCGGCGTGTACAGGCCGTTGACGGCCGTGCACTTGGTGGCCTTGTCCTTGGGGCAGGAGGCCGCCCGGTCGGACACCCGGGTGGGCGGGCGGCTCCCCAAGCCCGTGACCAGGGAGGGCGAGTGGTCGCCCAGGATGTACCGCATCTGCTTGCGCGTCCAGCACACGTAGCGCTGGGAGCGGGCCGCGTCGTTGTAGGGCTGGGCCTCCCAGGCGGGCGCGGACGCGTTGCCCTTGATGGAGTTGCCGTAGATGATGCTCAGGGCGGCCGCGTTCATGGTCGTCCCCGTGCGCGGGTCGTAGTGGTTGAAGGCCCGCCCCAAATCGGTGTAGGAGATGGTGGAGGACGTGCACAGCCACTTAGCCAGGAAGCCCTGGATGGCCTCGTGGAAGGCCATGTCGTCCGTGATCTGGGCCATGAGCACGGTGGACGGCCAGGCCAGGTGGTCCCAGTCGACCAGCAGGCGCTGGTCGGCCTGGCCCTCCTCGTTGGAGTGGGCCACCCACCACTTGTACGCGTCGTCCAGGTAGGCCCGGTCCTGCGTCGCCCGGTACATCCAGGCCGCCGCCCAGGCTAGGTCGTCCCGGTAGGAGGTGGAGTTGTACTGGGCGACGGCCGCGCCGCGGAAGACCTGGTCGGCGGGCGGGCAGAGCGTGGAGGGCGGGGCCCGGACCTGCGAGTTTGGGTCGACGGGCGCACACTTGTACAGGAAATTCTTCGTGTACCGCCCCGTGTGGCGGGTGGCCGCCCCGTACAGGCGCATGGCCGCCGTCGCCAGCTTGTCCGCGTAGGCGGGGTCGGACTCCCGGAAGGCGAGCGAGGAGGACGCGAAGGCGCCGACCAGCTGGCCCGCCAGGTCGGACGTCCCGTTGTAGGTGGTCACATAGTAGGCGGGCCGCTTGTGGACGGCCTTCTCCATGTCCTCGGGGCGCGTCCAGTGCGCCTTGTCCACCGTCAGGTTGCCGACCTGGTAGACGATCAGGTACTCCGGGTACCGGGAGGAACGCTTGCGGTCCTTGGTAAACGTTTTCAGCAGGTAGTCGTTCGACCAGCGCAGCGTGGCCAGCGCGTGGCCCGTCGCATTGGCCTTGGCGTAGCCCTTGGGGAATTCCACCAGGCCCCACGCCAGCATGGCCGTCGCAAAGGCGGCGGGCGCCGTCATCTTGACCGTGCCGACCTCCCCGCCCGTCATCCACCCGCCCGTCAGGGCGCCAAAGCCGAGCGCTTTGGGCCCCTTCTCCCACATCAGGCTTGCGTTGCGCCAGGCGATCGGGAACGTCGTGTTGGGCGAGGCCGGGTCGATCGGGCCCAGCCGCTCCGCATCGTAAAAGGACAGGGACGCGCCGATGACCTTGGCGTAATCGTACTGGGCCGGGTAGACCAGCCAGATGAGGATGATGGCGACCAGGGAGCACAGGGAGGTCAGGATGTAGCAGGCCGAGCAGGCCGCCCGCAGGGTCGTCCCCTTGCCGATGTAGTTGTAGTGGAGGAGCAGGTAGGGCGGGATGGCGTTGTAGGCGATCCAGATGATGGAGATGGACAGGGTTGTCACCACGGTCGGCCCCGTGAACACCTTGTACAGCCCGAAGCAGAGGGCGGTGAAGAGGGAGATGAAGCTGGTCGCCGGCATCCACAGGTCGCCCAGCGCTTTTGCGGCCAGCATGTTGCCCACGCCCTTGGCCGTCGTCTTGAAGGTGATGGACCGCCCAAACACGCCGCCTGCCGCCCGCCAGCAGGCCTTCACGAACGTCCACCACAGGATGGAGTTGGCGATGTTGGCAAACCAGAGGGCCTTCAGGTCCCGCGCCCGGTGCACGTAGTTCATGACCAGGAACTGGGCGCTCATGTAGACCGTCAGGCCCATGGCCGCCCACCAGGAGACGACGATGGGAAAGACGCCGCCCCAGATGGTGACGAGCGGGATGATGATGAACATGGGGGTGGTGATGGCGCCGACCACGTACGACCACACGCCCGTGCAGTACATGAGGCGCTGGAAGGGGGGCAGGCCCTGCTGGAAGAGCGGGCAGTGGTCGGAGGACAGCATGATCTGGAAGTGGCCCTTGCACCAGCGCGACCGCTGCTGGAAGCAATTCCGCAGCTGCTCGGGCGCCTCGCCCACGGCCAGGTACTCGTTCACGTACCGGCACTCCCACCGCCGCTTCTTCAGCTCCATGCCCAGCGCGAAATCTTCCGTCAGCGTGTACTCGGGCGACCAGCCCGCCTCGTAAAACGCGCGCGCGCGCGTCAGGAAGTTGGTGCCCGTGCACGAGATGAAGCCGAAGGCGTCATAGCCCGTCTGCGCGTACTCCCAGAACTGGACGTTGCCGTGGTTGAAGATGTCGGCGGCGGGGTCCAGGTTGTAGAAGCACTAATCATGATGAGAGGAGAGAGACGGGAGGGTGTGAGAGATATGGAAGGCGGGTGCGCGCGCGTGGCTCTCTCTCCCTCTTCTTTTTCTCCTCTCCTCTCCTCTCTCGCACGCACCTGCGGACTCAGGACCATGCCCACGTCGTCGCCCGCATCAAATAGGGGCACCGTCTTGAGGAAAAAGTCCGGGTTGGCGACCTGGTCGGCGTCGAAAATGCAGGTCAGCTCGGCGGGCGGGATGGCCAGGTCGGTCGGGTAGATGTGGGACAGGCAGTTGTTGAGGTTGCAGGACTTGCCGTTCATCTCGCCGGCCTTACGCGTCCGGCCGGACACGTAGACGACCTCAGGCCCAGCCGCCTCGCACCACCGCCGCTTGGCCGGGTCCCGCCCGTCATCGCACAGGTAGACGGTGCGGTTGCACCCGGCGGGGAGCGCGGCCGCCAGGGCGGCCGTGATGGTCTTGGTCACGATCTCCAGGGACTCCTTGTAGACGGGCACCAGCACCCGGACGTGGTACGGGTGGTCCACCAGGACCAGGCCCGGGTTGTCCGGGTCGGAGCGGAAGGCCTCGTGGACGGGGTCGGCGACGATGTTGAGGCCGTAGAGGAGCGTGGTGGTCGCGCCCATGACCTCCACGCACAGGACAAGCATGCCATACCACACGTACGAGCCCAGGTCCAGGGTGTGCGCGATGCGGACGTACAGGTAGAAGATCAGGGCGAGGACGTAGAGCGCCATGATGGTCACCCCTCCCCGGTCCAGGCGCCACCCGCGCTTGAACTTGTGGGCCGGCCAGGCGGGCTCGCCCTCCTCGGGCGGCGTGTAGAGCGGCGCGTCGGCGGTGTAGGGCGCAGGCACGTACTCGATGTCCTCGTCCTCGTCCGTGTCCTCGTCATCCCGGACGACCTTGTACTTCTTGCCGGGCCCCGGGCCGGCCAGGGCGCCGGTGGTGACCGTCGCGCCCTTGCCAGCGTTGCCGCCGCCGCCATACCCGTCGTCCGACCAGCCCGCGTCGTCTTCGCCGTAAAACGAGTCCAGGCCACCCGCACCCAGATCGGGCGGCGCCTGGGCGCCGCCGCCGCCGCCGCCGCCGCCGCCGCCGCCGCCGCCGCCGCCGCCGCCGCCGAGCAAATAGTCGCCGTCGTCGCCGTCGTCGGAGCCGCCGGCGCCGGCGCCGGCGCCGGCGCCCGTGTCAAACTGGTCCAGGGCTTCGACGAGTCTTTAAAAAAAAAAGGGAGGGAAGGAGAGAGGGGGTGAGAGGGCTGCGTGTGTCCTAGCCAAGGAGGCATGTGCGTCTCGCGATCGCGGCGATCGTCCACGCCCTAATTCCACGCCGTCCACCACCCCAGGCCGGGCCTTGGGATCACCGACGAGGCTAAGTGGTGGAGTACCAGGGCTGACGGGCCCCCGGACAACGCCCCCGGGCGACGCGAAAGAAGGCACGCCCTCGCGCTCGGCCTCTTTCTTTCTTCCCCCTCTCGCTCGCTTTGCTGCGGGAGGCACGTGCCTACGCTCACATCTCCCGCCCTACCCACCCAACCCACTGAACGCCAGTTTCCAAAACAATGGAGCGGCGAGCGTGGAGTTGGGGCGGTGGTGGGCCGGGGCGGGAGTGCGCAAGAGGGGAGGCGAGAAATCGTGCTCTCTCTTCCCCGTTTCTCTCCGTCTCTCGATACTCACTGTGCAAAGGAGCCCATCGCCTCAGGCTTGCCCATGCCGTCCTGAGGATTGGAGAGGGGAGACGGGAGGCGTGTGCGTGAGTGCGAGTGCGTGTTGGCGTGCGTCGCTGGCCGCGGGCGCGAGAGCCGTAGAGGGCGCGCCGGCGCCGGCCCACTCTTCTCCTCGCCGCACACGGGAAATCGAGACGGAACGCGCCGCCTTGCACCGCCTCGACGCCCTCTCCACAGCCCTCGCGTGACGTGGCTCATACGATCCGTCTCAAATCGGGGGCGGTCGGGGGCTGTGCAAGCCGGTCAACCCCGCGCATTTGGCGTCGACGGGGGGGGGGGGAGGCAGCGCCTTTTTCTCCGCACATCTGCGTACCTCGCCCATAGCCGGCCGATAGTGTTGTACAGGTGTGCTGTTCGCTCACGCCCTCCGGCCCTGGTGTCAGGCAGGCGTACGCACCCCCTGATTGGGGTGGAAGGGAGCGGGCGTGCGGGGAGCGGTCCGCGCACGACTTTCGAAAAAAGGCTCTCGCGGCAGTGGGGCGAGAGAAAAAGAGTGAGAGGCTCTCACTGGGCCGAGCCCGGTCTCTCTTTTTGCTATCCACCCACCCACAGCCCGCCTGTTTTTACGCCACACAGCCACACAAAGCCACACACTCACATACACGATGTCACACACCCGCCCCGCCGCCCTCCTCCTCACACCACCACCACCCGCGCCCCTACCGGGTCCAGGGCCGCCACCCGCGCGGAGTTGACCTGCAGTCCACCGGCCTCCACGAAGGCCGCACTCATCGCGGCGCACACGGCCCGCCCCGTCGCCTCGTCCGGGACGACCGCCACGCACGTCGGCCCGGCCCCCGAGATGGTGCACCCGTACGCGCCGGCCTTGCCCGCCGCGGCCTTGACGGCGGCAAAGCCCGGGATGAGGGGCCCGCGCACGGGCTCGACCAGGGCGTCTGAGCCCAGGGCCAGGCCGACCAGGGCCGGGTCGCCCGCCAGGATGCCGGCGATGAGGGCCCCGCCCGCGCCGGCATTGGACACGGCATCTTTGAAGGGCACCATGGGCGGTAGGGCTGCCCGCATGGCGGCGGTCGGAGCCTCGAAGACCGGGTTGACCAACGCAAACCAGAGCGGGGCCGGGGCGGCGGGCGCGGGGGTGGCAGCCCCATCGCCGCTCACGCACCCGGCCGCCCCGCCGTAGGTCAGGCCGCGCACGTCCAGGGGCTCCGTCGACCGGACCAGCACGAAGCCGCCCATCAGGGCGGGCGCGACGTTGTCGGCGTGGAAGCCGGAGACGGCGGCTTCCGCAGCCAAGCCCGCATGCACCAGCTGAGCCTTGGACAGGGGCGACCCAAACAGGGCGTTGACCGCCATGGCGGCCGCCGCGGCGGAGGCGGCGGAGGAACCCAGGCCGGAGCCCAGGGGCAGACCCTGAAAGAGAGAGAGAGAGAGAGAGAGTCAAAGCGTGTGTGGTGAGAGCAGAAGAAGGGATGGATGGAGACAACCTAGCCTCTTCGACCTTTCTCATGAGAGCGTCGCGTCTTGCCGTCCTCTCCTCCTCCTCCTCCTCCTCCTCCCCCTCCTCCTCCTCCTCCTCCTTTTTCTTACCTTGTCAATGCTCAGGCTGACGCCCACGTCCGGGTTGCCCAACAGGCGCAGCGTGTGCGCGGCCGCCACGCCACAACAGTTTGTGCTCCCATCCAGGGGCAAGCGCCCGCCGTCGCCAATGATTGAGGAGATTTCAACCACGCCGGCCTTGCCTGGCAAAGGGATGGCCGTGACCGTGTCGCCCACCCCATCCACAGCACAGCCCAGCCAGTCAAAGCCGGGGCCTAAATTGGCCACCGTCGCGGGCGCAAAGGCGGTGGCGGAAGGGAGGGTCGGACTCAGCGGCGGGCCGGCGTGCAAAATTGGGGTCGACTCTAGTGGGCGGGGCTGGGCGGAGGGAGGGCGGATACAAGTGCGATGAGTAACACCAACGCGTAGCAAAGAAGCCGGTCCATGTGCTGGTGTGGTTGCCTGGCGCGTGCGTGCGCCGGGCAGGCGCCGGCGGACCGGCGGGTGGCCAGGAGCGGCGGCGCGGGTCGTGCCGATGGAGTTTATCATTTTTGGGCGCGCGTGCTGTTGTGACCCGTAACGGCTGCTTGGCCTGCTGGGCGGATGGATGGCAGACGGGTGGTCTGGTAGAGACGCCTGGACTAGGTGCCTCAAGGATGCGGTGTCGTCGCCCGGCCGTAACGAGCAACAGACGAGTGAACAAAAAAGAATTTCGCTCTCTCCCACTTCCTCGCCCACCCCACATTTCCAACCTCTCCGCCGGTCTCCCAGTCCCGGCCTCTCCGTCGCACTTGACTGTGCGCGCGCGTGTGCCTACCCAACCATGCCCGTGTACGCGCCCATGGCCCCTCGCGCCCTGGCTCGGCCTGCAAGCGGCCCGGCGCCGGCCCGCCTTGCCGCCGCCAAACCGGCCACCCCCTCGCTCCGGAGCCCGGCCGCCACGCCCGACACGGCGGCGGCGTCCGCCTCCACCTCCTCGGAAGGCGACATTCGGGAACAGGCGCACCGGCGGGGTGAGTGAACAGAAGAAGAGAAGGATTGAGTGGGGCGTGGCGTGCGTGCGAGCGAAAGCGATGGGGGCGACAGGGACGGCCGCCGCCGGCGCTCCGGTGAGCAGAACGCACGTGCCGCGCCTGGTCCGTGGCGGGCTGATGCCGCCAACGCCCAGGTGGAGTGCTGCATGCTCGAGCAGCACGTGCTTGCGAGGGCGCGCCTGGTGTCGTCGTGCCTGGAGCGCGCGTGCGGTGTCCGCAAAGAGTGTGGGGTCACCTTCACGCGCATGCCCCGCCCCCTCGATGGGAGAGAGCGTGCGCACCCAGCGCCTCTCCCACCCCTCCCACCGTGCGCCTCGGCGCGTCACGCCGTCAAGCCCAGGTGACGTGCCGTGTCATGCCGCCCACCTGGTGTGGGTGCTAGCATCGGTGCCGCGCGGGGCGTGCTGTGAAATGTGCACGCACCTTTCCGCCCGGCCGCCGCCTCCCTTCTCACCCTTTTTTTCTCTCTCTCTCTCCAACCTCCCCCTCACTTCTAGCCCCGCTTGAAAAAGCCCACCTCTTCAACGCCCGCTTCGTCCCCTTCTCCTCCGTCAAGGCCAAGGACCCCCGCCCCTCGGAGACCTACTCCCTGGACGAGGTCATTTACCGGGCGTCAAATGGCGGCCTGCTGGATGTGGCGCACGACATGGAAGCCCTCGCGATCTACGGACCTGAATACTGGAAGGCTCTTTTTGACGCGCGGTCGGGGCGGACGGTCTGGCCCTACGGGAGCGGGGTGTGGTCTAAGAAGGAGTGGGTTCTGCCCGGGGTGAGTAATGGACGAGAGGACGACGAGGGGCGGTGGGGTGTGCGGGCGAAGAGAAGAAAGGGAGAGACCAACCTGCGTGCGCCCTTTCCCTACACCCACATCCACCTCATCTTTTCTTTTTCTCTCTTCTCCTACCCTCCCTCTCTCTCTCTCACTCAAAGATCTCCGACGACGACATCGTCTCCATGTTTGAGGGCAACTCCAACCTGTTCTGGGCGGAGCGCTTCGGCCGGGAGGCGCTGGGCATGCGGGACCTGTGGGTCAAGCAGTGCGGCAACTCGCACACGGGCTCCTTCAAGGACCTGGGCATGACCGTCCTCGTCTCCCAGGTCAACCGCCTGCGCAAGCTGCGCCCGGACGCGGTCCAGGCGGTCGGGTGCGCCTCCACCGGCGACACGTCGGCCGCCCTGTCCGCCTACTGCGCGGCGGCGGGCATCCCGGCCATCGTCTTCCTGCCTGCCGACAAGATCTCGCTTGCCCAGCTGGTCCAGCCGATCGCCAACGGCGCGCTCGTCCTCTCCATCGACACCGACTTTGACGGCTGCATGAAGCTCATCCAGGAGGTGACGGCCGCGTCCCCCATCTACTTGGCCAACAGCATGAACTCGCTCCGCCTGGAGGGCCAGAAGACGGCGGCCATCGAGATCTGCCAACAGTTTGACTGGGCGGTTCCGGACTGGGTCATCATCCCGGGCGGCAACCTGGGCAACATCTACGCCTTCTATAAGGGCTTCAAGCTGTGCAAGGACCTGGGCCTCGTCGACCGCCTGCCCCGCATGGTCGTCGCCCAGGCCACCAACGCCAACCCGCTGTACCGCGCGTACAAGGCCGGGTGGGACAAGTTTGAGCCGATGAAGGCGGCCACCACCTTTGCGTCGGCCATCCAGATCGGGGACCCGGTCTCCATTGACCGGGCCATCCTGGCGCTCCAGGCCACGGACGGGATCGTGGAGGAGGCGACGGAGGAGGAGCTGATGGACGCAGCCGCCCGGGCGGACCTGACGGGCATGTTCAACTGCCCGCACACGGGCGTCGCGCTGGCCGCGCTGACCAAGCTGCGGGCGCGGGGCGTGATCGCCCCCGGCGACCGGACGGTCGTAATCTCCACCGCCCACGGCCTGAAATTTGCGCAGTCCAAGGTGGCCTACCACGCCCGCGAGATCCCGGGCATGGCGGCCACGTACGCCAACCCGCCCGTCGCGGTGAAGGAGGACCTGGGCGCGGTCATGGACGCGATCCGGGGCAAGTTTGCGTCGATGCGGTGAGGGAAGATCAAACAAAAGGGGGGCTTTTTTCTTTGAGAGAGTGTGTGGGTGCGTGCGTGTGAGAGGCTGTGGAATGGGCGTGGAGGGAGAGAGAGGGCCGAGGCGTGCGGTGTGTGTTGTGCGTTCCTTTTTGTTTTGAGGCATATGTGCCCTGGTTTTCTCTCCTTCTTAGCTGCAAACTCTGCTCTCCCACCCTCCTCCACGCCTTCATCAGGGCGCCATCCCCGGCGGCCCGTCCCACTCACTCCCTGCTGCGGCCGCCGCCGCCTGGGCCGCCGCCGCCTGGGCCGTCGCCGCCGCCTCCAGCGCCCCACCCGCCGGCGCGCAGCAGGCGTCGCCCAGGGACGCGCCCCGGCCGGCAAAGGCCGCGTGGCCCGCCGCCAGGCCGCCCAGCACCGCGCCGCACGCGCCCAGATTGAAGGTCATGACCGCCAGCATGAGGAGGTAGGAGGTGGCGGCATGCAGGGCGTACGCCGCGGTGTCCAGGGCGCCAGGGCCGGTGGTGGTGGAGGCCGGCGGCCCACCAGGTTGGGGGCGGCCACCGCCCGGCCGGCCCGCCTCCTCGTCCGCCACCAACAGTGGTGCTGTCATGGCACTGACAGTGCTAGTCCCAGGCGCCGGCCCGCAGCAGCAGGGCGCGGGGACTGGGGTTGGGGCGGCTGGCGACGGGGCGGACGCGGCGGGCAGGCGGGTGGGGCGCAGCTGTTTGGCCGCGTCCGCCCCTCCGCACCCGGGCCCGCACGCGCAGGCTTTCGCCACGGCGGCACGGTGAGCGGCCAGTAATTCGTGGGCGAGGGCCAGGAGGACGATTGCAGCCAGAGAGGCGGCGTAGCTGAAAGAGGGCGAGAGCGAGAGTGATGATGAGGTAATATGAGGTGAACACAAAATGAGGCGAGCGGGTAGCGAACACCACGCCTCTCCACACGCACCCGATCGGGCCACAAACCTCCCACGACCACAGTGTCATGTCAAAGCCCCAGTAGAAGCGCATGTGCATTATATTTCTTGGGGGTTCTTATGGCGACGAGATGAGAAGGTGTGGGACGGAAAACAAGGAATAGGCATCTCTCTCTTTCTCCCTCTCTCTCGACCTCTTAAAACACTCACACATCGTCTCACATCGTCTCACATCGTCTCACTCCCAGCGCTCGCCTCCCAGGTCGCCTTTCAGAAAGGGACGTGCGTGCGTGTCGTGCATCTGTGCTCCTAACACCTTGCACGCACAATAAAAATGCGGGCCTCAGCCTGGCCCGCGTCGACGAGCGGCAGTGCAAGGCTGAGCGCTCTCGGCGCTGCTGCTCGCTCTCAACCATGCCCTCTTTTCCTCCTCCGGGCCACGCCCGACGAGGCGGCGCCACCACCGCCGGACGCGGGCAAAAAGCCCGCCACCAAGACCGCCAAGGCCGCCAAGGCCGCCAAGCCCGTCGGCTCGCGCGGCCGAAAGTCCACGGCCGTGGGCACGACCTGGTCTGGTGACGGCTCCGGCGAAGTGGACGCCCTCGGCCGGGACCGCTTGACCGCCCTGGGCAAGGCCCAGGACTATAACATCAACGTCACGCACGGCCAGAACCTGGCGCACTTGGATTCTCTATACGTGGGCAACACGCTCGGGTAAGGGAGGTGGATAGGAGATGATGGACCGTCTCTCAGAGACGGGGTCTCCCGACCCATTACATCTCAACCTTGACCTCTCCCCTCCTTGTTTCATAATAAATCCCCCCCTTTTTTTTTTCAGCCACGAGTCCGACATCGCTGACGGCTCCCTGCGCGCCTGGCAGTTCCGCACGTTTGCCAACCTGGTCGGAGATTACTACGTCGCGCCCTCCTTTTTAAACGCGGTCGCGGACCACCTTGTGAAGAACGCTTTGATCGATGCAGGCTCCTTTGACCCGCAGACCCGCGTCCCCCTCATCCTCGGCATCTGGGGTGGCAAGGGCCAGGGCAAGTCCTTCCAGACTGAGCTCGCCCTGCGCAAGCTGGGCGCCGAGTGCGTGGTCATGTCGGCGGGAGAGATGGAGGACGAGTGGGCGGGCGTCCCCGGGAAACGCATCCGGGAGCGTTACCGGGCGGCCGCAGACCTGGGGCGGGTGCGGGGCAAGCTGACGGCCTTAATAATCAACGACATCGACGCCGGTGCGGGCGTGTTCAAGGACACCCAGCGCACCGTCAACACGCAGATGGTTATCGCCACGCTCATGGCGGCCTGCGACGACCCCAACCACGTGCCCGGGCCGGGCGACTGGCGGGTGGCGGTGGACGGGGTGGTGAAGGTGCCGCACCACCGGCGGGTGCCCATCATCCTGACGGGTAACGACCTGTCCCGCCTGTTTGCGCCCCTGTTGCGGGATGGGTAAGTATTTGTTTTGGTCTGATGTGATGTCGAGCGCGCGCGCGCCCGCCTCAAAACCCACACCTCCTCTCACACGCCTCTCTCCCCTCCTCCTCTCCACCAGTCGCATGTCCAAATTTTATTGGCATCCCTCCAAGGATGACCTCATGGGCATCCTGGGCCAGCTGTTCCGGGACGACCTGTCAGAGGGCGGCGCGACGGGCGGGACCAACAGCGGGCTGACCCCGACAGACCTGTCGGCCCTGCTGGACGCGTTCCCCAACCAATCCCTGGATTTCTATGGTGCGTGCAAATCTGGGCTTTATGATGATGTGATCCGAGCATACGTCGCCCAGGGCGCGGGCGGGACCATCGCCGAGCTGGCGGAGGCGGAGGGTGACGCGCTGGCACTGTTTGTCAGGTCCCTGGCCAGCCGTGAGGGGCCGCCGCCGTTTGACCCGCCGCCCATCACGCTGGCCGCGCTGGTGGCGCAGGGGCGGCGCCTGGTCGCGGAACAGGAGGCAGTGAACTCGCACAAGCTCGCGGAAGAGTATATGAACGGGGCCAAGGACCGTGGCGGCGGGTCGTTGATCGGGTTGAGCGGATGAACGGGGCAAAGACCGTGAAGAGACGAGAGAGATGATTTTTGATGGTGTGTGTGCCACTTCTGCTGCTTTGTTTTTTCACGCCTTTGCCTTCTCCTCTCCCGCCCCGCCTCGTTCAGCCAGGGCCGACAGGGCCGGCACCAGGTCCAGGCCCGGGTCACAGAAGATGCGGCGCAGCCGGGCACAGGCGGTGAGAGAGGCAGGCACGCTTTTCAGGAGAGGGTTGCGGTCCAGGTAGAGTTCCTGCAACGCCCCGCACGCGCCCAACTCGTCCGGCAGGCTCACCAGCCTGTTCCCCGTCAGCCAGCACCGTTGCAAGGCGGTGCAGGCCCCAATCTCGGGCGGGAGGCTGGACAGCGCGTTGTCGGACAGCCACAGTTCGACCAGGGAGGTGCACAGCCCGATTTGAGGCGGGATGGAGGCCAGGGCGTTGTTATACAGGGACAGGCGGACGATGGAGGGGAAAGACGCGACCAGGTCGCCGGGCAGGTCGGTGAGTTGATTGTTAAAGGCCGACAGCGCTTCGATGGCCGACCCGATGGAGGGCGGGAGCATTGTGAGGGCGTTGAAGTGCAGGCTGAGGCGGGACAGCGGGAGGGCGTCCATCCCGGCCGGCAAGGCGGTCAGCGCGTTGCAGTTGAGCGTGCAGAAGGCGAGGGCCGAGCAGGCCGTGATGCTCTGGGGCAGGGCCGTCAGTTCGTTGCAGTGCAGGGACAGGCGTTGTAGGGCCGTCAGCGCGCCAATGCCGTCGGGGATAGAGGTCAGGGCGTTGTTGTTGGCGACGAGGGCGGTCAAGGCGCGCAGGCGGCCCAGCGCGTCCGGTAAGGACGCCAGCTGGCAGCCCGCCACGTCCAGCGTATGCATCTTAGACGCCATGCCGTCAAAGGCGCTGCCCAGGGACCGCATGGGGTTCATGCCTGCGTACAGCGCGCCCAGGGAGGGCAGGGCGGCGATGGAGGCGGGCAGGGCGGGAAAGGCGTTGCCGTCCAGGGCGAGGGAGGTGAGGGCGGTGCAGGCGGCCAGATCGCCGGTCAGCCCGGCGCTGTTGTCGGGAGTCAGTCCGCAGCACGAAACGCGCAGGGACGTCAGCGCCGGGGCCGCCAGGGCAGCCAGGGCGCGCGGCGGAAAGGACACGGCCGCGGCGTCGGCCAGGTTGAGCTCGGCCACGGTCGCGCCGTCGGCTGAGGTGACGCCCTTCCAGGACAGCGGGTCGCTGGCGGCTATCCAGCCCCAGTCGGGGCCGGTCAAGGCGGGCGAGGCGGCCGCGATCGCGCGGAGGGCGGCGGGCGCGGAGGAGCCGGTGAAGGGCTGGGATAGAGGGTCGGTTTTTTTTGTTTTTTTAATGATGAGCGCATGCGGTGGGCGGGGCGCGGCACGCAGCGTGGCTTCCCTACCTCTACTCCGACACAAACACAAACAAGACGACGAGGACTGTCCTCTGTCCCCTGCCCTATACATCCTTACCTGCACCGGCCCATCCCCCACGCCCGCCTCGCCAGGCGCGCTCCCATCATCACCATCATCATTCCGCCCGCCCGCGCTGCCTTGCTCCGCACTGCGGGCCCGCTTGCGGGAGGCGGCCGCCGCCGCGGCTTCGATGGCGGCATCGTCCGCGTCATCGTCGAGGTAGTCCATATCGGAGATGGGTGGGCACGTCGAACGCGTGCGTTCTTGACGAGGAATGAAAAGAGAGAGAGAGAGAGAGAAGAGAGACAAACAACCGAAGCAAACTCCAGTGTCCACTTCTCTCCCGAGGCGTGAAGCACTTTGAGAGCGTCCCCCTCTCGCGCGCCCACACACCACCCGCCCGCCTTTCCACGCCGCCCAGCCTCAGACGCACCAGGCACACACACACGCCCAGAGCGTCAAGAGATGGGTTGGTTCCTGTTCAGCACGGCGCAGGTGAGCCCCAACAATTCGCGATTTTTTTTGCTTTAACCCCGGGCGCGCGGCGCATCTTCTCACTTTTGCTCACCTCTCTCTTCACGCACACACCCTCACCCTCCCCACCTCTACATAGGTTCTCCTCACCAGCGTCACCCTGGGCGTCCTCCAAAAGAATGGGGTCATCACGGTCGACGCGCGCCGCATCAACAATCCGACGGCGCGCTCCCTGTTTGAAGGGGTGCTGGACCTAGGCGGGGGCGTGGCAGCGAAGGTGGAACGCCTGGCGGCGTCGCTGTCGGGGAAGTGACGCAGCGAAAGAGAGAGAGAGAGAGACAGCGTGTACGTGTGTGGTTATGCATCTATCTCTCCAGTCCAGGGGAGGACACACACACACTCGAAATCACGCCCCCGTTTTCCCGCCTCCAATCCCCACCCGGCACAGCTTGCCCGCCTTGAAGTGGGGCTGCAACACGCTCTTCCGCCCGGGCGCCGACGCGACCGCGGTCGGCACGCCCTCCGGCAGTTCGGTCCACACTCTGTGCGCCACGCCCGCCCCGCCCAGCCGCGCCGCCAGGTCTGCCAGGGCAGCCCCGTCGGCCACCTCCAGGACGACCTTGGTCATGTGGTTGAGGGCGTCGCCGGTGCAGTAGGCGACCGTGTCGGCCGCCCCCCGGCTCTCCCACAGGGCGGCCGTCGCGGCGTGCGCGGCCTGGGCAGCGACTGCTCCCAGGGGCCAGGGCGCGCCCGCGGGCGCGCCGGGCCCGCCGCCGCCCCACATGTCCCGCCGCAGGACGATGTATTGCATGAGCGGGTCGGGTGGGGGTGCGGTGTCGGAGGCGGACGCCATCGTGGCCCGGCCGCGCCGACCGAGGGAAGGAGAAGAAGGAGCAGAGGGGTGGAGGGTGGGGGGCGAGCACGGCGCCAGCGACGGCGCGAGCGGCGCCAAGAAGCCTCCTGCGCTGCTGTCGTAGGGCCGCACGAAACACAGGGCACGTGCGGGTCGGACCGACGTGACCGCACGCAGCATGTGTGGGTGTGGGTGTGTGTGCGTGCGTGTGGTAGCAGCTCACGGCGTCCGTGAAGGCACGCTCTGCTCTAGTAAAAAAAGTGAGAGAAACGGCTACGCATCGGCCAGAGTTGCAGACTCATTTTTTTCGAGCGACGCTCTGTGCGCGTGCGCCTTGCCCCCTCACACGCAGAAGAAAGAGATCGCGCAGCCAGAGCATACAACGCTGGCGCGCCAATCCATCTAGTGCCTCACTCGCAGCACGCCTGAAGGCGACCCCCTCTCCCCTTCACGCCGCGAGCTAGCCGTCGGTGCTTCGCGTTCCCTTCTCTCTACACCTCTCCACCACCCATCTTCACCCCGCCATGAAGCTGCTGACCCACAATATGCTGGCCAGCCATGTGAAGGGCGTGTCGGAGACGTTCCCCCTGAGAATCGAGGCGGAGAAGGTGTGTTGAGAAAAAAGAGGCGCGGCCGCTCCTCTCAACCTGGCCAGCACTCATTTCTCACACGCCCCGCGTCTCTCTCCCTCTTTCAGGTCGAGACCGTGGAGGCCGACTTTGACGCGGCCTTCCTACGCCACATCCTGCCCCGCCTGGACTGGCCTGCCCTGGTGGCGGGCGCGGCCGCCCTGGGTGCGGACCCGCCGCTTCCAGCCGACCCGCCCACCCCGGCCCAGCTGGAGGACGACACCTTCTTGCGGTCCCTCCACCACGCCCTCCTGGAGGTCTGCCTGGCCGAAGGCGCCCTGGTCTGCCCGGGCAGTGGGCGCCGATTCCCCGTCGTGAAGGGCGTGCCCAACATGCTACTGGCGGAGGGAGAGTGAACAGAAAAAAAACAGTTTGTTGTTGATTTTCGTTTTCGTCTCCAATCTAAACCTCCATCCACGCCCCCTCCCCCCCCAAAACACCCGCCCCAACACGCCCAACCAGAAAGACCCCATCGCTGTCCGCGCATCAACCAGCCCATTCCATCCCTCTCCCTAGTTCCACCGCTTGGCGTTCTTGCCCGCCTTTTTCTCCCCGCCCCCCGCCGCAAAGGATTTGGCCTTGGCCTTTTTATCCAGCATCTTTTCGGCCTTGGACTGTTTTGACTTGGCCTTGATCCGCCCCTGCGCGTCCACCTTGTCCGCCGCCGCCTTGGCCGCCATGACGGCCGCTTCGCCCGTGTTGCGCTCCAGGAAGTGGGCGTAGTCGCCCTCGTAATCCACCAGGACGCCGGCGTCAATGGAGACGACGCGCGTCGCGACCCGGCGCAAGAAATAGCGGTCGTGTGACACCGCAATCACCGCCCCGCCAAAGGCCCGCAGCGCTTCTTCCAGCATCTCCTTGCTCGGAATGTCCAGGTGGTTGGTGGGCTCATCCAGGACGAGCAAAGTGCCCGCGGACGCCATGAACGTGGCCAGGGCGAGGCGGGCTTTCTCACCCCCGGACAGGACGCGGACCAGCTTGTCCATGGCCGTCCCGCCAAACTGCATGCGCCCGAGCAGGGCCTTGATCTCCATGTCCGTCGCCTCCACCGCCGCCCGCTGGATGGTCTCCAAGACGGTCAGGTCCGGTCTCAGGGCCTCCGCCTGGTTTTGCTCGAAGTAGTTGGCGTTGATGCCGTGCGGGCCGAGGGCGACACTCCCCGACCCGGGCGCTTCTGTCCCCATGACCAGGCGCAGGAAGGTCGACTTGCCCGCCCCGTTGGGCCCGATGATGGCCAGGCGCTCGCCCTTGGCGACCTCCAGGTCGGCCCCACTGAACAGGGCGGCCCCGCCGTAGCCGTGGGTGAGGTTCTTGACGGACAGGACGGACGCGCCCATGCGGTCGACGGCCGGGAAGGAAAAGGCGCGCTTACGCTCCGTGAAGGGTTTGGGAAGGGCATCCGGGCCCGTCAGGCGGGCGAGGTCCTTGGCCGCGCCCGCCGCCCGCCCCGACTGGGCCCCACCCGACAGCCGGGTGACCAGCTCCCGCAGGCGGGTCACCTCCTTTTGCTGGCGGTCCCAGGCCACCCAGGCGGCCGCCGTGCGTTCGGCCTTGGCGGCGATGTAAGCTGAATAGTTTCCCTTGTAACTGGTCGCGACGCCGCGCTCCGTCTCCACGACCTTCGTGCACAGCCGGTCCAGGAACTCCCGGTCGTGCGAGACGATGACCATGGGGACCGACCCCGCCTCGTTCCTGAGGTAGCCCTCCAACCATTCAATGGCGGACAGGTCCAGGTGGTTGGTCGGCTCGTCCAGGAGCAGGAGGTCCGGGTCTTGCAGCAGGATCTTGCCCAGGCACATCCGCATCTGCCACCCGCCCGAGTAGGAGGCGACGAGGCGGTCATTGTCGTCCGGCCCGAAGCCCAGGGCCGGCATCATGGCATCCACCCGCTTGTCCAGCAAGCCCATGTCCAGGTCGGCCGCGGCGGCCGTCAGGTCGGCGAGCTCGTCGAGGAGGGGCGCCATTTTGACCATGTCCGACCCCACCCCCTCCAGCGCGGTCTGGACCTCCTCCGTCCGCTTCAGCAAGGCCATCTGGTCCGAGAACGCGCTCATGAACTCCTCGCGCACGGTGTGGGTGGGGCAGACGTCAAATTCTTGGGTCAGGTACGCGATCTTCATGGAGGGCGACTGGCGGAGGATGACGCCATCATCAGGGTCCAGCGCGCCCGCGATGATCTGGAGTTGCGTCGTTTTCCCGGCCCCGTTGACGCCGACCAGGCCGACCCGCTCGCCCGCCTTCACATCCCAGGTCACGTTGGACAGGACCTGTGCATTCTTGAAGGTGATGGACACGTTCTCCAGGCGGATGCCGGACGGGACAGTCTGCGCGGCCGCAGCGGCCGCAGCCGACCCGCCACCCCGGGCCTTGCGGGCGGCCAGGGCGGGCGTTGTGACGGCGGAGGTGGAGGTGGAAGGGGGGGACGTGGTCGGCACTTCCTCTCCCACGACAGCAGCAAGAACAGGGGCGGCAGGCGTGTCAGTGTCGTTTGTTGACGGGCCAGCCGCCGGTGTGGCCGCCGCCGCGGCCGCCGCCGCCGCTGCCGCCGCCGCCTGGGCCGCCGCCTCGGCCTGCTTCGCCTGGGCTTTCGCTTCGGCCGCGGCCTCCGCCGCCACGATGGCGGCTTCCTCCGCCTCCTCCTCCGCCGACATCGCTGGCTCTTTGGCCTTTGCCTTCTTCTTCTTCTTAGCGGCGGCGGCGCCGTCCGGGAAGGGTGAGTCGTCCGCGGCGGAGGGAGCAGACTTTGCCTGGAAGGTTGAGAATTTATTGGATGGTGTGGTGAGAGGGCTTTCATTTCCGCGGCGCCCACGTCGCCATGCAGCTCGGCTGAGCATTAGCCCACACGCACGCACCGGCGAGGCTGGGCGCGCGGGAAGGCAGGGCGTGGTGCGGCAGCGCGCCCACAAAGTCGTGCCGCTCTCGACTAGCTACTAGACACTCTCCCCTTCCCTCACCTCAAACGCGGCCAAGCTCTCCAGGGCCGCCTGCGACACTTTGGAGCCCTTGATCTTTTTGGCCGCCGCGGACACGTCACGCGCGTGACGGGTGGAGGGCGTGGCCGGGCTGTTGGAGAGAGAGATGAAAACGGTGTGAGCGGGTGTTCTTTTAGCTGCAATGGCGGCTTTTTTGCCTTTTCCGCCCGCCCGCACCGGGCGACCTGCGGCACTGACAAAGCCAGCGTGCACAAGGGAGCAAGGGCACGGCTCTGACAAGCCATGCGTGCCGGCGCCACTCCCCTAGCCGCTCTCACCTGGGCGCCAGCCGCCGCCCGGCGGGTGGCAGCGGCGGCCGCGCCGTCGCCGCCGTCGGGAGGAGGGCGGCGGGGCGCATTCTCTTGTCCGTGGAGTGAAAGGGGTTGCGGGTGTGTGGCGAGCAAGGAGCTTGCGTTGTGCGCGCCTGGGGTAGCAGGATGAGGCGTGCGTGCGCGCGCGGTGCGTGTGTGTATTTTAGTTGAGAGCCGCCCGACGCGTTGTGGAGACGTCTTCCGACTACTCTATCAGCCATTTTCCATATCCCCTCTCCTCTCATCGCCGTGCAGGGGGGGGCACACAAAAGCAGCCTCTCCACCTGTTCTCGCCCACCTCTTCCCATTGCTTGCCAGATCTTGCCTTTCCGCTGGACCGCCGTAGTAAATCTCCTCCTTGCACGCCCCCCCCCCTAAAAAAGGCGCACTCTCTCCGATTCCCGGCGGCGGCTCTTTTGCTCCAACCTCCGCTATTAAAAAACAAAAGTTATGCCCCTCACCACCCAAATCCTCGCCGCCGCGGCCCTGGCCCGCACCATCGCCCGCCGCACCGGGCGCGGCCTATACGCCGGCAAAACCATACTTTCCGGCAACCGGGTGTCCGAGGACGGCGGCAACCGGTCGCGCCGGGTGTGGAAGCCCAACGCCCAGCCGGCCAGCCTGTGGAGCGCGGCGTTGGGGCGGGCTGTCAAGGTGCGGGTGACGGCGGCCGCCCTGCGCAATGTGGATAAAGCCGGGGGCTTGGACCGGTACCTGCTGACCAGCTCGCCCGCCGAGCTGGGGGGCGACAAAGGGGAGGGCTTGCGGGCGGCGGTGGTGGAGGCGCTCGTTCAGCGGAGCCGGGTGGAGAGCGCGATGAAGGAAAACAAAACAGGAGTGAGTGAGTCGAGGACGCGTGTGTAGAAAAGAAAGAGTAGGACGACGCATTTTACAGAAGACACGCACATGCACACGCACACGCGGCCGCGGCGGCGGCGAACTCCATAAGCCTACGCCGTCGCCTCCTTTTTCTTGCCCCCAGTCACCGCAGACACGAGGCCACCCAGCACGGCCGTCACCTTGCGCACCAGGGACGCGATCGCAAAGCCCAGGGACCCCGGCTTGGGGACGGGCGCGCCCAGGGCGTGGAGAATACCAAAGACGGCGCCGAGGCCGCCTGTGTTTCCGACGCGGCGGTCGGCCACGTATCCGCCCGTGAAGGCGGTGCAACGGCCGTCGGGCGCAAAGGTGTAGGAGCAGATCTCCGGCGCGCCTTGCACGACGGCCGGCGGTTCCTTGACTGCGATCTTCTTCCCGAAAAAGTTGAGGGAGCCGGTCGCTGTGCCCGCCGTCCGGATGAAAAACCAGACGCGGTGCGGCTCGTACGGGTCAGTTTGCCAGCCGTAGGGGTGGGCGTTCAGGTTGGGGATGGCGTCCCGCAGCGAGAACGAGCGCACCGCCTTCAAGTACTCGTCCTTGGGCAGGGACACCACCGGGAACTCAAAGCGGAAGTCGTCGGACAGGAGGGCTTCCGCGGACGGGCCGCCCCGGACGCCGGTGTCGGTGGCGAAGAGGTCCTGTTGTGCGTGGGGGTGGAAGGTTGAGCGGGGGGGCGGCGGGCGCGAGAGCGGAAACCTCTCCCCGGCTCTCTCTCTCTCCCATCTCATCTCATCTTTCGCTTCTCACCTTGGCCATCTGGATCAGCCGCTCCTCCGTAAACGGTGCCTTGGAAGGTGTGTCCGGCAGCTTGGCTGGCTCCAGCGAGCGGCCCGCGTCCGCGACGGCGCTGAGCACCCCCTCCGACTCGGGGCGGCCCATCGTCGAGGTGGTCGGGGGCGCGACCGCGCGAGCGGGGAGCCGGGACGGAAGCAGGGTGGGCATGCGAGTAGACCGGATGTTGCCGCGGCCGGACAACAGGAGCGGGGTGCGGGCGAGGGCGGCCATCGTCTTGAGGGCGCGAAAAGAAGAAAGAAACAAAGATTGGGCGTCGTGGTCGCTCTCCCACACTCTCTCCAACACAACCGCGCTGCTACCAAATGCCGTCCCTCTCCCGCCCGCCCGCCCGCTTCACCTTGCCCCGCCCGGCCAGGCGTGGCCAGCATGACGTGTCACCCCTGCGCGCGCTGGCGAGCGAGACACAGGCCCGGGCGAATGCTGAGGCGGCCCCAACCACCCCCGCCTCGCCCCCCGCCCCCCAGGCGCTGACGCCTGCCCCAACCGCGCCTCAACCTCCCCAACCTCCGCCCACCCTCACCCTCACCCTCACCTCCGCCGCCGCCCGGTCCGGCCTGCGCCTGGCCGAAATCTGGGACGGGTCCGCGCCCGCCATCGTGGTCACGGCCGTCGCAGAAGAACTTGCGGCGGCCTCTGGCGGGGGCATCGTCCCGGGCACCCGCCTGGTGTCCCTCCCGCACCCCACGCGGCCGGGCGAGCGGTGGGCGCTCACGCCGGGCAACGCCCCCATCTCCCGGGTGCGGGACCTGATCCGCGTAACCCGGAGCGTCACCCTGGAAATGGAGTTTGCAGAGCCCATCTCGGCGGACGCGATCGCGGCGTGGGTGGAGGCCCAAGAAAAGGCTGCCACGGAGGCGGATGGTGAGGGCGAGGGCGAGGGCGAGGGCGAGAGCGCCCCGCTGCCTTCCACCACCGCCCCGGACATCCCGGACGTGGCCACCACCCCCTCCTCCTACCTGCCCAGCCGGGAAGCGGTCGCCTTTGAGAATGAGGCCCGCAAGCAGGCCGTCCGCCTGGCCGCCCGGGCGGAGCGCAACGCGGTGGAGGACGCGCGCGACGACACGCCCTTGCTGGTCGGGGCGACGGTCGCATTCTTGGGGCCGGCGGCGGCCATCTTGGCGTGGGCGTACGCGACGGGCCTCTTGGACAGCCTGGCCACGCACCAGTATTGAGCGGCCATTCTGGCGCGGGGGCGTGCGCGACGGGCCCGACGGGCAGTGGGGAGAGAGTTGTAGAGGGAACGCGCACCACGAAGTACTCACACCACAATTTTAATGACACCCCACACTGCACCCCTCCGCCGCCTCCTCCTTCCCTCCTCTACCCCGTCTTCACCCTGCCGCCATCAGCTGGCCGCGCTCCTGCACCGCGAGCGCCCTGTCGCGTGGCGTGGGGTGCGTGGACATGAACGAGAAGAACTTTTCCATCTGGGAGCCGGGCCCCTCCCGCTGCCGCGCCATTTCGTCAAAGCACCGAAATACGGTCAGCCCGCCGACCGGGGACTGGAACCCGCCGCGCCGGCACAGCTCCACGCCGATGGCGTCCGCCTCGAACTCCTGTTCCCGGGAGCGCGGGCGGAACAGACCCATCTCCATCAGGCCCTCGAAGCTCTCACTCGTGCGCGCGTCGAGGGAGCCCAGCGCGCCGGTCGCGGCCGCGGCCGCCTTGGCGACGGCTGACATGACTTGCGTGGCAGCAGACAGGGTCAGCTGTTCGGCTGAGTGGCGAGCCGTGACGTGCCCGATCTCGTGGGCGATGACAAAGGCCAAGGCGTCGTCGTCGCCCTCAAACCGGTCAACCAACCCCGAGTTGACCAGCACCTTCCCGCCGGGAAGCGCGCACGCATTGATTTCCGGGTCGGCGACGACCACGAAGCGCCAGGTACAGTCAGCCAAGTGGTCGGTGTAGCCTTTTCCGCCGTCGCCCACGGCGGCCAGGCGTGCCAACCGCGCGCCCAGCCGGTTGACGCGCTGGGAGGAAGGGTGCGAGTCCGGGAGGCGGCGCTTAGTGGCCATGAGCTTGGCGAAGGTCGTGTCGCCCAGGGCGCGCTCGACGGCTTCGGGGATGAGGACGACGTGCCTTGTGGGCGTGTGTGGACGGAAGAGAGAGAGAGAGAAAGAGAGAGAGAGATTGAGAGGCGGGGGGGCGTGTGTGAACGGAAAGAGAGGTGGGCGGGCGGTTTGCTGAGGTGGTAAGAAAGAAAAAAGCCGGGTCAAGGGGAGCAGCGGCCAGGTCGCGGACAGCGAAGAGAGAGCGCTTTCTTCGTCTCAGGCAGCAAGCTATGGCTACGATAGCTGCGCTGACACTGCCCCTACATTATCTCTCAGCCGCCCTGATAGGCGGGTCCGTGTTGTGGGCGCAGGCAGGAGCCCTGCGCCGCGGTGGGGCGACTACAATGCGCTCGACCCTCGCGACCCCGCGTGCTCCCGGGGAGCAGTGCGCTTTTATAACTCACTTTCTCCCGGTGAACGGCACTCTCTGCCGGCGGTCACGCCTGAACAGCTTGTAAAGCAGGGCGCCTGCAAGGGCAATTCCCCACCGCGGAAGCATTTTATTGGGGGCTTGCCCGCGGGCGGAGGCAAAAAAAAAAGAGGAGGCAAAGTCCCTCTGGTGCTCTCACACTACCTTCGCGCGAGGGCCCCGGCCACTCTCTCACTCTCTCTTCCGCGCGCCGGGCGAGGCCGCGCTCTCACACCCGAGTGCGCACACACACGAGCCACCAATACCAAAATGGCTACCACTCCCTCCCCTAGCAAAGTCCGCATCCCGGACTCGGTGGCCGCAAAGTCGCTGCCGGAGCTGCAAGCGTTGTTCGTCGACGTGAGTTGAATCAAAACGCGCGCGCCGAGGGAGGGGTGGCGTATGTGCGCCTCCCAACGCGCCGGCTGCGCCGGCAATGCCGGGCCGGCACACCATGGGGGGCTCAGGCACCCTCTTGCCGACCCGGTGTAGGCGCACCACGAAGGTGGGACCTTCGATCGGGGACGCACACGCTCCCTCCTGTCTTTTTCTCTCATCAACCTTTGCTCTCCCCCTTTTTCCATCCAGGCTCTCAAGAAACTGAAGACCCGCGACGCCCGCCTGGCCGAGCTCACGGCCGCCGCCTCGGCCGGGTCCGCCGCCACCGCGGCGGCCGCCGACGCGGAGGCCCGGCGTGCCGCGGCGGCGGACGAGGCCGAGACCATGGCGGCCCAGCTGCGCCGAGCGCTGGCGGACTTGGCGGAGGAGACGGCGCGGGCGGAGGCGGCGTCTGCCGCGGCGGCCGAGGTGGCTGCTGCGCGGGAGGCCGCGCTGGCAGTGGCGGCCGAGGCGGGAGACCGGGCCACCGGCGCGGAGGAACAGCTGGCGGCGTTGAAGGCGGCGGTTCGGGAGCTAGCGGCCGCCAAGGACGCGGCCGAAGCAGAGGCCACGGCGGCAAGGGAGGCAGTGGTGGGCGCAGCGCCGCCGCCGCCTCCAGCTGACCCGTCCGCAGCAGATCTGGAAGCCGCCCAGGCAAACGCTGAGGCTTTGCGGACCGAGCTGGCCGCGGCTAGGGCTGAGGCGGCCACCGCGAAAGCCGAGGCAGAGAAGGCTGTGGCTGAAAGAGAGAGCAAGGCCAAAGAAATGGTTGCTACCGAGGCCGACCCTTCCACCGCCGCCGCCCTGGAGGAAGCCCAGGCAACAATTGCCTCCCTGCAGACCGACCTAGCTGCGGCGGCAGTGACGGCGGCTGCAGCCAAACCGGGGGAGGAGAATGGCGGCGAGGAGGGGGCTGAAAAAAAAGAGGCGGCTGCCACGCTCGCCCGCCTGGAGGCTGAAGTCGCGTCCCTGACCTCCTCCAAAGCGGCGCTGGAGGCCGACCTCGCCTCCGCGACAGCCGCCCAGGGCGAGGCCGCCACCTCTACCGACGAGGCCGTCCGGTCAGCCGCTGCAGACGCGGAGGAACGGGCGCGGGCTGCGGAAGCGGCGCTGGCTGGCGAGAAAGCGCGGGCTGACACGGCGCAAGCCGCCCTCGCGGACGCCCGGGGCCGGTCGGAGGCCGCCGAGGCCGCTGCCTTCAAGGCCGCCCGAGCGCAAGCCGACGCGGACGCTGCGAAAGGGGAGGCCGAAGCGGCGGCCGCCGCCGCGACGGCCCGGGCAGAGGCGGCGGAGGCCGAGGCGAGGGCTGCCACAGCGTCCGCTGCCACCGACGGGCCCGCCGCTGCCGCGCTGGCCGCCGAATTGGCGTCGGAAAGGGCTGCCCGGGAGGCCGACCGGGAAAAGATTAAGCGGGCGCTGGCGGACCTGAAGCGGCGGGCGGCGGGCGCGGCGGCGGCCAAGGGAGAGGCGGAAGCGGAGGCGGAGAGGGCGCGGGGTGAGGCGGAGGTCGCTAAAAAAGAGGCCGCCGACGCGACAGCCGCCGCCGCGGTGGCGACCACTGAGCTGGAGGGTTACAAGGCACGCGCCGCGGCCCTCCTGCAAGCCAAGGACGCCGACCTGGCGGCCGCCCGGGCGGCCGCGGCAGAGGCGTCGGCCGCAGGCGCGGCGGGCGCGGCCGCCGACGCTGCGGCCGCGCGGGCGGAGGCGGAGGCGGCGCTTGCGGAAGCGGCGGCGGCGACTGAAGCTGGGCGTGCTGCCTCTGCGGAAGCTGACACCCGGGCCGGCGCTGCGGCCGCGCAGGCGGAGGCCGCCCAAGCCGCGGCCACCTCCGCCGACGCGGCCGCGGCTCAGTGGCGGGCGAGGTATGAGGCCCTGGAGAGCCGGGCCGCGTCCCTTCGTGCGGAGGCCGCGGCCGCCGCCGCGGCTGCCTCCCCCGGCCCCGCCGCCGCCGCGGCCGCCGCCGCGACGGCCGCCGCCCGGGCGGAGGCTGCGGCGGAGCGGGAGCGGGCAGACGGGGCGGCCGCCAGCGCCGCTGCCGCCAGGGCGGACGCGGCTGCCGCCCGGGCGGCGGCGGCCCAGGCCGAGACTGCCCGGGATGCGGCCGTCGCCGCCTCTGCGGCTGAGACCGCGGCGTTGCGGTCTGACTTGGAGGCCGCCCAGGTGGCGGTGGGTGAGGCCCGAGCGCGGGCGACGGAGGCTGAGGCGGCCGCCACGGCGGCCGCTGACCGCGCGGCCCGCCCCGCGCCCGTCCGCACCACGGCCGGCGGCGGTGGGCCTGCCGCCGCCGTCAACCCATCCCCCTCCGCCACCGCCACCCCGCCCTCCGGCCGGTCCGACTCCCACCCCCCGCCCGGGTCCGCGTCGTTCGCATCCAATGCGCGGCGGCTGGCCGGGGCGTCCGGGTTGGGCCCGCCCACCACCGGCAGTGCAGCCGCTGCCTTGCGGGCCGTGGGTGGTGGCGCGGGCGGCGACGGCGGCACGCCCGGCACGACCGGGTCGGGCCGCGGCGCCCCTCCCCCGCCCCCACCCGCCCTCGCCGCCGCCCTGGCAGGCTTGGGCGGCGTGGGCGTGGGCGGCGATTTCACGCCCGGCCAGGGCACCTCCGCCTTTTTGGGCGAGCCTGCGGCGGCGCTGCGCCTGGCGGAAGCCACGGCCGCCGCCCAAGCGGAGGCGGTGGCCCTGCGTTCTGAGCTGGAGGACGCCCGGTCGGAAGCCCGTCTGCGGGCGGAACAGGAGGCGGTCTTGAAGGAGGCCCTGCGTGAGGCCGAGCGGGCGGCCGCGCGCGCGGCCGGCCTTGGCAAAGCCCTGGCCGCCGCGGGCGAGCGGCGCATGGTCGACGGCTCCACCCCGCCTTCCGATGTGGACTACCTGAAGGCCGTCCTGGTGAAACTGTTCGAGGCGGGCGGGCCGGGCGAGGCGACCAACGGGCCGGCAGCCGGCTTGGCGGTCCTGCCAGTCATCGCCCGCCTCCTCCACTTCTCGCCTGCCGAGGTGGCCCGGTGCGAGGCCGCGCTGGCCAAGGCGGCTGGGGCGGGGGGGACAATGGATGCCGGGGTGTTGAGTTCGTTGACGTCGTGGGCGTCGTGGGCGGCGGGCGGGTGAATGACTTTACAAAACACACAAAATGAGAGTGGAGAAAGGGAAGATTCTACACACACGTCGCTCTCTCTCCCCACCTCTCTACACTACCCGTCGATCGAGGTCGGCCCTCCCGCCGCAAAAAGTTCCGGCATATGCAAGTTTGTGGTGACGCGCGGCGCGCGTGGGGCCGCCCCCGCCCCGCCCCCCCCCCGCCGGCGCCGGGCGGCCGCCATCCCGGCCCACAGGCGGGCGGGCAGGCGGCGGGGGGCGGGCGGGATGCCCGCCCGCTTCAGGGCGGCGTCAAAGGCGCCCGGGTCGGCCGGGGCTTGGGCATCCACATGCCAGGCACCAGTCACGTCCGCGTCCGGGTTGATGAGTGGCGGCACCTCCCGCGCAAAGAGCGTCGCGCCGCCGTCAGGGTCGGGCAGAGACCACAGCTCCCCCGACGCGACCAGGGCGACCGTGTCCGCCCGGGCGTCGGGGTAGGCGTCCGCCAGGTCGGACTCGCGCAGGCCGTCAGGGTAGGCCAGCACCGCGGCCACTAGGCCGGCCTTGTCCTTGGCGGCGTGCGCGGGGACGTACGAATAGGAGGCGGGCGCGGGCGCCCCGGGCGGCGGGACGTGGGCCTTGGCCTTGGCGGACGCCTCCAGGGCGGCGGCGAGGGCGGAGCCGGGCGAGGTGTCGTGCCCGCAGGCGGCCGCGAGGGCAGGGGCGGGCATGGGGGCGCGGGAGGCCATCAGGGCGTCGAGGGCGTCCTGCAAGGAGGTGACAGTGAGAATGGGTGAGAGGAAAGGAAAAAAAAAAAAAAAGGGGGGCTGAGGGGAGGGGGGCAGGGTTGAGAGAGAGAGAGACCCCCCCCCCCCCCGTCGCTCCCACCCGCCGCGACGTGTTTTTTTAACTTTAGCTGCTTCGCCAGGGGCCCGCCCGCCGCCCCGCGGGCCGTCCGCAAGCTCTCCCGGGTGGTACCCGGCGGGGCGGCGGAGGTGGAGGCCGGGCCCGGACCACCGGCCGCCGCCGCAGAAGCCGCGGCCGCCTCGCGCGCTGCCTTGGCCTTGGCCGTGATCGTCGCGGCCCGCGTGGCCGCCGCCTTGGCCGCCGTCACCTTGCGCCGGGCCCGCTCGGCCTCGATGGACGCGTTGGCATTGGCGGTGGAGGCCTGGCGCTTGCGGAAGTCGTCCAGGCGTTTGCGCAGCTCGTCGTTCATGATGAAGGGGGGGGGTTGAAAGAAGTGTCGCCTTGAATGGGTTCGCGCTTTGCACGGGGGGGGGGGGGGGGGGGGGGGGGGGCGCGTCTGTACCCCGCGG